>Ga0256845_1000313_pt1 | contig 46610 bp, 37 predicted proteins | sample RiftiametaG_FD_189101 | JGI IMG/M metagenome (GOLD analysis project Ga0256845, IMG submission 189101) | Tube worm associated microbial communities from hydrothermal vent at the East Pacific Rise, Pacific Ocean - Riftia | ecosystem: Host-associated > Annelida > Integument > Unclassified ...
GAGTGAGGGAGCACCGCCGAGGGAAGGCCCGCTGAGTGAGGGAGCACCGCCGAGGGAAGGTCCGCCGAGTGAGGGAGCACCGCCGAGGGAAGGCCCGCCGAGTGAGGGAGCACCGCCGAGGGAAGGTCCGCCGAGTGAGGGAGCACCGCCGAGGGAAGGCCCTCCGCCGAAGGAAGGCGGACCCTGGAGCCCCATCGACGGCGGAGCAGCGGCACCGCCGAGGGAGGGATGACCTCCGCCGGCCATCATGGGTGGCATGGTCGGACTGGGGAGGCCCGAGGCCCCGGGCGGTCCGGAGAGTCCGGGCGGCCCGGATAGTCCGGGTGGTCCGGAGAGTCCAGGCGGCCCGCCCAGTCCGCCGGGCCCTCGCATATTGGGCGGAGGGCCGCCGGGTCCACGCATATTGGGCGGAGGGCCGGGTCCACGCATGTTGGGCGGGGGGCCGCCGGGTCCACGCATGTTGGGCGGGGGACCGCCGGGTCCACCCATGTTGGGCGGGGGACCGCCGGGTCCACCCATGTTGGGCGGAGGGCCGCCGGGTCCACGCATGTTGGGTGGAGGGCCGCCGGGTCCACGCATGTTGGGTGGAGGGCCGCCGGGTCCACGCATGTTGGGTGGAGGCCCGCCGGGCCCACGCATGTTGGGCTGAGGCCCTCCGGGAGGTCCGCCGGGGGGGCCCTGGAGTCGACCTCCAGCCTGAGGCTGACCTCCAGCCGCTGGCTGTGGCTGTGCGCCCGCCGGATCGGGGATTACACGCAGGGTCCACCGGGCGATGACAATCTCATCGACCGGGTTGATCGGCATGGGTTGGACGACCTTGCGGCGGTTGAGGTAGGTGCCGTTGGTCGAGCCGAGGTCCTCGAGCTGAAAGCCGTTGCCGACCTTGCTGATCTTGCAGTGCTTGCCGGAGATCCCAGCGGTCTGCAGACGCAGATCATTACCTTCGCGTCGACCGATGATGACGGTCGGACGGTCAAAGGTCATCAGTCGCGGTGGCTTGCCCTCTTCACTGATCGAGATGCGAATCATGCGGTCTCGGCCGTAGACTACCCCGCTGTTGGCCTCAGGATCCACGCCCGACCAGGCCCGAATTGGCGATCCAGGCGAATGGGTGGCGACTGTGGCCGGCACAGACCCGCGATCGCCCAGTCGGCTGGAGTACTCGATGGTCGACTCGGGATAGTCGCCGCTGGACCGGGATGGTCACTGCCGGGCCCGGGGTCGCTGCCCGACCCCGAGTCGGGCGTCCTACTCCCGATTCAGGGCTTCAGGCGACCAGGAGCTTGCCGGTCGCGGTGGGGTCGATCTGGCCGCGAATGTCGGCCTGGGCGTGCAGGGTGATCGTACACGCGCCGGAGGTCGCATCGCAGTGTTCGGGGACCTGGACCTGAACGGTGAGCTCACGCTCGACGGAGGGGTCGATGTCCTGTTCGACCTCGACCCGAGTCTCGCCGATGAGCTCGCGGCTCCACGCCGGCATGAGCTGGGGCTGACCCTCGAACTCGCGGGCTTGATCGTCGGTGTAGGACATCCCTTGGCCGTCGCTCCAGTGTCGGTGGCGGACGATGACCCGCAGGATGAGAGCCTCTACGCGGGCCGTCTTGGTGCCGCCTGCGATGGTGATGGTGGCCTCCGCGACACCGCCGGGAGAGACGCGGGCGGCCCAGCCCTCGTTGTCGATCTGGAAATTTACCTTGGTGCCCTCGCTGCCCAAGGTCTCTCGCATCTTGTCGGAAAAGCCCATGCGTGTCGCTCCTGGGCCGACGATATCAGGCTCGCCCGGCTTTGGGAGGGCTTTGATCGATTTTGTGAGCAGCCCGCCCAAACCTCGCTAGTTCGGAGCGGGGGAGCTCTGGCCGGGGAGCTCGGCGTCGCGCGTGTCGCCGTTGGGCGAGGTCCGGGGATCGTTCAGGCCCGTGGGGGGGACGTCGAAAGGTTTGCCGTCGGTGCGCATCAGCGTCTCCCCATCTTTGGCGAGTTTGGCGAACTGAAAGCGGAGGTCGGTGCCCGTGTGCAGGCCCTTTTCGGCGTTGAGCACGAAGCTCAGGCGCTCGCGCATGAGGTGGGGCTCGCCAGCGTCCACCCACAGGTACAGGACACCCTGGATCTGGCCCTCGCGCAGGGTCGCCTTGGGGCCCTCGCCGACGAGTGTGCCGGCGTACTTGAGCTCGGCGCGGAGCCCCTCTGGGCTGTCGTCGAGTCCGACCAGTTGCCAGGTCACCTCGCGGGTGGTCACGGCCCCGGACTGGCGCATGGTGCAGGTGTCCCTCCAGGTCGCTCCCTCGCCCACGGGGACGCTGGGCAGGCGGATGCAGTTGAAACGGTGCAGTCCTGCGAGTGCCCTGCCGGGAGCCGCGTCGGCGAACTCGGCCGGGCCCGCGACCTCGGTGGTGGTGGTCCGCAGGCCGCTGGCGTCGAGGCGGTGCGCCGTGGTCAGACCAGAGACGGTGTGCTCCTCTTTCTTGAGCCCGGCGCCGGTCGGCGGCTCGGCGTCGTAGTTGCGGTAGCTGTGGGTGGCGAGGCAGCTGCGGGCGCCCCCCTCCCCCTCGCAGTTGCTCAGCGCGATCTCCTCTTCGCGGGCGAAACCCGTGGGTTTGTCGATCAGCGGCAGATACAGCATCCCGATGGTGATCACCCGGTAGAGGGCCCCCTCGGGCAGGCTCAGGCGGAGGACGACGCGGCGGGCCTCGTCGCCGGATGTGATCAACTCGGCGTCGCCCGTGAGTGCAGGGACCGGCATCGTCGGGACGCCGCTGGGCCCGGTCGTCGGATCCACGCTCGGGCTAGCGGTGGTCTCGGCCGGATTCGGGTCCGGCAGGCCGAGCTCCGACTGACCGGGCTCCGACTGGCCGGCCTCCGACTGGCTGATCGGAGGTTGGTCTGAGGGGCCCGAATCCGCGGGGTCGGCCTTGGGGCTGTCTCCACAGGCGACCCCGGCGAGCGCGAGGGCGGTGATCAGGCAGGGCAACCAAGGGAGAGAAATGGGGCGCAGCCGCGACACATCGCGCAGGATGGCACGCCCACGGGGGCGGGACCAGACGGGTCCCACGCCCGCTTTGAGGGATTGTGTCGGAGTCACATCGACCGCTGGAGAACTCGAGTGTCATCGAGCGGTCTCGGCGGCGAGTTTGGTCGCTGCGGCCTGGGATAGACCGACTTCAGCCGCGCCGTCGCGCCGTCCAGGCCAGGCAGCGGTAGTGGACCGGGACCGGGTCCGGGTGCTGCGTTCGCAGATGCTCCTCGACCGCGGTCAAGAACGCGGGCATGAGCGTCGGACCGACCGCGGCCGCCGCGATGTCGAGCTTGTTGTGGCTGCGCCACAGATCCAAAAATCGGGCGTGGCTCATGGTCACGACGTGCCGGACCTCGTCGGACTCGACCGCCTCGAAGTCCCCGGTGCTGGTCAGGACACGCGCCCAGTCCCGGTGTCGGTAGCCCTCGTCGAAACCCGGGACCATGGCGTGGATCAGCGCGCGGGTGTGGGCGAGCAGGGGGGAGTCGAGATCCCGGTTGTTCCACAACACGGTGAACTGCCCTCCAGGTCGCAGGGCCTCGCGCATGGCCGGCAGTGCCCGGGTCGGGTCCGCCCAATGAAAGGCCTGCGCGGCGACGATCCACACGGCCGAGGCCGGCTCGAGCCCGGGCGACTCGAAGCTGCCCGCGCGCCACGAGACGCCCGGGAGCTCGGGCGCCAACGCGCGCATGCGGGCTCCCGGTTCGACGGCGATCACCGGGAGTCCGCGCCCGGCCAAGTGGGCCGTGAACAGGCCCGTGCCCGCGCCCAACTCGGCGATTCGGGCCCCAGCCTCAGCCCCGTCCAGCCCTGCCCGGGCCCACAGTCGATCGACGATCTCCACCGGGTAGGTGGGGCGTGCACGCGCGTAGGCGTCGGCTTGTGCGCTGAAGTCTCCGGGGCGAGGCATCGCTCGATTGTAGACTGGGATCCCACGGGTGTAACAAGCCCGGCCGTCCGTGGGATACTGAGGGCATGCACGGACACAGGGAGCCGCGGGGACCAGAGGGTGGACTGAAGCTGGAGCGCTGGGTTGGGCGCGGGATTCTGGGGACCGTCGTGCTCGGGGCCGCTGTGGTCGGCTGCGGTGCGTTCGGGCTCCAGACCCGGGAACCGCCGCCGCAGACGGACGGGGCCGGTGTCGAGGGGGGACGACCCGGGGCCGAAAAATCAGCCGGGGGCGATGAGGGGCCGGCTCTCGCCCAGGCGCCCGAATTCACCCTTCCCGACAGCGCGGGTACAGCCGTCAGTCTCGATGAGCTGTTGGCTACGGGCCCCGCAGTACTCGTGTTCTACCGGGGCCATTGGTGACCCTTTTGCCGCAACCAGCTCGGGAAGCTGGCCGACATGAGCGCCGAGTTCGAGTCCCGTGGGGTCCGACTGGTGGGTATCAGCGCCGATGGAGCCGAAGACTCGATCGCGCTGATCGAGCGTCTCCATCTCAATTTTCCCCTGCTCAGCGATGACGGTGTGGGGGTGGCCCTGGTCTACGGCGTGGCCATGGACGGCGAGGACATCGCCGTGCCCTCCATGTTCATCGTCATGCCCGACCGCAGCGTGGCCTGGCAGTACGTGGGCGAGTCGGCCATGGACAGGCCGGCCGAAGACCGGGTTCTCGAGCGCCTCGACGCCGCCCTCGCGGGAGGTTGAGGCGCTCTCGGGTATGGGCCTCGGCCCTGTCGAGTTCGGGGCCTCAACCGGGCGCGAGGGTCACCACACCCAAGAGGATCGCCTCGCCCCGGCCGTGGTTGTGGTAGCTGTGGGCGAGGTCGCCGCGAAACACGAGCACGTCGCCGGCCTCGAGTTCGTAGCGCTCGCCTGCGGTGGTCAAGGTGACGGTGCCCTTCTCGCAGTACAGGTATTCGCGTGTGCCGGGTCGGTGTGGGACGCCGACCAGGCGTGTGCCCCTGGGGATCTGCATCCTGTCGATCTCCATCCCCGGAAGGGGATCGGGGAGCAGCTTGTGGATCACGGCGTTCCTCGGGGATCCGCGTCGCTGCTTGGGGATCACGGCCGAGGGGTAGAGGCGACCCATGGCAACGGGGGCGCTCAGGAGCTCCGTGATGCTGATCTGGAGGGCCGCGGCGAGTCGACCCAGGACGGCCAAGGTCGGGTTTCCGGCGCCCGTCTCGAGGTTGGCGAGGGTCGAGCGCGGGACGCCGCACAGCTTCGCCAGGCGGGCCTGGGTCATATGTCGTCTGGCCCGGAGGTAGCGGAGATTCTCGGCCAGATTCTCGCCGAGTTCGACGACCGGGTCACCGGTTTCGGCGGAGGACCTGTGCGATGTCATGACGAAGAAATAGCACGGGTGACGATTCAAGGACCGATCGCTCCCGACCTCGCCGGTGGCCAGAGCGGTCGATTCGCCGACCGGCCCAGCCGCTCAGGGGTTGTGGTGGAGCAGGCGGCGTAGATCATCGCCGAGGTCGTCGACCGCCTCCCGGGCCGCCGGCAGGATCCCGCCCATGGACACGAAGCCGTGGATCAATCGCTCGTGACAGCGCAGGTCGACCGCCACTCCGGCCTCGCGCAGGCGCATCGCGTAGGCCTCCCCTTCATCCCGCAGCGGGTCGAAACCGGCGGTCCGGATCAGCGCGGGGGCGAGGCCCTCGAGGCTCTCGGCGCACAGGGGGGACACGCGGGGGTCCGCCAGGGAGGTCCCCGCTGGGAGGTAGTGATCCATGAACCACGCGAGGGTCTCGCTCGAGAGCAGGAAGTCGCGGGCGAACAGCTCGTGTGAGGCCCGCCTCTGGGTCGAGTCGGTGGCGGGGTAGACCAAGATCTGTGCGAGGGGCTGGGATTCGCCCGTGTCACGCAAGAGCTGGCAGAGGACCGTCGAGAGGTTGGCGCCCGCCGAGTCCCCACCCACGGCCAGGCGATCCGGGTCTCCACCCCAATCGAGGAGTCGGGCCCGGCCCTGTGTGTCGCGAAAGTGACGAAGGGTGGCGAGGCAGTCCTCGATGGCCGTGGGGAAGGCGTGCTCCGGCGCCTTGCGGTACTCGAGGGCCACGACCACGCAGTGGCCACGCTCGGCCAGCGCCCCACACAGGCCCACGTGGGTCTCGAGGCTACCGATCACGAAACCACCGCCGTGCAGCCACAACAGCACGGGGAGTGGGTCCGAGGGCCCGGCCGCGCGCGGCCGGTAGACGCGACAGGGGAGATCACCGGGCAGGTGGGCGTCGCTCAGGGTGACCGTAGGGGGTGCTGGGCGGTCGATCCACGGGGTCGAGCGGTCGTAGTGCCGGCGCGCCGCGGGGGCGTCGCTCTGGTGGATCGAGTCCATGCCGGTGCGGGCCATCAGGCGCAAGAGCGCGTGTGTGCGCAGATCGAGCTCGATCCCCCGATCGTTGCGCGGTGGCGGTCCGAGTGTCCGACGGATGAGATAGTCGGGGGCGCGGGTCAGCCAGCGCAGGCCGCTGAGCTTGTCGAGGATGGTCGAGAGCGCGTTCACAGGCGGTCGGCCAGGCTACCCCATGATCCCCGCGATGATCCCCGACCGGGATGGGGAGTGCGCGAATGCGCCTCCCTCTGGCGCGCCCGGTATTCGGCGCCAGGTCCAGGGATGCGTGTTAAGCTCCCTGAATGTGTCCAGGGAATGCCGACGGCCGGCGCGGGACGCAATTTCGGATGGGGGGTCCGGCCTCTGTGGCCGAGCCTGCGATTCCCCATGACGGTCGCAACGCCCGCTGGATCCCGGCGACCCCCCAGGCGTGGGGACCTGTACCCGCACACCTGGCCGCCCCAGCGCAGACGCCCGCCGACCCTGAGCCGCAGGTGAAGGTCGGTGCGAATCCGGGGCTCGGGCACGCGCCGGGGGAGTGGATCAACCAGCGCTACCGCCTCGTTCGCCACTTGGGGAACGGCGCCCTCACCCAGACCTGGGAGGCGACCCACGTCGAGCTCAACCGAGCGGTCGCGCTCAAGTTCATCGCAGCGCCAGCGGGGCCGTCTCGGGCGGAGATCTACGAGCAGCTGCTCGGGGAGGCGCGGGCGGTCGCGGCGATCCGCCATCCCCACGTCGCCGAGCTCAGCGACGTGGGGCGCTGCGCGGACGGCCAGCCTTTCTTTGTGATGGAGCTGCTGGCCGGGCGCACGCTCGCGCAGATATTGGTGGAGCGGAACACCCTGCCTTGGGCCCGGGCGGTGGCGATCGCCAAACAGACCGCCGAGGCGCTCACGGCCGGCCACCGCCGCGGCATCGTTCACCGCGACCTCCGGCCCGAGAACGTGTTCTGTGTCGAGACCGGGGCGATCGGCGACTTTGTGAAGGTCGTCGATTTCGGCCTCGCGCGGGCGAACACGGGGGACGTGGGGGCCCAGTATATGAGCCCCGAACAATGTCGGGGCGAGGCCCTCGATCCGCGCAGCGACGTCTACGCAATGGGCTGCCTCCTGTTCACCATGATCACCGGCGATCCTCCCTTTGTGGGGGAGGTCCACGCCGTGATGGAGCTGCACATCAATGGTCAGCCCAAGTTTTTGAGCGCCAAGGCGCCGCGGCAGTTCATTTCAGAGGAGCTCGAGGCGGTGGTCGCTCGGTGCCTGGCGAAGGCGCCGGAGCACCGCTTCTCCGATACGCGGGAGCTCTCGATCGAGCTCGGCCGTATCGCCCAGGGGGCCGCGGCTGCGAGCATCGCGGGCGCGCCGATTATCCGTGAAGCCCTCGCCGTGGCGGGACCGGCCACACCCATGGGTTACGCCGGCCGACCGGCCCCACGCGACGCCCGAGAGCTGACCAGCGGATACGAGCCGATCGCCGTCGACCCGGTCCGCGCTGCGGAGGCTGCGGCGAAGGCGAAGGCTGCGATCCAGCCCGCGGCGAGGGTCTCAGGGCGGACTTCACCCTTGCTCATCGTCGGTTTGAGCCTCGTCGTTGCGGCCCTGGTGTGTGTTGCGGGGCTCGGGATCTACGCGCTGGTCACAGCGAGCGACGCCAGGCCCGAGGACCCCGAGACCGACCCCGAGACCGAGACTCCGGCGGGGTCCGTGGATCCGGCGCTCGCATCCCCTGGGGCCGCCGCGGCCGCCGGGGATCCCAAGAGCGAGAGCCCCGACGCGGATCCCAGCGAGAGCCCCGACGCGGATCCCAGCGAGAGCTCCGACGCGGATCCCAGCGAGAACCCGAGCGGGGATGTCGAGATCGGTGCGGTGACGGCAGGGGAGCCCGAAGCGGAGGACTCAGCGCCCGAGCCCCGCCCACGCAGCGCAGCGAAGCCCGCCGATTCCAAGCCTGATCCCGAGCCTGATCCCGAGCCCGAGCAGGGCCCAGGCGACCTCGATCCCGACCCTCCAGAGACCGAGCCCTCCAAACCGACCTCCTCACCGGACAGCAAGGCCAAAGGCGGCATCAACCACGCCGACTTGGTCGACCCCTGGGGGTGAGGCCACCCGGCAGGCTCACACCCGGGCGGTCGTCACCGTCAGCTGGCGGAGTCGTCGCGGGGAGCGAAGGGGCTGACGTAAGGGGTGCGTTTGGGCTTGTGGATGCCCATCTCGGCGTAGCTACGCCGGAGGTAGTGGACGGTCAGGGCACCGGGGTCGACGGCCCCGCCCGCGCGGACAGAGGCCACGCTCGCCCGCCATAGTCCCGCGGCGTCGGGGCCGGGGGCGACCTGGCTCCGGGTCCGCAGGGTCTTCGACATCTGCTCGGCGTAGGGGCCACAGCCCGGTCCAAAGGCGCTCAGTCGACCGTCGCTGCCGACGCTGCGGTGGTCGTCGCCGATCGACTCGAGCAGGGTCGCCAGCTCGATCACCCGCTCCTCCGTCTCGGGTCCACGCGGACGGCCGTCGGCCTCGATCTCGAACACGGCGCCGTAGACTTGGCCGCGGCGGGCGTCGAGGAGCGCAAGGACGCGGCCCTCTACACCGGCCGAGGCCGCGAGCGCGGCGAGGGTCGAGACCGGGACGATCCCGATCCCGAGCCCGAGCGCGAGGCCCTTGGCCGTGGCGACGGCGACCCGGGATCCGGTGAAGGTCCCGGGTCCACGTCCGCAGGCGACCAGGCCGAGCTCGCGGGCCTCGATGCCGGCGCTGCGCAGGGCCTCTCGGAGTCGGAGGTGGAGGTGCTCCGAGGTCTGGTTGGCGCCGTCTTCGAATGCGTCTTCGAACACGAGCTCATCCTCGCGCTCGGACACCCTGCCCAGAGCCACGCAGCTGCGTGGCGCCGAGGCGTCGAGGCACAACATCCACTGGTCTTCGCTCCTCATGTCAATCCATCCAAAACCGCATCACGTCGTTGCGCAGTGCGATCAACATCAAGAGCAGGATGATCACCAGCCCGATGGCGCTGGCGATCTCGCGCGCCCGCTGACCCAGGGGTTTGCGGCGGATCGCCTCGATGGTGAAAAACAGGAGGTGGCCCCCATCCAAGATCGGGATCGGGAGCATGTTGACCAGGGCCAAGTTCAGGCTGATGAGCGCCATCAACAAGAGGAACTCGGTCGGCCCCTGCTCTGCGGCCGTGCCTGCGAAGGCGAAGATGCCGACCACCGAGCTGAGCTCCTCCACGCCACGCTGGAGCGTGACCATCTGGCGCAGGGCCGTCCACATCATGTCGAGCATGTAGACGGACTCGTCCCAGCTCGCGCGTGCGGCGTAGGTGAAGCGGCCGCGGATCGGCTCGAGATCGGGGGCTTGGCTGATCCCGTAGGGCTCTGCGCCCAGGTACAAAAACGAGAACTCGGTCTTGTAGATGTCCCGACGCTGGAGGACCTGCTGGTCGACGGTGAGCTCCCGGGGGGCCTCGCCCACCGACTGGACCAGCATCAGCACCGGCTCCTCCTGGGCCCGGTCGAGGATGTTGGCGACCGACTCCCAACGGGTGACCACTTGACCGGAGACCTCGAGGACCCGGTCGCCGGGCAGCAGTCCGGCCCGGGCCGCGGGCGAGTCGGGATCGACGGCGCGGATGAAGGTGTTGGCGGGCAGCAGGCCGATGGGAGACTCGCCGCTGTCTCGCGGGCTACCCCCGCTGGGTTTGGCGCGGGCGTCCGGGCGAGGCAGGAGCTGGGCGTGGTTGCTCTCGAACCACAGCAGCGAGCCGAACTGAAATTTGGTCGCGTGCGGGCGCAGGTAGGTCAGGCGGATGAGCGAATCCGGGGGCGCGGCGACCAGCGCCTGGAGCTCCTCGATGGTGCGCACGGGCTCGCCGTCGATGGAGGTGATGACGTCGCCGGTGCGCAGGCCACCTCCATAGGCTGGGGAGTCGGGGTCGCTGATCCCGATCTGGGGCGCATAGAAGTGGGCGTAGACGCCGAGCAGACCGCGGGGCTCGGGGACCCCCAGCGGGTTCTTCACAAAAGTCCGGCGCGGGGTCACAAAGCGCTCGACTCGCTTGCCGTGTTTCTCGATCTCGATCCGCAGCTCGACGTCGGGGGAGCTCGAGATCATGGTCTGCATCTCTTTCCACGAGCGCACGTCTTCGCCATCGATCTCGACGATGCGGTCGCCCGGCTCGAGCCCGGCCAAGGCGGCGGCGGAGCCATCGAGGACCGTGCCGATCACGGGGGGGGGTTGGACCGCGTGGGTGAGGAAGAAGAAGAAGTAGAGCAGCAGGGGGATCAGCAGGTTGGCGAACGGGCCGGCGGCCAGGACCAGGTAGCGCGCCCACAGGGGTTTGCTGGACAGGGAGCGATCTCGCTCGTTTTCGGGGACCTCGTCGTGAGGGTTTTGCCCGAGCAAGGTGACGTAGCCACCGAGGGGAATGGGGGCCAAACAGTATTCGGTCTCACCAATTTGGCGACGTAGCAGGGGGGGCCCGAACCCGATCGAGAACCGGCTGACCTTGACGTCGACGAGCTTGGCCGCGAGCAGGTGACCGAGCTCATGCAGAAAGATCAGCGGTCCAATCAACAGGATGAAGGCGAAGATCTTGCTCATCGGAGGCCAGGGGAGCTGTCGGACGTGAACAGGGTCCGCGCAATCTGCGCTAGTGCCGGTCGCTGGAGCACGACGGAGGGGCCCCAGCCGAGACTCCCCAAGTTCATAGACGATGGTGGCGCGGCCGCCAAACCCGGGCGTGGAGGTCGGTTGGAACCGGGTTTGAAGCTCGGGCGCAAGCGCCCCCAGGGCCGATGCGCGATGGGCTCGCCAGCTGCTAGCATGCGGCACGTTGGCGCGTCCTCGCAAAGAGCCCCCACCGCGGGTCACGGTCGATCACCTCGACGAGATCGAGGACGGCCTCGAGCTGCTCAAGGTCGCGTACGAGCGCTACTTCAACGGCGTCGATCGAGTGCCGCCCGCCCGCGAACACGAGCGGGCCAAGCGCGGGATCCGAACCCTGACTTCGATGCGTCAGAGCACCACTGCGCTCCGCTTTCGCGCAAATGGACTTCGCGCGCGCATGGTCACCTACGAGCACTATTGGACTCGGATCCTCAAGCAGATCGAGACCGGGAGTTTCAAGCGACTCCTGGCCGTGTCCAGCCGGCGGGAGCAGCTCGCCCAGCAGCGTCGGGCCGAGCGGGCCGAGGTTCTCGCACGTGGTGACGATCCCGATGCACCGCGCCAGAGTTCCGACGAGTCGCGGACCTCCGCGCGGGCGGCGCTGAAACCGCGAGAGACCGGTACCCGGGCGGTTCTGCCCGACGGCTTCGAGGCCAGGGACGCCCGGGAGCTGTTCAAGAAATTTGTTGCCGCCAAGAAATCCGTGGGTCAGGCCACAGGTGGCCTCACCTACAAAAAGCTGGTCGACAAGCTGGCCCGTGAGGTCCCCAAGCTCCGGGAGAAACACGGCGGCGATATTCGCTTCGAGGTCTCCACCGTCGACGGCAAAGTCCGGCTCAGGGCCCGCCGCAGTCGCCACAAGACCGTCTAAATCGACTACCTTGCCGAACTCGTCTGTGGGCGTGGCCACCTGCTCCATCATGGCCCCCTGACTCCAGGACCGGGCCCGCAGGTGAGCCGGCGCTGAATCCAAACAGTCCGCCTTCGTCTCAGACACACCTTCGAAGCCGCTTCGAACTCGAACCCCCCGAGGATCCGACAATGACCCGTATCTATCTGTCCCTGACCGCCGCTGCCGTGTTTACGCTCGCCGGTTGTGCGAAGAATCAAGACGACGACACCCAGACTCCCGACTCCGGCGACGTCGCAGCCGAAGGTGAGGGTGGCGAAGCCGCCGCGGGTCCAGACCGAGCCCGCGACAGCACCTCCACCCGCTCGACCGGATCGAAGACCCGCGCTCGGGTGAAGGTCGCCACCGACAGGCCCCCGCGGGCCGAACCGACGACGCCCACCGACGACGGCCCCAACGGCCTGGCTGTCGAGGCCTTCAGCCTCGACTCGGCGGACGCGATGCCCAACTTCTCGTCCTTCGCCGAGGCCGCCGCGACCTTCACCATTCCCAACCTCGACGTCGACGACGACGCCACGTCGGCGGGTTTCCCCGGCTACACCGACGGCACCGTCAACTACGCGCTGCGCTTCACTGGCTCGCTCAACATCATCGACGAGGCCGAGTACGAGCTGTGCCTGCACAGCGACGACGGCTCCCAGCTCCTGCTCGAGGACACCATGGTCGTCGACAACGACGGCGTTCACGACGAGGCCAAGGAGACCTGTGAGCTCGTCTACCTGGCGCCTGGTGAGTACAGCCTGGAGGTCCGCTACTTCCAGGCCGACGGCGAGAACCGGACCCTGCACTTCGCCTGGGCCCAAGACGGTGGCGAGAAGGTCATCGTCCCCACCGAAGTGTTGTTCAAGCCCGTCGCGGGCTGAGCACTTCGAACAACCCCAATCTCGAACCACCCCAATAGAGAGGGCCCCGGGCGACCGGCGGCCCTCTCTCTCTTTGCCGGCAATGCGGAAGGGGTTGGAAGGAGTTGGACCGAGTCGTCAGCGAGGGAGCACGGCGTCGATGACCTCCGAGGTCACCCTGGCCAGCTGGTCGAGGGCGTCGGCGTCGATGTTGAGGGCCGGCATCCAATAGATCGTGTCGTTCAAGGGGCGAAGGAGGACCCCACGCTCGAGCGCAGCCATCCGCAGGGCGAGGCCCAGGCGTCCGTCCGCGGGCCCCCGCGCCCGGTCGACCACCAGGGCGCAGATCATCCCGGCTTGGCGGCTCTCGACGATCTGGGGATGAGCCGCGACCAGCTCCGCGGACAGGCGTCGCATGTGCTCGATGCGGGCCGGGAGCGCAGCGAGAGTCTGCTCCTGGTCGAAGATCTGCAAGCTGGCGAGGCCGGCCGCACAGGTGATGGGGTTGCCCGTGAAGGTGTGGCTGTGGGCGAAGCTGCGGCTCGGGTGACCACGAAAATCGTCCTCGAAGCCGGCCCTGATCAAGGTCGCGGCGAGCGGCAGGACCCCGCCCGAGAGCCCCTTGCTCAGGCACAGGAGGTCGGGGCAGACCCCGGCCCACTCGCTGGCGAAGAGCTTGCCCGTGCGACCGAAGGCGACCGCGATCTCGTCGGCGATCAAGTGGATGTCGAGGCGTCGGCAGGTCTCGGCCAGGCGCCGGTAGAAGCCGACGCCGGGCATGACCATGCGGCCCGCACACTGGACCAGAGGCTCGACGATCAGCGCGCTGAGCTCGTCAGCGTGGGCCTCCAAGGCCGCGATCGCGGCGTCGGTCTCCGGGGCGTCTGCACCGAGCTCGGTGCGCGGACCCGAAGGATCGAGATCGGCGTGGCGGTGGTCGGTGTAGCTGGGGGTGGGCAGGGAGAGGGCCGATTGGAGGAGCCCGCCGAAGGGCTCGCGCCAGGCTGGGCTCCCACACACCGAGAGGGCGCCCAGGGTCTCGCCGTGGTAGCTGTTGCGCAGCGCCGCAAATCGGGTTTTTGTGTGCTGGCCCCGGAGCACCCGGGACTGGTAGCTGAGCTTGAGGGCGACCTCGATCGATGCCGACCCGCAGTCGCTGTAGAACACCTTGCCGTAGAAGCGAGAGCCGTCTGTCCCGGTTGGGGCGCGGGCGAGCAGCTGCTCTGCCAGGGCGACCGCGGGCTCATGGGTGAAGCCCGCGAACATGACGTGGTCGAGCTGGGCGACCTGGGCCTGGATCGCGGCCACGATGTGGGGGTGGCCGTGGCCGTGGATGGACGTCCACCACGAGCCGATTCCATCGAGGATCCGACGCCCAGCGCCGTCCTCGAGCCAGACTCCTCGGGCTGAGCGGATCGGGATCGGAGGGGTCTTCTCGAGGTCGCCGAAGTGGGTCGCCGGATGCCACAAGACCTCCCGATCGCGGGCGCTGAGATCGAGATCGGGAGGTCCCGCCCGAGTCACGAGGGGCCCCGGTCCCCAGAGCCAGAGTCAGTTCCGGAGTCAGAGTCAGATCCGGAGCCAGATCCGGAGCCAGGATCGAGGATCTGGCCGAGGCGAGCGTCGGGCTCAGGGCGAGACAGGTGTTCGGGGATCGGGAGCATGGTGGCGTTGTCGGGGGCCGAGTTCGGGTCGAAGTCCCCTGATCCGGGGACCTCGGGCTCGGGCTCGTACCCGAGGAGCTCGCGCAGGGCGACCACCAGGGGCAGGTCGTCGTCGGCGTCCCGCCAGAAATTGGCGGCTTGAATGCGCAGGTCTTCGGCGACCTCGGGTTGGCCCGAGACGTCGTGGACCTGCGCCGAGATCAACAGGGCCCAGGGTTCGCCCGGGGTCAGCGCGATGAGCTCGTCGGACTGCCGGCGGGCGAGCCGACGGCTCGGGGCCGTGTCGACACACAGGGCGGCGGTGATATCGAGCTGGCGAAGGTAGGTCTGAAAAGGGGGCGCGAGCTGAGTCAGGATGCTCGGGTTTTCACCCCTGACCAGGCACTCGTTGCGGTTGAGAGCGGCCTGCTGTGTGATCGCAGCGCGCTCGGGCGTCGACATGGCGTGCTGGTCGGCGTCGTCGGGGCGCGCGCGGATCCACAGATTGTGGACGAGGCCCGGAGGGACGGCGCCACAGCGGGCCGGGCCGGGCTCGATCTCGAAGCGGTAGGCGTAGCCGCACCAGGTGTCGATGAGCCCGGGGAGGTGGGGGTGTCGCCCGCGGCTGAGGGCGTAGCGATCCATGAGCGCGGCTGCGTCGCGGAGTCGGCCCTGGTCCAAGAGCATGCCCATCGCCGGTCGGGGGTCGTAGTCGACGACGGCCTCGGCCCAGCTGGCGGCGAGTCTCCGCTCTCCAGTGAGTGCGTAGAAGGTGGCTGCGTGGGCGAGCACGCGAGGCGAGTCGCCGTGCTCCTCGACGAGGGTGCCGAGCAGGGTGCGGGCCTCGGAGACCCGGCCGAGGGCGAGGCGGAGGTCGACGCGGGCGAGCTGCCAGCGGATCGCCAGCACGGGCCCCTCGCTGTAGTCACAGCCCTCGTCGAGGACCCGCAGCGCCGCGTTGGCCTCGCTCAGCAGCGTGGTGCCCGGCTCCCGTGCGGCCTCGAGCCGAGGAATGAGCGAGCTGTCGACCACGAGGGGCAGCCAGGCGTCGGGCAGGAGGCTCTTGGTCTGCGGGTCGACGAGGTCCCGGAGCGGGCCTGCGGGGGTGTAGCTGGCGCCGCAGGCCCCCGAGGCCATCTCGAGCCACAGCTCGCTGCCCACGCGCGCTGGGCCGTCCACGCCCATACAGCTGGCGACCCGCTGGTTGTCGTCGCCGAGCTCGTGGGCCAAGGTCGCTCGCCAAAACAGGAGCGCCGCCGACTGGGGGGCGCGCTGCTCCAGGCGTTCGAGTTGGCGCAGCGCGGCCTCGTAGTCCCCCGTGTCGAAGCTGCGCACAAAGGCGCCGAGGTCGGCGACGGCGACCGTGTCGGGGAGGCCGAGTTGGTCGTGGACCCCGTCGTCTCCCCGGAGCACCAACAGGCCCACGACCAGGGCGATCGTCAGGCCGAGGGCGAGCAGCAACCAACGCCAGCGGCCGGCGAGGGGCGCGACCAGGCGCGCAGCCGCGTCGGCGGAGACCGGTCGCCGCACCGGGTCGGTGCGCATGCATCGACCGATGAGCAGGGCCATATTCCAGGGGGTGTCCTTGCGGACCTGGCGGATCGGAGCCGGCTTCTCTTCGCGGAGCTTGACCAGAAAGGCCTTGGCGTTGGGCGCCTCGATGGGCAGGCGCCCAGCCAGCATTTGGTAGAGCATCACCCCGAACGAATAGAGGTCGCTCTGGACCGTGGCAGGGGCCCCCTCCCAGAGTTCAGGGGCCATGTACGCCGGGCTCCCGAAGATCGTCCCGGCCTCGGTGCGGACCAGGGATCGGGCCTCGGCCGGGTTGGGGCGGACGCTCGGGTTGGGGGCGTCGAAACCCGCGACTCCGAAGTCCATGACGATCGCACCCCGGTGGGTGAGCATGACGTTCGCGGGCTTCAGGTCGCGATGGAGGATGCCGGCCTTGTGGGCGGCGGCGAGACCCGAGAGGATCTCGTAGCTGACCTCGCGGATCTCTCGCTGGGTCATGGGCGGGTTGTCGATCTCGCCGTCCTGGGCGACCTCGGCGACCTCACCGGCCTCGTCCCGCGCCCGGCCGGCGTCCACGAGCTCCTCGAGGGTCTGACCCTGGAGGTACTCCATGGAGAAGAAGGGCAGGCCGTCGGCCTCGCCCGTGTCGTGGATGCGAACCACGTTGGGGTGGGTCACAGAGTGGGCCAGGGCGACCTCACGCAAAAAGCGCCGGACCGTGGCGCGGCTCTTGGCCAGATCCGCGCGCAAGACCTTGAGCGCGACCTGCTTCTTGAGTAGGCGGTCGCTGGCCAGGAACACCTCGCCCATGGAACCGCTGCCCAGGCGCCGCTCGAGCGTATAGCGATCGTTGATCACCGCGCTCGTCTCCCAGACACCCACCTTCGTGGGCACGGGGAACTGGCTGCGGCCCTCGGCGATCGAATCCGCGGCAGCGGCGACGTCTGCGCGTGGCCTGCGGCCGGCGGAAGTACTCAACTCCGCGGTCTGATCGGGCGGGAACACGCGTGGGTCGATGTTAGCAAAACCCGGGCCCGGGCTCCTCTTCGTCCGTTCAGCCCTCGACCCCCTGGTGCAAGTGCTCCCGACCCGGGGGGATCGGGGGAGGTCCGGGGGGGATCGGGGGAGATCACTCCCTGCGTATCCAGGGGCATCCCTGGAGCGCGTCTGGGCCGGGCAGGCTATCGTTGCTGCGCGCCATGTCAGACCCCGCTCTCGCCCACGTCCGCCTCCTCGCCGCCGCGTTCATCGCCTCCGCCAGCTTGGGCTGCGTCCTGTATGTCGACGACACCCAGTGTGGCGCGTTCGCCTACGACTACCGAGGTGCCTGTTACTGCGAAGACGGCTACGAAGGCGACGATCCCGAGGGTGCCGGCTGTGACCCGGTGATGACCTTTCGGATCACCGACGCCTGCGACGACGATGGCGACGTCGCGTGGAAGATCTTCTCCGACGATCGAGATTGGAGCTGGCCGTCGGGGGACGACGTGTATTGGACCGAGGGCCTCGACTACGACGCGCTGGCGAGTGTGGTGTGTGAAAACGGGGAGTTCGTGTGTTTCGGGGCCGAGAGCGAGAGCGGCCTGGTCTGGGGCGTGGGCCTCGACTTCGACGCCGACGCCGACTGCGACGATTGTTGCTTCCGCTGCGGCGCTTACGAACAAGACCTCGGATTCCTGACCTGCAACTGACGGACAGCCATGATGGCCATGACAGACAGCCATGGGGGACCGCCGACGGGACCGCCGACGGGATCGCCGACGGGATCGCCGACGGGATCGCCGACGGGATCGCCGACGGGATCGCCGGGCTGGGCGCCGAGGCGACGGCTGGAAGACGCAAAAAGATAGGGCGGTGCCGCGCGATCTCCCGGCGTGGCTCGGATCGGCCCCTGACGACACGCCTTCAATCGGATAGCCGCTCGAGTTGGCAGCACGATCGTCTGGTGGCATAGTCCCGCCCGGATCTGGACCATGTTGGAGATCACCCGACTTCTCGATGACGCGCTGGCCAACAATCGCTCTGGATTGCGCAAGGCCGCGAAGCAGACCTTGGCCAAGGCTCCGCTGACTACCACCATCCGTGAGCTGCTCGCCAGCGAGGCCGGACACGCCATTCGCGAGCTCAGCCTCGGCGATCTGGAAGAGGCGCTGGTGCTCGCTGGCGCGGGCGCCAAGCAACACGACGCGCCCCCGGCCACGCCCGAGACGACCTCGGCCGACAGCCAGAGTCGGGAGGAGTTCATGTACCGGCGGATTCTCGAGGTCCTGGCGGACGAACCCGCGCGGACCATCGGGCAGCTGGCGAAGACCATCGAGGTCGACACCATCGAGCTGCGCGGCTACCTGTCTTGGATGCGCCGCGTGGGCAAGATTTCCAGCGTCGGCCGGGCCCGTGCGACCCGCTACTCCCTGCCCGAAGTGGCCACCTCGAACTGAACCCGAGCATTCCAATACTGGGCACTCTCGGGGGGGCGGCAGCTTTGTGGTTGCTCGATCTCGAGGTCTGCGGGATGCTTGGCCCACGGTGCCCGGTGAAGCCTCCGAAACTCTGCTCGAACAGGTCGCCGCGCTCAAGCACGACCTCGGCAAGTATGTCGCGTGGACCTCGGCGAACCTCGACGATTCGCTGTGGGAGGGGCCCCTCGGGGATGAGCTGGTCGCGGCCCTGCGAGCGGATCTGCTGGCGACCCGCAAGTACGGGGATCGGAGCGAGGCCGCCTGGGAAGTCTGGACGGCCCATCGGGCCCAGCTCCCGGCCGAGCTCGAGCCGGAACTCGAGGCTGTCGAGGCTGCCGTCGCCCGACTCGAGCGTGCAGGTCGGGCTCTGAGCGCGGACGATCGAGAGGCCATCGCCGCGCAGCGCGGATCCATCCGCAGCGCGCAGATGGACATTCGTGCGCAGCTGCGGAATTTGCACCGTCGCCTGCTTCGGGAGCGTTGAGATGCCGTCGATCATGATCATCGACGACGAGGACAAGTACCTCGAGCTGTGCAAGCGCTTCATGCCCGAGCACGACTTCGTCGGGCCGGCCCGCAACTATCGGGAGGCCGCACAGATCCTCGCCCGTTCCCGCAGGCACATCGATCTCGTGCTCTTGGACGTCCACTTCGACATCCCGGTGGAGGACCTGCTCCCCGAGGACAAGTCGGCACTGCTGGCCAAAGCCGACGCCAGCCGGGTATACGAGCGCCTGCGTCGCTCCCAGGGGCTCCGCATCCTCGACCGGCTGCGAACCCGCTACCCCGATCTGGGTGTGATCGTCATGACCGCGCTCGACGATCTTCCGCTGGAGATCGACGCCGAGCGGCTCAACGCCGAGGACTACACCTACCTCCTCGACGACGAGTACCTGGACGCCCGGGCCCTCAAGGTCCAGGTCGAGGGCATCCTCGCCCGCCGCAAGCGTGTCGACGACGACGACGGGCCGTTTTACTGGGGCACAGCGGTGGCCATGGGGGACCTCCGCCGGCGGCTCACGATCCTCGCTCGTGGGCAGCTGCCGATCATCATTCAGGGCGAGACGGGCACGGGCAAGAGCCTCTTGGCCCGGGAGTACATCCACTCTCAGTCCGGGCGGCGAGGGGCATTCATGGCCGTGGACCTGTCCACGATCTCGTCCGAGCTCATGGGCGCGTACCTGTTCGGTGTGGTCAAGGGTGCATACACGGGGGCGAGCAGCAGCCGCGAAGGTGTGCTCGCTCGGGCCCACGGTGGGACCTTGTTCCTCGACGAGATCGGCAACATGTCGCTGGAGCTCCAGAAGTCCCTGCTCTTGGTGCTGCAGGAGGGACGCTACCGCCCGGTGGGCTCGGTGGAGGAGCGGGTCGCCGACGTCAAGTTGGTGGTCGCGACCAACGAAAACCTGGCCCAGATGGTCCGTGAAGGTCGCTTTCGCGAGGACCTGTTCATGCGCCTGAACCCCTCGACGGCGGTGACCCTGCCGAGCCTGCGCCAGCGTCGAGACGACTTTCAACACCTGCTCGAGTTCTTCCTCCAGCGGGTGTGTGCGAGCGGCTACAACCGCGACTTGTTGGTCCAGTATGCCGAGCAGCGCGAGCTGTGGGTCCCGCCCGAGGGCGAGGCGACGTCGATCAGCGTCGGTCGCAAGATCCCGGCCAAGCCCGACCCGCGCCGCATTCACCTCCTGCTGCACCAAAACAGCTACAAGCTGCTCCAAGACTTCGGCTGGCCCGGGAACTTTCGGCAGTTCGAGATGCTGCTCTCGAACCTCGTGACCTTCACGCTGGTGGAGCTGGTCGATCGTGTCGACAGCATCGAGCCCGAGAGCTCGGGCGATCTCGAGGCGCGCCCGGATGTGGTCGTCATTCAACCGAGGACCATCCGCGATCTGCTGCGGCCCTTCGCCGAGATCGACTTGGGCCGGGGAGCGCGGTCCGAGGGCGAGCGCAACCAGGACGACGGTGCGCTCACCCTGGAGCTGCGCGTGGTCCAGGCCGAGTCTCTCAACGCGGTCAGCTGCGAGGTCGAGCGCCAGTACCTCGAGCACCTCTATCACCACTTCAGTGGGGACCTGGCCCGGGTCGCCGAGTTCCTGCTCGGAGACGGCGAGGCTGGGCGCAAGATCCAGCTGCGCATGAACCAACTGGGGATCAAGCTGCGCGAGCTCAAGCGGGCCCGGACCAGCAACTGAGATGCGCCGGGTCCAGGACAGGGACCTGCGTTCGGCGGGCAGTTTCGGGACTCGGCCGGGCCGGGCCCTGGTCGACAAATTGGTGGGCACCCTGGTGGTGGCGCTGTGGCTCGGCGCAGTGTCCTGGATGGTGTCCTCGACGGTCTCCTCGACGGTCTGGGCGGCGCCTCCTCGGGACCCGCTGCCGGCGCCCGGAACCGGAGATGGAACGGGCGAGCTGCCCAGCGTCGAAACCGGGGGAGAGGAGGGGAGCGTCGAGGAGCTCAGCCCGGCGTCGATCGAAGAGCAGCGCGAGCTCGCGTTCGCCGACCACCTCGGCCGGGCCAAGCGGGCCGCTCAACAACGTCGCTTCAACGAGTCCATCGACGAGTACTCGGCGGCCCTGGATATCCACGATGGTGACCCGGAGGCGCTGCGGGGGCGGGCGCACGCACACAAGGCCGACACTGTGGCCAGTCGCTGCCCGCGACAGGCGATCGAAGATCTGACCTTGCTCGAGGTCTACGATCCTCGCGGGCTGTGGCTCTCGGAGCGGGCCAACGCGGTCGCGTGGATGGGGGAGTGTGGCGACGTCTACGCCAAAGAGCGGCTGGTGATCGCCGATGAGCTGGCCAAGCTCGCGCCTGGAGAACTCGGGCGCCCGGACGATATTCGGGTGACCGCAGCGATCTTGCATACCACCGAGGCCGAGGTCGCGCGCGGGGAGCTCCAGCAGCGTCGGCACCTCGAGCTGGCCCTGGGCCAACTGGGCGAGTATCGGGAGGAGTGCCGCAAGCGAGAGCTGGTACCGGCGCTCGAGGCCCTCGAACTCGAAGGCGAACTGTCGAGGCGCCTGGATCTGACCGTCGAGGCCATGGCGGCCTACGAGCGTGTGCGGGTCTTGCATCCAAATGCCCGCGACGCGGTTCGCCAGGCCGACAAGTGGATCGACGAACTCGAGATCCAGCTCGCGGTCGCCGAGATCCAAGAGCTCCAAGGTGGGGAGCCGACCCCCGCAGCCAAGGCCAGCTACCAGCGTGGGCTCGAGGCGCTCCGGCGCCGGGATCTGATCGCGGCCCGGGGTCAGCTCCAGGCTGCCGTCGACGCCTACCCCTGGTACCCGCGGGCCCACTACTACCTCGGTGAGGTCCACGCCCGACGGGAGGACTTTCCCGAGGCGATCGAGTCCTTCAAGCGGGCGATCGCCATGGAGCGCTACGGCTACTCGGCCCACATGGCCCTGGGCCTGCTCTACAAAAAAGAGTTTTCAGGGGCCGAGGACCAACAGGCCCGGACCCACCTGGACATGGCCCTGCGCCTGCGTCCCGATCTCTTCGTGCTCCACTTTCACCTCGGCGAGCTCTACGCCCGGTCGGACAAGGATCGGGCGATCGAGCACTTTCGTCGCTATCTCGAGCTGGGGGATCCAGACGACCCCAAACGCGACGCGGCCCGAGAGACGATCGCGGCCCTCGAGCGTGAGGTCGAGGAGATCGAGCCTTTTGTCCCGCCGCCGCCGTCCTCGGATGTCGGCCGTCTCGACCCCGAACTCCACCGGCTGATCAGCGAGGCCTACGTGCTGGGGGCCGAGCACGGTGAGTGGGATCGGGCCGAGAAGCTGCTCTTGCAGGCCCGCAAGAAGTTCCCCGAAGAGACGGCGCTGCTCAACATCTTGGCCCAGGTCGTCGACGCCCAGGGGCGCCGGGGCCAGGCTCGTGTGTACTGGGAGGAGAGCCTGGCGGTCGACTCCAATCAGCTCGAGGTTCACGAGCGCCTGGGCCTGATGTTGGCCGACTCCAGCGAGGGCCTCGAGCACCTGCGCCTGGCCGCGGAGCTCGGCTCTGTGATCGCACGCTACCGCCTGTCCAAGCTGCTGTGGGACAACCTCGAGCTGTGGAGGGCGAGTGAGCAGCTCGACATCTACCTGCTCGAGGCCGGGCCCTACGACGTCTACTGGGACAGCGCTCAGGCCCTGCGCTCCCACATGGACAGCGTGTTCCTCAAGGTCTACCTGGCGGCGGGTCTGGGCAGCTTGATCTTGCTCTCCATTCCGCTCGCCCTGACTTGGCGGCGGGTACGAGGGGCCTCACTGCGCCAGCTCCTCGATCGTTCGCCGAGCTGCTTCCCCGAGGTCGCGCGTATCCTCAGCCTGATCCGCCACGAGATCCTCAAACACAACACGGCGTTTTTGTCCGATGTGGGTCGGGCTCTGGAGATGGACGAGCCCGATGGAGAGGCCCGCGCGACCCTCCTGGCCCGGCGCCTGTTTGGAGATGCCGATCCAGAGGGCAGCGGGACCGGCGAGCGACGCGGTATCTATGGGCGCTTTCTGGGCTACGTCCGCGAGCTCGAGCAGGTCGCTCGGGCCCACGGCGTGACCTTGAACCTGCGGCGCAAGGACCCGACCTTCAAGGCCATGCTCAATGCCTTCGACGAGGTCGCGGCGAAGGCCAAGTGGCTGCGCCACCCGGGGGGCCTCCGGCCGGGCAAGAAGCTCGAGCTCGCCCGGGTATTGCTGCGGGCCGGGGACGTGCTCGGGCGCCGCGCCTTCGCCAGGCTCAGCAACATCATCCGGCGTCTGTGTGTGGCCACGGTCGACGCCGAGTTCATCGCCTCCGTCTACGAGCAGATCGCGACCGAGGATAAGTTTTCGAAGGTGGACATCGTGCCGCTGGTCATCGAGGGTCAGGGGGAGCGGGTCCGCATCTTTCCCTCGGACCTGCACGACATCCTCGCCAACGTCCTGCGCAACTCGTTGATGTCCTCGACCATGTACGCCGAGCCTCCGATCGGTCTCGGCGTCTCGCTGGTCACGGAGATCGACGACATCACGGGGCTCGCCACCCTCGCAATCCGAATTCGTGATCGCTCGCCCGAGCGGCTGACCAACGAGATGTTGCGCGGGCGCTATGTCGAGCGTGGCATGGGGATCACCGCGGACCTACTCTCGCGCTACGACGGCTCGATCGCCGTCGAGCCCGAGGCGGGGTGGGAGAAGGCGGTGGTGCTGCGCTTCTTCGCGCTGGAGGAGGACGAGGTCGCCGCTGGGGACGAGGGCGGGCGTGTCGAGGGAGCCGGCACCTCTCAGATCATGGCGGCGAGTTGAGGGCGAGGACAGCGGGACAGGCAGGCGCAGACATGAGCACAGCAACACCACCCAAGGGCGACACTCGGATCCAGGTCTTGGTCGTCGAGGACGGCGACGAGTACATCACCAACCTCACCACCTTCGTGGCCGAGGGCATCGAGTATCGACAGGCCAAGAGCGGGGCGCGGGCCTGCGAGATGCTGCGTGAGTCCCTGCCCGACGCCGTCTACCTCGACATGCGCTTCGACAGGACACCCATCGAGGCCCTGCTCGGAGACATGGTTCAGCTCACCGGGCGCTTCAACGGCGACCACGGGCGGGCGCGCCGCTTTCAGCAGGACAACCAAGGTCTGTTCATCCTCCGGACCCTGCGCGACGCGGGCTACACCCGACCCGTGATCTTGTCCTACGACTTCGGCGCGGAGGAGCGGCGCTTTCGGGCGCTCTCGGCCAAGGACGAGGCCCTGTTCTACTGCCCGGACTACGCCGACGCGAAGACCATCCGCCAGGCGATCTTGCGGGCCGTCGGCGCCTGAGCGATGTTGTCGCCGTGTTCGATCTGGAGCCCCGCGCGCAGGATGCCCGCGCTGCCCTGACCGAGGTCGACGGGTTGCTCGCGCTCGCGGACTCGGGGACCCGCCTCGACGCGGAGGACTGTCTGCGCCTCGTCGAGCGCACGAGGCAGGCACCGGGGCGGTGGGGGAGGGTCGTGCGCAGCCTCAGCGCCCAGCGCGACGCGGCGGCAGTGGACGCGCTGTTGCGGGTCCCGGCGGGAGCGAGCGGCGTGGTCGAGGGCGTGTTTCAGGCCCTGCGCGCGGGAGTGGTGCGCCCGGGGGCATCGGCCATGGTCGCGCTCGAATTTCGCAGCTCGAAGTCGCGGCGCTTTCCCGCCTTGCTGGCCCGGGCCCACGCGAGCTTCGGCGATCAGCTCGAGCGCCTGCGCATCGACGGTGCGCTCTACTACCGGCTGGCCTTGTTCGTCCCCGAGCGCAGGCGAGTCGCGGCCCTCGAGCTCGATCTCGAGCGTATCCACCGGGATCTTCAGCGCCTGCGAGGCGTGAGCTTGTGGCTCAACGGATGGCGTTTCGACGATCGCAGCAGCCTGCGACCCGCGGCTCGCGGGCCCCTGCTGCGAGCGTGGTTGGACTGGGCCCTCGAGCCCCCACGAGGCCCCTCGTGAGTGGATCCGGAGAGTGGTGGGGGGACGCGATGCTCGTCCAATCCCTACTCAGAAGCCTGCGAGCGGGGACCCGGGCGCTGACCTTGGAGACCCGGGAGGAGGCGCGGGCGATGGCTGTCTGCGAGGACCTGGGCGAGCGCCTGGACTGGGCCGTACACGCCTGGTCCGCAGCCTCGGGGGTCGATGGGAGCGGGCGTCACCGAGAGCTCTCGGGGCTCTTGGCAGGCCTGCTCGAGGGTGGAACTCGGGGAGGGACAGAGGGGGGATACGAGGGCGAGGCGGTGTGGGTGCTCTTCGACGTCGAGCTCTCGGGTCCGGAGGGGGGGATCGATCGTCGTCGGTTGCGGGAGCTGGCCCAGCGCAGCGACGGCCCGGCGCTGATCTTGGTCGCAGCTCCGGGTGCCAGGGTCCTGTCGATCCTCGCCACGGTGCCCGAGCTCGGGCATGAACACCTGGCGCTCCCGAGTGCCGAGCTGCTCGCGGCCCGGGCCGAGTGGGCCGCGGCTCAGCTGAGTCCCGAGCGCCCGGAGTTCTCCGCCGGGTTGCGAGCCGAGGCCTCCACCCTGGGCCGCGCCGGGGTCGGCCTCGAGTTGGCGAGCTTCGACAGGTTGCTGGCCGAGGCCGCGCTAGCGATCCCAGACCAGGGGGGCCTCGCGGGCTTTCTCTCGCAGCGCAAGGCGCAGGCCCTGGCCGAGCACGGTCTGCTCGAACTGTGTGAGCCGGTGCCGGCGGGCGAGTTGGGGGGCCTCGACACCTACGTCGCGTGGCTGCGCCGACGGGCCTTGGCCCTGAACCCGGAGGCTCGCCTCGCAGGCATCCCGGCGCCTCGGGGGGCGCTCTTGGTCGGGGTTCAAGGCTGTGGAAAGAGCCTCGCGGCCCGGGTCAGCGCCGATATCTTGGGCCTTCCCCTGCTGCGCCTGGATCTCGGGCGTCTGTTTGGAGGGACGGTCGGCGAGAGCGAGGCCAACGCACGGCGTGCCTTGGCGACCGTCGAGCGCATGGCCCCGGCCGTGCTCTGGATCGACGAGATCGACAAGGGCCTCGGCGGGGTCAGGGGAGACAGCGATGGGGGCACAGCGGGGCGTGTGGTGGGGGGGCTCCTGACCTGGCTGCAGGAGCGGGAGCAAGCCGTGTTTGTGGTTGCGACCGCCAACCAAGTCGATCGGCTTCCCCCCGAGCTGCTGCGTCGAGGTCGCCTCGACGAGCTGTTTTTTGTCGATCTGCCGAGCGCCGAACAGCGCGCGGCGATCTTGGCGATCCACCTGGGGGACAAGCCCCTTCGCCGGTTTGGCGTCACGCCGCCGCTCGACGACCCGCCCGCGAGTTTTCTGGCTCTGGCGCGCGCGGCCGAAGGATTCTCGGGGGCCGAGCTCGAGGCGGCCCTGATCGAGGCCCGCCTCGAGGCCTTCGCCCGGAGCGCGCCTCTGGGGGCGGGGGACTTCGAGCGCGCGCTCGCGCAGACCGTGCCGCTGTCGCGTGTTCGGGCCGAGTCGATAGCGACCCTGCGGACCTGGGCAAAGACCGGGGCCCGCAGCGCCTAGTTCCGCATGTCGGGGGCGGCCGACAGCTGTCGGTGCCCGCCGGGCTTCAGCTGGCCGCTTCAGCTCGCCAGGCAGGAGTCGAAGACCGTCTGACAGGCCTCGAACTGTTCGTCGGTGTCGGCACAGGCCACACACAGCTCGTGCTGCTCGAGGCAGGGCTCCAAGTTGGGGTGGTCTTCGCCGTCGCAGGCGTCCGCGAAGGGGGAGCTGCAGTCGTCGAAGGCGGCCGCACACAGATCGACCTTCTCGGGTGTGTCGGCGAGCTCGGAGCAGACGCCATAGCTGTCGAGGCAAGCCTGAAGATCGTCGGCTGGGCAGCCGCAGCCTCCGGGGCACTCACCGGGGTCGATACACTGCTGGAACAGGGCCTCGCAGGCCTCGACATCCTCGAGGGTCTCGGCAGCGTCGATGCAGTTGCCGAACAGCTCGATGCAGACGTCGTCGCCCTCGGTCTCGGTGCCCTCGTCGTCGGCACCATCGTCGTCGGCACCATCGTCGTCGCCGTCGTCTGCTCGGCCCTCGTCGTCCGCCCGGCCGTCGTCGTCGCCCCAGTCGCCGTCGTCTGCTCGGCCGTCGTCGTCGCCGTCATCACCGTCGTCGCCCTGCCACTCGAAGCCACAAGATTCGTAGCAGTAACGGACGTCGGAGACGCACCACTCCCTCTCGGAGTCGCTCGTGGCGTCCGCCAGGCAATCTCCGTAGTTGTCGTCGCACCACTCGACCGCTTCGTCCTCGTGCCCCCACAGGTCCAAGTCCAAGAGACTGCAGCCACTGATGCCCGCGAGGCCTCCGGCGACGCACCCGGCGACGGCCAGGCGGAGCATGTGGGAATTCAACGAGGAGAGGGGCTTGAGGAGGGACATGACAATCATTCAACTACCATTGGGGCGGCGGTGTTCAAGCGTAGAAACCCTCGACTCGAGTTGTTCGGACCCGGGCGGGGCTCGCCCTTGTGGTCTGGCAATCGACAAAATTGTCTTCAGCCAGTGAATTCGGTGAGTCATGGCGATCGCAGGAGGGGATGGGGACATCGTGAGTTCTTGGAATGGCCTATTTGCACCACATTTCTGCGGGGGGGGGAACCCCTCCAAAGGAGTTTCGAATCGCAACGTTGCGATCTGCAACGTGTATCGATTCCAAACTCGGCGACTGTCGACAACCGGTACGGATCTCGGGCGAGAAGAGGTGGCCACGGACCGCTGAGGAGGAGCTACGATCGGGGGGTGACGCGAGCGAGGGCCACACGAGCGACCAGGTACCTGCACTGGGTGGTGGGCCTGGTGGTGGGCTCGGCGGTGGGGATGGGGACCGGCTGTGAGCGCGAGGGAGATCCGACCTCACCCAGCGATGCTGTGAACGCCGGAGAGGACAGCTGCTCAGGAGCCGAGCGCTGGGCGGCCGTGTGGACCGATGCGCGAAGGGGTGGCCCTGGGGTGGCCCTGGGCTCGCTTCCGGGGCAGTGGCCCCTGGTCGCGGCGGCCCGGATCGAGGCCCGGATCGAGGCGGGGGCGGAGCCCTGGTCCGCGGCCTACGCTCGGGCCTGCGCCGCGGGCGACCGCTCTGCGCAGCGTTGTTTGGATCGCCAGCTGTGGTCGGCCGAGGCCCTGGTCGACGCGGTCATCGAGGCGCCGGAGACACGCGGGGCAGCGCTGTGGCCGGAGGTCGGAGCCATGTTTCGGAGCGCGGGCGACTGCCTGGAGTCTCCCGAGGGTGAGGCCCTGCCCGAATCTGTGGTGGTCGGGCTGGCGCGGGTTCGGCTGTCGGCGCGGCTCGGGGAGGGGGAGCGGGCGGCCGGGGAACTCGATCGGATCAGGGGAGCGGTGTCCGTCGAGCTGGCGCTCGACCCAGGGCTGCGCTTCGAGCTGGCGGTCGCCGAGTTGGGGGTCGCTCTCGGTCGCCGGGATGCCGAGGCGATCGCCGAGGCAGAGCGGGTCCTCGATGTGCTGCGATCGGAGTTGGATTGGGGAGGCGGCACAGATCGACCGACCATGGTCAGGCTGGCCGTGTGGACGGCTCGACGCTCGGTCGACCCGCTCGAGGCGGCCCGGCAATTCGATCGGCTGGTGGAGCGGGGGAGTGAAGGAGTGGCCGATTCCGAGGGCGAGGCCGCAGCCTGGCGGGCCTTCGAGCGGGCGTTGGCCCGGGGCGGGGTCCTGGCGCAGCTCGGAGATTTTGGGGCGGCGGCCGATGCCCTGTCCGAGGCCATCGCAGTGGCAGCTCGCTATGGGGGCGAGGACAGCCCCGAGGGGGCGGCGGCGCAGCTGGCCCTGGCCGAGGCGCTCGCCGGCCGGCGCCGCTTGACGGCCGTCCACGATCTGCTCGTTCAGGCTCGGGAGGGGTTCGCCGACAGCCTGGGTCCCGACCACCCCCAGACCCTCGAGGTGATGATGGCCACGGGGCAGCTGTTCATGGCGGTGGACCAGCCCAGCGACGCGCACATGGCCTTCCTCGACCTCCTCGAGATCCACACCCAACAACACGGGCCCAAGGATCCGCGGACTGCCGCGGTCAAGGTCGAGATTGGTGACGCCCTGCGGGCCATGGGAGAGCACCGCGGGGCCCGACAGATGTTCGCCGAGGCGCTCGTGCCGACCACCGAGGCGCTCGGTCCAGACCACCCTCGGGTGGTTCGGATCCTGGTTCACATGGGCGCCTCCGAGTTTGTTCTTGGTGAGCTCGAACAGGCTGGGCTCCACTGCCGGACCGCCGGGGGCCTGGCCTCGGTCCTCGGTCCTGATGATCCGCTCCGGGCAGAGGTCGATCTGTGTCTAAAGGCGCTCGCCAAGATCGAAAAACGCCGCCGGAGGTGAGACTCACGGCGGCGTTCTGAGGGGCGATGGGGAGCGCTTAGGTGCCCGCTCAGGCGGTCTTCTCGAGGCCCTCGTCCCAGCGGCCGTAGCGGGCCGCCGAGTTGGCCTTGGCCCGCTGGTAGAGGGCCTTGTTGCCGGCGGTGAGGTCTTCGGCCTTGCCGCCCCAGGCTTCGAGGGCCGGCTGCTGGAGCGCGCGGCCGTAGGAGAAGCTCAGCTCCCAGGGGAGGTCGGTCTCGAGCTTGTTCATGGCGTTGAGGTGGGCCGTGGCGACGACGGCGTCCTGGCCCCCCGAGAGGAACGCGATGCCGGGGACCGCGGCCGGCACATTGCGGCGGAGGCAGCGAACTGTGCGCTCGGCGACCTCCTCGATCCCGGCTTGGGTCGCGCAGTCGCTGCCCGAGATGACCATGTTGGGTTTGAGGAGCATGCCCTCGAGGGCCACGCCCTGGCTGTGGAGCGCAGAGAACACCTCGCTGAGGGCCCAGGAGGTGACCTCGTCGCAGCGGTCGATGTCGTGTGCCCCAGCCATGAGCACCTCGGGCTCGACGATGGGGACGATGCCCGCCTCTTGGCAGAGCGCAGCGTAGCGCGCCAGGGCGTGGGCGTTGGCGCTCATGCAGCCCCGAGAGGGGGTGCCCGCACCGATCGTGATGACGGCCCGCCACTTGGCGAAACGAGCGCCCTGTTCCCGGTAGCCGACGAGTCGATCGCGGAGCCCGTCCAGACCCTCGGTGACCTTCTCGCCCTCGTGCAGGGCGAGGGCCTTGGCGCCGGTGTCGACCTTGATGCCCGCGATGATGCCGCGCTCCGCGAGGGCCTCGGGGAAGAGCTTCCCGTTGTCGGCCTTTTGGCCGAGAGTCTCGTGATACATGATCACACCCGAGATGAACTCGCTCGCACCCTCGGTCATGAACAGCATGTTTCGGTAGGTCCGACGGACCTCCGCGCTGCTCTCGACGCCGATCGACGCGAGTCGTTTTGCGATCGTCGGGAAGCTCTCGTCTGCGGCGAGGATCCCCCTCCCAGGGGCGACCAGTGCCAGTGCGGTGCTCTCGAGCGTGTTCTCGGTCATGGTGTTCGCCTCGGGTCCCCAGCGACGGCCGGGACCTCGCTCGGACACTCGCGGGTGGGCGGGTCGAAGTCAAGAGGCAGGCCGCGATCCCGGCCCCCGAACGCCTATACTCGGAGGGTGGGGGCGTGGGCGCGACGACCGGAAGAAGTAGGGACGCTGGCCGGCTCGATCCCGCTCGCCGCTCGCCCAGGTTCAGCTGGGAAGGCGAGCGGCGAGCTCGACCTGAGACCGCCGCTCGCCCGAGTCTTTCGGCGGTGCTCCGAGTCGGCCGCCCGCGGCCGGTTTCACCCTGGGTTCCCGGGCCGGGCTGCGAGGGCCGCGATCGGGATCCTGCTGTGGCTCTCGCCCACGGTGCTCTGGGCGGCCCCCCCAGATGTCCCGACCCGACCTGTCCCGAGCCGACCCGGGGTGATCGAAGCCGTGGCGATCGTCCCTGCACCGGCGCGCGTAGGGACGCTCGACATTCAGAGCACGGCCGACGGTGTCCATGTGTCCGCGCGGGCTCTGAACGTGCCACGACACCCGAGCGCCGCGCCGAGTGTGGACCTCGGGCCGCTCCCGGTCAGCGCGAGTCTGGAACCGGGAACGTGGGAGCTGAGCATCGACAGCCCCGGGTATGAGCCCTGGTCTCGGCAGGTGAATATCCTCGCCGGCGGGCACACGAGTTTGGTGGTCGAACCCGAGTTGATCTCGGGCGCCTGGCTGGAGGTCCGCGCCGTCAGCGAGGATGAGGTCGACGCCGTGCTCAGCCTCGATGGGGATCTCGTGTGCACGCTTCCCTGTCGCGTGATGGTCGAGCCCGGCAGCCGTCAGCTCGAGATCGTGAAGCGCCGCTACAAACCGCTGGCAGTCGTCTTGGATGTGGTCCAAGCCGACGAAATTCATCTCGATGTCACGCTCGAGCCGGCGACCTCGCGCGCCCCCGCGGTGGTCACGGGTGCTGTCGGACTGGTCACCCTGGGTACGGCGGTGGTGTTCACGGTTCGCGCGGCTCGAACTCGGCGCGCGCTCGCGGCCGATATTGAGGTCGACGAGCGTGATCCACGGATTGTCGATAGGCGTCGAGACATGGCGGTCGCCGGGGCGATGTATGGGGTCAGCGCGGCCATCGGTGCCCTGACCTTGTTCTATCTGTTGCGCCAGCCCGGAGTCGCCTCCCGTGCCGGTATGAAACGCTGGAACCTCGCCGGCCGCGAGCTCTGGTGGCGAGTCGGGCCGGAGGTCGGACCGACGGTCGTCGGTGTGGGCGGGGAGATCCGGTTTTGAAGCCTGGGCAGGAGTTTGTTCGGGTGGGGGCCGAAGTCGCTGAGGTAACCGGCGGTGGGGGAGAGCCGTAGCGCGATGGTGAGGGGAGAGACAGCGCAGGAGCTTCAACGTCGCGAAGATCGACGCCGCTTTGTTCGGCTGGCGGGGGTCGGCACCGTGTTTGCGGCCCTCGGTGGGTGGTACGTATTTGCCGACGACGCCGAGACCAAAGCCGCGCGCGAAGAGTCGCTGCCCGATGGCCGGGCCCGCCTCCCGCCGGGTCAAAAAGTCATCAGCCAGCTCAAGCCCATGGGCGGGACGCGCGGGAGCCCGAACAAGTCGGCCTTTCGCCTGCGTGTCCACGGGGCGGTCGAGACCCCGCTGGAGCTCGATTTTGGTGAGTTGCTCGAGATGCCCCAGCGAGACCTCTCGCTCGACGTGCACTGCGTCACCGGTTGGTCCCGCCTGGGCGCGAGCTGGGAGGGCGTGCGGATCGCAGACCTCGCCGCGCTCGCAAAACCAAAGCCCAGCGCCCGCTACCTGATCTTGGAGGCGGCCCACGGCTACACGGCGAACGTGCCGCTCGAGGAGGCCTTGTCTCCAGACTCGTTGATCGCCCATCGCCACGAGGGGAGCCCCTTGGCCGCGGCCCACGGCGCACCGGTGCGTGCCGTGATCCCACAGCTGTACTTCTGGAAGAGCGCGAAGTGGATCACTGGACTGTGCTTTTGCGAACAGGACCAGCCCGGATACTGGGAGACCCGCGGCTACCACAACCACGCCGATCCCTGGCGAGAGCAACGCTACGGCTGAGACCGTTCCACCATGAGCGAGCCCACCCCTCCCACCTCGACGCCAGACCTACCGCCCCCGAGTGGGGCTCGCAAAGCCAAGCTGCGTTGGCGCCCCAAACTGCGCTCCCTGCATCGCGACATGGGCTACCTCGTCGTCGGTCTGACCTTTGTCTATGCGCTCTCGGGCCTGGCGGTGAACCACCTCGAAGACTGGGACCCGAACTTCGTCCATGTCGAGGCCAGCCATACTTTGGAGCATCGTCTGCCCGAGAATGAGGCCCAGGCCGTCGCTCAGGTCTTGGGCCAACTCGACATCGACGAGCAGCCCAGCGACGTGTTCCTCTACGAGCAAGAGCTCGAGATCCAGCTTGAAAACCGGGTGCTTCAGGTCGATGGGAACTCCATGACGATCCTCGAGCGGGGGGAGCGAGATCGGCTCGGACTGCGGCTGGCGAACTGGCTGCACCTCAACCGCGGGAAGCGAGCCTGGACGTTGATCGCCGATGGCTACGCCGTGCTGCTCTTGTTCCTGGCGACCTCGGGCATGCTCATGCTGCCGGGGAAAAACGGTCTCCGTGGACGGGGCTGGATCTTGGTGCTCCTCGGCGCGGCGGTGCCGGTCGGTTACGTGCTGCTCTCCGGTGGACCTTGAACGCACAAAAGCCCGAGCCCGAGGGCCCGAGCTGAAGTTCGGGGGGCGCCGGCAGCAGTGATCGCCACCTGAGCCTGTGTTTCACTTGCGCTTGAACGTGAGCCGGTACTCCACAGGGACGGGGAGTTGGCTGGACGACATCTTGACCTTGATCGTGAGCTTGTCGCCGCTCGGGCTCAAGGTCATGTAGTTGTGGCGATTGCCACCGACCCCATCGGTGAACTCCGTGAGTCGACCGTCGCGGAAGCGGTAGCTGACCTTGACCTTGCCGCCGTGTTGGGAGGTACCCTTGGCCGGGCTACCGTTGAGGATCGCCCGGTGTCCGTGGCCATCCATGCTCACTTCGATCTCGCTTTCGTCGACCTGGATCGAGACTCCGCGCGGCGCGGTGTTGGCCTCGCGCAGCCGCTTGCGCGCGAGTACTCGGATCACCGGGTTGACGGCCTCGAGTGAGGTCTCGATGGCCGAGTGGATGGCCTCGCGCTCCTGTTGTCCACCCGCGAACACATAGTCACCATCGAAGGCGGCGACCTCGTCGAGGGCAGCCTCGTCGAGCGCCGCGACGGCGCCCTCGTCGGCGAGGGCCTCTGCCTGGGCCTCACAAGCCAGCGTCAATACGGCGAGACACGTAGTCAAGGCAGCGGCGCAGACGACTCTCGATAAGCTCACTGCGTGACTGTACACGAAATGCAACACCTTCGCAGCCGAGCCGTGAAAGTATGTGCGCGTTTTTTAGCCAGTAATTTCAGCGATGGTTGGGAAAACGGACAGTGTGGTGAGCGAAATGCGCATCTCTTCGCACAGTGCCAGAGGAGATCGAACTCGATCTGTGCGAGGCATTGCACACTGCTCGTTGCGCACAGCTGTCAGGGCCGACGAGTGATGTCTGTGGTTCGACTTTGCTGAAGCACACGGCCGGTTTCCGCGGCGGGAAGCATGGGCGCGCGCGGAATGACCAGTGCGCCGATGAGATAAACCAGGATCCCGGGGCCCAAGAAAAGCAGGGCCACAAATGCGAGCCGAACGAGGGTCGGATCGAAGCCATAACGCTCGGCGATACCGCCACAGATACCGAGCAGCATGCGTTCTTGATTGGATCGTTTCAGTTGTTCAGTCATCGCTTCTCAGCCTCTGTCGGCCCCGGCCGCGGGACCGACCCAACCTGGGTTCATTCCATCGGATGTCCAGCCCCGAGCTGCTTTTTGCCGGTACTCGGGGTCGGCCGCCCACTGCTTCTAGCCCGCACAGCGGTCCAAGCTAGACTCCCCGGCAGATGAAGCGCTCTGTCCTCGTGCCCGTACTCACCCTCGTCGTGCCCCTGGTGTTCGGGGGCTGTCGAACACCGAGCAGCAAGCTGCCGCTCGACAGTCTCGACCAGCCCTCCGAGGACACGCCGAGCGGCGAGCAGGCGATCCGCGTGGAGCCCCTGCCGGTCACACAGGCGGCGGACCTTCTACCGAGCACGGTCTACATGCTCGCCGAGGCCCGCGACCCGGTCGAGTTCATCGAGATGTTCCAGCCGCTCGTGAACATGCCCGGCTTCGCGGACGCGCGGCAGGAGGCGGCGAAGTGGCTCGGCGCCGATCTCATGGTCCCCGCAGAGTGGTCGAAGCTTGGGATCGACAACAGCGGGCCGGCGGGCGTGGGGGTGCTGGATGCGAGCAGCGAGACCTTCTTCGCCTACTTGACCATCAGCAATCCGGCCGTGTTCGAGACCAGCGTCGTTCGGGTCATGCGCGAGCTGGGCCAGGGCGACGAGATAGCGATCAACGACGTGGGCTACGGACGGATCCTCCGAGTCGGCGACGAGCTGAGCATCGTGCTCCGGGAGAATGTGGCGATGCTGACCTTCAGTGACCACCCCGAGCGCTCGCCCCGAGACTTCGGGGCCATCGCCGCGACCATCGATCCGCGAGAGAGCCTGGGTCAGAGCGAGAATTTCAAGTGGGTACAGGGCGAGCTCGAGCCGGAGGACGACGCGCTGATGTACCTCGTCCCCGCGCCCCTCTTCGACGTCCTGATCGAGAGCGGCGACCACGACCAGAAGATGGCCCACTACGCCGACTCTCAGGTCACGGATGCGCGCGCGCGTGGAGCCGACGCCGAGGAGCTGCGCGAGCTCGAGGAGTACGCCCGCTCCGAGCGAGAATGGGCAGAGGAGCGCCGACTGGCGAAGCTCGGCGAACGCAAGTTCATCCGCGACGTGTTTGGGCCGATCGATGTTCTATACGGCGCCGTCGACTTGCAGGCCGAGGGCATGGACGCCCACGGACAGGCGTTGATCCGCAAGCAGTCCCTGCTCCACTCTCTGTTTGTGCCCGAGCGCCAGGAGTCGCCGCTGCTGAGGGCGCTCGGCGAGGCGCCCCTGTTCGTACTCGACGGTCAGGCCGACATGGACACGCTCGTGCAGCTGGTCGACCTCGTGTTCCAGGCCTCGGGGGAGAACCTTCAGTCCATCAATGGCGTGATCGTGGCCGAGATCGGGGTCGACTTCCTCGCCGACGTTCTGCCCACGATGCGCGGGGACGGAGGTATCGCCATCACTCAGAGTGCCCCACCGAATCCCGCCAAGTTCGACAAGCTGAGCAAGAGCCTGGGGATGGCGGCACACGTGGGTCTCGTGGACCCCGACGGCATGCGGGCCGTGTTCGACGCGATGGTGAGGAGCAAGCGACCCGCGTCCTTTGGTCGGGCCCGAAGGGGCGGAGGCTGGACCCTCGACGTCCCGGGGTGGCGGACCGTCAACATCAACATCGAGGGTGATCGTTTGCTGCTCAGCACAGACCTGAGCTTCGCTGGGCGCGTTCGTGACGCGCGAGCCGGTTCCCAGGCTAAAGCCCTCGCGGCCGTCGACCACCCGCTGCGGGGCCCAATGCTCACGCCCGCCATGCGTTTCTACCAGCGCTGGACTTCGCTGGCGATCGTCGCCGCTCGAGATCCATGGATTCAAGAACCCGAGTCCATGCTCTACAACATGAACGACCACCATCAGTTGACCTCGGAAGAGGCCGCCAAGGTCAGGCGCTCGCGGGCGTTCAACAAGAAGTTCAAGGAGTTCAAGAAGTCGGTTGCCGAGCTCAACGCCTTCCAGCGGCGGCGTGCAGTGAAGTCCTTCGAACAGCTCTACGAGCTGAGTGAGCGCGCGGGTGACCTGGGAATCTCGGTCGAGCGCCTCAGCGACGGTCTGGGCGTCCGGGCCCACTGGCGACACGCCCCCGATTGGTCACTGGTCGAGGCCGGCGCGAACATGTTCACGATCAACCGCGGCGGGGATTGGACCGAGGAGCAACGGATCACCGAAGAGGTGTTTCGCCTGCGCGATGCACTCAGCATCCAACGCCAGGCCGACCTCGACGCCTACGCCTCGAAGCACCACAAACCTTGAGCCCTCGATCCGGGGCCGCCTACGAACAGGACGTACTGTCATCGACCCGAGCGAACTCGGGCCGCCGACAGTGCGTCCTTTCGCTGATGTTACATGTCCGACTTTCAAGTGCGTTCGTGACATCATCTAAGAAGTGCTTTCTTCATACTCTGACTACGGGGGTCTCAGATCGCCCTCGAACAGCGTGAGTGCCTGGCTGGTCCTTGCACGCTCGATAGACTCCACCGCAGTGTCGGGGGGTGGGGCCTCCCCTGTCACGTAGCCGTACTCTCCACCAACAACCGAGGCCAAGGTGAGGAGCCACTCCGATACCGTTTCATCTCGGACGACGACCCTGGCGATCCCCGCTCGAGCCCCGCTCGATCCCCGCTCGAGCCCCGCTCGATCCCCGCTCGATCCTCTGTGAAGAAGAGCATGCAACTGTAGGGCTGGCCCTCTGCGCGGTTGCTCCAATGTAACGAATAGGGCTCGCACGGCCGTGAGTAGGTGAATCTCAATGCGCGAGAATGCGTGCGCGCCGGTCGTCGATGGCTTCGAAGTTCGCCTCCAGGCCCTCGCGGACGGTCTGCGGGTTCCAGCTCAGGGTGTCCAAGACGAGCTTGCCTCCGGCGTTGTCGAACCACCAACCAAACTGGTCTTTTTGGGAAACCTCACCGGCACCCAAGGCCCCAGGGAGGTCGCCGGCGGCGGCTCGGGAGGCACGTCGCTCGAAGCGGGCATCGAGGACCCGGGCCGTCGCGGCTGCATCGAAGAGCAAGCCGGCGTCATGGGTGAGGGTGTCGATGGCCGCTCGCTGGATGAGGTAGTCGTTCACCAGGGCGGGCTGGATATCGCTGGGCTGGACTGTCACCGCCTCTGCCGTCGCTACGATCTCGATGAGCGCGGCGTCTCGAGCGGGTCCGGCGGGCTCGGCCGAGAGTCGGTGCTGGATCAGGCTGGCCTTGTCGAGGGCCGCGCTGAGATCGGTGAGCCCGACCACGGACGCCAGCAGGTTCGGGGCCCCGCGGACCAGCGCCTGATCGATGCGGACCAGATCACGGAGCAGGGTGCCCGCGCCGGCGTGGTCGCCCTCGAGGGACTGGTGGATGGCGAACAGCAGCCCGACCTCGTGCTGCAGGTGCCAGGTCAGGAGGGCGCAGGGCTCGTCGGTGGGGCAGTCGGCCACGAACGCAGGCCGGGCACGGGCGGCGTCGACTCTGCGCAGGGCCTCGCGGCCGGCTGCCGAGTCGAAGAAGGCGCGCAGTTGTTCGCGCTGTTCCGCGGCGTCGACCCAAAATTGCTCGGGCTCGCCCCCCCCACAGTTTGGGCACCAGAGCCAGATCGTCGGGGACCTCCGGGGTGAGGGCGCCCTCGGTCGCCGCGATCCAGCCGTTGTCGCTGGCGGCGGGGAGGGCCGGCGTGTCGGCCTGCGTCCACAGAGGATCGGTGGGATCCTCGGTGTGGAGGTTCACGGCGACCCAGGCGAGGCCGATGCTGACCACCAGGCCGGAGATGATCACGGCGGCAGTCGTTGCCCGGTTACCCACTGTGACAAACCGTAGCAGAAGGGCTGCGCTCTGCTCGGATGTCCTTCAATGATTGCAGTGGCTTGGGAGCGAGCGAGGCTCGACAAATCGGGACTCTCACCACGCGAATGAGGCCAATCTGGCAATCGACCCAGCGCCGATTTCCCTGCCCAGGGATCCGCCGGGGTCAGTCGCGGACAAACACGGCGATGGACTCGACGTGGGCCGTGTGTGGGAACATGTCCATGACCCCGGCGGCCTCGAGGCGGTAGCCGTGCCTGTCGATGAGGACCGCGGCGTCCCGGGCCAGGGTCGCGGGGCTGCACGCGACATAGACCACGCGCGGAGCGGCGATGGCCTCGAAGTGTTCGACGATCTCCGCGGCCCCCGAGCGTGGCGGATCGAGCAGCACCCGATCGAAGCTGTGGCCTTGGGCCCACCCCAGCGGCGTCACGCCGGGCTTCGCCGGAGCGTAGAGGTCGTGCAGTTCGAAGCGCGCGCTCTCGCTGTCGATGTTGTTGAGGGCCGCATTTTTGGCCGCGCGGGCGACGAGGGCCCGGTCTCCCTCGACCCCGAGCACGGTGGCGCCGCGCCGTGCCAGGGCGAGGCTGAAGTTGCCGAGTCCACAAAACAGATCGAGGGCCCGGTGGCCGGGCTCGACCTCGAGCAGGTCGACGGCCAAGGTGATCATGGCCCGGTTGATGGCCGCGTTGACCTGCACAAAGTCGACCGGTCGAAACTCGAGCCGGAGATCGAAGTCGGGCAGGGTGTACTCGAGCAGCTCTGGGGTGTCGGGCTCGAGCGGTGCCACGGTGTCGAGACCTCCGGGTTGAAGAAAGATCCGCAGGTCGTGGGTGCGCCCGAACTTGCGAAGGATCTCCAGGTCGGCGTCGGTGGGGGGCTCGAGCACCCGCAACACCAGAGCGATGGGGCTGTCGGGCTGATCGTCGGCCACCGAGACCTCGATCTGCGGGAGCTTGGCCGAGATGCTCAGGGTCTCGATGACCTCGGAGAGCAGGGGGATGAGCGAGCCTCCGCGGCCGGCGAGGACCTCACAGCCCTCGAGGTTGGCGATGAAACGCGCGCTCTTTTCCCGAAATCCGACCAGGACCTTCTCTTTGTTTGGGACCCACTTGGCCCCGAGACGAGCGCGGCGGCGGTAGGCCCAAGGCTCGGCCCGCAGCGGTGCGAGGATCTCCCCTGGGGTCACGCCCTGGGCCGCGAACTCGGCGAGCAGCGTGGCCTGTTTGTGGGCGACCTGGGCGTCGGGGTGCATGTGCATCAGCGAGCAGCCCCCACACAGGTCGTGGTGGATGCAGCGGGGCTCGACCCGATCTGGAGAGGGCTCGATGACCTCGAGGACACGGGCGAGATCGGCGGGGCCCTTGCGGTCGTATCGCAGGAACGAGACCGACTCGCCCGGCAAGGTCGCGTGGATGTGGACCTGACGGGGCTTCCCACCCTCGGCAGCCGATATCAGGCCCCGACCCTTTTGGTCGAGCGACTCCACCCGGCCGTCCTCGGGCTCCCACTTGCGCTTGTATCGTCGACCCCTGCGACCCATGAGCGGGCGGTCTACACCATCGCGCGTCCGAGCGCCTGGAAATCCACCTACATGTCGTTGAAGGTGTCGCCGTCGGGCTTGGGCTTGGGCTTGGGCTTGGGCTTGGGCTTGGGCTTGGGTCGACGGCTGGTCTTTTCAGCGGCAGCTTTCTCGGCGGCGGCTTTTTCGATAGCGGCGGCCTTCTCGATGGCAGCGGCCTTTTCGATAGCGGTGGCTTTTTCAGCGGCAGCGGCTTTTTCGATAGCGGCGGCCTTTTCAGCGGCAGCTTTCTCGGCGGCGAGCCTCTCAGCCTTCGCCTCTTCGACGACGGCGCTCGCTACGGTCGCCGCTTCACCGCTGTGGACGCCGGCCGGCGGCGGACTGGGGCGAAAGCCAAAAATCGCGGCGATAGCGACAAGGGCGACGCCCCCCGTGACCATCCCGACGATCTTGACCGAGCGGTTGTTCTGAGCCGAGGCCGCAGCGGCCAAGGCAGCGGCCTCGGCCGCCATCTGCTGGGTCGACTCGACGCGGGCGGTCGTCGTGGGTCGCTCGGGATCCGCGTCGGGCAGCAGTTCGACCGCGCTCTCCGAGGCCGGGGTCATAGCCAACTCATCGACGAGTTGACCCAGGAGGTCGTCGAACTCCGACTCTGCAAGCGAGGGCATGACTGACCCGGAACGAAGCTGAGGGCGGGTCGATCTATTACGCGGCGCATCAGAGCGCCGAAGGTGTTCGTCGGGCCTTGACGTGCCGGGTCTCGGCTCCAGACTGGTCTCGCAATGTCGACCCCAACCGGATTCCGAGCGCCCCATACCCCCCGTCGACCACGGCGAGGGCTCCGGCGTTTGGGATTGCTGGCGGTGCTCTTGGTGCCCCTGTTGTGGGTCTTGCATGTTCCCCTGCTGGCGGCCGTGGTACCTGGGGCGATCTTGACCCTGGTGTCGCTGGATGTGCTCGACGGGTCCAATGGACAGACGGCGCTCCCCGCGATGGACGTGATCGAAGCGGGTGATACGATCGAGCTTGCGCGGGTCGCTCATGCGACCTGGATCCCGAGTCACAGCGAGCGCCTGAGTTGAGGGCAGCGCCGCGGGCCCGGAGATCTCGGCTTGAACAGGACCCGAAAAACCACGTAGCTCGCGCAGACTCACTCGGGACCCGAACAACGAGTAGGGGCTGCGAGGGCCTGTGGGGTTGATTTGACTGTAGTCACTGGGGGCTGCGCCTCAGGCGGTTCAGCGGCGGCCCGCAAAGTGCTTTGATGGGCCCGTCGGGCGCCCTCGCGGCGCTGGCCTTCCCCGACCATGTTCAGTCCTTCGCAAGATCCCGCCTCGTCCGAGGTCGCGCTGCCCCTCAACCTCGGCCTCAACGATGGGACCTACGCACCCCAGCGCTGCTTGGATGTGTTTCGACAGTTCACGCAGCGGACGGACCTGCGCAACTACGGGTCGCCCGAGAACGGACCGCTGCGGGAGGCGATCGCGCGCTACGACAGCGTCGACGCCGACAACATCTACCTCCACAACGGCACGGGTCCGATCCTCAAGCAGGCGATCCCCTATCTGCTCAAGCGGCGGGTGCTGGCCTCGCCTCGGCGGATCCTGCGTCACGCGGTCAGCCGCGCCGGCTACCCGATCATCACACCGCGCTTCACCTACTCCAAGGTGCCCAAGAAGGCGGCCGAGGGCGGTATGCACGTGGACATGCTGCCCCTGGATCCGGGCGACGACTTTCGCTTCGATGTCGACCGGCTCGCGCGTCGCCTCGAGCGTGGACCGGGCCTCGTCTACATCGTCAATCCGAACAACCCGACCGGCAATGTGTTGATCCAGCGCGAGGAGTTGGTGCCCTTGCTCCAGCGCTTCCCCGAGACCCGGTTTTGGATCGACGAGGCCTATGTGCACTACATCGACCCGAGTGAGCACGACTACTTCGCGCCGCTGATCCCTCGCTTTCCCAACCTCATGGTCAGCCGGACCTTCAGCTTCGCGTTTGGGCTGGCGGCGGTGCGCATCGGTTATCTCCTGGCCAAGCCCAGCTTCATCGCCGAGCTGGAGAAGCAGGTCACCGACTACCGCCTGGGGACGCTCCAGGAGCAGCTCGGGGTCGCCGCTCTCGAGGACCCCGACCACCTGCCCTTCGTACGCCAGGCGACCCAGGCGGCGCGGGAGCGCCTCTACGAAGGGCTGGGGCAGTTCGCGGGAATCCAGTCCTTTCCCTCGAAGGCGAACTTCATCTTGTGTCGGTTCACCGATGGACGTCGGGGCGCCGAGCTCAAGGCCAAGCTGACGCGACGACAGATCGGGATCAAGGCCTTCGATCCGGCCAACGGTCAGACCTACGACCCCTACTTCCGCCTGACCATCGGCCTGCCCGCGGAGAACGAGCTGCTGCTGGCGAATATGGCCGAGGTCCTCGGCGCCTGAGCGGCGCGGGACCTGTCCTCGGGCGGTGAAGACCCGGGCCTGGGCTGAATTGCCGCGGGCGACTCCCGGCGGAACTGGGTAGCATGGGTCGATGTTCGTCCGTCGGCTCCAACCGCCAGCTGCCCACAGGGAGCGCCATCGTGGGGGGTCCGTGCTCGCACTGCTGACGCTGCTCGGGCTCGGGTCGAGCGCCTGCTCACCACGGCCGAGCGCGACTTTAGGGGAGGTCGAGGCGCCCGAGTCCAAGCGGCTTCGGGGTCGGGAGGCGGGGGACGAGCCGAAGCCCGACCGGGGATCGAAGACCCGCTGGCAGAGCCTGTCGATCGGCACCGAGTTCGGCTGTGCGCTCGAGAACAGCGGGGCCGTGTACTGCTGGGGGCGGGACCCGGCGGCGGAGATGGCGATGCGGGAGCTGCCCGAGTCTGAGCAGGTGGCCAATCCCTACGACTACAACAGCCAGCGCAAGTGGGGCCCGGCCTCGCGGCTCGAGAATATCCATGGCGCGAGCGCGCTGGATACCTCCAACACGCAGGCCTGCGCTGTGGTCGAGGATGGGCGTGTGCGCTGCTGGGGGGCGGTCGGGTGGAGTGGGCGCCACATCTACGACGTCGCCGGTTTCGACGGGGCGACCTCGCTCGCGGTCGGTGACGGGGAGTCTTGTGGCCTGCGCAAAGACGACTCTCTGTGGTGCTGGAGCGTCGCAGATTTCGGTGTGCCCACGCGGCGCATGGAGGCGGCGGTCGGGGTCGTGGTCCGCGACAACCTGGGCTGTGGCCTCGACCGCAGGGGTGGGGTCAGGTGTTGGGGCAGCGCGGTGGCGGATTGGTATCGCTACCGTCGGCAGATCACCCAACCCTCGACCGGGCCCAGCCCGACTCCGGGGGCCACCCCTGAGACGGATGAATTTCCCGACAGCGCCGCGATCGGACGATTTCCGGGCGCGGTGGGCATCGGGATCTCGGGTTGGAACAACCTGTGCCTGGTGATGGACGGTGGGGGAGTCCTGTGTAGCGAGCGGGATGTGTTCAGCGCGCTGGACGAGCCCCTCGTCATGCGCAAGGTCGATGGGCTCGACGACGTGGCGATGCTCGCCAGCTCCCGAACCCACAACTGTGCGGTAAGCAGGAGCGGCGGGCTCAAGTGTTGGGGGCGAAATATCTATGGCCAGCTCGGTGACGGCACGGCCACGCAGCGCGATGCCCCGGTGGTCGTGGACATCGAGGGGGTCGTCGATGTCTCGCTGACCCAGGACCTGAGTTGCGCCGTCACCACCAAAGACGAGATCGAGTGTTGGGGCTTCGATCTCGGCGAGGCCGTCGCCCGGGAGTCGACCCACGTGCACACCATCGAGGGGCTGCGGGCGACCTCTCTGGCCTCGGCGGGGCGCAATACCTGTGCGGTTACGGACAAGGGGGAGCTCCGGTGTTGGGGGGCGGACAGCTTGGAGGGCATGGGTATCGCGTTCGCGTCGACACCCACAGAGGTGGCGCTCGATATGGGAGGGCGCATCGAGGGCTTGATGGGGGGCTGGCAGCCCTGCTTCCTCGGTGGCAACGGGGCCCTCTACTGTGGGGCCCGGACGATGGGGACGAGCTCGGGGGTCCCTCCCTTCACCCTGAGTTCGACGACCCAGGGGATCTCGGTGCTGGCCAACGGGGTGCCACCCATGTGCATCATCAAGGGTGAGGGGCGCAGGGCATCGCTGCTGTGTGGGGCGGCGCCCGACAACCTCCAGCCGGAGCGCCAGATCAAGGCTCCCTCGGCGCTCTCGGCCCGGAGCACGCGGGTGTGCGTGGCCCATTCGGGCGGGAAGGTCAGCTGCTTTGGGGAGCTCTACCAGTGGGCGGACCAGGCGGCCGTGAAGCGAGACATCAGCCTGGTGAGGGGGGTCTCGGGGGTTCGCGCACTGGCGAGCGCCAACTCTCAGGACTGTGCGCTGACCAAGGATGGACGGGTGTCGTGCTGGATGGGGCGCATCGATTCGACCTGGGATCAACAGACTCACCGGCCCACGAAGATCCACTACACATCAGAGGCGCCCAAGGACGTCGGGCTGAGCCGGATCGAGCAGGTCGTCGGGCGAGGAAACATGCTCTGCGCCGTCGACCGAGATGGCGCGGTGACGTGTTGGTACGACAACCCGTACAGCCCGGACATCGGGTGGGCGCCGGTGCCCGAGGAGCTGGGTGAGGACATCGTCGAGCTCAGCGCGGGGGACGACGCCGTGTGTGCCCGCCATAAAGATGGGCGGGTGACCTGCTGGGGCGAGGACTCCTTTGGTCAGCTCGGGAGGGTCCCCTCGCGGGTGTACCTGAAGCCGACGGCGCTGCCTGTACTCTGAATAGGCCCGGGTTCGGTTCTGGGTTCGGCGCTCAGCTTGGGCGGTCGAGGATCTCGCGGATCCGGGCGAGCAGCTGCTTGGCCCGGAAGGGCTTCTCGATCAGGTCGATGCTGCCCAATCCCGCGATCTGATCACGACCGAGCTCGCCGTCGGTGAACCCGCTCATGAACAAGATCCGGGTTGTGGGCCTGAGCTCGCGCAGGGCCAGGGCGAGTTCGAGGCCGCCCAAACGGGGCATGACGAAGTCGGTGAGCACGAGGTCGATGGGTCCCTCGTGTCTGGCGCACAGTTCGAGACAGGCAGCGCCGTGTTCGGCGCTGGCGACCTCATAGCCGTGTAGGGCGAGGATCTGCTCGACGGTGCGGCGCACCGGGGCCTCGTCTTCGACGACCACGATCATCTCGCTGCGTTCGGCGGTCTCGACTTCGGGCTCGTCGACGAGCGCCGGGGGAGGGGCGGGCAGGAGGGCCTCCGCGAGCGCCGGGAGCCAAACCTCGAAGGCGCTGCCGCGACCGGGGCTGCTCTCGACCGTGATCTGGCCGTCGGACTGCTGAACAATGCCCAAGACCATCGAGAGGCCCAAGCCCGTGCCCTTGCCCACGCCCTTGGTGGTGAAGAAGGGTTCGAAGATGTGGGCGATGATCTCGGCGTTCATCCCCGAGCCCTCGTCGCTGACCCGCAAGACCACGTAGCGCCCGGCTTTGACGGCTTGGGGTTGGGCGGCGAGCGGCTCGGAGAGCTCGACCTCGCGGGTCGAGAGCCGCACACGGCCACCGCGGTGGCTGGCGTCGCGGGCGTTGATGACCAAGTTGAGCAGGACCTGCTCGATCTGGCTGGGGTCGACGCGGACGGGGGCGCCGATATCTCCGAGATCGAGGGTGAGCTCGTGCTCGGCACCCAGCAGGCGCTCGAGAATATTGGCGCTGCGTCTGGCCAGGGCGTTGAGGTCGACGACCTCGGGCTGGAGGACCTGGCGGCGCGAGAAGGCGAGCAGCTGGCGGGTCAACGCAGCGCCGCGCTCCGCCGCCTCGCGGATCACGGCGATCTCTTCTCGGGCCTCATCGGGCTGACCACCGCGGGTGTGGGCTCGACTCATGAGCACGTCGGTCGAGCCCAAGACCGTGGTCAGGAGGTTGTTGAAGTCGTGCGCCACGCCGCCGGCGAGCTGGCCGATGGCCTCCATTTTTTGGGACTGACGCAGCTGGGCCTCCAGCTGACGGCGCCGGGCCTGGCCGCGCTCGCGCTCGACAATCTCGGCTTCGAGCTGGTGCTTGGACTGCGCCAGCTCGTCTGCGCGCTCGCGCAGCTCGTCGTTGAGGGTCTTGAGCTCGTTGTAGTAGCGGGCGTTCTCGAGCGAGATCGCCGCTTGGGAGAGCAGGATCTGCAGGACCACTGTGCGGGCCTCCGTGAAGGCGGCGGCGGCGAGCTCGTTCTCCAGGTAGAGCACACCCACAAGCGCGTCCTTGTGGCGGATCGGCGTGCACAGGACCGACTTGAGCTGACGCCGAAGCACGTGCGGGTCCTGGGTGAAGGGCCCGGAGCGGTAGGCGTCCTCGAGGACCACGTTCTCCCCGCTGCGCAGGACGTGGTGGACGATGCTCAGCGCGAGGGGGCCCTCGTGCAGGGGTCGCTTCTCGTGGACCTCGACGGCCTCCCCATCGCTGGATGCGGCGGCCTGAATGCGGAAGTCGTCGTCGGCCTCGAGGATCAGGAAGGCCCGGTTGGCGCCGGCGTTGAGCAAAATAATCCGCATCATGCGGGCGAGCAGACGATCGAGATCGATCTCGCTCGAGATTGCCTGGGAGGCCCGGGTCACGGTCGCCAGGTCGAGGGCCTGCGAGCTGCCGAGGGCCGCCCAGCCGTCGGTGGTCACGGTCATGGGGTGGCTGTGACCGCTGTGAAGGGGGGGGCTCTCCCGGCACAGATCTCCGAATTCGCCCTCGAGCAGGTGGACCTTGTGGCGGGCGCCCCAGGCCCGGTAGCTCGACAGGGCGGCCGAGAGGTAGGGGAGGGTCAGGCGTCGGTTGCCGAGCTCGAGCCACATCCGGGCAGCGAGCTCGTTGGCGAGAGCGTGGATGCGGACGAAGCCGTGTTCACCGGCGCCTGCGATGGCCTGTTCGTAGTGGGCGAGGGCGCCGAGGTAGTCGCCGTCGAAGCGAGCGAGATCGGCGGCGACCAGGGCGTGCATATGGGCGAAGTTCGCCGGGCAGCTCTGCGACCAGGCCAGCATCTGCTCTTGATTGTGTTCGATGGTGACCAGGGCGACGTGGCGTCGATCATCGGCCAGATCCGGGAGGACGGCGATGAGCGAGAGCGACTGGAACAGGTTGCGCTCGGCGGTGGCGACGTGGCCGATGGCGTAGGGGAGGAACTCTTTGCTCTCGGCGATGACCTCGATCGCGCCGAGGGGGTCGCCGTGGAGGTAGCGAACCTGGGCGTAGTAAATTTGGTAGACGCAGATGGCGATGAAGCTGCGGTCTTTTCGACAGCCGTCGAGGAAGGGCTGGGCACGCTCGACGTAGGGC
>Ga0256845_1000314_pt1 | contig 46486 bp, 40 predicted proteins | sample RiftiametaG_FD_189101 | JGI IMG/M metagenome (GOLD analysis project Ga0256845, IMG submission 189101) | Tube worm associated microbial communities from hydrothermal vent at the East Pacific Rise, Pacific Ocean - Riftia | ecosystem: Host-associated > Annelida > Integument > Unclassified ...
ATTAAAACAAATAACAGTATTGTCTATCTTTTTTCTATTATAATATCTTACAAGTCCTGTAGCATTGGCAGCAGCACCGGTCATTAAAGTACCAAAATAAGAAAGTTTGTGCCATGTTGCAGTATTTTGACCTAAGAGAACAGGTGCAGAACAGGATGGCGTCCCTGTAATAACAATATCATTCCCAAGAACTTGCGGTATGAAACGAACAAGCAGCTCCAATGTACATCCAGGGCAGAAAGCAACACCCTTTGAAAAAGGATCTTCATGTTTTAAGTAGTCTAGAACTTTTGTAAGTCGTGATTTTTTTGGTTCAGTCATATTATTCACCTCCTTGCTGGGGAGAATAGGATACCCATGTTACTTCAGGAACATCTTTGCCCTGGGCAAGATCATGGATCATATCAATCATTTTATTGATATTTGTTTTGGTAATATCTGTATTGGCAATGCCGTCAATAAAGCTTATAATTTTTGTTTCCGGCATTTCCTGGGCAAAGGCTTTAAGTTCTGTGTACATTGGACCGCCTTTAAAACCAAAAGCAAGGCTTCTGTCAACAACTCCAACAGCTTTTTTGCCTTTAAGAGCCTGCACAAGTTTTTCATTAGGGAAGGGGCGGAACATTCTGATTTTTAAAAGACCAACTTTCAGCCCTTGTTCTCTTTGTTTATCAATAACGGTTTTAATTGTTCCACACATACTGCCGGAACCGACAAGTACAATATCAGCATCCTCAAGCATATACTCTTCAAGCTGCCCGCCATAGGATCTTCCAAATATATTGTCAAATTCTTTATCAATTTGATCAATTTTATCTTTAGCCCTTTCCATGGCCTGGCAGTGTTTATATCTTAGTTCAACATAACCATCAAGAATGCCATGGGAACCACAACCCATTTGTTCACCCGGTTTAAGTGTTGTTCTTTCAGGCTGATCATCAAGAACAGAGAGAAATTTATCAACATTTTCCTGGGTAGGTACATCAACGACTTCAGAAAGATAGGAAAGATAGAACCCATCATAATGGACCATGACAGGAACCTGAATATCATAGTCTTCAGCAAGTCTATAAGCTGTAATGACAGTGTCAATAACTTCCTGGCAGCTTTCTGCAATAAGAAAAATCCAGCCGGCATCCCGTGTTGATATCATATCCTGCTGACCTGAAGATACGGCAATAATTCCAGGGGTTTCGCGGTTAACATTAACCATAACAATGGGTGCTCGCGCACCAGCTGCTGCAAGTACAGCATCATACATAAAAGCAAGTCCCCATGATGATGTGGCAGTGAACACTCTTCCACCTGCAAGAGATGCAGCCATTACCGAGTTCATGGCAGAGTTTTCACCTTCAACTGTGATTAATTCAGCATCAAGCTCACCATTGGCATGAAATTTGGATAATTGTTCAATGATTTCTGTCTGTGGAGTAATAGGATAAGCTGCAACAACATCAGGCCTGGCAAGTGTAGCTCCAATGGCAGCAGCAGCATTCCCGGTCATTACTTTTAGTTGTGGTTTTATTTTTGTATTCATTTGAATTCTCCTTCCGGAACCATGGTGATTGCGTTTACAGGACATTCCTGAGCACAAATCCCACAACCTTTGCAAAAATTCAGATCGCATTTAAAATAAGTAGCTTGTTGTTCCATGATTTGAATAGGGCAATAAATGGCACAAAAACCACATAGTATACATTTTTCTTCATCGACAACCGGGCGTTCCGATCGCCAGCCACCAGTGTCAGAGCAAAGCAATTCAACCTTTGCATCGGACCAGGGGCCTTCAGTTTTAAAGTATTTGTTTAAAGACATGCTAAAAATATTCCTCCCCTCTTAATAAAAACCAAATAAATTGATATTTATTTGTGTGCTTTTTTGTACTTAAATAATAGCTACTATTTAGCTGTACTGTAATGGTATTTTATTGTCAAGGAAAAAATAGATGTGAGGCAATTATTTCTTTAGGAAATCTTTTTAAATTTTTCAGGGTATTCGTGGGCAAGATCAACGTATAGCTGTTTGCCATACTTCCAGAATTCTTTATGTTCAGCCTTGATATTTCCAGCTATTTGAGAGGGGACTCCTGTTACAATTTTTCCATCCGGGATCATCGCGTTCTTTGTTACTACACAACCTTCTGCAACAATGGTCCAACTGCCGATAATAGAGTCGAACCCAACCACAGCACCAATGCCTATAACAGCAAAAGATTTAATAAGTTTGCAATGTATAAGTGCTCCATGACCTATGGTGACACTTTTTTCAAGCTCAAGAGTGCCTTTAGGGCGTATATGAAGCACTGCATTTTCTTCAATGGCACTGCCGCTGCCTATAATAATTCTACCATAATCACCACGGAGGATTGCTCCATGACCAATGTAGCAATCCTCTCCGATGGTAACATCACCAATTACTCTTGCAGAGTCACTTATATATGAATTGTTTCCAATTTTCGGAATAAAATTATCATATTTATAAATAGCCATATTAATCCTGTTTATGGTGATTTGATCTACAAATCATGATTTATGACAATATTGTTAAAAATACACCAGCAGCAATAACAGTTCCAATAACACCTGCTATATTAGGACCCATGGCATACACTAAAAGATAATTTTTTTTATCTGCTTTTAAGCCTTCTTTATGAACAACCCTTGCAGCCATAGGAACAGCAGAAACACCTGCAGCACCAAGTAAAGGATTAATTTTATTTTTTGAAAAAAGATTCATGAGTTTAGCCAGTAAAACTCCTGAAGCAGTACTTATCATAAATGCACTAAGCCCTAATATGAAAATAAAGATAACTTCTTTTCTTAAAAAATTGTCAGCATTCATGGTTGCACCAATTGGTATGCCTAGAAAGATGGTGACAATATTCATTAATTCATTTTGAGCAGCTTTATTTAATCTATCGACCACGCCTGATTCTCTAAAAAGGTTACCAATCATAAACATTGCAATAAGAGGAGCTGCAGCAGGAATTAAAAGTATAATCAGGAAAGTTGAAACCAGTGGAAACCAGAGTTTTTGTTTTCTGCTTATTTTTTTAACTTTTTTCATCCTGATTTTACGTTCGGCTTCGGTTGTAAGCAATTTCATAATAGGAGGTTGAATGATCGGAACGAGTGCCATATACGAATATGCAGCAACAGCGCAACTGCCAAGTAATTGGGGGGCAAGCTTTGATGCAAGAAAAATTGTTGTGGGGCCGTCTGCTCCCCCAATGATGCCAATAGTTGCAGCTTCTGGAATTGTAAAATATCCAATAGCACTTGCAGCAAAAAATGTTACATAAACACCTACCTGAGCACCTGCACCTAAAAAGATAAGTCTGGGGTTTGCAAGCATGGGACCAAAATCAGTAAGAGCGCCTAATCCTAAGAAAATTAAAGGAGGTATAACTTCCCATGTAATACCATAATGATAAAATCTCCATAGAAGACCCTCATGTTCTGCCATAAGTCTTGCTAAAGGAAGGTTGGCAAGAAGAATCCCAAATCCAATAGGAAGAAGAAGAAGCGGCTCGTAATCTTTGGCAATGGCAAGATATATCAAGGTAAGACCAATTAACCACATTAAGAGTATGCCCGGGGTCAGATAAAAAAAGCCGGTTGTTTTATAGAGCATTGCAAAACTTGCATTCATTTTTTTGTCTCCTTATTATCAGATTCAAATATGTTTGCAATTGCACCCATAATTTTAATGGAAAAATACAATAATGCCATACCGGCAAAGACACCACTTATCCCGGCAACAAAAATAAATGTAGGTTGTGACAATTTTACCTCCTGTGAATTAGATTAATAATTTAATAGATTATTAAAAATCTATATTTTGTTTAACTATATGAAACACTGTTCCGTATTTTAATTGAGATTAAAAGAATATGTCAAGGATTAAATATGATTTTTATATATTCGGGGTAAAATATTCGGGGTAAAAATTTTTGTTGACAAGCCTGTGTTATATCATAAAGTTAAATTATCGGAGCAAAAAGATGGGACAGCCTGACGCAAAGCTTAAAGATCCAGGGTTTGTTTTCATAATCCTCTATTCCAGACTCTTGACAATTTTTAAAATCAAGCTCAAGCATTTTTTCAACATCTTTTGCAAAGTCTGCATTCTGAACAAGAATACCTATTTCAAAATTAAGATAAAATGATCGGTTATCTGCATTGGCAGTGCCAATAAGAGCAAGATCATTATCAATAAGCACAACTTTTTGATGCATAAATCCGGCTTTGTATCTGAAAAATTTGATATTGGGTAAAGATAATTGATCAAGAAAAGAAAAAGATGCAAAATAAACAAGAAGATGATCAGGGCGCAATGGAAGCATTATACTTATTTGAACTCCTCGTAGTGCGGCAAGCTGTAATGCAGTGATCATTGCAGGGTTGGGTACAAAATAAGGGCTTGCAATCCATATACGTTTTTTTGCCATATTTATTAATTGTGTAAATAAAAGAGAGCATATGGGGAGTTCGGAAACTGGACCTGAGGGTATCACAATGGAACTCATATTCCCTGCAGGATATGGTTTTGATTTTAATTTGATGTCAGGCTTTTTTCGGGAAGACCAATACCAGTCCTCAATAAAAACAGCTTGTACAGATTGAACACATGGACCTTTTATTCTGACATGAGTATCTCTCCAATTTCCAAATTTTGGATTTTTCCCAAGATATTCATCCCCAACATTGTGCCCGCCAATAAAAGCTGTGTTGCCATCAATAACAACGATTTTCCTATGGTTTCGAAAATTTATCTGGAATCTGTTACGAATCCCCTGGGTTGTCCAGAAGGGCAGTATCTCAATGCCCTGTTTCTGCATTTCATTAGTATAAAAATAATCAAGGTTTCTTGATCCGACTTCATCATATAAAAATAGAATTTTTATACCTTGCTTTGCTTTATTTATAAGTTCCTGCTTTAATTTGTTTCCAAGGTTATCATTTCTAACAATAAAAAATTGAATTAAAATATAGACTTTTGCTGATTTAATAGCTTTAAAAATTGAATTAAATGTTTTTTCTCCATTGATTAGAAGTTTTATGTCATTGGTTCCAAAAGGAGCAAAATCGCTAAGATTAGTAAAACTTTGAATTTTATTTGATGGTGATACGGTTTTGGATTCTGATATGGGAGCCAATAATTTTAAAAGAGAATTATGATTTTTTTGGTTTATTTCTCTGAGGTTCTCTATATACCCGCCAAATTTGTTTCGACCCATGACAAGATATAACGGCAATGCCAGAGGAGGAAAAGCAATTAAGGATATAGTCCAGGCAACAGCACCCTGGGAAGTTCTAACGGTTAGCCCTGCATGGATAGCTGCAACCAGGGAAAAAAAATGGAATATCATATAAAATATAGGCAGGATTTTTGTTATCAGATCATAATCCATTGTTCACCTGCATACTTTATAATATGAAACAGAAAATTCATTTAAATGATAAGGCTGATTACAAGGCTTAGGATTACAAGTATGGAAAACCCGAAAATAATTTTCTTTTTTAATCCATTGCTTCCAATACTGACTGCATAGATCATTTTAATTAAATTATTGCTTGCCGTTGCAATAATGGTTGCTTTTACAATACTGTCGATTGTTATTGTTGCAATTCCTCCCTGGAAAAGATTTAAAATATATGGGTCAATATCTGTCACACCTATTACAAAGGAAAGAATATTAATACCAAAATCTCCATAGTTTTTGAGAATAATCTGGGTTAATATACCAAAAAAAGCAAAGAGAAAACCAAAAATAACAGCAGTTTTCAGCTCAAGTGGATTTTTATGTTCTTGATGGCAATCTTGAATTTCTTCATTGGTACGCTGACTTTGAAAGAGAAAAAAACATGCAATGGGTATGCAGGCAATAAAAAGACCAAAAAACCAGGGGAATAATTTTAAAGCAATTTGAATATTAAAAATAAACGATAAAATAAGTAATCGAAGGTACATCATACCAGTGGCTGCTATGATTCCAGCAGCAATCTGCCCTGGGAACCCTCCTTGTTTACTCCTTTTGGCAAGAATAATGGTTGTTGCAGTGCTTGAATACATTCCCCCAAGGATTGCTGCAAGTAATATCCCTGAATCCGGGAAAAGGAATTTTTTAATAAGATAACTTAGATAGGAAATACCTGATACTGCAACAATACTGAGCCATAGTTGATATGGAGATATATTGAAATTACTTGAAATAGGATCATGGGGTAATAAAGGCAGAATAATGCCACCAAGGATAATAAATTTAGCAAGGGTTAAAAATTCATATCTGCTGAATTTTTGAGAAAAATTAAAAAGATCTTTTTTAACCTCAGTTAAAATCAGAACACTTACCCCGATTAAAAGAGCCATCCATAATGGCTGTAAAAATATTAAAGGAGCAAGACAATAGGTTATTAATGCTATAATTATGGATGTAATTCCAAATTTTTTTTTTAACAGGGAACTATTATAATAATAGATTGCAAGGAAAACAGTGATACCAGCTCCTCCTGCAAAAAATGCATAAAGATTCTCAGGGTCAATAATGTATAAAATAAAGCCTAATATCCCAATGAGGGTAAAAGTTCTGTCAGTGCCAAATAAGGTTTTGCCTGGCTCATCAATATGGTGTTTGCGCTGTTCTAAGCCGATAAGTAAAGAAAATATGGTTACAAAAAGAAAATGGGTCAAATTTGGTGGGAATTCATTTATCCAATTCATATTAAATAGTGTTATCCTTGTTCAGGGTAATAGTGGAAAGGATGAGTTTCCCTTTTAAAAGCATAAGATTACTTGCAACGCCTGCTGATTCGATCTTTATACTGGATTTTTCATATGGTTCATTAAGTACAAGTATTGCTTGCTTGATTTTATTTTCAAGATCATTAACAGCATTTTTGATTATGGAATTTCCTTTTAATCTCTCAATTTTTTTCAGGCGTGTAATTGCTTTTAAAAGATTTTTTTCAGCTTGTTTGATTTTTCCCATGGAAACAAGGCGGTCTGCATCAAAGATAAGTTGTCGTGCTTCAGTAATGGGAAGATAATAGTATTCAAGTTTAAAAAGAAGAATCATTGTGCTGTGAAGTTCTTTATCCAATTGAGTGCTTTTATTTTTACTCAGATCCAGTTCAGCTTTTTTAATTTCTTTTATAAGACCTTCAACAGAATAATCCAAATATTGGAAACCTATTTTTTCCATGACAGGCTTCCAATTTTCTGTTTTGTGGGTCGTAAATAAGGAATACAGGGTAAGACCTATAAGAATTCCCATAAAAAGAAAGATAATATTGTTTTTCATTTAAACCTCAAATTTTTAAAATCAATTATGAAAAATATTGTGTACAATAATCTTTTTTATTAATATATTAAAGGTGAAAATAAATGTCCATAGATTTTCATATAAGATGAATAATGTTAAAATTTGTATGGTTTTTACAAATAGATATTAAAAGATAAAATTCCAATGAATAAAAATCAAAAAAAGGTTCCTGTTTTAATTACTTTTTTGATTACAATTGTTGGTTGTGTTCTTTTTTGTTCTGGAGATGCTGTGAATAAATATTATCAGATTCATATACCTGATAAAAATAATGTGGTGGAAAATTATTCGGGTTTTTCAAAAAAAGATATTGATCCTGATTCAATAAAAATCCTTATATGGAACGTATATAAAGAACAAAAACAAGGATGGGCACATGATTTTAAAAAAGTTTCAAAAGGTATGGATATTATTCTGATACAGGAAGCATGCCTAAAGGAAAATAACAAACAAATGTTTTGTGTTAATAAAATGGGCTGGGATTTTGCCAGAAGTTTTTTATTCAGGACCAAAGATCTAAATGAAACAGGCGTTATGACACTGTCAAAGATTTTCCCCTGCTCAGTTGATTTTATTGTAACTAAATTCAGTGAACCTTTTAGCCGAACTCCAAAAGTCTCACTCCTAAACAAGTATCCTGTTTTGAATACTAAAGCAAAACTATTAGTGGTAAATATCCATGGAATTAATTTTGTTGGTTTAAATTGTTTTAAATCACAGATTTTTGAACTTGTAAAAAAGATTAAATTGCATAAAGGTCCCATTGTTTTTGCAGGAGATTTTAATACCTGGAATTATAAAAGAATCTTTTTTTTGAAAAAAACACTAAACAATATTGGATTAAAGGAGATTGAATTTAATCCGGATTTAAGGACCAAACGGCTTGGCTGCTTTTTAGATTATGCGTTTTATAAAGGACTGAAAGTAAAAAAAACAAAAGTATTTAATAATATAATTTCTTCGGACCATAAGGCATTATATGTTGAATTCTACATGGAGGAAACTTAATGATAAATATCACTACTTTGTGTGAAAACACTGCAAGCGTAAGTTGTATTGCTGAATGGGGATTAAGCATTTTGATTGATGTTGACGGTTTTAAAATATTGTTTGATACCGGGGGAGGGCTGTCCATTGTTCATAATGCTCTTGCCCTGGGTGTTGATTTTTCAAAAATTGAAAAAATAGTATTGAGCCATGGTCATTTTGATCATACAGGCGGGCTTTCTGATGTTTTAAAATATAGGAAAAACAGAATTCAGGTTTTAGGACATCCAGATATCTGGTCCTTAAAATATTCATGTAAAAATGAATCTCAGGATAGATATATAGGCATTGAACATAATCAGAAATACCTTGAAGGGCTGGGTGCTGATTTTATTTTATCTAAAGAACCTGTATGGTTGACTGACAGAGTTGTAACCAGTGGTGAGATTTCCATATCAACTGAGTATGAAGACATGGATGATAACCTTTTTATAAAAGAGAATTCAGAGTTTAAATTAGATCCTCTAGCAGATGATCTTTGTCTTGGTATCAAGACAGAAAAGGGTCTGGTAGTTATTTTAGGTTGCAGTCATCGTGGTATTATAAATAATATTTTACAACTTCAAAAAGTCACTAAAGAAAAAAGAGTTCATTGTGTTATTGGAGGTACTCATCTTTATGCAGCCTCTGATGAACGCATAAAAAAAACAATTAAAGATTTAAAGACAATGAATGTGCAAATGATAGGAGTCTCTCATTGTACAGGATTTAATGCATCGGTTCAGATAATGCAGAATTTCCCTGATGTTTTTTTTAATAATAACGCTGGCACACAGATTGATTTGGCACTTTAGTATCTTTGTTCTATGAATTCAGAAGAGTTCATGATTTCGCCCATTGTTTCTCCTTTAATTTTCTACTTGATTTTTGTGACTAATCTTAATATCCTATAACATATTATTCATATTGATAACAATAGAGAATTTTTCCACATAAATTTATTACTTGTACGAATTTAATAATCAAATTTATTATAATTTTTCGGAGGCATAATATGGACGAAAATTCTTCTGAGTCAACTAAACTGAAACAAGAAATCAAATTTCATATTCAATCAAATCTTGGGCAAGCCCCTGAGAATATAAATAATTATTCATGTTTTGTCGGGCTTGCCTATAGTGTTAGGGATCGTTTGATTGAACAATGGATTAAAACCCAGCAGTCCTGTAGCGATAATATTGCGAAAAGAATGTTTTATCTTTCCTGCGAGTTCCTCCCGGGAAGGTTTTTAATGAATTATTTGACCAATCTTGGTATTAAGGAGATTGCAGAGACAGCTTTGGACGAATTGGGTTTTGACTTAGAAGAAATAGTAGAAGAAGAATGGGATGCAGGGCTTGGCAATGGCGGGCTTGGCAGGCTTGCTTCCTGTTATATGGATTCAATTGCAAGCCTTGGTATCCCGGGCTATGGTTATGGTATACATTATGACTATGGAATTTTTCATCAAACTATTGTGGATGGGTATCAAAAAGAAGGAAGTGATAATTGGATGCGCCGAGGCAATCCCTGGGACATTCTAAGACCAGAAGAAAAATATAAGATTCAATTTTATGGTAAAACAGAAACATATATTGATCTGCATGGTAAAGAAAGATTCCGATGGGTTGATACAGATCATCTGATTGCCATGGCAAGTGACTTGTTAATTCCGGGTTTTGAAAATAAATTTGTCACCAATATGCGTTTGTGGGTGGCTGTGTCTGATAGAGAATTTGACTTAGACGATTTTAATCGTGGTGATTATATAGGTGCAGTTGAATCAAAAATTTTAAGTGAAACCATTTCAAAAGTTTTATATCCAAGTGATGAAATTGAAAAAGGTAGAGAATTAAGGCTGAAACAGCAATTTTTCTTTGTTTCTGCAAGTTTACAGGATATCCTCAGACAATATAAATGTGATCATGAGTCTTTAGATAATTTTTCTGAATGGGCAGCAATACAATTAAATGATACACATCCTTCCATAGCAGTGCCTGAATTAATGCGTCTGCTAATGGATGATGAAGGTCTCAGCTGGGACAGGGCATGGGGGATTTGTCAGAAAGTCTTTGCATATACAAATCATACTGTTTTGCCGGAAGCTCTTGAAACATGGCCTGTAAGCATGTTTGGTAATCTCTTGCCAAGGCATCTTGAAATTATTTATGAAATCAACCGGCGTTTTTTAAATGATCTTGCCATTGCATATCCTAAAGAGCCAGATCTGTTTTCAAAATTATCGATTATTCAATCGGGTGATGAATCCAGAATAAGAATGGCACATCTTGCCATTATAGGAAGTCATTCTGTCAATGGTGTTGCAGCATTGCATACTGAGATATTAAAAAGAAATTTGTTTAAAGAATATAATGCTTATTATCAAGGAAAGATAAAAAATGTGACCAATGGGATTACCCCGAGGCGATGGCTTTATCAGGCAAACCCCAAACTCTCGGATTTGATTTCATCGGTTGTTGGGAAAAAATGGATAACAGATTTAGAAAGGCTTAAAGGTCTTGCCCCCCTTGCACAGGACGCGGCATTTTGTGAAAAATGGCATAATATTAAACTTGAGAATAAAAAACAATTGTCAAGATATGTGCTGCGCAAAATCAGCATGGGGGTGAACCCAAACAGCCTGTTTGATATACATGTTAAAAGAATACATGAATATAAACGTCAATTACTTAATGTTCTGCATATCATTACTTTATATAACAAGATATTGGATAAAAGTTTTAAAACCAATATTAAACAGACATTTTTTTTTGCAGGCAAGGCTGCTCCTGCATATTTTCAGGCAAAACTTATTATTAAATTGATAAATTCTGTTTCCAATGCAATCAGCAGAGAACCGGATGTTAAAGATAAAATCAATGTTGTTTTTCTTCCTAATTATTGTGTGTCCCAGGCGGAAAAAATTATCCCTGCTGCCGAGGTTTCAGAACAAATTTCCACAGCAGGTATGGAAGCATCAGGGACCGGGAATATGAAATTGTCTTTAAACGGAGCTTTAACTATTGGTACCTTAGATGGTGCAAATGTTGAAATATTGGAAGCTGTGGGTCAAGAAAATATGTTTATTTTCGGATTAAAAGATTTTGAAGTGGACGAATTAAGGACAAAAGGTTATGACCCAAAACAATACTATAATGAAGATAAAGAACTTAAGAAAGTTATAGACTTAATTGATTGCGGACATTTTTCACCGGAGAATAAACATTTATTTAAACCAATTATAGATTCTCTCTTAAACCAGGGTGATTTTTTTATGGTGCTTGCAGATTATAAAGCCTATGTCTCTGCCCAGGAAAATGTACAAAAATTATATGCCAATCAGAATGAGTGGACAAAACGGTCAATTTTAACTGTTGCTAATATGGGGTATTTTTCAAGTGATAGATCTGTTTCTGATTATGCAGAAAATATCTGGAATATAAATTCTCTTATTTGAAGTATAAGACTGGAGGAAATATGATGAATAAAGATAATAATCAACAAAATTCCAAAGGATCAATATCGTTTGCACGACTTCCGATATTTGATGCAGAACGCCATTTGTGGGGATATGAACTAAGTAGCACCCCGGGACACAAGATGGGTACAAATGTAATTGATGACAAAAATATTGCATCTGGTACCTATATGGCTTTGCAGGAAATTTCAAATAAAGGCAGAAAAATCATGATGGGGTTTTCTCAAGACGAGATTATTAAAAATCTTCCGTATTCTTTACCTCCTGGTAAAACTGTTGTGAAAATTACCCGGATAGATAAAGTCGATAATGTATTTATAGACGTAATTAAAAAATTAAAAAAGGATGGATATCAAATAGCTGTTTCCTGGGCAATGGATTATGAGAAGAATAAGCTTGTTTTTGATATGGGGGATATTTTGAATTTTGATGTTTCTAATCTTGATCAGGTTAAGATTGCAGGTCTTCTGCATAAAAGTGAAAAAAGTTATCTTAAGCTGCTGGCAAGCAATGTCAATACAAGTAAACAATTTGAAATTTGTAAAAAGGTTGAATTTACAATATATCAGGGTGCTTTTTTTAAACAGCCTGAAAATTTATCAGTAAAAAAACTTTCTTCCAATGCTGCTTCAAGGTTTCAAATTATGGAAAAGATAGAAACAAGTGATCCTGATTTGGAAGAAGTTGCAAAAATTATACAAAGCGATGTTGCAATTAGTTTTAAATTAATGACATATTTGAATTCTGCATCTTTTGGATTCAGGCAAAAAATTGAATCCATTAAGGATGCTATTACAATGCTTGGCTGGCATAATATGAAAAATTGGTTAAGAGTTGCTCTCTTAAGCGATATTGCCGAAAATAAATTAGCCTCGGAACTTGTTTTTCTTTCTGTACAAAGGGGAAAATTTTTAGAACAAGTTATTTTGGATCACGATTTCTGGGGGTTTAAACCTGACAGCTTATTTTTACTTGGTATGTTTTCTTTGCTTGATGCAATGCTTAACCAGCCTATGAATGAAATCGTTAAATACCTTCCACTATCAGGTAAAATTAAAAAGGCACTTTGTGGTGATAAAAACAATGAGTATTATCCTTTATTAAAATTGTCTGAATATTTTGAAGAGGCTCAGTGGGAAAAAGGTGGCAAATTGGTAAATCAATTGGGGCTGGATTCTAAAAAAGTTGAAAAAGCTTTACATCAGGCAATTGAATGGGCTAATAAATTAGAGGAAACTCAAACATAAGTCAGGAGGTTGCTTAAAAATGTTTACAATTAATAATACTGTTCTTCTATTAATTGATATACAGGGTAAACTTGCTACATTAATGCATGATAATGAAAAGCTTTATAAAAATTTAGAAATATTAATTAAAAGTATGAATATATTCCAGATCCCCATTGTCTGGATGGAGCAAATGCCTGAAAAATTAGGGCATAGTATTGAACAAGTGTCTTTGAATTTACCGGATTTAAAACCTATTTCAAAACATAGTTTCAGTTGCTGGGAAAATGATGAATTTAGAGAACAAATAAAATCCATGGGGAAAAACCAGATTTTATTAACAGGTATTGAAACCCATATCTGTGTTTATCAGACTGCCTGTGATCTTATTTCACACGGGTATGATGTTCAGGTGGTTGCAGATTGTGTGTCTTCCCGGGTGTATTCAAATAAAATTCTTGGATTGGAAAGGATAAACAAGGCAGGCGGATTGACCACCAGTGTTGAAATGATCTTATTCGAGCTTTTAAAGACAGCCCGAGCAGAAAAATTTAAAGAGATTACAAAATTGATTAAATAAGGTTATGCAGATATTTTAAACAAAGGATCCTGCTGATTTACAGGCATATTTTTAACTTTCATATAGGCATTATCTGCTTGGTGTCTAATATTCCCAAAAGCTTTTTCTTCATTGGAATCAGTTTTATGTTTTGTTCTTTCTATCATTAATTCTGACATTGCTTTTGTGGAAAGAGTCATGGCAGTTGAGGCAACTTTCCTGTCCTGGGCAGAAGGAGAAGCCGGAGCTAAGGCAGCACCCCGTACCTTACGCATTTTATTGATAGTTGCCTGGGGGTCTCCGGGAATGGGGGCTGTATCAATTTTAACCTCACCTCCCACAACATATTGTTTTCCGTCAGGACCTGTTGTATAGGAAAAATTTGCACCGGAAAGGATATATTTCCCTCCGGCAGCAATGTGCGCCATTTCATGTTTTCTCACTGCAGCATCTGTTTTCTTTAACTCATTAACAACCATTTTTTCTGATTGGCTCAGTTCCCCTTTAAGTTTATCTGCTGCTTCTGCGCCAATTTTCTTTTTTATATTCTCAGAATCTTGATTGTCAGAGCCGGATATGGCTCTATTACCTTTGACCTGGTTGATATTGGTCTGGGTATCAACTAAGGGAGTAAAACGTGCCTGGGGATTCCATGAAGGATAGTAACTTGAATTTTGTATTGAATTAATATGCATAATTACCTCAAAGTGACGATAATGAATGATTAATTATAATCGGTATTTATTTGTATTGCAATGAAAAAATGTAATATTTGTTTATTATTTTTTAATTGACAATTGAAATTTGTTCTGATACATTTATTGATTCGTGTTGTACGTGGGGCTATATGCTTGTAGTATTGGGCAAAAAGTTTTACACTATTGCACAAATAACTTATTTGCAAGGATGAATCTATGGGTCGAAATGCTTCGATTAGCCGTGAAACCAGAGAGACCAATATTAAAATAGAATTAAATCTTGATGGCACTGGCAATTCTGATATTGCAACATCAATTCCTTTTTTTGATCATATGCTCACTTTATTTTCTGTCCATGGATTCTTTGATTTAAAAATCAAAGCTAAAGGTGATATTGATGTTGATTTTCATCATCTTGTTGAAGATGTCGGGCTTGTTTTAGGGGAGGCTTTCTCAAAGTCTCTTGGTGACAGGAAAGGAATTTTAAGATATGGAGAAGGTGCGGTGCCAATGGATGAGGCATTATCACGGGTCAACGTGGATTTGTCCAATCGCCCTTATCTTGTTTATAATATACCGCTTAAAATTAATGTGCGCGGGAGTTTTGATGCATACCTTGCAAAAGAATTTTTTAGAGCATTTTGTGTTAAGGGTGGGTTAAATCTTCACATTAATACTTACTATGGTGAAAACGAGCACCATATCCTTGAATCTATTTATAAGGCTCTGGGACGATCTATGAATCAGGCCTGTACCATGGATCCAAGAATATCAGGAATTCTTTCCAGTAAAGGTAGTTTGTGAAAATATTTAATTGTTATATGAAGGTTGATCTTGAATGCTGATTATACCAGCCATTGATATTAAACAAGGTAGATGTGTAAGATTGCAGCAAGGCAATATGGATCTTGAAACAAAATATTCTGATAATCCATATGAGATTGCTTTGAAATGGGAATCTTCAGGTGCTGAACTGATTCATATTATTGATCTGGATGGCGCTTTTAATAAGAAAACTATTAACCATGAAATTATAAAACATATTGCTCAAAATATTAATACCCCTATTCAAGTTGGCGGAGGAATCAGAAATGAAGATACAATTCAAATGTATCTTGATTTGGGTGTTAATCGAGTAATTATTGGAAGTGAAGCCCTTTATAACCCTGATTTTGTAGTAAAAATTTGTGAAAAATATCCTGATAAAATTGTTGTTGGAATTGATGCAAAAGACGGGATGGTAGCAGTGGAAGGATGGAGTAAAATTTCTGATGTCACTGCTGTTGAACTTGCAAAAACCTATGAATCAAAAGGGGTTGCTGCTATCATTTTTACTGATATTAAAAGAGATGGTATGCAGACCGGGCCAAATATTGAAGCTACCAACCTACTTGCTAAAGCAGTGAATATTCCTGTTATAGCCTCAGGGGGAGTCTCTTCAATTACAGATATTAAGGAATTGCTAAAATATAAAGAAATTTTTGGTGTTGTTACTGGAAGAGCGCTCTATGAAGGAAAACTTGACCTTAAAGAGGCAATAAAAATTTCAATATAGGAAAATAATGTATATTCCTGAAGAAAAAATTGCTGAAATTATAAGTATTTCAGATATTGCTGAAATTATATCAGAAACTGTTATACTAAAAAAAGCAGGGCAGAATTTTATGGGATTGTGTCCATTCCATTCTGAAAAGACCCCTTCTTTTTCTGTAAGCCCTCAAAAACAGATTTTTCATTGCTTTGGATGTGGAGTTGGTGGGAATGTTTTTTCCTTTTTAATGAAATACCATAGCATTTCTTTCCCGGAAGCTGTGAAAATGCTTGCAGGAAAATATAATATTACAATTAAGGCTGGGAAAATCAGCCCTGAGAAAAAAAAAATATTAGATTTAAAACAAGGGCTTTTTCGACTTAATCAAAAGGTAATGGACCATTTTAATGGTATATTGATTAAGAATAGTTCCGGTAAGAGAGCTATACAATATCTTCATGCCCGTGGAACCAGTGATGAAATAATTGATAAATTTAATTTGGGTTTTGTGCCTGAATCCTGGGACACGCTTGTGAAATTTTTTAAAACTTTATCTGTTTCAAAAGAAATTGCTGAAAAATCAGGTCTTGTTTTAAATAAGAAATCAGAACATGGGTATTATGACAGATTCAGAAATAGAGTGATGTTTCCGATATTTGATATAAATATGCAGGTTGCAGGTTTTGGCGGCAGGGTAATGGATGATTCTTTGCCAAAGTATTTAAATTCCCCTGAAACTCTTATTTACAATAAGAGTAAAATCTTGTATGGTCTTGCATTTTCAAAGAATCATTGCAGACAACAAGAACATGTATATGTTGTTGAAGGATATTTTGATTTTTTGTCTTTGTATCAGAATGGGGTGAAAAATGTAGTTGCAAGTTTAGGTACAGCTTTGACCTTAGAACATATAAGATTGCTAAAAGGATATGCAAAAAAAGTTATTTTAGTATTTGATTCTGATGAAGCTGGCATAAATGCTGCAAGGAAAACTATTAATCTTTTTGTTAATGAAGGTGTTGATTTAAAAATTCTTGTTCTTCCCAAAGGGAATGATCCTGATTCTTTTATTATGGAGTTTGGCAGACAGGCTTTTATAGATAAAGCATCAAAAGCAATGAGTGTTCTGCAATTTATTATGACATTATCCATAAACAAAAATGGCAATTCAATACAGGGCAGATTTGCTGTCTTAGATGAAATGAAACCGTATCTGGTGCAAATCCAGGACAGTGCGCTCAGATCTTTACATGTCAGAGAACTTGCTGACAAATTAAATATTGATGAAAAGGCTGTGCTGGAAAAAATTAGAGATGAACATTCTCAAGTAAGAACAAATAAAAATTTTACAACAAATGAAAATAGTTTGTTGATTGATGAGACCCATGAATCTGTGAGAAGAGAGAAACAGATGATTGCATTGATGCTGCAATATCCTGAAATAAACAATGAAGTTAAGGCGCGGCAAGTGCTTGATTGTTTTTATTCTGATAAATTAAGAGATATTGGTAAAAAAGCAATCTCTTTAGATTGTGATAAAGATAAATTTTTATCTGAGTTCATGGCAAATATTAATAATGAAGAACTTGAAATTATAGCACCTCTTTTAATTACAGATGTTAATGATATTAAAGGGATTGTTGAACGATCTGTTAACTTGATGCAAAGGATTATTAGGCTTAGGAAAAAATTAGATAATAGTCTTATAAATAAAATTAAAACAGCTGAAAAAAATTGTGATTCTGATGTGTTTGAATTGCTTGCTAAAAAACAGAATGAAATTCAGCAGTTAAACAATAAGAATTAATCAGGGCTTTGGGAGGAATTGTATGACAAAAAAGGTTATTAAAGCTGATCAAAAAGAACTTATTGAGGCTAAAGAGTTTAAAAAATTGATAAAAAAAGGAAAAAAGAATGGTTCTCTTTCCTATAAAGAAATAAATCAATTTATTTCTGAAGATTTAGAGTCCTCAGATCAGCTTGATGATATTGTTGTTCAATTGGAAGATTGTGGAATCAAACTTATTGATAAAGAGAAAATTAAGGATAAAAAATCTGCTAAACAAAAAAAATCTGCCAAGGCAAAACCTTCTAAGGCAAAAAATAAAGCTGCAGATGGGAAACAAGAAAAGCCCAAAAGGCGAGTTGGACGTCCAAGGAAGAATAATACAAATGATACTAAAGCCACTAAAACTAAAAAAGAAAATAAGAAAAAACCAGTTAAGCCACGAACCATTGCAAAGAAGCCGCGCTCAGATGCGGATTTTGGAACTGTAACTGACCCTGTTAAAATGTATTTAAGAGAAATGGGAATGGTTACCTTACTTAGCCGGGAAGGTGAGATTGAGATTGCAAAAAAAATTGAATCCGGGGAAAGAGATATTTTAAGAGTAATGCTTGATACACCCCTGGCTGTTGGTGTTATATTTGTGTTTTTTGAAGGATTACGAGTCGATAAATTTGAACTTAATGCGATTTTAAGAGATTTGCATGAGGGGGCAAACCCTGAAGAAAATATTAAACAGGAAGATTTTGTCGAAGCCATTGAAAAAGTAAGTAAGATTCATCGGGAAAATCAAAGCAAACGAAATAAAATAGCTGAAGAGCAATTAACCGGTAAAAAATTGAAAAAAATCAATGATGAAATTACTAAAAATATTGAAAGTATATATACTATTTTTAGAAAATTCAGATTTGAGAAAAAAGTTATTGATAAAATTGAAGAAAAAATCAATGAAATGATTATATGGTTTGATTCTGTTGATGATTTATTTGACCGGTGCGCAAGTTGTTTTAATGCTTCAAAAGTTGAAATGCTTCAATGCTTTGAGAATAAAGACAAGTTTTGTCAATGGGCAAAAAAGAATTCAAATATAGATGATAATGATCTTAAATTTTTATGTGATGACCTTGAGTCTATCTTAAATCAATTAGCCATTAAAAAAGATATTATCAAAGGAGAATCTTCAGATTTAAAAAAGATTGTTAAAAAGATTAAAGAAGGCAGGAGTCGAGCTGATTTTGCTAAACGGGAACTTGTCAGAGCAAATTTGAGACTGGTTGTGAGTATCGCAAAAAAATACACTAATAGAGGACTTCAATTCCTTGACCTTATTCAAGAAGGTAATATCGGATTAATGAAAGCTGTTGAGAAATTTGAATATAAACGAGGATATAAATTTTCCACATATGCTACATGGTGGATACGCCAGGCAATAACCAGGGCGATTGCTGATCAGGCAAGAACTATTAGAATTCCTGTTCATATGATTGAAACAATCAATAAATTGATTAGAACTTCAAGATATCTTGTGCAGGAAAATGGTAAAGAACCATCTCCTGAAGAAATTGCTGAAAAAATGGAGATACCTATAGAAAAAGTTCGTCGTGTGCTGAAGATTGCAAAAGAACCCATATCTTTAGAAACTCCCATTGGTGAAGAAGAAGACAGCCACCTTGGTGATTTTATTGAGGATAAAAAGTTTTCTCTTCCTTCTGATGCTGCTATTGATTATAGTCTTGCAGAACAAACCAGGAAAATGCTTGCTTCCTTAACTCCAAGAGAAGAAAAAGTTTTGCGTATGAGATTTGGAATAGGTGAGAAATCAGATCACACTCTGGAAGAAGTAGGTAAAGATTTTCTGGTCACAAGAGAAAGAATCCGCCAGATTGAAGCTAAAGCGTTAAGGAAACTAAGACATCCAACCAGGAGCAAAAAATTAAAAACATTTATTGATAATTAATCTTGACATTTTAAGGGAGAATCTATATATTAGTTGAATTTGTTGAGAGGTGTGTAAGGGTCTATAGCTCAGTTGGTAGAGCCACCGGCTCATAACCGGTAGGTCCCTGGTTCGATCCCAGGTGGACCCACCAAACAAGTTATATAAAGCAAAAAATAACAGGAAGATAGGCAATAAATTATACATGATTGTGTATTATAAAATTGTGCATTACAGACACAAATTAAAAGTTTAAAAAAGGGCGTGGTTATTAATACCACGCTTTTTTTATTTTATAAGAGAAGGCAAATGCAGACTTTAACAAAGGATATAATAAGATTGATTGATAAAGAGGCTTCATTCAATCTTGCCGAAGACTGGGATAATTCAGGACTTCAAGCTGGAGCTGAATCCTGGCCTGTTAAAAGAGTATTGATTGCCTTAGATCCGAGTTTTGAGGTGATATCTGAAGCAGTGAGACTCAAAGCAGATCTTGTTCTAACTCATCATCCTCTGTTTTTAAAACTTCCAAAAAATATTGATTTTAATACCATGCCAGGCAAAGTGATTTTAATTTCAGCTAAAGAAAAGATTTCTATTGTTTCAGCCCATACCAATCTTGACAAGGCATTTGGTGGATTAAATGATTACTTTGCAAAAAAAATCGGGCTTAAAAAAATTGTCCCCTTAGTTGATATCCCTGGTAATGAGAATTTATCATGTTTTGGAAGAAAAGGTGATTTTGGCAAGGTGGTTACACTTAAAGAGCTGGCTGTTAAAATAAAAAAAACATTAAACCTGAATTATCTTAGAATTGTTGGCGACAAAAATTTGACATTAAAATCAGCAGCAGTGATTACCGGTAGCGGAGGTTCCATGTTAGATAGTTTTTTTTTATCACAGGCTGATGTTTTTATCACAGGTGATGTTAAATATCATGAAGCAAGAATGATTGAAGAAAAAAAATCAGGTATGATTGATGTCGGGCATTTTGGATCGGAACATATTGCAATCCAACTTCTTTTTGATAAATTATTTGCCGCTTCAAAAGAAAAGGATTATGAGATTATTAAATATGAGAATGAATCAGATCCATTTAATATAGTTTAAGGATATATAAATATGCAGAAAAAAATTAAAAAAGATATTGAAAGTTTGGCAAAATTGCAAGAAGCGGAGCAGGAAATTATCAGGCTTGACAAAGTTCTTATTGAATTTGAACATGAAAAAAATAAAATCGGTGCTGAATTAATAGAATTTGAGAACCTGTTAAATAAAGAAAAAGATCAATTTAATGATTTAGAATCATCATGTAAGGCATATGAAAATGAAATACAAGTTTTATTAGATCGTATTAAAAAAAGTAATGAACATTTAAGAATGGTAAAAACTAATAAAGAATACCAGGCATTAAGACGTGAGATAGATGATAATACTAAACGTAAAATAAGCCTTGAAGATGAATTGTTAGAACAAATTGAAAAAAAAGAAGAACTGCAGGCCAAATTAGAAGAGTTGGAAAAAGATTTTGTTCAATTAACTGAAAAAATCAATTCAGAACAAGATGATATTGATAAAAAATCCCATGATGATCGCGGAGCTTTAGAAGATTTTAAGATTAAAAAGAAAAAACTTGGTAAAAATCTTGATCCGACAATTTTTGATCAATTTAAAGTTATTGCGAAAATGCATGATGGAGAGGCTGTTGCTCAGGGGAAAAATGAAGTTTGCATGGGATGCTTTATGAATATCCCGCCTCAACTTTTTATTGAACTTCAAAGGGGTGATAAATTAATAAAATGCCCGCAATGCAGCAGATTTTTATTTTTTACCGAGGAAAAGAAATGATTACGGTTTAACCAGACTTAACGGTCGCTGGGTTTTAACCCGGAGGAAAGTCCGAACACTATAGGGCAGGACGCTTCATAACGTGAAGTCGCGGTGACGTGAAGGAAAGTGCAGCAGAGAGTAGACCGCCATTATATCGTTGTATATGATGGTAAGGGTGAAACGGTGCGGTAAGAGCGCACCAGTTTTCCGGGTGATCGGAAAAGCTATGTAAACCCCGTCCAGTGCAAGACCAAATAGGAAAGCGCTTAAAAGTTGCCCGCTTATGCTTTCGGGTAGGTTGCAAGAGGTGTATGGCAACATACATCCTAAGATGAATGACCGTTGCCATAATTAAAGGTAACTTTGTTATGGAACAGGATTCGGCTTATTGGCTGGTTAAACCGTATTTTTATTAATAATTTATTGATGAGTTAAGTATACTATGCAGAAATCATGTGACATTTCATTTAAAGAAAAAGTAAATATTTTTTCCTATGAATATCTCAAATGTATTAAATTTATAATTGATTCTAATGCTCCTGACTATATACTTACTAAAAAATTATATTCAAAACTTATAACAACTTCTCATCTTTTAGAAGATCTCCTTGATTTTCATGGTGCAAAAAACAATAAAGAATGGGTTTATTATAGAGAATTTTGTGCTTTAATACGGCATTTTTCCCTTGCTGGATATTCTCAAAAACATATATTGAATAAGTATAGCTTTTATGATTTGGATCAAGATAATAGAATAAATTATAAAAAAGAAGCCCAGAATACGCATCAGATGATCCAAAATTGTTTAAGAAAAGCTTCTCCTGTTATTTTAGTTGAAGCAGAACGTCTTGATATCAGAATCCCTGAATACGGATATAAAAAAGCTTATTTTCCGGAAATTTTATCAGGACAGCATCTTGAACATAATATAGATGAATTTGAGGATACAGGCAACCAAGCTCAGAATCTCACAAGGATTGCAAGTGAGTTCCTTGAAATCATAGAGGATTTTGAACACTTTGCTTTTTATGAAAAATATGAAGGATCAAAATTAAGAGAACTTGTACCTGATAAAATTAATGAGGTTGAGATAAGAAGATTTGAGATGTTATTACATAACCTTCAATCTTCATTTGATTCTTATGTAATTGATACCAGGTTTTCTTCAGGTAAAGAACAATTAAAATTACTCAGAAGTCATTTCTCCATTGTTTTCCACATACTTCAAGTAGCAGGCAGACTCCTTCATTTTTATGAAAGACATCTGCATGATGTAGGGCATAAAGATGTATATAATAGTGTTAGTAAATTATTAGCAGATATGGTTGAAGTAGACAGTCTTCTTCATTTAACTGTTAATTCCTGTCTTTTTTATGCCTGGCAGTTTTTATCGTCTGGTAAAGATCTTTCTTTTAAAATTGTTAATGATAATATGGAGAGGGGAACTATTCAAGTCGGGATTCCAAAGGAAAGAGGCTTTCACAGCAGACCAAGTATGCTTGTAGCAAAAATAGTACGCCATTATGGAGGAGAAGTGAGCCTTTGTATTGGTAAGGATAAATTTGATGCTTCAAGCGTTCTTGATATTCAATGGGCAGGAGGGAAAATTAAAAAAGAAAATATTGAAAGGATTGTATTTTCAGGAGATGTTCGGGCGCTTGCTGATATAAAAATACTTTCAGAAGTAAACTATGGAGAAGATATTATGGGTAAAGGTATCCCTCTGCCTGCCGAATTATCCTATCTACATTAAATTATTATGTTTTGCAATCAAATTTTTTTTCTTATTGTCGCTGGTGGAAAAGGTCTGAGGATGGACTCCAAGATCAGAAAACAATATTTATCTTTAAATAATCTTCCTGTATTAAGCCACACGCTTTTAAAATTCCAAAAATATATTGAGACTGACTCTCATAAAATAATCCTGGTGATCCCTGAAATTGATTTTGAATATTGTTACCATTCTATTTTAAAGCCGATTAGGTTAGAAAAAAAGATTATTCTTGTTTCCGGTGGTAAGGAACGGCAGGACTCGGTTGCAAATGGGATTAATTTTATTAAAACCATTAGTGATAATTATGATAAAGATATTGTACTTATACATGATGGTGTCAGGCCGTTTATCAATAATGATTTGATAGAAAGCTGTATCAAAGGAGCTATTAAATATGGAGCATGTATTCCAGCGCTTAAATCAATTGATACCATTAAAAAGATCCAGAACAATGTCGTAATAAAGACATTGAACAGAGAAAATATTTATCAAATACAAACCCCTCAAGGTTTTGCTTTAAAAATTATTGTTGATGCAATAAACCATGCTCAAAATAAAAATTTTATTGGGACTGATGATGCCTCAATCGTTGAATTCTGTGGTCATAAAGTTCAAATTATAAAAGGATTAAGGGGAAATATTAAAATTACAACAAAAGAAGATTTGAAGATCGCAAGAGCCTATATTCCCATTTGAAAATTTTACGAATTATTGAGTTTTTCCTTTACATTTCGTAATTAAGTATGTAAATTAAATAATTATAGCATAATCAAATATAGACTTAAAAACTTAGTTACAATAGATTTAAAAAGTTTCGTATCAAAAAAGTTCATCATTATTTCTAATCTGGAGGAAATTAAATGGCAGACAAACCAGTAATTAAAATTGGGCATTTAAACATTACTGATCATCTGATCCTTGGCGTTACGAATTTAAAATTGCAAAAAGGTATGGAAACATTTGAGCATTGTACTTTGAAATCAATAGTAAAAAATGGATGGAATGAGGTTGCAGATGCATTAAGTACAAAAGCTATTGATTGTGCATTGGTTCTAGCTCCGACTGCCATGGATTTGTACAAGGCTAACGGCGATTTAAAACTTGTTCTATTGTCTCACAAATCAGGTAGTATACTTGTCAAAAATAAAAAAGCCCATATTGAAAAAATAGAAGATTTCGCTGGGAAAACTGTTTTAATTCCATATCAACTATCAATTCATAATATGCTTTTCCATAAGCTTCTTTCAGAAAAAGGTTTGAAACCAGGTAGAACAACTGAAAAGGGAGTGGATGTCCCTCTTGAAGTGGTTGCACCTTTTCAAATGCCCCAGGCCCTGGAATTTGATGACGAAGGCGAGATCGGTGGCTTTATTGTTGCAGAGCCAATTGGATCACAAGTTATTGCAAAAGGGCTTGGTGAAGAATTTTGTTTGTCTAAAGATATCTGGCCAAACCATCCATGCTGTGTTTTTGTAGTACGGGATGAAATTATTAAAGAAAACCCTGAAGCAGTGCAGGAAATCACAACCAGTTTTGTAAAATCCGGTCTTGCCATTGATGATCAACCCGATTCAGCATCAATTATTGGAGCGGATTTCCTATCTCAAGATAAAGAAGTTATCAGAAGAGTTTTGACTGACCCCCCGGACAGGATATTGACTGGTGAACTTTACCCAAATCTCAAAGATTTTGAGACAATACAAGAATATATGATGGATAAAATGAAGATAATGACAAGCTTGATTGATTTGGATAAATTTATTGATACAAGCTTTGCAAAAGCAGCAGGAGCAAAATAAATTTTCACTCAATCATCTATGCAGCATTATCAATTAGCTGATATATTTGTGAAATTGTTTTAATTGTCCATTTTGATTTGCCTGAAAATGTAAGGATACCTTCTTTATTGAATATTTCATGGGTTTTTTCTTCTGTTACCCCTTTGTTTTTTAGATCAATTATTATATTAATAATTTCTGATTTATATTTTTCAAAATCATCTTTTGGTGAGAATTCAGGCTTTGAGACAGCATATTTTTTTTTGGGTTTAAAATCAACTAAGGATGATAGATCATCGATTTCATTTTTTTTCGTGTCTGGTTTGTCTATAAGAGATGAAAGGTCATCTATGGCTTTATCATCGGTGTCAGAGGGGATGTTGTTGTCAAGCAACATGGAAAGATCATCAATTATTGCCTCATCTGATTCTATATTTGTTAATAAGGATAAATCGTCTATCTCCAATTTTTCTGGTTCTTTATTCTCGATCAATTGTGATAAATCATCAATCTCTGGTGTAATGTCGGTAAAATTTTGAATATTATCGATATTTTTTATCAGTAATGACAGGTCATCAATATCTTTTTTCAAAGGAGTATCAGCTTTTGGAGGAATATCAGTTGTATCTATCAGCGACGATAAATCGTCAATAATGGGTTTGTTAGAATCTTGCCTGGAGTGTGATTGCAATTCAGGTAGTGTTTGGGAGTTTGAGATCGCATCAGCTATATTGTTCAAAGCTTTGGTCTTTTGGATTTCTATTTCATTGCGTTGTTCAAGAGCAAGGGCAATCCTTGTTTGGATATTAATATCCGATTGTGTCAAAGGAGACTCATTTAGATTTTGGGTTTGTTTTCTATTGTTTTTAAGTTCGTTTTCTATAATTGAAGGCAAAACTCCATTATTTATTTTATCAAGTATTATAATAATGGTGGTCAGGGTGTCTTTATTAATAATAATTTGACCTGAATTATCAACAACACCAATCCATTTTTGAAACCTTTTAATAATAAATTTAATAATTATTTCTCCGGCATTTAATTCACTGGAAAGCTCTGAAATATTTAAATGGGAATTTACATCCATCTTTTACACTCCATAGTATGGTGAAGAAATTATTGTAATATTATATAATGAACTAATATTAACGTATATTTAAAAATATCGCAAATAAAATATGGTAAATGCTTTTTATTTTTATTGATATAATTATTTCTTGACTTAAAAAAAATGGATTGATAAAATATTATCAAATGACTCATTTGTGCGATATATCAGTATATTTAACAGTTTAATTTTTTTCCAATAATTTAACCATGGCAGCGCTACCTTTTTTGCTGCTCCTAGGAGGATAAAATGGGCGAAAAAAAAACTCTTTCACATCACATAGATTCTCTAAAAAAAGGGAAAAGATCTTTTGAAGATGCCTTCCAAGGCGTGACAAGAATGATTTTAGAATCTGGAATACAAAAAATTTCCGTAAAAGGAAAAACTACCTATCAATTTGATTTGTTTAGTAAAAAAAAGAAACATCTTGTGGGTATGTATGATGAAATTAACAGTTTTGTTTCATTTGTTAAAGATGCTGCCGAAGGCGGTTCCTCGCGAGAAATGGCTTTTGTCCTGGTCGGTGAACCTGGCAATGGCAAAACTTTTTTTGTTGATTTTTTATGTGATCAATATAGGGAGTTTTTGACAAAACCCGGCAATAGAAAATATACTTTCAGGTTTAAAAACCTTGATAAGCTTGGCGGATTTGGTAAGATTAATGTTATTGAATCCCAGACCTATGAAGATCCAATGATTCTTGCAATGAGCCTTATGGAGACAAAAGAGGAGTCAAGAAATTATTTTCAGAAAACATACAAGTTTTCTTCAAAGGAGACTGAGACGATATACGATAAATATCGTCCATTAGGTGCTTGCAGTGCATATATCTGGGAATTGATTCGAGCATATACTGATAATGATATTAAAAAGATGTTATCTTTTATTGATATCATCCCTGTGCCATTGATTGAGAGCCTGGGTACTGTTACAGGTAAATATCCTGCTAAAGATAAAATAACATCATCTGCTGTTGATCTTCTTGGAGAGGAATCCATTCAACGTTTATTACATATTAGTGATACAAATAATCCTTACAGGTTTGATTTGAGACGAGGAGCACTCGCAAGAGTTGCAGGTGGCGGCATCCATTTCAGTGATGAGATCTATAAAAATAAAAAAGACCTTGTTCAGGTTTATTTAGGTGTAATTCAAAATAGAACAATTGAACTTGATGGATTTAAATGGCCTATTGATTCTTTAATAATTGCAACTAGTAATAATTCTGAATTTAATACTTTTCTTGCCGAGAGAGAAGAAGCTCCAATTATTGATAGATGCCGTATATGCTACGTGGCACATAATACAGATTATAAACTTCAAAAAACATTAACAAAATATGCAATTGGAAGTGATGTGAAAACAACTTTAAACCATGAAAAATTACACCAGGATCCTAATCTTAATTATGCTGCGTCTGTTGGGGTGATTCTTTCCAGATTACCAAGATCTGAAAAACTTACCCCGGTTGAAACAATGAAACTTGCAGCAGGTGAGGTCGCAGGAGAAAAGAGCCACAAAACATTATCTGAATTAATTGACACTTTAAATAGAGAAACAGATATCACAAAAAGATTTGGTCAAAAAGGACTTGGTCAGCGGAACCTTGGCAGAGCTGTACAATTGCTTCTTGAGAGTTCAGAAACCAATGAAGGCAAGTGTATGTTTGCCTTGGATATTTTTAAAGCCCTTGAAACTGTAATTTTAGATTATGTAAATGACCCACAAGATAGTAGTAAATTCCTTGAAGATCTCAAAATAGCAAGGGGGTTGTATCGTGAAAGAGTTATGACTGAAATGTTTAATGCATATATGGATGAACCCCTGGCAATTAAAAAAGATGTGATGAATTATGTTAATATGATTATTGGTATTGATGCTGAACACCTTGGTACTGATATGATGTGGAAATATAAGGACCCACAGTCAGGAGAATTAAAAGCCATTAAAATTGACGAAAGATATATTAGAAATGTTGAAGACAGGTTGGGTTTGAAAACCGATGAACAACGTACATCTTTCAGAAATACAATTAGAAAAATTTATGGGCAGAAGATCTCCATTGATCTTAATTATGATTTTATGGATAATCTGGAACTTGTAAAAGCTGTTACTGATGTCAGATTAAAGTCGGATATCGCAGGGGCTGGAAGTTTAATAGGAGCACTTGCTAATAGAACCAATGAAGAAAATCAAAAATTATATGATCGCATGATAAGAACCATGATGGATAAATTAAAATATTGCAGTACTTGTGCTCAAAAAACAATAGAATATTTTTGCAGCCAGGAGGATGATAAATAGCATGGTTACTTTGGATGAATTATTAAAAAGGGATCGTAAAAGGGAGGATGATGGGTTTAAACGAAAAATCCGTATTGGTAAAATAGTAAAGCCGAGTAAAGGCGGCAAAGATAGAATTGTTGTGGTCCCATCTACTGTTGAAGAAAAATTTGTCCATGACGTACCTGTTCCTCAATCAGAAGGTGGGGAAGGCGATTCAACCGGCGGAACAGGTGAAGGTGAAGAAGGCGATATTATAGGAGAAGAACCTTTAAGACCTTCCAATGAAGAAGGAGATGGGGAAGGAGAAGCAGGGCAGGGACAGGGAGAAGGTGAGGGCGGAGACCATGAACTCGAATCAAATGCCTATGAGCTTGGAAAATCATTATCTGAGGATTTTAATCTCCCTAATTTAACTGATAAAGGCAAGAAAAGAGTCCTTGCAAAGTATGTGTATGACTTAACAGATAAGAATCGTGGCATAGGGCAGATACTTGATAAAAAAGCAACTTTAAAACAGGTAGTCCAAACCAATATTTGTCTTGGTAATATACCTGATGTTTCCAATATCGATCCTTGTTCATTTATAGTTGCGCCAACTGATTTGATTTATAGAATTTTATCCAGGGAAAAAGATTTTGAATCCCAGGCAATTGTTTTTTTTGTAAGAGATTATTCAGGATCCATGGGAGGCAAGGCAACGCAGGTAATTGTTTCTCAACATGTAATGCTTTATTCATGGCTTTTATATCAATATGAAAAACAAGTTGAAACACGATTTATTTTGCACGATACCGAAGCAAGGGAAGTAGAAGATTTTTATCGATATTATTCCTATCAGGTTGCAGGAGGAACAAGAGTGGTCAGCGGCTATAAAATGGTAAATGATATAGTTGAAAAGGAAAACCTTGCAAGGGATTATAATATTTATGTATTCCATGGCACTGATGGAGACGACTGGGATACAGATGGTAAAGAAGCCTTAAAAGAACTTGAAATCATGTTAGGGTATGCTGCAAGGATTGGTATCTCAATAGTTGAACATTCTTATTCAATGGCAAAACAGACCGAAGTTGAACAATATTTAAAAAAATCAGGAATTTTAGAAAAACAAAAAAAACATATAAAAATGGATGTGCTTGAAGAAAGTTCAGCTGATACAAGAATAATTCAAGGAATTAAAAAACTTATTTCCTAAAATCTAAATTAAGGATTTTTAAATGGAATTAATTAGCCAGCATGCAAAAGAGATAATGGAAGAGTGCAAATTAAGGGCATTAGATCAAGGGCTGAGGTTTGATAATGAAACTCTTGAATATATTGTTACTAATAAAGATATGATTGAATTAAGCCCTAAGATTATGATTCCTACCTTATATGATTATTGGGTACATGATGTCCAGACGATTTCCGGAAAGGGTGTGTATGAACTATACCCAAGCAACCCTTATGAGACTGTAATTAATACAAGACCTGCAATTTCTTATTACAATGATAATAACCCGGATTGGTTAAATGTAATGATTTTTTATCATGTTCTGGGGCATATAGATTTTTTTCAAAATAATCTTTTTTTTCAAAACACCTGGGATTTTGACCTTACTGGCAAAGCTTTATCTGATAAGAGAATAATCGCACGGTATCGTTCGGAAAAAGGCAGGTGGGTTGATTATATAATTGAATTTACAAGAAGTATTGATAACCTTGTAAATTATCATCAGGAGGTCAATGAAGCATTAAAGCCAAAGGGTAATAGGAAACTTTCAAAGATTAATTGTTATTTTGATATTTTTCTTCAAAAAGAAAAAATGATAACAATTAATAATTATTTAAAAGAGATTGAACGATATAATATTTGTAAAAAAGAAAATAAACTGGCATGTGAAGCAATTTTTTTTGAAGATGTATTGTCCAAATACCCTGAATTTACAGAATTTTATAAAGTCCAAAAGAAAAAAAAGAAAAGCGATAATCTTGATCTTATCCAATATATAATAAAAAATTCGCCGTTTTTAAAAGAAGATGAAAATAAATGGATGAAGTCTGTAATGGAAATAGTAAGACAGACTTCAAATTATTTTCAACCCCAGATTAGAACTAAAATCATGAATGAGGGATGGGCAAGCTTCTGGCATGCAAAATTGTTTATGCAAGATGAAAGAATAAAAGGTCATGAGGTGGATTTTGCAAAGGTAAATGCAGCGGTTACTTCCATGCCGAAATTGGGATTAAATCCATATGCTCTGGGATTACGTTTGTTTTCACATATAATTGACATGGAAGATAGAGGATGCTTTGACATAGAATATTTTATGCTCCATGATGAACATAAAAGAGAAAAATTTAATAAATTGAAAAACACAGGCATGGATTATATTTTTACTGTGCGTGAAAATTTGTGTGATTTTACGTTTGTCAATAAGTTTATTGATCAGGAATTTGTTAATAAACATAAATTATTTGTATCAGGTCAAAGAATCAATAAAACAAATATGACACGAGAGTATTACGTGAAATCAAGGAATGCCGCTGCCTATAAACAGATGGTCGTTGACACTCTTTATCACCCACCAATAATTTATGTGGATAAGGAAAAATCAAAACAGGGTGTTTTGTATATAGTTCATAAATTTGAGGGTAAACCTTTGAAAACAGATTTTATTGAAAATACCATGATAGGTATTGAATATTTATGGGGTGGTCCAGTAAATTTGGAAACCCATGAAGTTTCAAAAAAAGCAACCTCAGATAAAAATTATATAAATTTCTGGGCTGCAAATTATCAGGCTCCAGAACCTCTAAAAAAAGAGAAGTTTGAATGGAAGAAAATTCTATACGTTCTTGAAAATAGAAGACTTCATAAACGGGAGATATAATTAAATATGAATGTTCATAACTCAATAGAACAAGCGTTTGATATACTAGATAAAAAAATAGTTGATTATAAAAAATTAATGCCTGTTCCTTTTGAAGAGTTCTTAGGGCTTGTACAAAAGAACCCGTCATTTCTTTTGAGAAATGTTTTTCAGACTTTTCATGATATGATTAAAAATAATGTTTCAGTATCTGATTCGTCTTTTTTAGAGGACCCTGATCAATTTGATTTTTCATCCTATGATTGTGATAAATTATTTGTACAAGGGTCTGAAGAACCGTATTTTACAGACATGTTATTTGCAAATAGATTTATGAAACAAATGGAAAGCCTGAGACATGGTGCCCAGCAAAACAGGATATTTATTTTCCATGGACCCCACGGATGTGGGAAAAGTACATTTCTAAATAATCTTTTAAGAAAATTTGAACAATTTGCCAACACTGATCAAGGAATGAGATATGAAATTTTATGGCATCTTGATATAAAAAAATTATGGGATGTTGAAAAATCTGAAACAATAGCTTCTTTTGAAAATTATCTTCAATTTATTGATGATAAATCAGAGGCAGCGCGAAAAAAAAATGGTAGAGGGAAACCAAAAGAAACAATCAGGATACGACCTGATAAAGATTATATAGAAATTCCATGTATGTCCCATGATAATCCCTTATTGATGATCCCTAAAAAAAATAGAAGAGATGTGCTTGATCAGATAATTGAGAATGATGAATTTAAATGGAGACTTTTCACAGAAAAGGAATATGAGTGGGTTTTTAATGAGGAACCTTGTACAATTTGCAGCTCTATTTTTCAATCACTTCTGGAGAGGCTTGGAAGTCCTAAAGAAGTTTTTAGTATGTTATATGCACGACCTTACTATTTTGACAGGAGATTGGGAAATGGAATAAGTGTTTTTAATCCGGGAGATAAACCTGTAAGAAGAGATTATTATTTTAATGAAATGATTCAAAGAAGAATAGATATCTTATTTCAGGATTCAAAGAGGATTAATTATATTTATTCTAAGTTTGCCAAGGTCAATAATGGCATATATGCTTTAATGGATATAAAATCACATAATACTGAACGTATGGTTGAACTTCATAATATTATCAGTGAAGGAGTACATAAAGTTGAAGATGTTGAAGAAAAAGTAGATTCATTGTTTTTTGCATTGATGAATCCTGAAGATAAAAAGAATATCAAAGATTTCCCATCATTTTCAGATAGAATTCAATACATTAATATTCCCTATGTCCTTGATGTAAATACTGAGGTAAATATTTATCAAAATATTTTTGGCAGGCACATAGACGGCAGCTTTTTACCAATGGTTTTAAATAATTTTGCTAAAATCATTATATCAACTCGTCTAAAAAATAAATCTATTGCATTGTTGGAATGGATTAAAAAACCGGAAAAGTATAAATTTTATTGTGATGATAGCCTGATGTTATTAAAAATGGAGATATATTCCGGGAATATCCCTGCATGGCTTGATGTCGATGATAGAAAAGCACTAAGTCAAAAAATGTGGCATAAAATTGTGACAGAATCGGAAAACGAAGGCAGTGACGGACTTTCAGGCAGAGACTCAATAAAATTATTTGATCAATTTTATTCAAGATTTGCAAGGGAAGATAAACTTATTACTATGCCTGACCTGCTAACATTTTTTAATGGTCTGGATAATATATATCAAAGAATGATTCCTGAAAAATTTGTTAACTCTTTAATTAAAATGTATGATTATGGTGTGTTACAACAAGTAAAAGAATCTCTTTATTATTATAATGAAGCACAGATAAAGGAAGATTTGAAAAATTATATCTCTGCTGTAAATTTTGAAAAAGGTTCTTCTGTTAAATGTATTTTCACAGGAAAAAAACTTGATATTTCAGAAGATTTTTTTAAAAGCATTGAAAGCAGGTTATTTACTGGCAGTATTGACAAGATAAAAAGCAATGAATTTAGATCATATGTCTTAAAGCAATACACTACTAATGCTTTAACCCAGGAAATGATGATTGAAGGGAAATCCATCGAAGAAACTAAACTCTTTGATTCACTGCATGAGAGGTATGTCCATAATTTAAAAAATAAAGTCCTGGAACCTTTTATTGAAAACCAAAATTTTCGGCGGGCAATCAAGGATTTTGAAACAGAAGATTTTAAAACTTATGATAATCGTATTAAAGCTGATGTGAAATTTTTAATAAAAAACCTTATTGAGAAATTTAATTATACTGATCAAGGTGCTAATGAAATCTGTATATATGTGATCGATAATGATATAGCAAAGAAATTCTAGAGGAGACAAAATGATCAATAATGGTTTTAATATATTAGAACTTCTATATTTTCTATCTACTGCCTGTTACATAGCAAGCATGACAGGGTATATATTATTTTTATTTAAACCCGTGGATATTTTTTCACCTGCAAAAAAAGAAAACATGGAAAAGTATGCATTTTATTTTTTAAGTGCTGGCTTTTTTATTCATTTTGCTACAATCTTATTCCAATCATTCCAAATTGCGATAATTCATCTTAATAATATTGAACAGGCTCTTTCCATAGCCGGGTTGGCTGTTGCAGGTGGGTTTAGAATTTTTAAAAAATATTTCAATTTAAGGCTGCTTGGGATATTTGTTTCTCCTATTATTGTATTTGTTATGGTTGCAGTTGTGATTTTGCCATTAAATTATACTGAAACATCATTATTGGTTCAAAAATTCTGGTTATTTTCTCATCTCTTATTAATTATTATTAGTTTTTTAGTATTTTTTTTGGCTTTTATTGCAGGTGTTTTATATCTTGCATATGATAAATTGTTATTATCTAAATATATGCCTGAATCTATCCTGGATTCTATTAATTATATTTTTTTATCCATAGGTTTTATAATGATGACTTTTGGTCTTATTACAGGTTTTATCTATGCAGAAGTAGTCTGGGGAAACTTTTGGAGCTTCAGTCCTTATATAGCCTGGTCAATGGTAACATGGATAATTTTTTCGATTCTTCTTTATACACGTCTGCACTTCTTGTGGACAGGCAGGCAGCCTGCCATTAATACAATCATTTCATTCGTAGCACTATCTGTTTCTTTTTTGGGAATAAATTTTTATTTTTAATTTTCATATCAATATTAATTTATTTGTTTAAACTTTTTCCTAAAACGTGTAAATAATAATTGTAAATAAATTTTAATAAAATCAGGAGACTTAAAATAATGATTATTATCTCAAATGTTACATACCCGCCTGAAAGAGCTAAAGAAATTGCAAAACGGTTTCTTACTGCACCTGCCCTGCCAGGTTTTTTGGAGAAAAGAGGACCTTATATATCAACTAACAGGACAGATGGAGTACATTCAATGACTCTTTATGAAGTTGATAATTCACGCCTTTCTGAAGGCTTGCAGGCAGTTGGGGAAAGCCTTGCGGTTTATATTGGAGTGCCTGGTTATTCTTATGATATTTTAACATATTATGAGACAGAGGAAGGGCTTAGAATGATTGGTATGTAAAGCCTTTAATAATATACTTGATAGCGCAGACATCTAATTTCAGTTCTGCGTTATCATTGTCTTTAATTTCCCTTCTGTTGTTTATTATAAACAGCAATTCTCGGTCAATATATATGAACAAAGCAGATACCCGCTCCAAAAGTCTTACCTGTATATGAACAAGGAACAAAAAGGGGATTTTGTCCTTAATGTTCATATCCAAACCTCACTTCTTCCATTCATTTTTCTATAATAACCAAAAAGGCAAAATTGTATGTAAATATTTTGACTATATTACACTTGTTAATTTTAAAAATAATTTTTGACCGAGAATTGCTGTATTATAAAATAATTCTTTGACTAAAATTAAAAATCGTGTATGTACTTATGCCTAGAAACATAAAAAGGAGCTTTATGCAAATAGAGAACGATTTAATAAAAATAATTTGTAAGATTGAAAATGCTTCTGATATGCATTTGTTATTTCAAGAACTTTTTACCGAGGCAGAACTTGTAACTTTGAATTTGAGATGGAAATTAATGAAGGATTTATATTCAGGAATGTCTCAAAGAAAGATTGCTGAGAAATATGGAATAAGTCTTTGTAAGATAACAAGAGGTTCAAAAGTATTAAAAAAAGAAAACTCATCGGTATTAAAAATATTAGGTAAAATATTTGAACAAAAAAAAGGTGACTAATGTATTTTAAATTCTTATACCTTTGAATATTACTAGATTTGAGGATATTTACGCAATAAGTTCAAAAGCAAGCCTGCTCCAAAGTTCTAAATTCATATTTGCCAGATTCTTGGTCTTAATCCATTGAAAATCAACAAGCTCATCACCACTTAAATAGTCATTCTTATTATCAGTTAATATTCTAAAGACAGCTCCAATATGGACTGAGCCTACATTGGTCTCTTCTTCATTTATTATTCCGATAAACTCTGGTTTGTCATTTTTATGCATTTTTGATAATTCTTCGTTAAGTTCTCTATTCATGCCTGCAATGATAATTTCTTTAATGGAATTTTTTTTATTTAAATCAATGGGATTAATATGACCTCCAATACCAATGGACCAGAGATCATGGAGCCTTTGTTCACTGCCTTTGCGCTTGTATATACCAATGCTTTTGAAATCTTTTGTTTGTAGAATAATATAAGGTATAAGTTGTTTATAGTCAGTATTATTTTCCACAGAGTCCCTTTGTTTAAACTCAAAATCAAGTAAAGAGCATATCTTAAAAAATAAATCTTCCTCTAAGTTTAAAATGGTTTTTTTTTGAATCCATTCTTCTGGTAAATTCGCTCTTTTAAAACATAATACTTGTTCCATATTAATTGCCTTTTATATTAAAATATCAATTTGATTAGAGTTAATAAACTCGTTTAATGCTTGCTCTCCGATTAAAGGTACATTGGAAAAAGGGATAAATTTTATTCTATTGGACAATGGCATGGTCTTTAAAAGACTAGGATCTAAATCCATATTTTGTTTATTATTACAGATAATACCCTGGACAGGAATATCAAAATCTTCAAGATCTTTTATTATTCGTTTTGTTTCATTTATGGATAATAGATCATGATTAAAAATTATATAAGTTCCTGCAGGATTGTTTTTGCTGTTTTTATTTTGGAATATAATTTTCAGTTTAAGATAAGTTTCCTTAATTTCCTTGATTTTATTTAAGACTTTATCTTTTTCAAATTCTTTCCCGGCAAATTTTATCCTGGATATAATTTCTTTTTTTTTATAAATTTCCAACCGAAGTTTTTCAAGTTGATTAAGCCATATTAAAGATAGAGACGGCAGGTTGAAAAACCTTAAGGCAACAGCCGTAGGGGGCATATCAATGATTAAATAATCAAAATTTTTAAATTTTTCTCTTATATTTAAAAAGCTTGTAACAAGAGCATATTCTTCCATTCCAGGTGAATATTTTAATACATCAAAATAACCCTGAAGATTGAAAGCTGTTAAATAAGAATAAGTTTTTTTTACATCCTTGAGCGTATTATTTAAATATTGTTTTATTTCTTTATCACGATTAATTTGAATAACTTTTAAAAAAGGAGATATGGTAAAAGGTTTATCAGTGATTTTTTTATCAAATATGTCTTCAAGATTGTGAGCATAATCAAATGAAGCAAGTATAACTTTTTTTTTCTTTGATGAAAGCATTAAAGATACAAGAGTGGAGGTGGTTGATTTCCCGGTGCCACCTTTTCCTATAAAAAATAAAGTTTCAGGAAAGCTCATGTTTTTATCCTATGTCAAAAGTTGAAAAAAGTTTGGATAAAGGTTGGTTAGAAGTATTAATATGATCAATCATGGATATTATATCCTTTTCCATTAAAGGGAGCAGATCCAATGATATCTGCACAGGGGGAGAAGGCATGCCTATAAATGATCCCTGTACAAGAAGGGCAAAAATATATTCAAGTTCTTCTTGTTCTGCTTCAGCGCCTTCAACAGCTTTATTCCTTGCAACTTGGTCCGCAATATCAAATGTGGATTTTAAAGATTGCCTGATTTTTTTTATAAATTTATTCATTGACCCTGAAAATTTTTTTATCAAAATCAATTCTTTTTTGAGAAGGGAAATAATAATATATTGCATAAAACATTAATAAAACAATGCTTGCTGCATAAAATTTGTCAAATTCACAAACAATGGCAATAAAACAAAAAAAAGGTGTTAACATGGAAATGCTGATAAGACCTTTTTCAAATTTAATAAAATATTCAGATTTAACCATATTTTTGTTGCGCATCTTATGTGCAAAAATAGTTCTAAGGAAAAGAGGTCCTGCAATGGCTGAAATTGATGACAAAACAAAAAAAAGTACAGGGAAAAAATCAGGGGATTTTAATTTTGTAAAATCTTGAAAATGAAAAATTTCAGAAGCTCCATAGATTAAAAACAGAGCAATAGCGGGTGCAATTAATTTTAAATAATATTTTTTTAATTCTGATGTCATTAATTGATCCAAATTTAGAATAGAGTAAAATAAAATCAATTTCAAGCAACCTTATATATTAAAAAATACTTTAAATAAAGGCTGCTTGAAATTTTTTAAATATATTTTAAGCGTCGATTTTGGCGGTCAAAATTTTTATAAGACCTTCTACAGCAATCCATATAGCTATTACCAAAATAATTCCGTTGATAATTTGAAGCATTGTATTATCAGCAGTGCCAAATTTAGACTGATTTAATAATAATGCCCAAATTGTCATGAATACCATTAATACGGCAGGAATTCCTGAAATGATCCATTTCATACCACCTTTAGTTTTAAGATAGACAGTGATAATAATAAGGACCAATCCTGCAAGTGTTTGATTAACAGCACCAAATAAAGGCCATAGTTTTAAGGCTCCTTTTCCCCCTGCACCGGTTGCAAAGGCAAGAACCAATGCTGAGGCAACTGCAATAAAAGTTGCAATATATTTGCCGGTTAAAAAGTCAAGCTTAATACTGCCAAAAATTTCAGATACAATATATCTTTGAATCCTGGTTGCTGTATCAAGGGTTGTTCCTGCAAAAGATGCAACAAAAACACCCATTATAACCATTGCTATATTAACCGGGATACCAACAGATTCGATCATGTTGGCAGCACCATTTACAAAGGCGCCAACCTTTGATCCAAGACCTGCGGCTGCTGCCCAGGAAGAATAATGAGTTGTCCATGCTGCAACGCCTACAAGAGTTTCTCCTGATTTTGTAACATATCCCATACCAATTCCTGCAGAAACAGCAATGACAACTAAAGTAGCAAGCGTGCCTTCCATGAGCATGGAGCCGTAACCAACAAATAAAGAATCACTCTCATTTCTAACTTGTTTAGATGATGTCCCAGAAGAGACAAGGGCGTGGAACCCTGAAATTGCACCACAAGCAATTGTAATAAATAAAAAAGGCCACATTGTCGGGGCTTTTGCAGGAGCAGTCTGAATTGCAGGAGCAACTATATCAAGATGACCACTAAATGCAGAAAAAACAACACCTAAAATCATTAAACCCATGGCAATAATTAATTGATGTGAATTAATAAAATCACGTGGTTGAAGAAGTGTTGTAACAGGGAGCACAGATGCAATAAATGCATAAATCAAAAGAATAATAGTCCATACTCCAGTTGGTGGTATTCCTGCAACAGCAGGCATTTTAATAGGAAGGTATGCTCCTATTCCAACTGTGATATACATAATAATAACTGCTATTATTGACCATGTGATTATATTTTTCCCCTTTTTGTAAATAAGATATCCTAAATATACAGCAATGGGTATTTCACACCACACAGGGAGGACAGATGCCGGATACATATGGAACACAACAGCAATAACAAGTCCAAAAATTGCTATAACAATCCATAATTCAAGAAAAACAATTAGAAAAAAGAAAAATTTGGTACGACCATTGACATATTTACCAGTATAATCTGCAATGGATTTTCCCTGGTTTCTCATGGAGATAATCAAAGCACCAAAATCATGGACAGCACCCATAAAGATACTGCCAAAAAATATCCATATCATTGCAGGAACCCATCCCCATATTATAGCAACTGCAGGGCCTACAATGGGACCTGTACCTGCAATAGAAGTAAAATGATGTCCAAAAATAACTTCTTTTTTAGTGGGAACATAATCAATACCATCTTCTAAGTCTTTTGAAGGTACAGATGCATCATGAGAGAGCTTAAAAATTTTATTTCCAATAAATTTGCCATATAGGTTATACATGAGAATATAGCCCATAAAAGCAACTACCATAATCAATAAAGCCTGCATTGAATCTATCTCCTATTTAAAAGTTAATATTAATACATTTTATGAAAATATTGATACATAACTGATTTTATCTATTCTTATGATTTTTTTTTGTCAAGAAATAAACAAAATTAATTTATAAAAATCATTGAATATGTTAGATGTTTTTATAAACAGGTTCTAATAATAAAACTAATTTTATAATATAAAGGCGTATGAAAGAAAAAGTTCTTGTTACCGGGGGAGGAGGGTTTTTAGGCAAGGCAATTGTCAAAAAACTTATTAAAAAAGGTTTGTTTGTAAGATCTTTTTCCAGGCACTATTATCGTGACCTTGATAAACTTGGCATTGAACAAATTCAGGGTTCCATTGGAAATTTAAAACAAATTCAATCTGCCTGTAAGGGGATTGATCTTGTTTTTCATGTTGCTGCAAAACCCGGAATTTTTGGATTATGGGACGATTTTTTTGATGTAAATGTCCTAGGTACAAAAAATGTTGTTAAGGCATGTATTGAACATAATATATCCCGCATGGTTTATACTAGCTCTCCAAGTGTTATTTTTGACGGTAAAGATATGGAAGGCGTGGATGAAACAACACCATATCCTGATAAGTATGAAGGGTTTTACCCTGAAACCAAGGCTATTGCAGAAAAAATTGTAATAAAAAATTCAAAAAAAAATTTAAAGACTATTATCTTAAGACCTCATTTGATATGGGGACCAGGGGATAATCATGTTGTACCAGGAATTATAAACAGAGCTGGTAAATTAAAAAAAATTGGTAGACTTGATGATTTAATAGATACAATATATATAGATAATGCAGCAGATGCTCATATTCTGGCAGCAGAAAAATTAAAACTTAATGGTGAGCTGTCAGGGAGAATTTATTTTATCAGTCAAGATGAACCTGTATCAAAATGGTATATGGCTGATAATTTTTTAAAAGCTGCAGGTCTTGAGCCAATAAAAGGTCATATATCTGCCAGAACAGCATATATGGCAGGAATTGTATTTGAATCTATTTATAGTTTTTTAAGGATAAAAAAAGAGCCGCCAATGACTAAATTTGCTGCAAAGGAGCTTGCTACTTCACATTGGTTTGATATTACAAAGGCAAAACAGGAATTGGGCTACAACCCAAAAGTTTCCATTGAACAGGGTCTTGTAAAACTTAAACAATGGTTTGAAGAAAACAATGTATAAATCTATGATATCAAAATCCATTAAATGTGTTATCTATGCAGGAAAAGGTTTTAAAGACGATCAATGTATCTTAAGAGCATCAGCGCTTACTTTTTATACTCTTCTTTCCATTGTTCCTGTTATGGCAATGGCATTTGGGATATCTAAGGGCTTTGGGCTTGAAAAATTACTTGAAACTCAACTTTTAGCGACTTTTCCAGGTCATGAAGAAATCACGGCAAAGATAATTCTTTTTTCTTCAAATTTGTTACGTGAAACAAAAAGCGGGATTATGGCAATACCAGGCATTGCTCTGCTTTTATGGTCCGTAATTAAAATGTTCAGCCAGATAGAAGACTCTTTTAATACTATATGGTGGATTAATAATAAAAGAACTCTTGTAAGAAAATTTGCAGATTATATAGCATTATTTTTCACTGCGTCCTTTTCTTTAATTTTTTCAAGCAGTATAACCATCTTTCTAACAACTGAATTTTCAAATTATCTGGAGAGATTTGCTGTTTTAGAATTTTTATTTCAATTATTACCCTTTGTCGCAGCATGGATGATCTTTTTATTTTTTTATATTGTTATTCCCAATACCAGAGTGAATTTTAAATCTGCATTTTCAGGAGCAATTATAGCAGGGACTTTATATCAGATCACTCAAATTTTATATTTAAAATTTCAGATACAAGTTACACATTATAATGCAATATACGGCAGTTTCGCAGCCCTGCCTCTTTTTTTGATCTGGCTTCAAATGAGCTGGATTATCCTTTTAGGTGGTGCTGAGATGTCGTTTGCCATTGAAAATAGAGACTATATTGAAACAGATGATATAGATGTTAATTCAATAAGTATCAGAAACAGAAAACTTATTTCCCTTAGAATTATTCTATTGTGTATAAGAAGATTCAGAGATTCTAAACCTCCAATCAGTGCAATTCATATTTCTAATTCACTCAAGATTCCAATCAAAATTGTTCGTCTTATTCTTGAAACACTTGTTAATTGCAATATTTTATCCCAGGTTTTGCAAAATCATGGGGAAAAAGGATTTCAACCTGGAAAAGATATTGAATGTTTCAGCATAATGAATGCCATTGAAACATTGGAAAATTTTGGAGATGATCAAAATATTAATATTGCAGGCACAATGGAAATTGAAGCTTTGAATGAAAGTTTGGAGAAATTTGTAAAAGCAGGCTTTGATTCCAGTGGCAATAGATTATTCAAAGATATCTAATTTTAATCAGCCCGTAGTAATTCGGAAAAATTCTTTGATTTGGTCTTCTTTCTTTTTTAATTTTTCAATGATCATCCTGAGGATTTGCTCGTTGGTGCCGACTTTTTGAATTACATTTTTGACTGCAACAGGCACAGGATTTCCACTATGCCCGATATTGGCTTTTTGGCATAGATAATCTGCAAGATTAATTATAAGTGTCATGTGCTGCATTTTTGCAGGACATTTTTCAGGGTTGTGGTGAAACCTGCAAGGTGTCAAAATCGCATCCGGGAAATTCCATCTTTTCATCAATAATGCTGCAAGAGAGGCATGGTTTACTTTTAGCAATTCGTTTTCTGCAACATATAAAGTTTTCTTTTCTTCAATAGCTTTTTGCCTTACCTCAATATATTCATCTTTAAAGTGGATTGAGAGTATTACTTTACCCATGTCATGAAGAAGAGCTGGAATGAAAATCTTATCAGCTATGCTTGGGTTTGTACGTTTTGCAAGCTCTTTTGCAGCAGTGGCTGTACCAATGGCATGTATCCATAAAACCTTCATATCAAGCCCAAGACCTGATTTTTCAGAAAAAGATGAAAGTATACTCATAGCAAGAGCAATGCCGATTATTTCATCAAAACCTATTACGGTTATTGCTCTTTTTATGGTATCAACTTTAGTTCTCTGTCCATAATAAACAGAGTTGGAAAGAATTAATAGTTTATTTGTCATTCCCTGGTCAAAGGCTATAACATCGGCAAGCTCTTCAGTGGTAGTTTTTTCGTCAGAAGCAGCAGATATAATCCTGTCTACAATAGCAGGAAGGGTTGGGAGATCGCTGTCCTTTTTTTTGATTAATGTTATAACTTGTTCTCTAATATCCATATTCAATTATACACAATAAAAATTTTTAGGTTCAAAGATTTTTTAATGAAAATAAGTTATATTAATATCGTTTTTACGACTCATAGCATCAAATTTTTTTCTTAAAAATTGTTTAAATTTAGCTCTTGTAACCGGCCATAATAGCAGAAGTCCTGAAAAATCTGTTAAAATACCAGGAGTAATTAACAAAATGCCTGCGCAAAAGATTATTAATGCATCAATCAATTCTTCTGCCGGCATAATACCCTGATCTAAATTTCTTCTGACTTTAAGCATAGTGTTCATGCCTTCTAATCTTGCAAGCCAGGCACCAGCGAAACCAGTTAAAATTACAAGTAAAATTGTATTCAAACTGCCAATAACAGTTCCTATCTTAATGAGTAAATATAATTCAATAACCGGTATTAAAGTAAACGCCAAAAAAAGTTTCAATAGCATTGTGTTTTCAGTCTCCAATAAATTTAGAATACCTTAAAAGTTAAGAAATAGCAAAGCTTTTAATAAAAACTAAAACTAACAAAGCCTAACATTATACATTTTTTAAAATAATCAAGGATTTAAATTTTAAGGTGTTAATAGCGGTACTAAAAAAAAATAAAAAATCATTGAACATTTATTTTCATTTGTTAGACTATAATTCATATTTGGTAGAAATTAAGTTTTATAAACTTTATTTTTCGGAGAATACTATTATGACTTACCCTAAAATCGGAGCAGTTATCTGCGATTGTCAGGGAGAAATTTCATCTAAAATTGATACTGACCTGCTTTATGACAAAATTAGTGAATTTGATAATATGCAATCTATTGTACATGTTTCGGCATTATGTCAAAAAAAGGTCCTCGAATCAGTTTTCGAGGGATTTATAAAAGACAAGATTGATGCATTCCTTTTCATAGGATGTTCTGCAAGATCTTCCTTAAAATTTCCCGAGCAGAAAATTTCTTCATTAATGAATTTATATGGAATGGATTCTTCAATGTTTGAAGTTGCGAACATAAGAGAACAATGTGCATGGATCCATGAGAAAAATCAGGACTCTTTTAATAAAGCCCTTGATCAGATACGCATGGCCTATGTTAGATTGCTTAATGATAAACCCCAGGCGAAAAAGTTAATGATTAAGGAAAAAGCCTTAATCATAGGAGGCGGGGCAGCTGGTCTTGAGGCTGCAAAGAATATTGCCCAGGTTGGTTTAAAGGCAACACTTGTTGAGAAAAAACCCTATCTTGGTGGACGTGTGCCCCAGATAAGAATTTTATTTCAAAGTGAAAACTGGAACGGGAAATGTATCAGCCATTGTGTGGGACCGGTTCATATAAATAATACTATTGTTGAACCTTCAGTATCTGCCTATGTTGATTCTGAAATTTTAGATATAAGTAAAATCAATGGTAATTTTCATGTAAAAATTAAAAAAGCTCCTGAATATGTTGATTCGGACAAATGTATATCCTGTGGTAAATGTGCTGAAGTTTGTCCTGAATTTGCAAAAAATGATTTTGAAGAAGGTATTTTCACAAGAAAAGCTATTGATAAAGATTTTCCCATGGCAATCCCTGATTCGTTTAATCTTATTAAAGAATTCTGCACAGAATGTGGAAAATGTCTGGATGTCTGCCCGGCAGATGCGGTTAATCTGCATGCAAAAAATCAATATTTTGAGGATGACTTTGGGGCAGTATTTTTAAGTACTGGATTTGAGCATAAAAGCCTTGAAGAATTTGATGAATATGGAACAAAAGAAACTAATGTGGTTACTGGCATGGAGTTTGAGAGAATTATTGACCATGGTTTAAAATGTCCTTTGGATAATACTGAACCGGAACATATTGTGTTTATGCTTTGTTCCGGTTCAAGAGCTGTTGGCGATAAATTGAGTAATGGTGTTCCCTATTGTTCAAAAACCTGTTGCGCAACAACCATGAAACAGGCAATTCAGGTTTCCAATATGCTTCCGGCAGCAGGTATTACAATCGTCTATTATTATGATATACGAACCTATGAAAGAACTTTTGAAGCCTTATATAATACAGCTAAAAACCTTGGTATAGAATTTGTCCAGGGCAACCTTGAATCAATTCAGCAAAATGATGATTCAAATTCCTCATTAAAAATACAACTTAAACAATTGGGTGAACAAAAATCATCCACAATGGAAGATTATGTATTTGATGACAAAGGTAATCTTGAAATCACAGCTGATATGGTTGTGCTGGCTTCTGCCCAGACACCTGTAAAGCAAAGCAAAACTCTTGCTGATATGCTGAAAATACCTTTGGATGCCACAGGTTTTCCCATTGAAAACCAGCCAAGAATATTCAGGCCGACTGAGACTTTTGTTGATAGAGTATATGCTGCAGGCTCTGCCAATGGTCCAAAAATTGTACAGCAGGCTGTGGAGCAGGGCAGGGCAGCTGCGATGAATCTTATACCCCGTATGCTTAATAAAGAGATGAATATTCATAAATTTGCAAATAATATTGATCCTGAAAAATGCATAAGTTGTAGATTTTGTGAAAGTGTCTGCCCCCATGGTGCTATTTCAATAGATAATGAGGGTATAGTAATTGTTGACCAGGCATTTTGTCAGGGTTGTGGTCTTTGTCAGGCTGTATGCCCTACACATGCTGCATCACTTGTCAATTTTTCAGAAAAACAAATACTTGACCAGGTTGATGTTGCTTTTGATAATTTAAAACCTGGAGAGCCCAGAATATTAGGTCTTTTATGTTATTGGTGCTCATATTCTGCAGCAGATTTTATAAAAAAATATAATTGCGAACTTCCTACTAATTTTAGAGTAATACGAACAAGATGTTCTTCTTCGGTTCATACAGCATTATTGTTTGAGATGTTTAAAAGAGGGGTCGATGGAATTATTGTTGGAGGATGCCCCCCTAATAGCTGCCATCATCTTCATGGGAACTATTTGTCAGATAGAAGAACGCAGCTTGCCTCTCAGCTTATGAATCAGCTTGGACTCAGCACATCAAGATTGATTTTTGATTATTTAGGAGTTTCAGATTCAATTAACCTTGCAAAACGAGTAAATACCATGGATGAAAAATTACGAAAATTAGGTCCAAATCCTGTTGGTATGCAATCTGAGCTGCAATATGAAAGAGGAGAAAAAAATGAAAGATAAAATCAAGATAGCCATTAACTGGGCAGGCGCGTGTGGTGGATGTGATGTGGCAATACTTGATCTTGAAGAAAAAATTTTTGATATCACAAGTATTGCAGATATCGTTTATTGGCCTGTTGCCATGGATTTTAAAAGAAAAGATGTGGAAAAATATGAAGATGATAGTATTGATATAACTTTATTTAATGGCATGATAAGAACCTCTGAGCATAAAGAAGACGCTCAATTATTAAGAAAAAAAAGCAAGGTAATGATTGCTTTTGGTTCCTGTGCCTGCTTTGGCGGTATCCCTGGCATGGCAAATTTTACAGATAGAGAAGGTGTTTTTAATTGTGCGTATTCAGAGACTGTATCAAGTTTGAATCCTGATAAAATATTTCCTGAACCAGAAGTTAAAAAAGATAATTTTTTACTTGAACTCCCAAGTTTTCAAAATTTTGTAAATACACTTGGTCAAGTGGTTGATGTGGATTATTTTTTGCCTGGTTGCCCGCCAACCTATGATATCATAATT
>Ga0256845_1000315_pt1 | contig 46474 bp, 44 predicted proteins | sample RiftiametaG_FD_189101 | JGI IMG/M metagenome (GOLD analysis project Ga0256845, IMG submission 189101) | Tube worm associated microbial communities from hydrothermal vent at the East Pacific Rise, Pacific Ocean - Riftia | ecosystem: Host-associated > Annelida > Integument > Unclassified ...
ATACCGCCAAGGCAGATTTAAAAGATGCAAAAAAGATTGATCGAATTTCATTTCTCGAAACGGGAAGAAAGGTTGGAACTGAACATATTGAAAATGTTATTGAAAAAACAATCGATTTAATTAATCTAACAATTTCTAAGTTCCAGCACATTGTATCTATGAGAGGTATGATTATGCATGAAACAAGTTCTCTCGATACATTAATGATTGAGATTATCAAAAAAGCATTGAAAAATAAGGGTATAGATTTCAGTGATTTACCCTCATCAATTTATGAACAATTAATTGTACTATTTTCTCAAAAGAAAGATTTTGTAGAGGAATGCCAGAAAAAAAGTAATTTCAATCAATTAACTAAAGACAATTTCGTTTTTAGTGCCAAATATAAAATACTAACTCTCTCAAAAGTTTTAGAAAGTTTAGGAATGGATGACTTCTCTGAAAAATATGATGAAGACATAAATACCATTAGAAATAAATTTGCTCACGCAGAATTACAGAAAGATAAGAATGGACGAGAATTCTTTAAATATAAAGAAGAAGGTATTGACTTTGATGATGAACTATGTAAAAAAATTAGACAAGACATAATAAAACACAAGAAGAATTTGGATGAATTAAATGAAAAATTAGATAAATAGCCAACGCATAAGCCATACACATTTTCAATTCGCTCAAAAATTCACTACACAAGGCAAAAGAGTATATCTTGTCATCGCTAAAAAACAGGATAAATATAAAACGATATCAATTATTACAATAGTAATTAAGAACTACAAGAAAGTATAGAGCAACCAATTTTATTTCTTGCCCAATCAGGACGTTTGGCAAACCATTTTTCTTTTTCGATTTGTTCGTTATATGGTTTTAATAATAACTGATAAAGCTCGTCAATTAACTGATAATCACCTTTTTCAGCATCTTGAATAGCCAACTGAGCCATATAATTTCTCAATACATATTTAGGATTAATGGCTTTCATTTGGGTTTTTCTTGTGGTTGAATTTATATTTTCTAGTTTTATTTTTAGTATAAAACTACTGTGCCATTTCTCCCAATTACTACGATGAGTAGTTATACCTTTCTCATCTAAATAACTTGATTTTTTTAAGATTTCCCAAAAAACAAAGAATTCAATGATGATTTTATTCGATATTTCTCTAAAAAAAATAGTCATATCAATTTCAGATTGTTGAAGATTATCCGTAAGCTCTTTAATAAACTCATCCAAGACCTCATCTATCTGGTACAAACCTAGTTTACTGCACATCATTTTATGATAATCATATCGGTATGATTGCACATAAGTATCAAGCACCTCTTGGAGAGGTTTTACGTCGTTTATAAGTGGATATATGGCATTTGCCAACTGAGTAAGGTTCCATAAGGCTATTTCGGGTTGACTACCAAACTTATACCGTTTATATTGAGCATCGGTTGTATTAGGTGTCCAATCGACGTTGTAATCCTCTAGCCAACCATAAGGACCATAATCGATAGTTAGCCCCAATATCGACATGTTATCGGTATTCATTACACCATGTACAAAGCCTACTCTTTGCCAGTGAACAATCATTTCCTTTGTTTCCTCTACTACCTCTCTAAAGAAATCAATATAATCACCCTCTTTTAAATGAGTAAAATGATATTTTATCGTATAATCAACAAGTTTTTTGAGATTAGAAATATCTTTTCTAGCACTGAGGATTTCAAAATTCCCAAACCGAATAAAAGAGGGAGACACACGGCAAACAATTGCCCCAATTTCATTTTTAGGATTACCGTTATAAAGTATATCCCTCATTACCAAATCTCCCGTTGTGACTAAAGATAAAGCACGAGTAGTAGGGATTCCTAAGTGATGCATAGCCTCACTACATAAATACTCTCTTATAGATGACCGTAAAACGGCAAAACCATCGGCAGTTCTAGAGTAAGGAGTAGGACCAGCACCTTTTAGTTGGAACTTCCAATTGATTTTATCAATATTTATCTCTGCGATGTTAATAGCCCTTCCATCACCCAATTGTCCTGCCCAGTGTCCAAACTGATGTCCTCCATAACACATGGCATAAGGTTTGAATTTTTGAAATCTTTTAGTACCGCTTAAAATTTCCAGTATCTTGTCGCTGTCCATTTTAACACCTAAGTCATTAACGAAAGAGCTTGAAACGTGAACAATACTAGGTTTTGTAGGTGTTTTGGTATCTACATACGAAAAGAAAGCACCTGATACTTGACGAGGATAATTTTCTTTGATTTCGTCTGCTGTAAGTTCTTTTGAAAATTGTGGGGTAGGGGATAGTTGAGAGAGGTCTTTCATTTATTAATAAGTTTTAGTTATTTATTTTCCAATAGCCCCTTGTACCCCCACTTTCAAGTATGTTTTTATCTTTAAGGTTATTCAAGTGTTTCAAAACAGCTGATTCATTGATTCCTGTTTTTGTAGCGATGCTTCTGTACCCAATTTTTTCATCCTCTTGAATCAAGGGTATAATTTCTTTTTGCCTATCAGTTATTGTACCCCTTTTTCTTTCAAGTAAAAGACTATCATCAAATGGAAAAAAATCTCTAAAAACCCTCATTAACTCTCGGTTTTTCGTATGATTTCGCCTAAAAGTACATCTAAATCATTTGAGTAATTCACCTGCTGTTCAGTAGGTATAATTTCTTTTTTTTGAGCTTGACTATGTAAGTGATTATCTGAAATGTTTCGTAACGAATTCTGTAAATGTAGTAATGACTTTTTTATGCTTTGGGGTGCTATATTATTAACATATTCTTTAAAACTTTCACAACTAAAAATTGGGGGGACATGGTCAATAATAGATCTAGACAAAGTTGAGATAGAATAAGTAGAACCTGTCCTAGATGCATTATTTAACTCTTCGCATAATTGAATTAGTTTATTCAAATCAAACTGGTCATTTTCTATTTTTTTTAATTCCTCTATTCTCGAAAGACTAATGTATGGCGATACGTGTTTTACACGAATACTCTTATGGGGTATTAAATAAGGATTTTTAACCATTTTAGTTGTTACATCTGTACACGATTTTATATACCTCTTAATATCTTTCGTTTTTTCATTCCAATAGAAATTTTCTTTTTCAGCAAGAAGAGGGATTTCATCTTCTTGAAACACCGTTTGTGTTACCATGATTTTTTGTACCCTTTCGTGTCTTATGATACAACCATTAATAACTAAATTAACTCGATTTTCCCAAGCGTTTAGAATGGTCTCAGACAAGTACTTAGCCTCAACATGGTACATCATTTCCGTTTTTAGATTACCGTAACTTATAAAGTCAATAATAACATTGTAGTACCCGAAATCTTTAAAGTTTCTCAATGAAATATTCCTATGAATTCCATAATTTTTGTATATATTGAAAATAATTCTTAGAACTTTAAGATGATGATTAACTAAGGACTTTTTATCATCAATTATTTCTAGGTAGGCGTCCAATACTTTCGGTAAAAATCCTTCATTTCTTGCTATTCGAGTGGGATGTTTTTCAGGATGTTTTTCAAACTCTTTAAGTATGCTTTCTCCAAAATGTTTAGTTAAAAATTTAAATAACTTATCTTCTAAATTTGAAACCTCAGAAATCAACGAATAACCACTTTTTTCCTCTAAGGAGGATTTATAATCCTTATATAAATGTTTTAATTCAGATAGAATCGAATTCCTTTTAGTTTTATCAATAATTGAAGATTTTGAAGAGAAGTATTTAAAATAGAATGTTTTCCATTTTTTTATTTCTTTTTCTTTTTCATCAAAAATAAGAGGTGATAATTTCATATTTTTAATTTTCTGAGTATCGTTTGACAACCTCTAATATTTAGACATAAATATACTCATCAAGCCGTACATCTAGCTCATGAGTATCTGTGATGTGATCAATTGGTGGGAATAAGCCCACGCCAACTTTGATTACATCTTTACGGCAATTCTGGAAGAATCTATCATAAAACCCACCACCATAACCCACACGATAACCTACTTCATCAGTAACGAGTAGGGGAGTAATCACGATGTCGATGCTTTTATCATCAATTACTTCTCCTGATTGAGGTTCTGGAATCCCATATTTGCTAAGAGTAATATCTGAGTTTTCATCTAAAACATAGTTAACAAGTACTTTATCTTTAAAATTAGTTTTAGAAACCACAATAGTAATTTCTGGATAAAATTTCTTCAGCTTATTAATAATTGCCCAAGTATCTACTTCATTATTCTTGAGAATAGGTAAAAACACATGGATAACCTCATCTCCTTTAAGAGAAACTTTATCAAAAAATATTTGAGCAATTGTATTACTCTTACGCAGTATTACATCATGGTCTAGCTCTTGTCTTTTTTCAAGATAGACTTTCCTAAGTGTTGCTTTATCCATTGTTTATGATGTAATATTTAAAATTAAATGCATCTAATTCGACTATCAATTTACTAATAAAGTTGGTATCATTTATCAAAAAAGAGAAAACATTATCCACCCTTTCTTGTAGTGAGTCTTTAGGGAAAAGTTTTCTCTTAAGATTTTCTAGTTGTTTAATCCCTTGTTCATGAGAACGTTCTATCGATTTATATGTTCTTTTTTCTAAGGTTTCTATTTGTTTAATCATTTTATGATTTTCGGCTTCTACAGCTTGTAATAGTGATTTATCATGTGTTATGATTTTGTTTTTTATTTTATCAAATATTAAATTTATTTTATCTTTTTCAGTTGTCAATTCAAAAAGTACTTTTTGGTGTCCTTTTATATATTTGGATTTTATATCCTGATTATCATTAAACAAATCACTTAACGATATTTTTAGCTTTTCAGCTTTTTTAACTTGTGAGGGAGTAGTTACTAAGGCGTGATTACGGGGCATTAATACTGGGAAATTCACCTTAAATTCTTCGAACATACTTTTAAGTTGGAACCAATAAGCCAATTCACCAGGTCCACCAATATAAGCAAGATTAGGCAAAATCACCTCTTGATACAAAGGTCTTAATATTACATTGGGGCTATAAAGTTCGGGATGACTTTCAGGACTTTCAACAATAATATTCCCGTCAAGGGATTTAAGAATCCCATCCTCTTTAATGATTCTAGTTCTTGTATTGTCTTTTAGGTAAAACAAGTTAATTTCTCGTGGATTTACCTGGATAGGGTAGCCCAGCTGAGCTAGTTTGTCACTTTGCTCTGTTACTGTTTTATGACTTGTATTAAAGTCAATTTCTTGTTTAAGGTAAGGGGTGAAGCAGTGTTTTAGACTAGTGTCATCAGCATTCAAGACAACAAGTCCATATTTACCAAATAATTGATGCACAAGTTTTCTTGTTGCTTCGCTTAAATTTTTACTCGTTTTGTACGCCTCCTCCAAAACAGGGATTTTCTCAGGTAATTCCGACAAAATTTCTTCAATTTCTTGTAAATGAAATCTTCCTACCGCACCATATTGTTGGGTATTCCAAATATAATTTTTCCCAAAGAGTAAAAAAGATTTGATTTCTTCATAATCATGGTCTTCACTTGCCATCCAATATATGGGCACAAAATCATATTGAGGATGAGCTATTTTTAAACTTTTACAAGTATTAATAGCAGTAATAATTTTATATATGAAATATAAAGGTCCAGTAGCAATATTCAGCTGATGACCTGTTGTGATTGTAAAAGTATTTTCCTTCTTAAGTAACTCAAGATTTTTATTTACGTTTTCTCTGTTTTCAATCTCACTGTATTGTGATTCTAATCGTTCTACAAGTATTTTTCTATGCTTAAATATTTTTTTTTGTTGGATGATTTTATCAAAATTTTCTAAGCTAGGGAAGGAGCTATAGAAAGGTTTTAAGGCTTCTTTTTGTTCTATATAGTCTAAAAAAAGTTTAGAAAATCGTTTTGTTTGAGCAAAAGGTATCTGTGATGATTGCATAAAATAGGGGTTATTAATTGCAAAACGTTAAACGATTATAAAATGTTCAATATTAGTCTACGATTTTTCCGTAAAGGTCATAATCTCCTGCTTCATGTATTTTTACATCATAAAAACTACCTAAAGAGAGGTAGTTGTCTTCTGCAGAAACCAATACTTCATTGTCTACATCTGGAGAATCAAATTCTGTTCTACCAATAAAATAACCGCCTTCTTTACGATCAAATAGTACTTTCACAGTTTTTTCTACAAAATGTTGATTCTTCTCAAATGCAATTTCTTGTTGAATTTCCATGATTTGAGCAGCACGCTCTTCTTTAACTTCTTCAGGTACATTATCTTCCATCGAGTAAGCGTGGGTATTGTCTTCATGCGAATAAGTAAAAACTCCTAACCGCTCAAACCTCATATTACGTACAAACTCACAAGTTTCTTCAAATTCTTCATCAGTCTCCCCAGGATGCCCTACAATCAAAGTTGTTCTAATCGCAATATCAGGAATAACTTGACGTATATCAGCTATTAATTTCTCAGTTTTTGGTCGGTCTATACCTCTTCGCATACGCTTAAGCATTTCAGAAGAACCATGTTGTAGAGGAATATCCAAATAATTACAGATATTATCATGCTTTTTCATTACATCAATAATATCCATTGGGAATCCCGCAGGGTAGGCATAATGTAGGCGTATCCATTCAATTCCTTTTACTTCTGCCAGTTTATCAAGCAAATCGGCTAGTTTACGTTCTTTGTAAATGTCGAGTCCATAAAAAGTAAGATCTTGAGCAATAAGCATAATTTCTTTAGTATCATTTTTGGCTAAATTTTCTGCTTCTTTTACTAAATCTTCTATTGTTCTCGAAACATGTTTTCCACGCATCAGTGGTATTGCACAAAATGAGCAAGGTCTATCACAGCCTTCTGCTATTTTCATATAAGCATAATGTTGTAGGGTAGTGGTAATCCGTTCTCCTACAAGCTCGTGTTTATAGTCTATTTTAAACTTTTTGAGTAATGCAGGCAACTCTCTAGTACCAAAAAAAGCATCTACCTGAGGAATCTCTTCTATTAGGTTTTCTTTATATCTTTCGCTTAAACAACCTGTTACATATATTTTTTTGACATTACCAGCATCCTTAGCATTAGCGTAAGCAAGGATAGTATCGATAGATTCTTGCTTGGCATTTTCTATGAATCCACAAGTATTGATGATGACTACATCTGTTTCGATTTGAGCCTCGTGTTTGACATCAATTCCACCACCCTTTAGTTGGGTAAGCATATTTTCTGAGTCTACCAAGTTTTTGGAGCAACCCATTGTGATGATATTAACGGTTTCGTTGTGAATGCTTTTTGTCTTCATCTTTGTTCTAAATTAGAACACAAATATAGTGTATTTTTATTCTTCCGAAGACTGAATATTGGATAAGAAAATGTAAATTGAGGTTTAGTAATTATAGAGTAGTAGTTTCATGTTTTACAACATGTCGTGACCTACGTCCTAAAAAGAAAAAAATGAACTTACAAGTTATCTTAAAACGAATAGAAGAAAGAAAAAATGAAATTGATTCTTTTGGGAAATTTGATTCAAAAATACTTAAAGCAATAAACTATAAGTTTCGATTAGACTGGAATTATTACTCTAATAGGGCAGAAGGTGGAACTCTCACTAGAGCAGAAACAAGAACCGTAATGATTGGCAATATCGATGTTAGAGGGAAGTCAATTAAGGACGTCATGGAAATGAACAACCATGATAAAGTAGTGCTAGAAATACTGAGGATTTCAAAAACAGAAAAACGAATTTCAGAAAGACGCATTAAAGACATCCATATTGGAATAATGTATGAAGCGGATATTTCCGAAAGAAAAAAAATTGGAAAATGGAAGTCGGACTCGAATGAAATACTTAATTATAAAGGGGAGAAAATATCTTTTACGCAACCTTTGGATGTAATTGAGGAAATTCACGATTTGTTAAATACAACCAATGCGGAGTTAGACAAGGTATTGAATAACAAACCTTCAAAACATCCCTTAGAAATTGCTTCAGACTTTCATCTCGGATTTATAACTATACATCCTTTTTATGATGGTAACGGACGTGTGGCTCGAGTTTTAACCAATTTAATTCTAATCAGTTGTGGTTTCCCACCAATTATTATTAAAGATGAGCATAAAGCTGCTTATGGGCGCTTATTAGCGGATATCCAAGTATATGGAGGAGAATCAAATCTTTTCCATACGTTTTTGGGTGAGCGATTACTAGAGTCTCAACAATTGGTGTTAAATGCGATAAAAGGAATAAGTATAGAAGACAAAAATGATTTAGATAAGAAAATAGCCTTATTAGACCTACAAATAAATGCAATTGGAGATGAGAATGAAATAAAAACAGTGTTCAATATTGATACATTCTTTAATGTTTTTGACTCATCATTCAGTAAGCTAGTTAAAGAATTGATTCCAGAGCTACAAAAATTCAATAAGTACTTTATTAATACAAATCACCAATTATATTATAGAAATCATAGTACTTCTTTTACTGATGAAGAACCAAATGTTATTCTGAATGAGGCAAGAAACACTTGTCTTGAAATGCAAGAATCTCTTGAGGGTGATTATCATCCAACACTTAAACTTCGAACCTTTTATGGCACATTTAAAAAAGGAGGATTAAAATCTTTTGGGTGTAACTATGGTTTTGAAATTGAATTTGGGCATACGTCATATAAAATTTATTTAGATAAATTTGAAGGTGGTAAAACTCATCAAGGAAAAATCTTATTTACCGAAAGCTTGCTCACCGAATTTTTAACACCTGACCAAATTTCAACTATTGTTAAAGACATAACGAATTCAATTTATTCTCATATAGAATATAACATCTCTAAGAAGGATTAAAACTATCTCTATTTAAAATTTACATAATTGATATTATGTTAAATAGGATTTAACGAAATACGCTCTACTACCTATAAGTAAGCTTTGCTAAATAATTACCTTCCTCTCCTTGGTGAAGTAGTTCTACATTAAATCCGGCTTGCTCTGCTTTGTCTTTTAAGATATTATAATCTACGTAGAGCCAATTAAAAGCTTCGCTCACAATTCCTTTGTATGATAGCTCATAAGTCATCTCACCATAATATCTGTCGTTAAGGTCTATCACTACTGAGCCATCTTCTTCTTCATACATATACAGTATATCAGAAGATTCTAATAATATTTGTCCACCAGCATTCAAGATTTGTTTCGCTTTATCAAACACCAAGTTTAATCCTTCGGTAGTTTTTGCTAGTCCGATTCCATTCATCAAAAATAATAAAGTATCGTACTTTTCTTCTACACTAAAATAATTTTGTACACGAGCATTGTCAATACCTTGGCTTAACATTCCATGTACTGTAAGCGGTGCTATATCTATTGGCGTCACATCAAAACCATCTTTTTGTAGGATTTTGCTATGACAACCAGCACCAGCACCTACATCTAGTATTTTCCCTTTACACAGAAATAATGCCATTTTTTCCCATTCTGGCAATTCTTCTTTAGTTCTAAAAAGGTAATCTACTGGTAACTCTTCATCTTCAGTAAGGTTTGTGTCCACTTTAATAACGTTTCCTCTCTCTCCTGACAAATAGTCTTTTATAGCGAGTCCAAATATGTCTTTTTCTGCTTCCATTGTCTTTATTCGTTGGTTATCTCATCCGAAATGTCATAAACTAAGTATGACTCAAACCCTTTTCTTAAAGCGTAATCACAAAGTTTTTTTCGTGTTTTCCAAATATTACCTTCGTGAAGTGTGTTAAGTTTTTTTTGCATGACATTAGTCAACACCTCTCTATATATCGGCTTGTCTAATTGTTCTAATGCTTTTTTTATATTTCTAGGTGAAATATCTTTTAATTTTAACTCTCGTTCAATACGGACTCTACCCCACTGTTTTTGGTTAAACTTACTACGTGTGTATAAATCTGCAAATCGTTCCTCATTGAGGTAATCTTTTGATATTAAGATAGATATCAATTCATTGGCTTCATCTTCTGTTAATTTTAAGCTCCTTAGCTTATTATAAACCTCTTTGTGACACCGCTCTTGATAGGCACAATATTTAGCTCCTTTTTTGAGGGCATCTTTAAGATAGGCCAACATCTTCAGAACAGTATTTTTTAAAACTTAAATGACCTAATTGAGATAAAGTTAGCACGATAAAAAATAACGTAAAGTTAAAGCCTAATTGAGTTTCCATTGTTCCTTCAAACAAAAAAGAAATAGTAATTAAACCATAATGCATCAATAAAACTGGGGATTTTAAATAGTTTTTATTTCTAAAAAGAAAAAAATAAAATCCATATAGAAACACAAGTAAGCCCACTACCCCACTTTCGGCTAATAGTCGGATAAATTGATTATGAGGCATCAATATTTTTATAATCATCGGATGCTCTTCTTTGTACATCTTTGTGACTTCTGCATCTATATTACCGATCCCCACTCCTAGTATTGGTGAGTTTGAGAATAACTCCAAACCTACTTTATAAGAATACTTACGCCCTACTAACGAAAAATCACTTGCTTTTTTTTCCTCTTCTATATCATCGTTATTAATGTGGGACAAGTCTTGCTGAGTATTTAATAGTTTATTCTGGAAACTAGGTAAAACAAAAAAGCTTAATAACAACATCAAAACACTTGTAAGGACTAAAAGCCTACTTTCTAGGTATCGTTTTTTGATTATGGTGTAAACTCCATACGCACCTACCAAAAGATAAACGGCCAGTAATCCACTTCTCACTGCCAATACATGGATAAAAAAGAAAAAGAAAATACTCAAGTATAAATAAACCTTCTCATCAGATTCACGATAAAGATAGTACGCAATATACACTGCTGAACACGCCATTAAGCTATACCGCACATGATTACTAATAACAGGCATAATCTTACTTTGCAGGTAAAGTTGGTTAACCTGTTCAAAATCAATCATATAATTAATTAAAGATCCAGCTTCCGTAACGAACATCATAAACAAAAAGAATTTGAGAATAAGCTGATAATTAGCCTTAGTAAGTGATGACTGCATAGTAAAAGCCAGAGGAAACAACAGAAAAGGAAGTTTAAGTGTGAGACGCTTAAAATAATAACCCCAATTACCATCTTGAGTAGTTAATAACCCTGATAAATACAGCAGAAACAAAACAAAAAAACTTATAATATAAGGATTTTTGAGTTGATTGAACGACCATTTAATTTTTATAGAACTTATAATACTAAGGATGACAAAGCCTACCAAACCAATGGTAGATGTTGGTGGGTAAAACTCACCAACAAAAAAACCAAGGATAAAAACACATAAAAATAGAATCGAAACCCCTCGAATAGTCAAAATATTTCTTTTTATACTTATATTTAGCATCACGATTGCAAAGGTAATCATTTTAAGCCGAAAAATTCGGGTGAAAATCAATGAACTATACATTAAAACAAATAGCGAGAATAAGTAAGGGGATTCATCAAGGAGAAGATGTGCCTATTACTCATATCATATTTGATAGCCGTAAGGTAATAAAGCCTAAAACCGCTTTATTTATCGCTCTCTCTGGCAAAATACATGACGGGCATCATTATATACAAGAAGCTTATAACAAAGGTGTTAGAAGTTTTTTGGTAAGTAATCCCATACAATTGGAAGGAGCTAATAATATTACTGTTCCTGATACTTTATTAGCTTTACAGCAATTGGCTCAATATCACCGCCAACAATTGACTTACCCAATTATAGCCATTACTGGTAGCAATGGCAAAACTATTGTTAAAGAGTGGCTTTCTTCTTTGCTTTCTTTTGCAGAAAAAAAAGTTCAAAAAAGCCCTAAATCATACAACTCTCAACTAGGCGTTGCACTGTCTTTACTCACCTTAGAGCCTAATCTTGACTATGGGATTATAGAAGCGGGGATTTCTGAAAAAGAGGAAATGATACACCTAGCGGATATGATTAGACCAGACATTGGAATATTTACCAACCTTGGTTCAGCTCACGATGAAGGATTTTCATCAACAACGGAAAAGTTTAACGAGAAAAAAAGATTGTTTGAATCATGTAAAACTATAATTTCTGAAGATATTTATGATTTTGAACCTAACAAACACCATTCTTGGGGAAATAAAGGAAAGTATAAAGTCAATATTATTGATCAATTGCTACTGATTAATAATATTAACTACCCCCTACCCTTTTCTGACAAGGCATCTAAGGAAAACCTAATACAATGTATAGTTACCTTATTATCAATAGGTATTAATGTGGGAGAGATTCAAAAAGGAATCATGACCCTAAGCCCTGTTAAGATGAGACTTGAAATAAAAGAAGGGCTTAATAATTGTCACATTATAGATGATACTTATAACAATGATTTAGTAGGATTCAAAACAGTACTTGAATTCCTCTCTCAACAGCATTTTAACTATAAGCGTACCTTGATATTATCTGACGTAATGGAAACTAATATCAAACAAGAAGACTTGTACCAAGAAATCAATGAATTGATACAAGAATATTATTTTGACCGAATAATCTTGGTAGGAAAAGACATTAAACTGTTAGCTAAAAAGGATAAAAAATATGCTTATTATACTGACACCCAATCTTTACTACAAGACGAGAGGCAGTTGAGCTTTAGAGATGAAATTATACTAATAAAAGGTGCTCGAAAATTTCAATTAGAAAAAATAGTAAGCCATTTACAGCAAAGAATCCACCGTACTACTTTTGAAATTAATCTCAACGCATTAGCGTTTAACCTAAATTATTACCGTAATTTATTAAAGCCTAACACAAAAGTAATGGCGATGGTCAAAGCTTTTTCTTATGGTACTGGAGATGCCGAAATCGCACAATTATTAGAGTTTCAAAAAGTAGACTACCTAGCAGTTGCCTATGTGGATGAAGCCATTAAACTAAGAAAACAAGGCATTATCACCCCTATTATGGTAATGAATGCCCCAGCAGAAGATTTTGAGACAATAATCCGATACAACTTAGAACCAGAAATTTATTCTCTCACTCAACTAAATCAGCTAAAAAACATTAAACAAACGATTAATATCCACCTTAAAATAGATACGGGAATGCACCGCTTAGGCTTTGAGCAAGCAGATATTCCGCAACTTATCTCGATAATAAAACAAAACCATAAGCTGAATATAAAATCAGTATTCACACATTTATCGAGTGCTAGTAACCCAAGCCAAGATAAGTATACACATCAGCAAGTTTTATTATTTCAAAATATTGTAAAAGAATTAAAACATATACAACTAAAATTTTTAACCCATTGCCTTAATTCCGCTGGGATCACTCGATTTCCCGAATATCAATTTGATATGGTACGATTAGGAATTGGATTATATGGTATTGCTAGTGAAGAAAGTACGCAACATAACTTAAAGCAAGTAGGCACATTAAAAACCATTGTGTCACAAATTAAAACCATCCCAAAAGGAGAAACAATTGGTTATAACCGCAAAGGAAAAGCGATACAGGACACACGCATCGCAACTATTGCCATTGGTTATGCTGACGGGTTTAATAGATCTTTCAGTAACGGTATAGGCAAAGTCTATATCCAAAACAAGCCTTTTGCTGTAATAGGTAATGTCTGTATGGACATGACAATGATTGATATTAGCGACTGCAATGACATAAAAGAAGGTGACGAGGTAATTATATATGGCAAGCAAATTCCTGTGCAAGAAATAGCTAAAACCATCGACACAATTCCCTATGAGTTACTGACGGCTATTGGCGAACGAGTAAAAAGATTATATTATTCAGAAGAATAAAAACATGGCAAAAAACAAAAAGAGTAACCACAAAAAAAGAGACGGAGTAGTATTTTCCACCAACCCTGCTTTTGAATACAAAGAGATAAACGACAATCCATTTGCGGCCATCCTCTCTCCTAGCGAAGAAGATTTAAGAGTTTCGCTAGACAAAAAACAACGTGGAGGAAAGAAAGTAACTTTGGTAACAGGTTTTGAAGGAAGCGAAAGCGATTTAAAAGGCTTAGGAAAACTACTAAAAACAAAGTGTGGAGTAGGTGGTTCCGTAAAAGATGGAGAAATTGTAGTGCAAGGTGATTTTAGAGGTAAAGTATTGGAAATACTCATTAAAGAAGGATACAAAGCCAAGAAAACTGGTGGGTAACTCTAAAAACGGTATTAATCAAAATTAGGGCAATCCCTTCGGTCGGGCTTTCGCTACTCAATCTTCCCGATAAAAAATCGGGAAGGATTTCAAACAAACCGCTCTATCCCTATTGCGATCAACTATATAAATATTTTATTTTTTTAACCGTAACGAAGTTACAGTTTTGCGTGAGGGATAGCAACGGCATCCTTTTTTGTTTTTTTTTGTGTCATATTGAGCTTGTCGAAATGTTGAACAAAAAAACAAAAAAGATATAGTGAATAGCCCGACCTTATTGAGTTTTTCAACGAAAGAAGGGCACGTCATTATCTATAAAAAACACTTTATTGTAAAGAGTACCTGTAAAGAATTTTTTTGTACTATAAAATTGGTACTTTTGCTTTATGTTAGAAAAGACGTTTGAAGTAAACATAACCACTTTTGATGGTTTAGAAGATGGTTTAAAGCAGGAAGTAAGCGACATCATAGGTGGAGAAGTGGGTGGAAGAAAGCGATTAGTGAGCTGCAACACCGATTTGGAAGGTTTGTACAAACTTAATCATTGGTTACGATCTGGCTTGAGAATATTAATCCCAATTGTGACTGAACAAGTAAGAGATGAGGATGAATTGTATCAGGTGGTAAAACATTTTGAGTGGGAAAAGCTTATTGGTGTTGATCAAACTTTTTCTATTGTACCAGTAGTTCACTCATCTATTTTTACGCATTCGCAGTATGTGATGCATAAAGTAAAGGATGGGATTGTAGATAGATATAGCCAGCGTGAGGGTAAACGACCAAGTGTGGCGGTTAACTATCCTGACATTTTGCTCAATGTTCATGTTTTTGAAGATAGGTTAACAATTTCGTTGGATAGCTCTGGAGAGCCTTTGTATAAACGTGGTTATAGATCTGATACAAATGATGCCCCACTCAATGAAGTATTAGCAGCAGGTTTGGTATTAAAATCTGGTTGGGACAAACAAAAGCCTTTTTATGATACAATGTGTGGTTCTGGTACAATCCTGATTGAAGCGGCTATGATTGCTTATGGTATTCCACCACGAACTAGACGTAAACATTATGCTTTTATGAACTGGTCAAACTATGACCATAAACTATATAAAAAAATAGCTGAGGATAGTAAACCAAATAATGTAAATGTAGCATTGATAGGTAGCGATGTAGATAGACAGGTACTACGTATGGCAAAACAAAATGCCGAAAATGCGGGTGTAGGTCAATACATTAAGTTTTTCGCAAAAGATATTCGCAAGCCTTTAATTAAGCATGATGAAGGAATAATGATTATTAACCCTCCTTATGACGAACGTTTAAAAATTGAGGATATTGAGCTATTTTATGAAGAAATTGGGGATAGTCTCAAAAAGAATTTTGTAGGCTTTGAGTCATGGATATTCTCTTCTAATACAGAGGCGATGAAGCGGGTTGGTTTAAGGACTTCCGAAAGATTTTTACTTAAAAATGGTTCTCTGGACTGTAAATTTCATAAGTATGAAGTATACGAAGGCAGTAGAAATGAGGTTTAGACGATTAACAACTAAAGAGTTAGATATTTTAGAAAAAGATTTCATTTCTTTTTTGGCTTCCAACACTATTACTGCGGGTGATTGGGAAAAACTTAAGGTAGAAGAAAATGAGCAAGCGGAAGATTTGATCAATATGTTTAGTGATATAGTACTGGAAACTAGCCTAAAGAAAGTACATTTTGTAGAACATTGTAGCAAAAGTGAATTGATGTTTTTTAAGTGTAACCCTAAAGAAATTATACTTATTGGTTTACGGTCTAAAAACTCAGAAATAGACTTATCAGAGATGGATTTGGGTCAATTAAAGACAGAAATGACAGCTAGTTTTTCTACACAAAAGAAATATAGTAAAAATAGAGAGGAAGAAGTTTTTGATATGCTTAACCAAGGTTGTTCAATTTCTGATGGAAAACTATTTGAAGCACTTATGAATATGAAAAACGTATGATCTATCTTGTTCTTACGGTACTTATCATTACTTCTTTTTTTATTATTTTTAAATTATTTGCCCGTTATCAAGTCAATACCCTTGTTGCTGTAGTTATCAATTATGGGATTTGTGTTGTTACAGGGCTTCTATTATTAGGTTTTAATCGAGTGTATCAGTTGTCTATCGACCTAGATAATATTTGGTATTATGCTACTGGACTAGGTTTTTTCTTTATTACAGGATTTTCTCTCATGGCTTATTCTTCACAGCGTATTGGGATGGCGTTAAGTACTTTATCGAGTAAACTAGCAATGATTATCCCAATCGTTATCTCGTTATTATTGTGGGATAGAGATAAGGTATTTGATATTTATGATTATATCAGTTTAGTAGCTACAATTGTCGCTATTTATTTTATTACTGTCCCTCGTAAAGGTGATGTAAAACTTAGTAAAATGCACTTGCTACTTCTATTGGGAGTTTTTATCTCTTCTGGAGGTGTAGATGGGATTTTAACTTATGCCAATACTATTTATCAGCACCCAGATTTTTCTCAAGTATTCCTATCTATGCTTTTTTTATGGCGGCTATAATGGGAAGTCTTTTTTTACTTAGTAAACCTCAAAAAGAAAGAAAAAGCATAAACAAAGCAACAATAGTTGGTGGAGTTGGATTAGGTGTTATTAATTATTTTTCTTTGGTGGTTCTTCTGCGAACTCTCTCTGCTTTTAATAATGAAGCCTCATTGATTTTTCCTTATATCAACTTATCTGTAATTATTGCCAGCACCCTTATTGGTGTTTTTGTTTTTAGCGAGCAACTCGATAACCGTAAAAAAATCGGAGTTATTATAGCCATACTGGCTATTTTATTACTTTCAGTTTGAGTAGTGCCTTCAATACTATTGCCAATGTCTCTTTAGGTGAATATAAAGAAAAGGGTAGTAAGTTTATTGCTTATGCTCACCCAGTAAGTAATGAAGCTGAGGTTAAGCCCCTCGTGAAACAATACAAAAAAGAATTTTATGCTGCTCGGCATCATTGTTATGCCTTTATGCTTGGTGCAGAGAAAAAACATTTCAGGGCTACTGATGACGGAGAACCATCTAATAGTGCAGGTAATTCAATTTTGGGTCAGATAAAGGCTCAAAATCTTACAAATATACTCATAATTGTAATGCGGTATTTTGGTGGCACAAAGCTAGGTGTACCTGGGCTTATCAATGCTTATAGATCTGCCACCTCAGAAGCCATCTCAAATGCAGAAGTTATAAAGGATTATCCCTACTCTACCCGATCACTTGTTTTTGAATATGACAAAATGGATATAGCCATGAAAACAATAAAAGAATATAAGCTAGACATCATTTCTCAAGAAATGAGTTTAAACTGTAAAATGAGTATTAAAATAAAAGATGAAGAATTGAGTCTAGTAGATGAAATTTTAGGCGGATTTTATCTCAAAAAAAACAATAATACATTATAAAAAATACAATCTTCATATTACATATCTACTCCTACATCGAATATTTTGTATGGAATATCCATAAATATCAAAAAATTCTTAGATAAGTACATTTTTTTATCTATCTTTAGGCGTAGAAATAATATATAACAAAGCATTATTATGAAAAAATTAATACTATTTATCGCAGCAGTTACAGCTTTAGCATTGTCTTCTTGTTACAAACATACAACATGTGCTACATACTTAGATAATACAGAAGTTCAATCTTCTGAGTTAGTAAACGACTAATAAAAATTGAGCTTGTGCTCAACAATATTTTTTAATCAAATTAAATCAAAGGAGTTAATGTATAACATTGACTCCTTTTTTTGTTGTTGTAAATGAAAAAAAAGGTAGTCTTCATCTCTCTGCTTAAGTCTATTTCAGACCCTAGGATTGATAAATTCTTTTCGACCCTATCTCAATCTTTTGTTAATTGTGAGTTTCACATTATCGCCACTGATGATTCTACACAGTCTAAATATAACGCCCTCCCTCTTGAACCTAAATCCAATAGATCACAAAAAAGAAAAAAAGCTTTAAGTTACCTAAAAGGGATTAATCCTGATATTGTCATTTTTAATAATATTGATTTAATCACTTCATTATTAAGAATACCTAAAACAACACTTCTATATGATATTAGAGAAAATCACATACGAAACATTTATTATCAATCAAATTACCCTTGGTATAAAAAAACAATCTTGATACCGAGTATTCTTAGTTTAGAATTTTTTAGTACGTTTTTTATCCGTCATTATTTCTTAGCGGAGCAGTGTTACAAAAAACAACTCAGTCATATCTCTAAAAGAAAAACCACAATCTTAGAAAACAAAGCCCTAGACATCAGCTACTCTCCCACTTCTACTCGGTTACATTTTATTATTTCTGGGTCTTTATCTAGAAATTACGGCACAATAGAAGCGATAAAATGGTTTAAAGAATACCAAATAATAGAACCCTTCGCCACACTTATAGTTATTGGAAAAACCTATAATATTTCATATCATCAAGAGATACAAAACGAATGTATACACCCAGGTATCAAAATCAATATTAGTAATGAATCCATTCCTTACCTAACCATAAAAAATGAGATAACCCAAGCTGATATCGGGATAATGAGCTATCAAAACAATAAATCTTTTAAAGACAAGGTTCCAACTAAATTATACGAATATATTTCTGCGGGAAAAATAGTAGTGTCAGCAGATCATTCACCAATCAATACAGGTGATAATAACGTTATTCGTATTGAAATAGCCAATTATCAAGAGCAAACACTAGAGAGGGTAAAAGAAAAGCTTGCAAAAAGTAATGCTCAACTTAATCCTAACACATCTTGGGAAAGTGAAAAACAAAAACTCATAGATGAGTTTAAGAAAATATTGGTGTAAGCTCTATTTTTTTTCTTTTAAAATCACTATCATTGTTATAGACTTATAAACACAACAATATTATAAAATGGCTGAAGACGTAGTAGTAAACGAAAAAAAGAGTAAAGGAAAAGGTTGGATCGTTTTTCTTTTAATACTAGCACTTGGCTTAATTGGGCTAAATGTTTTTCAATTTTTATCTAACAAAAAAGCAACGGAGACACAAACAGAACTTCTTGGTAAGAAAGAAACAGAACTTCAAACAACGATTAAGGAACTTGAAGATATTAAAACTAAACTTGAGACTACTCAAAAAAAGTTTAAAGCCTTAGGTACTACAAATACAGCTTTAGAAGAACAAATAGCCAATTTAGAAAAAGACATTTCTTACGCCAAAAGAAGACCTAACATCAGCCGTAGAAAACTAAGGGATCTTAAAGAAAAAGTAACGCAGTACACAACAATGCTTAAAACTCAAGAAGCAGAAATTATAGCCCTTAAAGAGCAGTTAGCTATTCAGGACACTATGATTACTGATTTGAAAGTAGAAAAAGTAGCGATGAAAGATACGATTACTACTCAAATAAAAGCAATCGATGCGCTAGAAGAGACTGTAGAAAAAAGTAAATTACTAAGTGCTCATGATTTTAAAATAACTGCGGTAAATAAAAAAGGGAAAGAAAAATTTGCAACAATTTATAAAGGAAAAAAACTTTACAAAGTAAAAGTAGACTTTACAATTGGTGCTCACACTACTGCAGACATAGAGGCTAAAGATGTTTATGTGCAAATAATTGATCCTGCGGGCAAAACAATTTATGACCTGCAACAAGGTGGAGGAGAAATGCAACTTGCTGATGGTAGTTCTAAATTCTATACGATAAAGAAAAACATATCATACACTCGTAGTGCACAGACACTTACGGTAGACTATATAAGAGGAACAACATATGAACCGGGTACGCATAAAGTAAATATATTTGCTGATGGTAAAGCGATTGGTTCTGGTCAATTTAAAGTAAAGTAATAGAGCACTATTTTTTTTGTACTAAAAAATCAAGTGCACACAAACAAAAAATCTCTTTGGAATTGTAAATTTCAAAGAGATTTTTTGTTGATATAGAATTGTGTAGGTCTCTAAATTATTTCTCCTTTTACGTAAATATCTACACCTGCAAGAGGGTGATTAAAGTCCAATTTAACTGTAGTGTCTGATATTTCTAAGATGATACATAGTTTTGCTATTTCATCTTCTCCAATTATTTCTATGAAATTTCCTTGGATAAATTCTTCATGGAACTCATTGTTACCATCTAAAAAAGCATTTGATGGTAGTTCTTGAATAAGAGATGCGTCTATCTCGCCAAACCCATCTTTACTGCTCATCAAAAAAGAGAAGGTATCTCCTTTGTCTTTGCCATCAAGTTGCTTGATAAAGTAAGAGGGAAAAGCATCGTTAAGATCTATTGGAAAATCCTTATTTACTTCTTCTATAAGTTCTCCATCAATAGAATTTTCATAAAATTTATATACAATGTTTTTCATGTCGGATATTATAATGAGTAATACATTTCAAATATGAGATTAAAAAAGAAAACCCCGTAACAGTACGAGGTTTTCTTTTTTAATTATATACTCAAGTGAGCTTTTAGGCTGCACTAAATAAATTTAATTTACTGTTTTTACAGTTTTGATAATTCTAGCGGCAATTTTATATGGATCTCCATTAGAAGCAGGTCTTCTGTCTTCTAACCAACCTTTCCATCCGTTCTCAACTGTAATTAAAGGAATACGAATTGAAGCTCCTCTATCCGATACTCCAAAAGAGAAGTCAGTGATAGCAGCAGTTTCGTGTAAACCTGTAAGACGTTGATCATTAAACTCACCGTATACAGCAATGTGCTCTTTTACTACTGGGCGGAATGCTTCACATATTTTTTCATATACTGCTTGAGAACCACAAGTTCTTAGCGTAGTATTAGAGAAGTTAGCGTGCATACCAGAACCATTCCAATCACCTTTGATTGGTTTTGGATGATATTCGATATAGTAACCATATTGTTCAGATAATCTATCTAATAAATATCTAGCTACCCAGATTTCGTCTCCAGCTTTTTTAGCTCCTTGAGCAAACAATTGGAACTCCCATTGTCCTGCCGCAACTTCTTGGTTAATACCTTCAAAGTTAAGACCAGCATCGATACATAAGTCAGCGTGCTCTTCTACAAAGTCTCTACCAAAAGTATTCTTACCGCCTACTGAACAGTAGTACATCCCTTGAGGACCAGGATAACCACCAATTGGAAACCCTAATGGTAAGTGAGTTTCTCTATCCATGATAAAGTACTCTTGCTCAAATCCAAACCAAAAGTCAGAATCAGAATCTACGATTGTAGCTCTACCATTAGACTCATGAGGAGTACCGTCTGCGTTCATCACTTCACACATTACCAAGTATCCATTGATTCTTGCTGGGTCTACGTATATTGCTACAGGTACTAATAAACAGTCAGAATTACCGCCTTCTGCTTGTTTAGTAGAAGAACCGTCAAAAGACCATTTCCCTAATTCTTCTATAGTTCCTTTAAAATTTTCATGCTCCTCAACTTTCGTTTTGGATCTCATGTTTTGAGTTGGCTGATAACCATCCAACCAAATGTATTCTAATTTAATTTTTGCCATGGGGTAAATATTATTATAGTTTCTGAAAATGGAATAGAGCAAAAATAAGAAACCTTATAAAATAAACAAACTTTTAGGCAGATAATTTATACCCTCTTACTCAAGAAATCTGTCCTATCTCGTCTATCTCTAAAGAAATGTAATCCGCTTTTTAATTTTGAGAGGATGAAAAAGAAACAAGTCTAATGTGATATTTCAGGGGTAATATGGTGTAAATATTGATTTGGTCTCAAGCATAAAAAAGCATTGGGTACTATTATAAAGGGGGGATTAACTTTTTTTTGTTACGTTAGGGATTGGCGTGGAAATCCTTCCCGATTTTTTCATCGGGAAGATTGGGAACAAAAAGCCCGACCGCATGAGCTTTTTTAGCGAGTGGGGAAACGTCTAAGTTTTTCTTTTTAATATAGTTTTATTTTATAAGCCTGAAATTCATATTCTTACCTGGGCAGTTCACTCACCTTGTTTAACAATTTAGATTCATTATCTCCTGAGTACTCCCAAAACATTACGCCACCAAGTTTATTGTCTCTAATATATTGATTTTTGAGTGTTAAGGACTCTTCATCATCATACGAAATAAATATAGCCGAATCTGCACTCCAAAGGTATGGAGTTTGAGCAGTGCTGTCCCAATAACGCACGAAGCTATTTTTATTAATATAGTTTTTGTCTAATTGATTAAACTGAATTCCGCTACCTCCCGTTTTAGCTTCTTGAAAGAAGCCATTAGTAGAATTTTTCTTTACTCCTTTCCATTGTCTTCCATAAAATGCTACTCCTAAAACTATTTTTTTGGTAGGGACTCCTGCTAGTTTATGTAGTTCTACTGCTCTACGAGCCGATAATCCTTTTGTTTGCTTTACTTTATCCGATACAAAAAGATTAGCGTGATGCCCTGTTGTACTATCCCATCCATGGTAGAAATCATAAGTCATTATATTAATGAAATCAAGGTTACGGTGTACTTCTGCTAGATTTGTATGAGACATATAATCGGGAAAACCTCCAGAGGCAATAGAAGCTTCGTAATGTCTATCGTCTTTTAATCCTTGCCTATCCAAAGCTCTACGAAGCTCTTTTATCAGCAAGGAAAAATTTTCTTTATCTTCTGATCTAAATTTATTACCTGCGCCTGCCAATCCTGGGTATTCCCAATCTACATCTACCCCATCCAATTTATGTCTAATCATATATTCTACCGCAGTTTTTGCAAATAATTCTCTACTATCTTTGGTTAATGCGGCATCAGAAAACCCTCCTGAACCTCCCCATCCTCCTACTGAAATCATTATTTTTAGTTTAGGATTTTTTTCTTTTAGTTTGACCAGTATTGCCAAATTCTGTGCATCTATAAGCATTGACTCTTCAGATCCATAGGTTACTTTACCATCTTTTATAATGGCGAAAGCATAGTTAATATGTGTTAGCTTATCGGGTTGTATCTTTAAGCTTTTGACATCAGTCCAGCCAGCTACATAAGCAATTACTCGATATGTTTCTTTTGGTTTATTTTCATACTTTTTTGGTTTACACGAAAATAAAAAAACAACGATTGTAATAAAATAGGTTATGTTTTTCATTCTATAAATTATTTAACTCATCTTTTATAAATTTCACTAAATCAGCAATATAAGGTCGAGAGAAATCAAACTTAATTCCACCAGCCTTATAAATGTCAGCAATAGGTTTGGTGTAGCCCAACTCCAATGCTTGCTTGTAACCTTCTAATCCTTTTACTTTATTTTCTTTATAGCTTTTGTACATTGCTATTGCACCTAATTGTGCCATTGCATATTCTATATAGTAAAATGGGACTTCATATAAATGAAGTTGTTTTTGCCAAGCATAATTTTTAAACTTCTCTAACCCATCCCAGTTTACTATACCAGTAGAAAAACGGTCGAAGATATTATTCCAAGCGATAGTACGCTCTTCTTGGCTATGTTTTGGGTTTTCATATAACCAATGCTGAAATTTATCAATAATAGCTACCCAAGGCAATGTCTCTAAGACTCCTTCTAGCTGTTCTTTTTTAGCTCTTCTAAGCTCTTCTTTATCGTCAAAAAACAAATCCCACTGATCCATAGAAATTAACTCCATAGACATAGAGGCAAGTTCCGCTACTTCGGCAGGTGTGTCTTTAAAGTCTGATAATAATAAGTCTCTTGTGAGAAAAGAATGAATAGCGTGACCACCTTCGTGGATCATTGTAGTCAAATCCCTTTGTTGAGAAGTGGCATTCATAAAAATAAATGGGACTCCAATTTCGCTTAGTGGGTAATTATACCCGCCTGGTGATTTTCCTTTTCTGGAGTCTAAATCCAAATGCCCCATCTTGTCCATTGTGTCAATACAGTCACCAAAATAAGGGTCTATTTTATTAAATGCTTTTACAGTTTTTTCTGTAAGTTCTTTGGCGTTACTAAAAGGTTTTAAGGGTCGATTTCCTTCCACATCTACTAAGGTATCCCAAGGACGCATTTTTTCTAAACCTAATTTCTCTTTTCTTTCTTCCAAAAACTTAGCCATCAAAGGCATTACTTCATGCTCTATGGCATCATGGAAATCAAAACAATCTTGAGGAGTATAATCGAATCTCCCCATTGCTTTGAACATATAGTCACGGTAGTTGTCAAAACCTGCATTTAAAGCTACTTGGTGACGTAAAGTGATTAACTCACTAAATAAATCATCTAGTTTTATACTGTCTTGATGTCTACGTTCAGCTATTTTATGATATGCTTTTTCTCTTACTTTACGGTCATTGTCTTTAAGCTTTATTGAAGCTTGCTGTAAAGTTATTTCTTCCCCATCAAATTCTACTGACATTCCTCCTGTTATAGCTCCGTACTTTTGAGATTCTGTCGCTAATACCGCTTCTAAAGGAATATTTTCTTCTCTAAAGATTTCAATATTCATTTTTATGCTACGTATCATTACAGCAAAACCTTCTTCTTTTTCTAATGCAGTTAGATAAGGTGATTCTATTGCTTTACGATTCAGTAAGTCATCATAAGGAGAGATATGAGGTTGTATTTGAGTCACAAACTCTTCATAAGACTTGGTTAATCCCTTATCACTCGTGTCACAGGTCATTTTAATATAACGCCAAGCTAAGTTTTCTGATAATACGGCCTCTAACTCCGATTTATCTACAAACCATTGCATTAACTCTTTTTTAGAATTAATTTCTTTTTTGACCAAAAGCTCAAAATATGGTTTTAATTTCTCCCAAGTACTCAATTCAAAATCTTGAGGCAAAAATTGTCTAATTGGTTTCTTAATATCCATGTTTTTTTATTCTTAATAAAAACTAATGTCTCACAACAAATACAGTTACATCATCTATTTGGGCTTCATTCCCTTTCCACTTTTCAAGGTTATTTCTCAACTTAACGACTTGATCACCACAAGGTAAATGATTGATACCTAAAACAAGTTCCTTAAATCTTTTTTTCAAAAATTTACGAGGTCTTATTTTTTTATCGTGTTCCTCACAACCAAACTGATCATTATACCCATCTGAAATTAGGTATATCACATCATTTTTTTGAAGCTTTATTTTATGTAGTGTAAATGGTTTTTCTATTGGATACACGCCAACTGGACATCTATCTGCCATATACTCCAATACCTGTCCATTCCTTACAATCATAAGGTTAATAAACCCGCCAGCATAATAAAGTAATTCTTCATCTTTCAGATAAGCACAAACACCTGCATCCATCGAGTCAGACCGTTGCCCATTCTCATTAGTGTCAAATCTATTTTTAGCAACCTTACGCAATTTATTTAAAATCACATCGGGTTTTTTACATATATTTTCATGTAAAACTGTGTTGACAGCCTCAATAGACATTGCTGCTAGAAAAGCTCCTGGTATACCATGCCCCGTACAATCCCCAACACCAAAATAGACACACTTTTCACCCTTATGAGCAAAATAAAAATCTCCACTTACCCTGTCTTTAGGTGAAAAAAGAATAGCTGATTCTCTAAAACAGTTTGACAATGTGTCTTGATTAGGTAATAGTGATTCTTGTAAAAGTTTAGCATAATCAAGACTATCAGTTAACTCTGTATACATAGAATCTAACGTATCTCGATGCATCTTTATTTCATTGTTTTTTTCTTCTAAGGTGAATTTTCGTTCCTCAGAAATAATTTTCCGAGCCAAAACATCAGCAATAGCTTCTAAATACTTGACTATATTATTATCTTTTTTAGATCCTTCCTTAATATAAATATTAATAATTCCAATTACTTCTTCATGATTAAAAATAGGGACTACATAATGACCATGAGGTAACATACCTTCTGGTTTAATGGTGTGATTATGATCAATATTATCACAAAATATATTCTTTTTTTGTAACAAGGCTTGACCACATAAGCATTGACCTGGCTTTATTTTATTACAGAACGTCTCTAATTCATTACAATTTTTCTGTACGATCATATTCAAATCTTCATTACTATCTTTCAGAAAGATCAATCCCTTTTGCTGTATTTCTAAAGCATCTATCGACAATAGATTATTTAACACTTTTTGTAAAATCACTTCTAACGATTCATTTTTAGAAATAATATTTAAAATTGAATATAAATTAGCTTGAAATTTTAACTGTTGATTAAGCTCTAGTACTTTATCTTTTTCCTCTACTATTTTTTCATTTTTCTTGGTTAATTCTTTTTTAAAAAGCATCCCTACTCTCTGAAAAAACAAAACACTTAATAAAGGAATAAAATACACTGTAATAAATATTAGCTTAAAAAAAGTGTAAAATGAATGATCATAAGGCATCTCCTCAATATGAAGCCCAAAATAATTATGTAACGTATCAAATAATAGTACTGGAGGAATTAATATAATTAATGAAAGTAACATTTTTCTCCAATGTTTCAAACCAAAAAATATAACTGGAGGCATTAAAGATAGAATGACGAAAATCCGAGGTAATATATAAAGTAACTGATTATTAAATATGCCATGGATTTTAAGGTAGATACTAGCCAATAGTATGAAGTATGCGGGTAGTATACTTGTCAAGAACTTGGATAGGTTATAGTATTTAAACTTTACAAATACTATAGTAACCAACATTGTGAATGGAAAAATAGTGATTGGCAATACTAACGACAAACTTCCACTTAGCCTTAAAGTATTAAAAGTAACCCCTACTCCTAGTAGCACGCAAAAAGAGGCGTAAGCTATTAATAAAAAAACTGCAACTGATTTATATTTTTTTTTCATCCCTTAACCACAAATATAAGGAGTAGAGAATTATAAATTCATATATTCTCTCATAATTAAAAAGTTTATTGATTTTTATCTAAAACTTCATATATAGACTCGTTACTCATGAATTCAGGCACAATTTTTTTCATCTGCTTTACTAAAGCCATATTATCACTACGAAGAAAACTTAATAATTCTATTATTTGAGATTGGATAATATTGTAATCAACCTCTCTTACTTGACCTATCATTATTTTGTCATGGTAAGTTGCTAAAGTACTCTCTTTATCATTCAGTAGCTCCTCATATAGTTTTTCTCCAGGTCTTAATCCAGAAAACTTAATTTCTATATCTACTCCTAACTTCAACCCAGAAAGTTGAATCATTCTTTTTGCTAAGTCTACAATTTTTACAGATTTCCCCATATCAAATATAAAAATCTCTCCTCCTTGTCCCATAACTCCTGCTTCTAATACCAACTGGCAAGCTTCTGGAATAGTCATAAAATACCTTGTAATATCAGGGTGGGTAACAATTACGGGACCACCTCTTGCTATTTGTTTTCTAAACAATGGAACAACCGACCCATTAGAGCCTAAAACATTCCCAAACCTTGTTGTGATGTACTTTGTGTTTTTATTTTCTTGTTGAGACTTTAGGTTACGAGCCTGTACATACATTTCCGCTATTCGCTTAGACGCTCCCATTACATTAGTCGGGTTTACTGCTTTATCTGTAGACACCATCACAAACTTATCTATATTATACTCTGCTGATAAATCTGCTAATAATTTAGTCCCTCTTATATTACACCTAACAGCTTCTTTAGGGTGAGCTTCCATCATAGGTACATGCTTATATGCCGCAGCATGAAATACTATATCAAATTCACCATTTCTAAATACGGCAGATATCCTTCTTTCATCCGAAACATCAGCAATCATTGGTTTAAAAATTATTTCTTTATTATTCTCAATTGCCAAGACTTTTAGTTCATTATCTATTTCATAAAGAGGGGTCTCTGCTTGATCAACCAATACTATACTAGCAGGATTGTAATTCAATACTTGCCGAGCTATCTCGCTCCCTATAGACCCTGCGGCACCTGTTATCAACACGTTCTTCCCTGCAATCTCTTGCTTTACATTTTCATTTTCTATCTCTATAGCATCTCTTTGTAAAAGGTCTTCAATATTAACTTTCTTAATTTGCCGAGAACTTAGCTCACCCCCTATCCAGTCGGATACTGGTGGAACAGATTTCACTTCTAAACCTAAAGCCAAAAATTGGTCAATAATAATACTTTTCTTGGTCGGTTTGATGTTTTGTACCGCAATAATAATTTCATCAATTTTTCTAGCTTCTATATATTTTTCACTTGTAGCTTCCGCTAATGATAATACAGGAATTCCTTCTATTAGCTTCCCTTTTAATCCCTTATTATTATCCACAAAAGCAACTACCTTATAATGCGAAGTTGTATCTTTCAATAAGGTTTCTTTTGTGATTCTACCAGCTACACCAGATCCAAAAATTAATATTTTTTTACGCCCTGATCGCTCCCCTAATACTTTATAATAAGCAAGTTTAAAGAAAAACCTAGAGCTAATTAGCAACACCAAGCTGAGTAAGTAATGGGATATTTGAATACTGAATGGTACATACGATGGATTTAAAACTTTTCCTTGTAGGCGTAAATAAATAGCTATTAAGATGAGTGTAACAAAGGCAGTGGTGGTTGCTAAAAACAACCGTTCTGCATCTTTTATAGACGTGTGCCTAATAATACCCGAGTACGAACGGTAAATCAGAAAGAAAACAACATAAACCAATAGTACTAAAGGCATACGTATCAAAAATTCATCCGCTTTAATTTTAGTTAAATCAAAATTAAAACGATGCACATAAGAAAAAACAAAAGTAAGCAATACAAAAAATGAATCAATCGCTAATACGACCCATTGAGAGACAAATTTCCGAGAATATAGACGAGCAACTTTTACAAAAAACTTCATTAAATACTAAAGTAATGGAATTTAAACAGATAGTACATTTTTTAACATGAAAAATATTAAAAACATAAATAAAAGCTTATTAAGCTATGAAAATATTGTAGTTTAGTAGGAAACAAAGAATTAATATTAGGTAATTAAAATTATGGTCAACTTTTCAATTAAACGAAGATATAACTTTCTTGGGGAAGTGTGTATTAATCTTGACAGAGCGAGTTTAACGTACAGTAACTATATTAAAAATGGAAAAACATTCATTCATGCTAAAATATTAAAAGAATGTAATCTTAAAATAAGAACACTTCTTTTAGAAAATGCTTTCATTTTAAGTCCTTCTTTACAAAAAGAAGTTATTGATTTAATAAGTCATTATGATATTTGGATTGAAAAATGGAATGATTTAGAAAAAAAATCAAAACCTCAACTTGAAGATGTTTTTATATTTAAAAATGAATATATCTTCCCAAAAAATGCGGAAAATAAAATAAAAGAAGAGTTACTTAAAGTAAAACAAGAGTTTTAAATATGAAGATATTATTTATTACAAAAAAAGGGGATTTAAACGCTCAAATTGCATCTGAGTACTTAAAACAAATTCACTCTAGTGCCGTTATTGTTTTTGGGGATCGAAAGACTCCTTTCCCTAAAGAGGTACTCTCATGGAAAGGCGATTATATTTTCTCTTATTTATCTCCTTGGATAATCCCCAACAGTTTACTTGAAAGGGCAGAAAAAGGTGCAATTAATTGGCACCCAGGCCCACCTGAATACCCCGGTATAGGATGCACCAATTTCGCTATTTATAATAAAGAAAGTAAATTTGGAATTACTTGTCACTATATGAAAAAGAAAGTAGATACTGGGGATATAATTGAGGTCAGAAGGTTTTCAATTCTTAAAAAAGATACTGTATATTCTATCACTCAAAAATGCTACACACAAATTTTATTTTCATTTTACTCTATAATAGAAAAAATAACTAACAATGAATTAATTCATTTGTCCGATGAAAAATGGAAAAGAAAACCTTACACAAGAAAAGAATTAAACAACTTGTGTATAATTGACAATCAAATGAGTCTATCAGAAATTGAAAATAGAATCAAAGCAACAACATACGATAAGCCTTGGGCATATATTGAAGTAAAAGGGAAAAAATTTTACTGGAAGGAATAAAACAACTAAGTCTAATTGCTTTTCTCTACAAAGCCACTTCTTATCTTGTATACCTGTCCCGATTCAATACATTCAGCCATTCCATCTTCATTAAAACAGAGTTTATTACCATATTCACTCACCCACCCGACTTGCTTAGCTGGGTTTCCTATCAATAAAGCATAAGGTTTTACATCTTTAGTAACAACTGCCCCTGCACCTATCAATGCGTATTGACCTATAACAATTCCGCATAAAACTGTTGCATTAGCACCGATGCTAGCACCTTTTTGTACTAATGTTTCTATGTATTTATCCTTTCTAACAACGGCACTTCTCGGATTTAGGATATTGGTAAATACCATAGAAGGTCCTAAAAATACATCATCCTCGCAAATCACCCCTGTATATATGGAGACATTATTTTGTACCTTAACGTTTTTACCAAGCTTTACAGCAGGCGACACCACTACATTTTGCCCTATATTACACCTCTCTCCTATTATAGACTTAGGCATTATATGAGAGAAATGCCAAATCTTAGTTCTTTCTCCTATTTGGCATCCATCATCTATAACAGCGGTATCGTGTGCAAAATATGACATTATACTTTTCTTAATTTTTGTTTTATCTTACTGAAGATTCTATCCGTATCATCTTCACTCATATTAGAACCTGACGGCAAACACATTCCTTTATTAAATAAGCTATCAGAAACACCATTTATATAAGACTTAGCATCTTTATATACTGGTTGTTGATGCATTGGCTTCCACAAAGGGCGAGCTTCTATATTGTCTTCTTCTAAGTGTAAACGTAAATCTTCGTAAGAAATTTTATTTGTTTCTAAAGTGATACAAGTCAGCCATCTATTTGAGTACATACCTTCCATTTCTGTATGAAAATGTATAAAATCAAATTCTGATAATTCTTTTTTGTATAAATTAAAGACACTTCTTCTTGCATCAACTCGGTCTTGTAGCACTTTCATTTGTCCTCTTCCAATTCCTGCTAGTACATTACTCAAGCGATAATTATAACCTATCTGAGAGTGTAAGTAATACGGTGCTTCGTCCCTTGCTTGTGTAGCTAAAAATTTCGCTTTTTGAATTAATTCAATATTTTTAGATAAAATTGCCCCGCCTCCAGAGGTTGTAATAATTTTATTTCCGTTAAATGAAAATATAGAAAACTCTCCAAAGCTTCCCATTTGTTGACCTTTATAGGTACTACCTAATGCTTCGGCAGCATCTTCTATTATTGGTATATCATAATGATTAGCTATTGCTAAAATTTCTTCCATTTTTGACGGCATCCCATATAAATGTACCAATATAATGGCTTTTGGTTTTTTGCCTTGAGCAATATAATCTTTAATTGCTTTTTCTAGTAACTCAGGACTCATATTCCATGTATTTGGCTCTGAGTCTATAAAAACTGGAGTTGCTTTTTCGTAAACTACAGGATTAACAGTAGCGCAAAAAGTAAAGGATGATACTAAAACAATATCTCCTTGCTTGACTTCTAATAAACGAAGAGATAAATGAATCGCAGAAGTACCCGAAGACAATACGGCTGCTTCATAACCTGTATGGGCTTTAAGATCATCTTCAAATCCATTTACATGAGGACCTAAAGGTGCTATCCAATTGGTAGCGAATGCTTCTTTTACATTCTCAAACTCTTCATCTCCCATATGAGGTGATGATAGGTATATTCTTTTGTTTTTCACTTATTGATATTTTATAATTCTAGCAGGATTCCCTACTACTACTGCATTATCTGGAATGTCTTTAATAACTACGGACCCAGCACCTATCATCACATTCTCTCCTATCTTAATGCCTTGAATAATAGTTGCTCCTGCTCCTACCCAGGTTAAATCTCCAATATCTACATCTCCACACAATGTGGTACTAGGTGCTATATGTACAAAATCTCCTATTTTACAATCATGATTTATAGAAGCATTTGTATTAATAATAGTATGTTTACCAATTGTTACATCTACCTGAATAGAAACTCCTCTAAAGATTACTGTACCTTCTTTTATTTTTACTGTTTCGTCAATATTTGCTTGGGGGTGAATTAAAACAGGGAAATCCCCCTTAACCTCTTTACTTAATTTTTCTCTAACCTTAGCATTTCCAATTGCAATATTATACGATTCATTAAGAGATAAATCATTAAAGGTATTCTTTAATGATTTATCCATAAACACTTCTTTTTCAGAGTTTTCATCCACGAAACCTGATACTTGTATTTCTAATGATTTCAATAAACTAAAAACAACTTTACTATGTCCACCAGTGCCTATTATATACATCAGTTATTACCGTTAAATTTCTCGATTGTAACAGAAGTAGTTGATGATATCCCTTCTGATTTGAACACTTTAAAAACTGTAAGCAATAAAATTTTTAAATCTAACAGAAAAGATATATTATCAACATACCAAATATCTAGTTCAAATTTTTTATCCCAAGAAATAGCATTTCGACCATTTATCTGTGCCCAACCAGTAATCCCTGGTGTCACGTTATGCCTACGTTTTTGGGAATCATTATAAACCTCCAAATACTCTACCAACAAAGGTCTAGGTCCAATTAAAGACATATCACCTTTAAGCACATTAATCAACTGTGGAATTTCATCCAAAGAGGTTTTTCTAACAAATGCTCCCACCTTCGTTAACCTATTAGCATCGGGCAACAACTCTCCCTGAGCATCTTTTTTCTCATTCATTGTTTTAAACTTAACCAGTTTAAATATCTTCTCTCTTTTCCCAGGTCTTAATTGAAAGAAAAAAGGTTTTCCATCATTAGCTATAGCCAACAAGGCAATTAATATTAAAAAAACAGGTGATGCTAGCAATAATCCGATAGTTGCTAGTAGTTTATCCAATAAAGGTTTGAATAGGTTTTTGTACATTATGAGTTCACAAAGTCAATGTTTTGAATAAACCATTCATAAGTTTCTTTCAATCCTTTAGCCAAAGTATGAGATGGGTTGTAACCTATTCCTTTTTTTATTTTAGAAATATCAGCTAAAGAATCTCTTACATCTCCCTGTCTGGGATCTCTATGGATAACAGGAATGTTTTTACCTGAAATCTCTAATAAGTTATTCCATAAATCTAATAAGCTTATTCTCTCTCCTACCGCTACATTATACACTTCATTAGCACTTTCTTTTGGTGCAAAAAAAGCTTTCACATTAGCCTGTACAGCATTAGCTACATAAGTAAAATCTCTAGTTTGCAAGCCATCGCCATTCATATAAGCACTTTCGTTATCGTATACCGCTTTCATAAATAATGGAATAACTGCTGCATAAGCTCCGTTAGGATCTTGTCTAGGTCCAAAAATATTAAAATACCTCAAGCCTATCGTTTCTACACCGTAGGTTTTTGCAAAGACATCTGCGTATAATTCATTCACATATTTTGTAACGGCATAAGGTGACAATGGCTTTCCTATATTTTCTTCTACCTTAGGTAATGCTTGATGATCACCATAAGTAGAACTTGAGGCAGCATATATAAATCTCTTTACATCTGAATCTCTTACTGCTACAAGCATATTAAGAAAACCTCCTACATTTACATCATTAGTAGTAATTGGATCATTGATAGAACGAGGCACAGAGCCAAGAGCTGCTTGATGTGCTACATAGTCAATTCCTTTCACAGCTTTTTTGCACGTATCTAAATCTCTTATATCTCCTTTTATAAATTCAAACCTTTCATCATTCATAAAGGGGTTAATATTTTTCAAATGCCCATTAGATAAATCATCTAAAACTCTTACTTTTTTCGCACCATTATTTAATAAAAATTCAACGATATTAGAGCCAACAAATCCTGCTCCCCCTGTTACTAAATAATTGTATTTTTTAATCTCTTCCATCTAATAAAGTATTATATTCTTTTAATAATTCTTCCCACACATACGACTGTTCATACTTTTGAACTATAATTTCTCTAGCTTTAGTCGCCATTTCTATTTTTTGAGTGTTGTCAATCAACATCTCTATCATTGCATCTTGCAACAAAGCTACGTCTTTAACGGGAATAATACGCCCATTTACCCCATCTTTTATAATTTCGTTAGACCCATTTATATTTGTCACAATAGAAGGCAAACCCATTGCCCCTGCTTGCATCACTACATTTGGAAATCCTTCTCTGTAAGAAGGAAATACAAATATATCTGAAACGACTAAATAAGGTCTGATATCATCCTGCCAGCCTACACTTATGATTTCAGGAATAACTCCTATCTTCTCAACTGTTTCAGGAAAAAGGGGATCTAATTGTTTCTCCATATCACCAACCAATAATAGCTTTACATTAGATTGGCTTTGTCTTATCCTTGAAAAAACTTCTATTAATTCATTAATTCCTTTGTCCTTTACTAACCTACCTACAAAACAAAAAACAGTGTCGTTTTTTTTAATCTTAAGTTCTTTTTTTAACTCATCTCTATGGTAATGTAACGCAGGTGAAAAATAGGAGGTATTGATACCGTTAGAGCTACCGTTCCCTATTACTTTTAGCTTATACCTAGGAGCTAAATTATTGACCTCCATAATTTTTTTAAGCTCGAAAGAATTAGGTAAAATAGATGTTGCACAAAATGATGTCAACTGTTCCATTTTATTAAGTAATAGCCGTTTTAAACCAGTGATTTCTAATAAAGGAAGCCCTGCAATAGTATGTAAACGATAAGGCACTCGACAATACCAAGCTGCCATCATGCCAATTAACCCTGCTTTTGGCGTGTGTGTGTGTACTATTTGAGGGTTAATTTTTTTGATTAATTTAATCGTTTGCCAAAGAGATATTAAATCTTTAATTGGCGTAATTTCCCTAGTGTAATTAACAATGTGATGAGTCACCCTTTCTGTTTTTACTACCTCTAGTACTTCTATCCCATCAGCACTCGCTAAGTGTACTTCAAACCCTTTAGAAACCATGTATCTTGCCTGCCCCTTGATGAGTTTATGAAGAGATATTGGTACAGTCGTTATGCGAAGAAGTATTGGCATTTAAATGTATTTATTTCTTAGATAATTCAAATATTTTTTTGTTGGTTTTTCACCGATTACATAAAAAGGTATAGCTACCAATATACTGAATATGACACCCAACACCCAAACATACCAAAGATCAGTGTTGCGCTGATCTATAATGTTAAAATTCATCAAAATAATAACAAATAAATAAACTGATGCAAAATGCGTGATATAAAGAGTATAACTCATTTCTCCTAGTTTATAAAAGAACTTACTAAAAGTTTCTTTAATTAGTGTGTTGATGATAAGAATAACAGATGCTATTGTAGTAAAAAGATAAATCATAGTGTTATCACCTCCCATTTTAGACTTAGAAAGTACTAAAGCTGGATATACTAGGAATATAAGAATATAAAAAACATATTTTGAATTAAGAATTTTTATTTTTTTTAAAAGACATTGATAATGATAAGTCAAAACACCTACAGAAAAATATATGTTATAATGTAAAAAAAATTTACTCAAAATGTTAGTATTAACAATATCTTTACCCAAAAACAATCCCAATATAAACAACAGAAAAGAAACAATTACATAATATTTTTGAAATTTTAGTGAGTACATTATAAGCGGTGCTAATAAATAAAATATCACTTCATGAGAAAGAGACCAAAATTGAGGAATAAGAAATCCGTTTGGTATATATAAAACATTTTGTACAGCACTAGTAAGTGAATCAAAAACACTTATTTCCCCTTTTACATATGGACTATTTGTAACAATTAGTAATTGAAAGATAAGATATGCCCAAATCAATGCAAGAACAAATGGTAAATACAATCGAACAAATCGTCTAAAGTAGAATTTTTTTAATGATCCTTTCTCTCCACTTAAAGAGTGTCGAATAGAAAACCCTGAGAGGATAAAAAATAATATAACGAATTCAGTACCTAAATTTGTTAAACTTAATAAAGCATATTCAATTTTGGTGAAAACACTCCAGTCTGATATAGGCATCATTTCTGCAAGCTGACTTCCCCCTAATTTCAAATGTCCTCTACAATGATTTATTACCACATATAATGCGGCTACACCTCTTAATACGTCTAACGTTTTAAAATTTATTCTATATTTATTTAACTTCATTATTTAGTGTCTTAATATAAAAATTTGTTAACAATTCACCCTCAATAGTCGCGTCAAATCCATTATTTTTAAGCTGCTCAATAAAAGGTCCTTTCTTTTTTTTATTAAATAATTCGATACTCTTTTTAGCCCAAATGAGCACTCCTCTATCTAAAGGTTCTTTATAAAAAAGTCCTATTCCTAAATCTGCTTCATTAGTAATATGATTAGGAACGAGGCAGGGAATCCCAATAGATTGGGCTTCAATTAAAACATTTCCAAAAGATTCAAATAATGATGTAAATACAAAAACATCCAGTAGAGAATAAATCTCAGGCATTTCATTTTGAACTCCAGCAAATGTTACAGAATTTTCAAGATTATTTAAAATTACTTTATTTTTCATCTCTTGCTGCAATGGTCCAACTCCTACAAGTAACAATTTACTTAGTGGATGTTTTTTATGAATTTCTTTAAAAAGATCAATTAAAAAGGAATGATTTTTAACTTCCTCAAACCGACCAACATGACCTATAATTAAGTTTTTTTCATTAAAAGAAAATTCTTTTTTCAAATTTTGAACAACCTGTTTATCAACCGCTGAAAATCTATCAGTAGATAATACATTTTTTTTTATACTATATTTTTTATTCCCAAACAAACGCTCACCTGCTGCTTCTGAACAAGAAAATCGATGCGTGCTTAAATCATTAATTTTAAGTCGTAAATATTTTTTATACAACTTTATTAAAAAAAAATTCGAGTTAGAGACGCTGTGAGCATGGACAATTCGCACTCTTATCTTATTCTTTTTCGCCATTTTTAAATAGATAACACTAGACTCACCAATGTGGCAATGAATAATATCATATTTATTAACTTTAAAAAACTCATCTAATCGCTTACTTAATTTAAAGGGACCAATTTCTCTTAAATGAGGAGTAAAATGAAGAGTCGCACCTAACTGTAAAGCTTCTTTTTCATAATCCCCATCTTTTATAGATAACAGAAAATCAAATTGGACCTTTAAAGGATTAACTTCTCTTAATAAATTTATCACCAAGGTTTCTGCCCCTCCACGGTTTAAAGAGGCTAATACATGGAGTACTTTTATCCTTTTAGACATCTGATTGTTGCTTTTTAGGTGATAAAACAAATAATAGCATCATAATAGGAACAATCATATGTTTTTGCCTTGCGGCCAAACCTAGATTATACATGGTCATTCCAAAAACAAAAGATCCTATTAAAAAATAAATGAACATGGCTTTATAATCAATTGATAAGCTTCTGTAGTATTGAATAACCTTAACCCTGAAAAACCAATTCAATAGCAAAAAAATGAGTAGTGAATTTTCAAATGAAGAGATTAATTGAATTATTGATCTAGCATCATAAAATAATGGTCTAAATAAAAAAGAAAATATCTTATATGGTAATGAATAACCACTAACGTCTAACATTGAGGTATTCTCCCTAGCTTGTATCCCTCTCTTTCCATATCCTTCAAATCGTTCAAATTGATTATTCACCCCTTCAAAGGAAACTTCAGATAATTTTACAAAATTAGAAAAAAGAGGTAATAAGACTACTACCACCCCCATTAGACCTAAAACAATAGCTATACTCTTGATGTTAAATGATGTCACAGAATTAAGGGCATAAATAGCAATAAAGGATAAAGTAATTAATAATGTCACATGTGGTCGAATACATGACAAAAGAATCCCGCAAAAAATTATAGCAATTAAATGCTTCTTTATTTTAGAAAAACCATGAAAAATAACCATGACACAAGTATATACTAGTGCATCTTTACCTAACCCAGATGTCCAAAAATGCATACTAGGTAAAAACAATATAATATTGCCTATGTGAACTCCTAATATCTTATAATTAATGATTTGAGTTTTTTTTATCATTAAATAAAAAGTAGCACAGCCCCAAAAACTTATTATCCCATACAAAACAAATAAGTTAAACTTAGACATCTCAAAGGTTTGTACAATAGGAGTATTTATAAAGTCCATAAATTGTGTTCCTGTACCAAATTCAACAAAAGTTTCAATACTCCTATAAGCCCTCTTATAATAACTATTAGCATCTGCCGAACGAGAAGAAACAAACCAATAATATACCATCGAAAAAAAAATATGATAAAAATACAGTTTTATAAACTTGCTATCTTTATATCGTTTTACGTATGAACTAGAAAACTGATATCCTATACCTAATAATATAATTGTTACTATAAAACTCATTGTGAATTACTGTTTGTATTAAAAAATTTGTTCGTATGAATGAAACATTCTATTCATTGATAATCTATCATAAGCATAATTAATAGAGGATTGAGAAAACTTAATCCTTAACTGCTCGTCATTAATTAATAATAGAAGTTGTTTTTTTAAATCTTCTACATCTTTTAGCTCAACTAGCAATCCAGTATCATTATGAATAATAATATTTTTTACACCATCTACATTAGATGCTATAATTGGCAAGGCACAGGCTTGAGCCTGCATAATAGCTGTACTCATTGTCTCACCATAAGTAGCATGCACATATATATCTAAGGATTGGAAAAAATCAGGAAGATCACTTTCGTTAAGCATACCATGAAAAGTGATTTTTTCTGACATCCCTAACTTTTTTGCTAATTCTTTTAATTCCTTTAGGGTAGTTCCATCTCCAGCAATTTCTAATTGTACATCTTTTATACCTAATTGAGCAAAGGCTTTTATTAATGTTTCATGATCTTTTATCGGCACCACTCTACTAACCATCCCTATTTTAATTACAGAACCATTAGATATAGTATTTATTTGGGGTTTAAAAAAATCTAGGTCTATTCCATTAGGGATAACTTCAATTCGCTTTTTTTGATAGAACAACCATAATCTTTTCTTAATTTCAGCTCTATATTCTGTTGAAAGGAATACAATTTTATCTGAAAAAAGAAGACAAAAGCTTAATAATACCCACTGAATATTTGTTTTCAAATGATTTGCTTGAGTCTCTCTAATAATGATTTTTGTTTTCCAATTAAATATTCTATAAAAGATAGCAGGTAGAGCATTATAACTCCCATGTAGAAAAACAATATCTGGTTTACTGGCTACAATTTTTTTATAAACTCTAAACCAAAACTTGATATCTAAACCTTGTATTTTTTTTACATAGCTATTTTTAATTTTTAATTTTTTGAATCTATTCGTATATTCTTCCCTAGGATTCTCTATTCCATATAACAACACACTTGTTTGGTATTTATGAAACTTGTCTGCTTTCAATAATGAGAAAAAAACATTCCCATGCCCTCCTAATCCACTATAGAATATGTGTAATACGTTTTTCATAATTATTTACCGAATAAAAATCTTCTAGGAAGAACACCTGCGTAATACTTTAAATATGTTTTAAAAGGCTCTGGGTTAATAGGTTCACAAAGGACCTCAGCCCACACATGCTTTATTAATTTTTTAAAAAAAGCATAATGCATATATTGTCTTTCTTTAATAGGGACTTGTAACCAAGCGAGTAATAAATTTTTATTATTAAATGGCGTTAAATCTTCAACAGCAACATCTTTTTCATTCGCATTCAAAGCTCCCCAATTACCTTGTCGTTGCTCCCAAAAAAATAAATCAAAAATACTTACTCCTATTTCTTTAGAATACTCAAGTGCATCCACATGCCATTTTTCCATTTCGTCCAATACAAACGGTGTATGAGGTAAATGAAAACTGTCTGCGTAAAAAAACGGGTTTGCTTCGTCTGGTTTCTTGTTATACACAACTCTAGCGACCTCTAACCCATTAGTATTTACATTAATCCAGCCTTTAGTATGTTGATAATGCCATTGAATATTTCTAATTTTAGTATCCCATCGAGGGAAAATATGATTTTTTTTAAACATCTCTTTAAACTTTTGAGTAAACTGAGGGGTTACGTCAGTCCAAAGTGGAATATTTAACTTTTTAGTTAAACTCCTAGGAATATATTGATCCGCTTTTTTATGAATAGGTTTATCTTGTAAATCAAGAATAAAAAATTTTATCTCTTCTCTAAAATCTTTCACAGAAGCTAGTGCTATTCTACTATCCCAACCTGCAGTTATTGCTTGAATAACATTTTTATTCCTTTCTAAAAAACCTTTAATCCCTCCTCTTACTACTTCAGCAGAATATTCAAGTAGCTCTTGTCGATTTGTAAATGACGGGTGAAATACTTCTACCCTTTTTGAAGAAAACAGATTAAGATCCAGATATTTATTTGGGAGTAAATGTGTAAATCTATCATCATATGAAGTCTCTCCAAACCACGGACTTTCCCATTTAATAAATTTTTCATTCAATAATAGTTCCTTTTTGTCATCGTTAATAATCAAACTTTGATTAAACGCATCTAAAAATAATTTCGGATTCGAGGTTATTATAGTCTTTTTATTAAACTTTCCATAAAATACTTGTCGAAAAGCACAAGCATCAGTATTAACTGTATACGTAGAGTTATTTTGAAAAATCACGACATATCTCCCTGTATATTGTTGAAGCTGTTTAGTTAAAGAGCTTTGATTGTTGCATGAAGTAATATCTTTAACTAAATCTATTTCTTTTCTTCCTGGTTGAAAAGGATCAATAAGATATCCAATAATTACAGCTTTATTACCATTTGAGTTTTGATGTGACGTAACGGAAAGACTTTTGTGAGAGTAAATAAAGAAGTCATCAAAAAAAATCAGCTTATTCCAATTATCAAAGACATCTAAGTCTTCGGAAGAACAAATATATTGGCTACGATGCCAATCCCCTGTTATAATATTACTACTCATTACTTACTGCGCTTACTTAAGATATATGTTATGTTATTTTTATCCAAAAACAAAACAGGATTTAGTAAAATCAAAACAAATGCAGATAGCTTTTTAAGTAAATGACCTTTGATAATGACTTGACCTAGGAAATCAATTTTTTGTCTATTCAAAAATACATATATTTCTTCTAATTCATTCTTCTTGACGCATTCTTTTTTTCTAAAAATTTTCAACATATTATTAAGTAGTCTATTCGCCTTCCAAATGTCGACAAATGTATAAGGATATATTATTTTATTTGTAGCTAACTGATAAGTGGATATAGGAATTGACTGGTTTAAATACTCCGAAGCATAAGCTATTGAATTTGATAGAGAGTTTGTAAACTGTAATTTGCTGTTTTGTGCAGAAACACCTTTTGGGTTTTTCCTGTAATAATAAAGCACTTCATTTATGTTGGCGAATTGACAGTTATCTTTAAAAAGTCTCATCCATAATTCATAATCTTCTGTATAAATAGCTTTTGGAAGATTAGAATATTGCTGATTTTTAAAAACAGAGCGTCTACTCATGATAGAACCATGTACCATCGGATTTCGAATAAGAGACATGAATTTCACAGCACTCTTACTTGTGAGTACCATAAAAGGTAAGCCAAAAACATTACCTTCTACATCAATACTACTGGATGAACTAGATATGATATCTATTTCATGATGACGATTTAGAAAATCAACCTGTTTACTAAAACGACTAAGATGTGAAATGTCATCTGCATCCATACGTGCGACAAAATCTCCTTTTGCTAATAAAATAGCTTTATTAAGGCTCTTAATTAAGCCTAAATTACTTTCATTTCTAATGATTTTTATTCTTTTGTCCTTAAAAGAGAGCTTTTTAAGGATTTCTAGAGTATCATCTGAAGAGCCATCATCAATAGCCAAGATCTCTAAATTCTTATATGTCTGATTTATCACAGAATGTAATGCCTCTTCAACATAAAGAGATGCATTATAGCAAGGTAGTATTACAGAAACTAAAGGATTATTCATATTGTATTATTTTTTCTTTTAATGAAGTCATTTTCTTTTTCCCCAACTCTATTTTTCCAAATGTACCTTTCCAATTTTTTCTCTCCTGTATGATTTTATATCTTAAAAATTTTCTTGAGATTTTTAATAAAATATTTTCTTTATTTTTGAATAAATGAGCTAATTGTAAGAAAATAGTTAATCTAAACCCTAAATATCTGTTAAAAACAGAACTTATTACATCCAAATCATCTTTTGAGATTTGACTAGACGTTATCTTAAGTTTAAGGTATTGATTAACATATACTTCTAGTAATAAGTTTGTGTATTTTAAACTATTAATACTAGATGACTTAATTAGTGAATAAAGTTTAATAATAAGTCTTTTTCTAGATAGGAGAATATTATCTGAGATACTGTTACTAATTCTGTTGTTTGAGTTATGTTTTCTATAAAACGAATCAGGTAAGCAATCAATTTTCTTGTATTTTGGATTATTTAATAATGCTCTTATATGAATCTCCCAATCTTGCATGTTAAGAGCTTTAGGATCAAATCCCCTTATTTTTTTTAAGAATTTTTTTTTCCAAATAGGACTAGTAGTATGCCATGGGAAGTCCATTTTAATAAAACTCTCTAAATCTAACTCTTTTTTTATCCTTTCATTAATAAGCGTGTTGTCATCCCCCATTTTATCATAGCATCTTATTGTAGGGAAAACTACAAAATCTAAAATCGTTTCGTTGATGATTTTCACTCGTTCATCCAAACACCAAGGTGCTAATACATCATCTGAATCCAAAAAAACAATATACTCTCCTTTAGCTCTTTTTAAACCAACATTTCTACATTGAGAAGCTCCCTTACTTAAATCATTGGGTCTAACAAAACAATGCACTCTACTATCAACGTTGATAATATTAGCAATCTTCTCTAAGCTATCATCTATAGATCCATCATCTACAAGAATAATTTCCCAGTTTTTAAATGATTGATTTTGAACCGATTTGATAGTTTCCTCTATATACTCTGTAGAGTTATAGTTAGGGATAATAATAGAGACAAGTACATTTTTTAACATCTAATATGGTTTTAAATTAAAAATTTTAAATGTTTTATTTTTAATCCTTAAAAGTAAAGTAACTAATTTAGTCTCATTAAAAAGAGTACTCACTAAAGTGTCAATTAAGAATTGATGATAAATGTTTTTGGGGTGTTCCTTTATTTTAAACATTATCAATCTAAATGATGGAGTTATTTCATGATTTCTTATTCTATATGCAAGTACAAAGTTATCTATTAGGTGAACAATATTCTTATTTACATTATTAGATTTTACCCACTTTAACAACTCTTCAAACATCTTTTTTTTACTCAGATTAGGATTTTTTTCATTTACAATAGTATTAGAATCATGAACTCCCCGCAAAGCCACGGGACGGTCTATAACTCCTCCTACCAAATGACCTTTTATCGACATTTTTAACCATAATTCAGTATCTTCACCAATAGTTAAACTTTCATTAAAATATCCCGTTATAGAAAATAACGACTTTTTAACTGTGAAAGCAACCCCACTAAAGTATCCATGAATGGGACTAACACCTAACAAAACATAAGGTAAATGTTCTGGGGTAGAAATCTCAGAAACTGTAGTAAGTCCAATAATACCTTTTTCATCATACTGTTTCTTACCTTTTTCACTTAAATAATTAAATCCTAAGGCATTATACACACCGTCTATTTCTGGATTTTTCTTAAAAAGAAAAAAATCATGTTCAAACCTATTAGGTAAAAAGAGATCATCAACATCTAAAAAAGCAATTAACTCTGATTTAGCTACTTTAATACCTAGGTTCCTACTAGAAGAGACTCCTTGGTTTAACCGACCTTCATGGTGAAATATATTAACTTTATCTTCTCCTATAAATTTTTTGCATTCGATTAAAGTATTATCTGTAGAACCATCATTGATGATTAATATTTCAGTAACCTCAGGACACTGAAGTGCAGACCTAACAGCATGACTAATGAATTTTTCTCCGTTATATACAGGTATAATTACTGAAAGTGTAAACATATTAAAATTATTTTCTTATTAATGCTAAATACTCTCTTATTACACTTTCACTTTTCTCAAATGAACTTACGAAGGTTTTATTAATCGACTTTAAAGCTTCTCTCTTTTTGCTAGATACTATTAAGTCTTTTAACTTATTTTTAGCACTTTCAACATTACGATATTCAAAAAGAAACTCATGTTGTTCTACTGGAGAAAATTCTTTATTCGCATCAATCATAGAAGCGACAAAAGGCAATCCAGCATCCATATACTCTAATAAGACATTAGGGCATCCTTCTGATTCTGTACTTAATATACCTATATCGCTAATAGTTAACAAATTAAAAGTATCATTAATTGATCCTAATAAGATAATCTTATCTGTAAGGTTATGTCTATTTATATAGTCCACAATTTCTTTATGAAGAGATTTACTATGATGAAAATTGCCTACTAATACTAGTTTGATATCATTAATACCTTCATCTAATAAAAATTTAAAAGCTTTCACAATTGTTAAATGATCTTTTTGAGGAAAAAAATTAGCTATTTTTACAAGTAACAATTCCCCCTCTTTTTTTAAAAAACCATATTTTTCTTTGTTAACTACTACAGCTGATATTGGTTGAGAGATATTACGAATGAAATGTATATTGTTATTATTTGTCTCTTTTACTATTGCAAGTTTCGCAATCGCATGTTTAGAGTTAACTATATATTGAGGTCTAAATTTCTTTTCGAATTTCCAAAAATATTTATACGAATCTTTTTTTGGACTTCCCCCTCTATATTGATACAAACACTGAGACAACCCCATAAACCTCCAAGAGCTTGCAAATACCAAACATGGATGATTAGTAAATGGCATTACAACATCAAAGTTGTACGACCTTATAAGTAAGATGAATTTTATCCATCCAAGAACCCTTTTAATTGGTTTTTTTAGCTTAACAAAATATATGGACTCTAAATATCCTATATTAATATTGTTTTTCAACAAAACATCTTTAAGAGGCTCTTGATTTGTTCTATTTGTAGCAAAGACACTTACGTCAATTCCTTTTTTTTGTAAACCTTTAGAAATTAAAAAAACTTGTTTTTCAATTCCTCCAAAGGTGAAATATGGGATTACTATCAATAACTTCATAAAACACTTTAGTCTATTGTGTATTTTTTTATCTTTCTAAATAATGAATAACCAACCACAGGGATCACTTGACACCCTATATTTTCCATCATTTTTGTTGGTGAAAAATTAAATATAGCAATATCTATTTTCGACCATTTTTTTACTTTTCCTGTAAATAACAATTCCTCCTTTTTGTATACCTTGTTCCATGTCATATTTCCGTTTTTTTTCTTTAATTTGAGAAGAATCTATGACTCCTTGATTCTTAGCTTTCTCAAACGAATATTTTGATGAATCTAACTTTAAATATTTAAATGTTTTTTTTAGTGTATTTTTTTGATCGTTTACTAAATCTTCATACTTAACAAGTAAAAAATTATCTATTTCCTTAGTCTTCAAGAATTTAGACAATTCTTCTGCACCTATATTCCACACTCTAATCCCATCTATTAATTTGCTCCCAAATGATTTTGTATATGATTCTGTACTAGAATAACCATCTCTTATCGCTAAGATAAACCTATTAATATCAAATTCCTTAATATTTGATAATTCTTTAAAAAATGGAGTCTTTGATATCGTAAATGAATTAGTCAAGTACATAGGATACAAAAATTTTTCCTTTAAAAAAGATTTTTTAATATTCCATTTGTAAGTTGTATTACTAATATCTTTTATCGATTTAAGTAATGTATCTGAGTTATATATAAAATAATCCTCCCCCTTCATTAATTTATTATTCTCTAACTTAATCAACTCTACATCTTGATGATTCTGTAGTAAATTAAAAAGAAAATTCGTACCTGACCTAGGCATGATACCTAATAGAAAAACATGCATATTGAATATATATATATTTACATTAATTATTATGAGATTTTAATAAACTTAAAAAAAACCAGTGAACATACAACAAAGATAGCCAAATATAATGATTTAACTATCTACTTTCTGTGTTTTACAGATTAAGATCATTGCAAAACCCTTGTAATCATCTTTCTCTTTTCATATCCGATTTTTACCCAAAGTGAGTTAATAATAGTGTGATTTTATCCGTTAAATGAAGTAATATCAATTTCATATATAATATACGCCCAATCCCGTTCTAAACAAGACCGTTGCAAGGTGAGTAGTTTATTTTTCCAAAATTTTGTATCTTTATGCTATGCAAAAGACAAGTCACCAAAGCTTTGCAGATAGTATCTGCAACCCAAGAACGA
>Ga0256845_1000316_pt1 | contig 46410 bp, 38 predicted proteins | sample RiftiametaG_FD_189101 | JGI IMG/M metagenome (GOLD analysis project Ga0256845, IMG submission 189101) | Tube worm associated microbial communities from hydrothermal vent at the East Pacific Rise, Pacific Ocean - Riftia | ecosystem: Host-associated > Annelida > Integument > Unclassified ...
GCCCCGTTAGTTTAACTAATGCACTTCAACAAAGTTTAAATATTCCGGCCGTTCAAGTTCTTAATCATTTAGGTTCCATAAAATTTTCTGGTCAAATGAAAAATGCCGGAGTCAAATTTTATTTCCCAAATAACTCAAAACCATCATTATCCTTAGCCTTGGGTGGAGTCGGTATAAAATTAGTTGATTTATTAGGTGCGTATCGTGCTTTTGTATCGGCAGGGCAAGCAGGTAAATTAAAGTACCTAAAAAAATCCCCTAAAGAAGAAACATTTCTTATTTCAAAAGAATCTGCATGGATTGTTGCTGATATTCTTGCGCAAGTTAATTTAGAGAAACACTCGGGAAGTGGTATTTTTAGTCGAAAAAAAACATGGCTTGCACATAAAACAGGAACCAGCTATGGACACAGAGACGCCTTAATGGTTGCATTAACCCCCACTTATAGCATTGCCGTTTGGGTTGGTAAACCGGATGGAACACCATCTCCAGGAGAGTTTGGACGAAAAACAGTAAGCCCATTAATCAAAAAAATTATTTCTCTGCTACCTAAATCAATAGAACCGCCGCCAGTTAAACCCGAAGGAGTTAAAGATAATATTATTTGTTGGCCACTTGGCTCATTAAAACAACAACAAAATATGCAACATTGTTTACAAGAAAAAAAGGCGTGGTTAATTGATAACATAGCGCCAATCACATTCGATCTTAATCAAAAGCTAAATTCTAACCCCTTAAAAATACAACTCTCATTAAACACCAAGCAACGTGTTTTTTCGTCTTGTTACCAAGGAAAAATTGTTCAAAAAGAAATTCCTCTATGGCCAGCTCGATTAGAATTATGGTTGCCAAAAAGTATTAAAAATAAACAAATAGAAATTCATCCTAATTGTCGGTCGAAAATAGACATTATTAGAAATATAAATATTATTGGGGTTAAAAACAATAGTCAAATTAGCGCTTCTCCAACATCCAATAAAAAACTTTCTCTTAATTTAATCGCCACTACAGGGCAAGGAAAAATTAGTTGGTTTCTGAATGGAAAATTAATAGGTCTCTCTTTTGCTAAAGAAAGTTTTCAAATTAATCAATTGAAAAAAGGACAACAAAAAATTATTGTATTCGATGAGAATGGACAAAGTGGTAGTATTGAGTTTGTTGTTTTATAAAAAACAACCTAATTTCAGATCACCTATCAACTGAGAGGCTCTGACACTGGATTAATAAATTTTCAATAATACTAACCAATCCTATAATCACTTCACCATGTAAAATACTTTTTTCCTTTAACTGATTTTTATATTTAGCAATATTTTCTTTTTCAAAAGTGTTGCCATTTAAACGAACCTTGCAATATTTAATCACATTGCTTCCAATTTTTGATATTTTTTCTACGCTATTTATAATTGAATTAAGATCGGATGTTCTCTTATTATTATGAGATTTTAGCAAGCTCTTTACATCCTTTAAGTTATCATTCCAAAAATCAATTCTCTTTTCTAAGTCAGATAAAAAGGTGATGCTAATATTAGTATCTTTGATATTATTTTTTATTTGCATTAGTTCAATATTTTCTACTGGTAGAAAATCTGCGAACCTATCAAGCGGCGCTTCTTGGTGATAGTCATTCTGCTTATATTTAATATGGTGGCGCGTATAATACTGCGATGGCTCAAGAATCTCCGAAAAGAGCAATAACGGCTCAATACTTTTTGATGGGCTTAATAGCGATTGAAAACCCTTCATTTGTTGTTCTTTATGTTTCAATCCAATCACTTCAGCCGCATAGTGGTCAATAGTAGCTAAGCGGTTATACATATCTGTTTCATCTTTACGATTTTTGTCTGACCACAGCCGTTCAGCAATAACATAAAGACGCGGCCAAATTCTTAAATCTAAATTATTCTCTGTGACCATTTCTGTCCAGATGGTAGCTTCTGCTCCCAGTATATTATTTTTTGATTTTTCTGAAAAAGCTTTAACCGACTCAAACTTTAATGAAGGTTCGTTATTTTCGCGCTGCTCTAGAATTCTTTTTCCGCTAAATGGATAGGGCGTATTGCCAATCAAAATTCGACCTGTTAAATTTTCTTTGTCACTAAGATCCCATTCAAATTTTGTTGGTCCCATCCAAGTATCAACCCAAAACCTCACCATAGAATTTTTATAAACAAAATCATTTGTTTTAAGCATGCTTCTATTTTTTATTTTTAAATAGGCAGAACTATCAGCATCATTTTGTACAATAATTATCTCTCCTGATACTGCGCTTCCTTTTAAGCGAGGCATTGTAAATTCCCAAACCTCCATTTTTGTCTTGCTAGTAATCGTTGGAGCAGTAAAACTTCTATCTCTCATTGGATCATTTCGGTAGTGAAAGGCACTGTATTGCGGTTGGTCGATATAAAAGCCGGTTGAAAGTATTGCTTTATTACCCGCAGATGTAATCTTTTGTAAGGAATCTAATCCGCGCCAAGATTGAACAACAATATCTTTATCTAAATCAGTTGAAAATATTTCATCCCAACCCATCATTATTTTGTTATGTCGCTTGAGAATTTTATTAACCTGCTTATTAAAATCTAACTGTAATAAATTTTCATTTTCTATTGAATTTTTCTTCATGTAATTCTGAACAGATTGACTTTTTTTCCACTGAGTTGTTAAAACTTCATCGCCGCCAATATGTAAATAGGGATCAGGGAATAATTCTGACAATTCAATCACGATTGATTCTATAAACTGAAATACCTCGGCATTACTTGGATCAAGCAATGGTTTAAAGACCCCCCAATGGCGCTCAACTTCATAATCTTTTTTAATCGTTAATAGCTCAGGGTAAGCTTTAGCAATCGCACTGGCATGGCCTGGTAAATCGAACTCTGGTACCACTCTAATACCTAAGCTGCTTGCATATTCAACGATTTCTTTAATCTCACTACGACGATAATATAATCCACCGGAGGCTAATTGATGCAACTTTGGATAACTAATTGATTCGATCCGCCAGCCTTGATCATCCGTTAAGTGCCAGTGAAAAACATTCAGTTTTGCTGATGCCATACCATCAAGCTGTCTTTTAATAGCGCTGACCGGTATAAAATGCCTCACACTATCAATCAATAAACCTCGCCATGCAAAACGAGGCGAATCATAAACAGAAATATTTCTCACTTTATTATTAACATTTTTTGAGGAAAAATATTGCAATAATGTTTCTAAGCCATTTAAAATCCCAAATTCATTTTTAGCTTGTAAGATAATTTTTGCATCTTTAATTTTTAAAGAATAACTTTCATCATCAGCTAAAACAGGGGCTCTATCTAAAAACTCTTCGGTGACTTTAATCAATAAACTAGCTTGGCGATCTCCAACCTGCGGAGTCTTATATTGGTGATGAGTTATTTTAGTTAAACGATTTAAAAATCGTCCAACGATCTTATTGGAAAAATTTTCACTTAGTCCTTTAATATTTATTGAAAAATTTGAGGTGATTTCAAAACTTCCTGGAAGAATGATGACTTTTTGCGGATAAGGCATCAATGGCAAGGTAGTCTTTTGTGGATCAGCATAGGCTATATTCTGAAATAATTGTAAGCTAATAAATATTGTAATTTTATATAATAATTTCATTTTCTATTTACCAAGTTGTATGAGGTAGTTAATTATTAGCTGTATGGCGTTGACCAAAATCTTTTGGGTACAATCGCTCCCGAATACTGGATCACCTGAGCAGCTATTTGGTGCCCATATTTTGCCGAATCCTCTATGGAAAAACCATTCAAACGTTTACTCAAATAACCTGCGGAAAATGAATCACCCGCGGCACAGGTATCTACCAAATGTTCAGCTTTTTGCCCTGCCACACTAATTTTTTGCGATTTGTTAATAATCACACAAGGGTTTTTACCTTGTTTAATGATGACTTCATTAATAGTGTATTTTTTTAATCTTTCAATTATTTGATTAATATTTCTTTCTGAGTAAAGAGTATACTCATCTTCATCTGATAAAAACGCGATATCTGCTAGATTCATAGCATATTGGTAATAAATCTGTGGATCACTATTAGTCCAAAGCTGTGGTCGATAATTACTATCAAAAATAATCTTCCCGCCCATTTTTTTATAATTTTTTAATATTCCGATTAAAAAAAGTTTATCGTCATCAGACAAGATGGCTAAACTAATGCCGCTAAAATAAAAATAGTCACAACTCCCATTTTTTAAAGCCTTTTCTAATGATGACAATTTATTTTCAAAATAATAACGCACTGCACTGTCACTGCGATTATAATTAAAACAACGCTCTCCATCTTTGTCTGTTTTTATTTCATACGAGCCAACGGTTTTATTGTCTTTTATTATTACCAGTCGCGTATCAATCATTTCACTTTTCCACTCTTTTAAAAGTGATTGGCTGAGTTTATCTGTGCCTACCGCCGTCGCATAAAAAATATTAAAAGCATTATTCTCATTTAGCCGAGAAAAATATAAAGCCGAATTTAAAGTGTCGCCACCAAATTTCAATTCTTTGTTAACACCCATTTCAGTTTTTTCATGGATTGATTTTTCAACCATACACTCCCCAAAAAAAATAATATTCATAGGGCTACTATCCTTGCTCCATACGATTACGCTCTTCCGATAATATCGCTAAAGCTTGTGATGAGGTCACTTGGCATTTAGGTGTAAGCAAACTAACCACTACGGCAGAAAATGATGAAATAACTAATGAAGGCAACACAGGATTTCCCCAATAACGATTCCAATCTTCGTTTAAGCTAATGGTTAAGGCTGTGGCGGTTGCTGCTAACAATGCGGCGATAGCACCTTGCCAGTTTAATCGGGGCCAAAAACGTCCGAGCAAAGCACAAACACATAAACCTGAAATTAATATTGAAATCATTTTAGTAATATAAGTGATAATATCATTGGAGGTTAGAGCAAAACTTAATGCTAAACCAACGGTTAAAAGCAAACTCCATCGAGAATATTTAATCACCTTTTTACTTTCTGGCATTTTTCCTGTCACCATATTAAAAATGTCTCTCATCGCAATACTTACACCTGCAATCGCATCTGAACTTGCGCTCGACATTGTGGCAGAAATTCCAGCAATAATGATCAAGCCACCAAGACCGACTGGCAGAATATTAAGCGCAATATGTGGAAATGCAAATGACGGATTATCTAAATCACTACTGATAATGTAAGCACACATTCCTATCACTGCAGGAATACAAGAGAAAAATAAATATAACAAACCAGAATAAATAAAGGACTTTCTGATCGAAGAAACATTTTTACCTGAATAAATGCGTTGTCTAAAGGATGGTGTCGCTAAAACACCCACAAGAATAACTAATGCCAATGAGACGGCAGGAAGATAACCGGTTTTTTCTATAGCAAACCAAGAAACATTTTCTTGTGGTTGAGCCGCTAACATTTTATCCCAGCCACCAACATAATTGACTGAAAAAATAGCCATCAAAATAAAACCTGTAAACAGAATAATCGCTTGTATTGAATCTGTCCAAACGACGGCGATGTAACCACCAATAGCAGTGTAAATGGTAAAGCTAACAGCAATAATCACTTTTGCTAAATTGATGTCTATTCCGGTTAACCAAGAAAGGTACATTCCACCACCAATAATGTGCGCACCTAACCAGCCAATACAAGCAGTAAAAATAATCACCGCAATTAAGTTCTTTATGATCGGTTTTGCGCCGACATAATAGGCAATTTCTTCGCTCATAGTCATAAATTTAAAATTTCGTATCGGTGCAAATAACCATGCTAATAATAAAATACCAATCGACCCACCGATGCCATAAAGAGCGCCTCCCCAACCATGATGATAGGCATAACCAACAGCACCCATGGATGAACCCGTTCCGACCATTGTAGCGACGGTGGTTCCCAAAATTAACAACAAGGGGATATTTCTACCCCCAAGTAAAAAATCTTCTCCTGATTTGTTTTTTCTAGAAACAAACCAACCAATACCAATCATAACGATTAAATATATTACGAAAGTGATTAAAAAACTTTTCTCCATGGAAATTTGCCTTTTTAATTATTTTTATAAATTGGGGTCTTTATAACAAGTCACGTCAACTTCAACTTTGCAGTCAACAACAAGATCAGCTACTAAACAAATTCGGGCGGGTGGGTTGTCACCAAAAAAATCTTTAAAAACTTTATTAAATGATTGAAAATATCTTGAGTCGGTTAATACAACTGATACATGCACAACATCTTCAAGCCCGTAACCAGCTTCAGTCATAATCGTTACGCAATTTTCAATCGCAATAACAGATTGATCAATAATTCCACCTTCAACCACTTCACCATCACGCATAGGTGTTTGTCCTGAAACCATCAACCATCCACCTGCCTCTACGGCCCTAGAAAAAGGCAAATGCTGCCCACCTGTTCCGGTTCCACCGCTAACACCAAATCGTTTAATCATTTATTATCTCTTCTTTATGTTTTAAAAATAGTCCCGCCTTAGCAGGTATTAAGGATTTATTACTGGGTTCATAACTAAGCTTTCCATTCACCCAAACTTGCTCAATACCTTGAGCCGTTGCTATTGGGTTTACATAATCGGAACGGTCTTTAATGGTTAGCGGGTTAAATAAAACTAAATCCGCATAATAACCAGAGCGAATATAACCTCGTTTATTTAACTTAAATTTATCTGCAGATAAACCCGTCATTTTATGGATAGCTTGTTCCAATTTAAAAAGTTTTTTATCTCGACTATAATGCCCTAAAACTCTCGGAAAAGTTCCCCATAAACGCGGGTGTGGGTGTGGATCGCAAGGTAGACCATCGGAACCAATCATGCTGTCGGAGAACTGTAAAATATTTTCAACATCATTATCATCCATGCAATGATAAACCGCTCCTGCGGGCTGAAGTTTTTTTGCCGCATCCATTAATGAGATGTTCCACTGTTGTGAAATATGGCTTAAGGTTTTTCCTGCCATTTGAGGATAGAATTCTGACCAGGTGATGAAAATCTCAAAATCTTCGGTAACTTGTAAAAGATCCAGCGTACTAGAACTGGCAGAATATGGATAACAATCACAAGCGACAGTTTGAGATTTTTGTGCAGATTTTAGATGCTTTAAAATTTCAGAAGAGCGCCCCCAGTTTAATTTTCCGGCGCATTTTAAATGTGAAATAACTACTGAAACATTTGCCGAACTACCGAGTTCAAAAGCTTCTGTCATCGCATCAAGAATTCCATCAAATTCAGTTCTAAGATGAGTTGCATACACCGCATCAAATGCTTTCATTTCTTTTGCTAAAGATTGTAATTCTGAACCTGGAGCAGAGCTTGCACTGGAATATGCCAAACCAGAACTTAAACCTTTAGCTCCTTGCTCAAGAGCCAACTTTAGCGCTTTACGCATGGTATTAATTTCTAATAACGATGCGGCTCTATCTAATCGATCCATCACTTGTAAACGCAAAGCCGTATGACCGACTAAAGCGGCAACATTCACAGCGGGTCGAGCGGCAGTAACCGCATTGACATAATCGCTAAAATGGGTGAATTTAAAATCTTGTTGTTCACCCAATAAATTGAGAGGGTCAGGTGGAGGCTGGTTTAACTTGACGGGACTTGCACTAATACCACAATTTCCAACAATAACACTGGTTACCCCTTGGCTAATTTTTGATAACATTTCAGGATTTCGGATCACTTCAATATCATCATGGGTATGTACGTCAATAAAACCAGGCGCAAGAATTAAACCTTTAGCATCAATCACTCTTGTTGAATCTTTAACTGGAAGCGTAGGTTCTAATTCAATTTGGTTACCAATAATAGCGACATCTTTCACAGTAGCAGGTGAATTCGAACCATCAATGATGGTCGCATTCTTAAACAGTACGTCTATTGAATCTTGAGAAAATATTTCCAAATTAATCCCCTAATGGCAATCGCTGCCCAGCTTCTTTGCGATGCTCATCTAAATGGAGTTTTAAACGACGTAATTTTTCTCGGCATTTTCTTTGATTTTTAATCGCAATTTCACTGGCTAACATATCAATCGCGGCTAACATCACATATCTTGAAGTGCTTGGATTAAAAATAAAATCTGCCTCATGAGTTTCTATCGGTAAATGTATTTCTGCAACTTCCGATAAATTTCCGTGCGGGCAAATAGCAATAACATGTGCGCCATATTCTTTCGCAATTTCTGCGGCATCTTTTACATCAGGGCTAAAACCACCCAACGACAAACATAAAACAACATCACCTTTATCAACAGTTGCCGCTGTCATTCTCATCACCATCGGATCGGAATAAGCATTACTTTTTACATCTAATCTAAAAAATCTATAATGACATTCTTCAGCCATAACGGTACTACCGCCGCCCACACCAAAAATTAAAATATGATTCGCTTTAGTTATTCTTTCGCTGGCTTGCTGAACATCTGGTTCTGCAATAAGCCCCTTATTTAAATCCAAAATGTTATGAATTGCTTGATAAATAGGTGGGCTGTCTTTTTTATCAACCACCTTATCTGAAATATAGCGCTCCCCAACAGCAGCAGATTGAGCCAGCTTGAACTTTAAATCACGAACATTTTTACAGTCTAGTACTTTAGCTAATCGAGTAATACACGCTAAACTTACACCCGATTGTTCAGCCAACTCATTAATTGACGAGTGTGCAGCAGTACTTAAATCACTCAAGATGAATTTTGCTACTTTTTGCTCCGAAGGCCGCAAATGAGCTAATTGTCTTTTTATACGGGAAACTATATCCACATTAATCTCTCTTATTAATTATCAAAATTGCTTTTCATTATTCATTTTTAAAAACACGTTTCAATGGTTTTCCGAATATGAAAGTCGTCATCCATCATTCCGATTTTTCGCCATTTATCTAAAGTAAGACATGGGTGAGACGTTGTAAAACTGATCAAATCGCCGGTCTTCAGGTCTGCATCAACTGAAAACGATAACATGCTATGTTGATCCATAATATCAATCAACTTCCATGAAGCCTCTACAGCTTGCGGTTTTTTTATTTGATCTTTTCGATTGATTCGAAAGCACAAATAAGGCGTAGGTAAGCCTGCATCAAAAGCAACATCGCGTTTTCCCATGCCTATAATTGCTAATCCAGGCTCTGGCACAGACTGCACATAAGCCCAAATTTCTAAACTGTTTATTAATTCACCTCTCACCTCACAAGCAATATTGTTTCTTTCTAATACTTGTTTTTGAGCGACTTCATAGATCCCTGTGTCATGCACAACATAACAACCTGGACGGATCACCGCAACCATATTGTCAGGCAAGTTGGATGATAAGCCTTCTGAAACAAGGTCGTACCATGCAGAACCCGCACCGCTAATAATGACTTCTCCGTCAGAAAAATAATTTTTATCTGCTAAATCTTCAGACAATATTTTTATTTCGTTAACAAACTTTTTAATCTTTTCGGCGGCATTTTTTCCGTGAATAACGCCTTCATAAAAAGCGATACCTCGTAAATTCATCCATGGCAGAGTCGATATTTTTTGACAAACTTTTTCAACTTGATCGAAATTTCGATAGCCACAACGTCCTCCTTCAACACCGATTTCTAAAAGAATATTTAATTTAATCTTCTTTTCAGAAAAGAAATCAGATAAGGCAATCAGGTTTTCAACCGAATCAACAAAACAGTAAAATTCTAACTTTTCTGCGGCTAAAATTTCTGCTATCAGTTCAAAATGTTTTTTTCCAACGAGCTGATTAGCCAAAATTATTCTATCCACACCCGCTCTATAAGCCGCTACAACTTGAGGTACAGTTGCCAAGCTCATTGCCCAACAGCCCAGCTCTTTTTGTTGTAAAAACAATTCCGGTGCCATGGTTGTTTTTCCATGAGGCGCTAATCGTACTTTGGCTTTATCTGCAAAAGATTGCATCCACTGCATATTATTTTGAATTGCTGAATTAGACAAAACAGCCACAGGAAAACAAACATCCTCGTTTAATATATTCCAACCTGATATCGCTAAAACAGTGTTATTTCCAGAACCTTTTTCAACAGGATCAATAACAGTTTGATCTGCCGTGATTTTATGAGTATTTATTTCATGCATATTATGGAGTCTTGACCAACTAGATTTGCTTTGCAAAGTGATTAAACGACAATATTGCGTTAAATATAACAAACAAAAAGTATTTATTGCGACTAGAGATTAAAAGTGTTTATTGTATGATAATTGTTAGTAATTAACAATTGATTATCTTGATAAATGTTAACAATTCTACAGTAAATAACACCGCAATAACCTTGTTAACAAAAGGAGCTCTGAAGGAAGGAAACAGCTCTGTTTAATACACAGAGCTAAAAGGTATTAATTATTTTTTGACTCAACAAAACTAGCGCCAGCATTCTTGACATTAAAAGTCTCAATGGCTCCTCGTTTTTGCATGGTTACAAACACTTGTTTACCGGATTTACCGCCAAAAGCGATATTGGTTGGATGCTTTCCTTTTAGCGCAATTTCACGCAATAATTTGCCTTCAGGCGACACTACAGCAATAACGCCTTTTCCATACCTTGCAATGTAGAGTTGACCTTTATTGTCTGATCTCATGCCATCCAAACCAAAATCATCAAATTCAATGAGCAATCGTTTATTGATAAGTTCATTTTTTGAGTCAATGTCATAGATCCAAACCTTTCGTTGAACGCTTTCATTAACATATAAATGCTTTTGATCAGGCGAGACCTCAATACCATTAGTCGTGCCCATATCTGATTCAATTAAACGAGTACTTCCGTCTGTATCAATCCGCCATAATTGACCACTACTTTCAGACCAGTTCGGGTCACTGGCAAACAAAATACCTGATTGCATTATTGCTATATCATTAGGTTGATTCATTTTATCATTATGCACATACACAGAAACCGTTAAACTGTTTGCAGTGACTTTTAATATATTATGTCCTTTATAGTCTGCAATAAACATATCTCCGACCTGATTAAATCGAATACCATTGCCAATACTGCCTTCAGGTAATTCAATATAAAGCTCTGCTTTGCCTGAACTATCAACTTTTCCGATAGTACCTTCTTTCGCAAAATTAACCGCAAACAAATGACCATTTTTATCAACAGCGGGGCCTTCTACACCTTGGGTAAAAGTATTATCTGATACCCAATCAGTAACTTGATAATTTTCAGCTATTTGGCTTGTGCAAGCTGAAAGAAAAATCACAGCTAAGATTAATAAATTTTTCATCTCTTTTTACCTGTATGTATTTTTTGTTAGTGTAGTTGTGATTTAATTAAAGCCATTAAATGATTCTTTATCATGGGATATGTCTTTTCGGTTAGTTCACCCAATACGCCTTGTTGCACTTCAGGTAAATGTCCAACGGGGTTCCCCTCAGTATTAAAGATATAATGATTAAATAATGCTTGCCACGCTTTCCTTTCTCCATCGGACAAATTTCGTAAACTTAATAAAGCATGTACTAATGTCGTTAAAGGTGAATCGGATCCATAATGGGTTGCCCACCAATAATTAACCAGCACATTAAACTCCTCTAAAGATTCCACATGATGCCACCATAAACTAGGAATATATATTGCGTCACCAGGTGACAATTCTGCAACCATAGCAGATCCCATTGCCTGTTTAAATTTTGGATGCTTATTGTAATCAGGATTACTTATATTCACCATACTCAATTGTGGGCCTGCAACGGTATTATCTATAGGTCCAACATACATATTAGAAATTTGTTCGGGAGAAAATAGAGTAAACCGTCTTCTACCAGCTACAACACAAGCAACGTTATCTGATTGATCAAAATGTGCCTGTATTGTTACCTTATTACCTACCCATATTCTTGGATTAGAGGGTTGCGTAATAAGATTAAATTTATTTTGCTGTAAAAATTTTTCACCATGATTTATTATCGGTACTGAACCAGTATATAAACTGGGAGCTGTGCTTTCACTTAAGTTATTTAAAATTCTATCTAAAGAAAATGATATCGACTCTTTTATTCGCTGAAAATTATAACCTGTTAGATCTTCATTATAAAAAAAACGTCCATCTATACTTTCATCACCAATAAAGGTTTCAACTTGCGCTCCGTTATCAAAACTCTTAATGTAATTTGAAAGCTCTAAATTCGACTGTTTGCTTTTTTTAACCAACATCCACTTTTCAGAAAAACCTTTTAAAATAGCAGGTTGATACAGAGGAATAATTTCTTCATGAAATTTTTCCTTTGTCACATTATTCCATTCAATTATTTTATTTCGCATTATTCTATTATTACCAATATAATATATCTAAGCAGTAAATTTATTTAATATTTTCTTTTTTCGCTAAACAATTCTTTTCAATAAATGCCTTATGTGATGGCAATTTCTTTACCGAATTTGATAAAACATTTTGCCATTCCTGTAAATAATTTTCTATTGGATCGAAACTCATTAAATCAATAATGGGATCATATCTTTCGGGAAAAATACCCATCCCTAAAAAAATTGCATACCAACTATCTGCTTTAAACAAATCATCAACGCCTTCTTGAATATATCCTCGAGATTGAAACAGAGAAACTTTTGTTTTTAAAGAAGCTGGTAAAGCATAGGACTGCCAGTATCGCCAAAAATCGGTATCATTTCTTTCAGTTAAACCATAATGCAAAATTAGGAAGTTTCTAATTTCTTCATGATCTAAATACATACGGCGATTATATTCATCAATAATCGGCTGGTTAATATTATTATCTGGCAACATTTTTAAAAAAAATTGTAATCCTCTGGTTACCATATGAATAGCTGTTGATTCTAACGGTTCTAAAAATCCGGAAGCTAAACCCAGTGATAAACAATTATTTTTCCACATTTCTCTTCTAACACCAACCTTAAACTTAATAACTTTTGGCTCATTAATTAATGCTCCTTCTACATTAGCTAATAAGGTAGTTCTTGCACTTTCATCATCACAAAATTGACTAGAATATACATACCCATTTCCGGTTCTATGCTGCAATGGAATCTTCCAAGTCCAACCCGAATCGCGAGCTGTAGATTCAGTATAAGGGGGAATTTCTCCAGTATTTTCTGTTTGCACTGTAACCGCCCGATCAACAGGCAAATACTCTGACCAATTCTCAAGCGTTGTTTTTAAGCATTTTTCAATAAGTAATGCTTGAAAACCTGTACAATCAATAAAGAAATCCCCATTAATACTTTTAGCGCTATCCAATACTAAAGATTCAATATTTCCATTTTCATTTTTTACAACTTCAATCACATTTCCAACATGTCGTTTAACTCCATTTCTTAGAGCTTGCTCCCGTAAATAACTTGCAACTAATTTAGCATCAAAATGCAATGCATAACCAACACCTGCAGCTGGTGAATCATCGGCCATTTTAGGAAACAGGCAAAATTTTCCCTCTTTTGCCATTTGGAAAGAGGGCGAATAAGCCATAAAATCATCGGCGGCCCCTTTAGCTTTCATTTTTAACCAGCACTGATTAAAATCATTACCCCTCATTTTATGCCCAACACGACCAAATGGATGAAAGTAAGATTTCCCCACTTTCTGCCAATCTGTAAATTTTATGCCTAATTTAAAACTGGCTTGTGTTTTTTGTATAAAATCTTTTTCATTAATTCCAAGAATTTTTAAATAAGTTAAAAATGGAGGAATAACCGCTTCTCCAACGCCAATTGTAGAAATGTCTTGAGATTCAACTAACTCAATCTCACAAAGCTTTCCTTTCAGTTGATTTGATATAGCAACCGCGGCGATCCAACCAGATGTTCCTCCGCCAACAATAACAATTTTATTTAACTGACTCATGTTTTACGATTTCCAGTAATTCCAACATTACATAAAAATGCACCGCTATAAACTAGCAGTGCATTTTTACAACCTATGGTTATTTTGCTTTCTAAAAATTAGCTCGAATATAAAGCCCATAACGTTTATCAGTTTTAAAGAAGCTTCTTGGTGTTAAATCTCCCTTTTGATTCATCATCATTTTGGTCGAAATAATTTCATCCAATAAGTTACTTGCTTCAAAGCCCACTTTAATGCTGTCATTCACTTTATATGAAATCGAAGCATCTAATTGACCCGTATCATCGGCAATAACAGGCGCAAATAAATCCGAGTCTCGTCTCGTTAATAAATATTCAGAACGCCAATTCCAAGCGAGACGTGCATCAATGTCATATTTAGCATACATCAAAGCAATATTAAGCGTATCATCCGAATAACCTGGCAAGTCTAAGTTATTAAAGGCTCGAAAATTATTACGCCCTCCTTGCCCTGAGATACCATCACCAAAACCATCCTTATCTCCTACACCATTTTGGCTAACATTTGTATAATTAGCACTAAAACCCAATCCGCCCCATGCGCCAGGCAAAGAATCATAAAATTGAGTATATGAAATTTCAAACCCTGTTAATGTTCCTGAACCTTCATTAACATTATTAGAAAAATTAACTGGAAAGGTTTGACCACTTACAGGATTGGTAACATCTTCGGTAAACAAACGTTTACGAATAATATTATCAAGATCCTTACGGAATAAACTCAAGGTTAACGAACCATCTTCAGCAAAATACCATTCATAAGTGAAATCAATACTCAATGCTTCTTCTGGCTTAACTTCTGGATTACCTGTTTCTCCGTCAAATTGAACATTGGCAATACCGGTGAAATTTCCTGAGCTATCATAAAGACTTTGATGAGACTGTGTAATTGTTCGGAAGAAACGAAAGCCTCTAAATTCGGGGAAATATACATTTTCTGAAATAGCAAAACGTATAATTTGATCATCTCCAGCATCGAGACTTAAATTAAAGCTCGGTAACACTTTAGAATATTTTCCAGCTTTAACTTTTACTTGGCCTCCATCAGCATTATTTTGAAAAGCCATCTGTTCTGGAGTATAAAAAGGGAAATCTGATTGCCAACTCTGAACCTCTTCCGGAAACTGAGTGGCCCCTGTTGATTCAACCTGCCATTGCACGTGGCGCAAACCAATATTCCCTTTAATAGGGTGTTCTATTTCATCAAAAGAAAAATCTGCTCGCAAATAAAATTCTTTACGGTCTTCTTTTGCCGAAGAAATTTCCGAAGGCAAGTAAGCGGTGCCAGGAATAACATCAGCGCGATCACGTAAGGTTCCAAAAGTGCTAGTTCCAGCAACTCCTGTTGAATCATGATAATCCTGCCAATTGTGCACATTTTCTAACCGTGGGAATAAGAACGTGTTATTAGCTGGTAACACTCCTCCTCCATGAAAGTCTGTAGCATTAAATGCAAATTCTTCATAAAGTTCAGGGTTATCAAGGGCGTTAGAAGTAAAACCACCATTTGCAAAAGTATCCCAAGAATAAGCAACCTCACCCCAGTTCCATAATGAATCACGAATAGTTTGTTTCTTTTCAGAAAAATATGCCCCCCCCTTTACAGAGTACAACCAATCACTTTCTGTTTCATACTCAAAATCAAATGCATAAGAAGTTGATTCTGCATCATGATCATCTTCTTTATCCATTGCAGAATTTATAAATATTTCTTCACGTGTTAGTGGAGAAGTTAAGTTATTCCCTACATAATTAATAGTTGGAACATCACCTGTAGTATTTAAGTACACGTTATCCTCTGAAAAAGCACTACTAATAGTATAATCCACAGCCTTAAAATCAGACTTAATCTTTTGCACATCAAAATCTAACTTAAGCGCATCTGTTGGTCGATATTTTAAATGTAGACTTGTATCTTCTACATCAGTTTCCGTGTCTCTCCACCGTGTTTGAGTAACAGAACGCGCTCCTTGTAACAAGCTACCACTCGCCATAATTCCATTAGAATCGAAAGCGGCATCACTCACTTGGGCATTAGCCGGATCAACATTAAAACCTTGCTCACCATATTGAACCGTACGCTCATCCCAAGAAAGTTGAGCATTAGATTTAATGAATTCTAAAGTGACTTCGACAGTGTCATCATTGTTTTTCCATTGAGCCGATGAAACAAGACCTGTACGATCTCGTTCAGAATCAGACCTTCGTAAAGCAACACCTGCTGGTACATAAAGTGTTTGCCCGGCATAACCAGTTAATTCCGTACCATTTAAACCAAATTGAGGCATTTCAGCTGCTGTTGCGCTCCGTTCGTAAAAATTGTCAATCGCAACACCATCACCTCTATCTGCAAATTCAGATTTAGCTCCACCAATCAAAAAACCAAAAGTACCTGCATTAGTATCCCATACATTACTAAACATGCCGGAAAGACTAGGTGTCAATTCTTGTCGATGGTCACCATAACTTTCTTTAATTTGACCTGATACAATCATCTCTTCCGAATCAAATGGTTTACGAGTCACCAAATTAACCGTTCCAGCAATGCCTCCAGCAATTAGATCAGCTGTGTGATTTTTAGTTATCTGTATACTTCCCAATAACTCTGCAGGAATATCCTCATAATTCAAGCCACCACCATCACGCCGAGCACTAAACGAATCACGCCCATTTATTTCACTACGAACACGCTTTAATCCACGTATTACCACCCCAGTGCCTTCTGCGGCAAAATGATTAGGATCGTCTGATGCCGCAAAACGTTCAACCGTAACCCCTGGTACACGCATAATAGCTTCTGTAACTGATTTATCTGGTAATGCTCCTATATCAGAAGCGGTAACAACATCCATCACCGTATCAGCAACTCGTTTTATTAGTTGCGAAGTTGCAACACTTGCTCGCATGCCTGTAATGACAACTGTATTTTCCGATTCAGCATCATCGACTTGTTGTGCGGCCTCAGCTTTAGGAACTTGTGGTAATTCTTCTGCCCAAACTGATGTTGACACGGCTCCGACCATTGCACTACAGATTGCAATATGCAGAGCCTTTTTTGTAAATAATGAATTTGACATACTATTTCCCCATATGTAATTGTTGTTTTAATTTTTGCAAGCGCCAAAACGCATTGAATACGGCTGACAGCATTTAGGACAAGATACATGCTATGTTAATTACTAACACAAATCAATAGTCTCGCGTGATAATTATTAACGACTTAATTATCCACTTTACTGTGAGCAATGATCTCTCTTTATTATTCTTGCAATCACTAGTTTGCTACGAACTCAAGAATCAAGCTATACTTGGCTATTAAATATAAGTACTATTCTACCTTCTTAGCTCCTTTTTCACTCCTATGCTTTCTGCTAGTGAAAAAACTAGTTATGCTTTTGGAGATTAAAGAGGACAGTAATTTGCTAAAAAAACCATCTAAACCTATCTGCGAAAACATTATTCTAGGTGATGCCTCATCATGGCGCTATTGGTTATACGAAGTCGAATCTTTGGACTTTCATTGGCATTATCATCCCGAGTACGAAATTTGTTTAACTCTCAACAGCAATGGCGATCGCTATATTGGTGATAATATTCAACCCTACGGAGAAAAAGACCTCGTACTCGTTGGACCCAGCTTACCCCACGCTTGGCGATCGGATGATTCAATTAAGGGATCACCTCAACAAGTCTATGTTGCGCAGATCCCTACCATTTGGATTGAGCGATTAATTAATAGAACGCCTGAAATGCAACCGATCAAAAAGCTACTGGATCAATCATTTAGAGGCATTGCCTTTAGCCCTAAAGTGGCCATTGCTTGTGAAACAATTTTTTTAAAAATGCGGCAAGCCAATTCTTACACAAAGCTAGTTTTACTATTGGAAATGCTCTGGCTTATGTATTCCGATCAAGAATTAAAACTACTCTCCAGCGATCATTTTAATGCAAATAAAAAGTCCGACACTTCATCTGACAAAATCGATAAAGTAATTCATGTTATACAACAAAATTACACTGAGCCTCTTATTGCAGAAGATATGGCATCCTTAGCTCATATGAGTACCAATCATTTTCACCGTGTTTTCAAAAATAGAACAGAGCAAACTTTTACTGAATTAGTTAATCAACTACGCATCGGTAAAGCTTGCTCAATGTTAACTAAAACACTATTACCCATTAGCCAAATTAGTGATGTTTGTGGTTTTAACAATACCTCAAACTTTAATCGACGTTTTTTGCGCTATAAAAACTGCACCCCTTCTCATTACAGAAAAGCTTATATAAAAAATTAACCTGCGCATGTCTATTTCCCTATATCGGGATTAAGAAATAGAATAGTACTGCCATAGAATTGAAATAGTTGTCTTTGCATCCCTAAAAACCTCTAATATTTAAAGCATCAAAGATGGCTTTAATTATTTTAATTTTATGGGGTATAAACTGCAAATGTGGTCAGAACAAAATTCGATTGTGACTCTAGACATTGGTGGAACAAAAATAAACGCCGGGCGGTATTTTAATGCCCAGATTGAGTCAAGTATTTCATCCAATTTCAATACTCTAGCAAGTAAAAATAGTATTCTCGATTATGTGATTCATTGTATTACAAAACAAATTAATTCAACAACGGCAGGAATTTCTATAGGTGTTCCAGCAATTGTCGATCAATCAAAAGGAATTGTTTACAACGCCATTAATATTCCTTCTTGGGATAAAATTGAATTAAAACAAAAATTACAATCCCATTTTAACTTACCTGTTTATATTAACAATGATGTAAACTGTTTTACCTTTGGAGAATCACAATTCGGTCAAGCAAAAGGATTTTCAGATATAATTGGGCTTTGTCTGGGCACTGGATTTGGCTCAGGCATTGTTTTAAACAATCAATTATATAGTGGAAAAAACTGTAGCTCAGGTGAGATTGGATCTGTTCAGTATAAAGATACAACCTTTGATGATTATTGTTCAGGTAATTTCTTTGAACAGCATTTCAATGCAAGTGGAAGCTTACTTGCAAAAGAAGCTAAGGAAGGTAACCAAGAAGCACAGCGAGCCTTCCAAGAATTTGGTCAGCACATTGCTAAAGGAATTAGTTTATTATTATTAATACTTGATCCTCAACTGATTGTGATAGGCGGCTCTGTATCAAAGTCTTTCGACTTATTTATTAATTCAATTTGGCAATCACTTAACGATTTCCCCTATCAGAATGTGGTAAAAAACTTATCCATTATCCAAAGCAAAGATGAAGATATTGCGCTATTAGGCGCCGCAAAGTTATTTATTAATCATTTTGAAACTGAAGACAATGTTAGCAGATAGATAAATGTTTATTTAGAAAATGAAAAGAAAGGAGTAACAAAATGAAATATGTTTTTATTATTTTAGTCGTTTTTTCCAATGCTCAAACAAGTTTAGCAAAAGAACTGTTGCTTACATCGTCTAAGGTAAAAATACATGTCAATCAATTATCTTTTGATCTAATAGGTCCAAAATCAGCGATTATTTCTGTTCAAAAGAACAAACCCATTTCCAATAAAAAATTTATACTCATAAAAAATAACAAACAAGCCTTTACTGGTTTACTAAAACCACTACCCACATTTAATAAATGGTCAAAAGAACTCGGTGAGAGAGATTATTTTATTGCGGATTTTAGTTCCTTCGCAGAACCCGGAACATATAAAATAGAAGTTAGTACTGAAAATAAAAAAATCTTTAGCTCGCCAATAAATATAGCCAAACAAGCACAATTCACCCAATCAGTAGAATCGATTTTAAATTATTTTTATAATAGCAGAAATGACCATCGCCATACCTGGGAACAAGATAAACACATTCGTATTTTTGGAAGTCAACGGTATGTTGATGTAAGTGGTGGCTGGAATGATGCCGGCGGAGACACTGGAAAATATTTGTCCCATTTATCTTATGCTAATTATTTTAACCCTCAACAACTTGCACTAGTTTCATGGGCGCTCAATTATTCCTATCAAACATTGCCTCATATATATAAAGAAATAAAATTACAAAATAAGATTATTGATGAGGTTTTCTGGGGCGCAGATTATTTAGTTAAAATTTTAGATCCTCAAGGTTATTTTTACATGACGGTTTTTGACCGCTGGCACACTAATAATTCTGAAAGAGTGGTAACCGCCTACGTTGGTAAAGACGGCGACTATACAAAAGACTATCAAGCGGCTTTTCGTGAAGGTGCTGGCGTCGCCATAGCTGCGCTGGCAAGAGCTTATAGATTATCTAAACAAACCAATAAAACTGGTATCTACAGTGCAAAAATATATCTAGAATCTGCACAAAAAGCGTTTGCTCATTTATTAAAAAATAATATTCTATATTGTGATAATGGAAAAGAAAATATTATAGATGACTATACCGCCTTACTAGCGGCAACAGAACTATTTAAAGCGACAAAAAATCAACTGTATTTAAAAGAAGCTAGAAAACGAGCCTATAATCTTAATCATAAAATAACCGATGAAGGTTGGTTTTTAAGTGAGAGCAAAGAAAACAATATAATTCAGCGGCCATTTTATCACGCAGCAGAAGCAGGTTTTCCCATCGTTGCTTTAGTGCAATACTTAACCATTGAAAAAGATCAAAAACATATCCTAGACGTTAAACAAACAATAAAGAAAAACATTAATTACCAATTAGAAGTCTCTCATCAAGTATCCAATCCATTTAACTACGCCCGACAACATTTTAAGAGCTTTCAAAACAAAACTTTATCTTCAAAAACTTATAGTGGTTTTTTTATTCCTCATGCCAATGAAACAAATTATTGGTGGCAGGGAGAAAATGCTCGCCTTGCATCACTAAGTGCAGCAATCACTCTAGGCTTAAAATCTATTCAAAGCAATCAAAAACCGACCTCGGAAAGTAAAAATTCCAGCGACGCCTTAACTCAATTAGCACAGAATCAGTTAGATTGGATTTTGGGTAGAAATCCTTACGATATTTGTTTTTTAGCCGGGTTTGGAGAAAAGAATCCAAAAGGCTATGTTGGTTTAACGATGGAAAAAGGTGGTATTTCTAATGGTATTACAGGTAGAGTAGATAGCCCTATAGGAAAAGGGATTGATTATTCTGCTAAAAAAGGATGGAAAAATTGGCGCTGGGTAGAACAATGGTTACCTCACTCAACCTGGTTCTTAATTGCCACAACAGCGCTTGCCGATATGGATGAATCATTTTAATTAATAGGAAAAAATATGAATCGTAGTTTAAAAATTGTTGCATTTGTTTTAGTCACTTTTTTTGTTATATCAGTTATAACTGGCGTGATGGGACCTATTTTTCCATCACTAAAAGAAGATTTTCAAATCAGTAATACGGTTACCTCATTTTTTCCATTTGCTTTTTTTATTGCTTATGGTGTTATGTCCATACCCGCAGGCTTAATGGTGGAACGTCATGGGGAAAAAACCATGGTTTCAAGCGCATTAGCAATTGCAACGCTAGGATCATTAGTTTTTGTTCAATTTCCTAGTTTTTCTATTGCAATCATTTCATTGTTTTGCATTGGTAGCGCGATGGCAATATTACAGGTTGTTATTAATCCTTTATTGCGTGTTGCTGGCGGAGAAGAGCACTACGCTTTTTATTCCGTATTAGGTCAATGCCTCTTTGCTGTTGGCGGTATAGTTGCACCACAAGTTTATTCTAATTTTGTTTTATCTTTATCGACTAAAGATGATCAAAACTTAGTTTTTTCATTGCTTGGCGACAAAGTTCCTGAAGCTATGCCTTGGTTGTCAGTCTATTGGTTGTTTGCTGTTTTATTAATGTTATTGCTCGTTGTTTTATATTTTCTTAAGCTGCCTAAAGTAGAATTAAAAGATGATGAAAAAGTCGCCAGCTTTGAATTGTGTTTACAATTATTAAAAGATAAAACCGTCTTATTATTTTTCTTTGGCATTATGGCTTATGTCGGAACAGAAATTGGTATTACAACATCAATCTCATTATTTCTTCAGCAATATCACCAATTTGATCCAGTCACTGATGGTGCCAATGCAATTACTTCTTTCTGGAGCGCAATGACAGTAGGTTGTTTTGTAGGACTGGGACTGATGAAAATTGCAGATAGTAAAAAAGTGCTGTTTATTTTTACTCTTGCTGCAATCGTTAGTTATTTAGTGGCTATTTTTAGCAAAAGCCAAACGACTCTTTTTGGTTATAATCTAACGATTTTTAGTTATAGCTCAACAGGATTTTTTCTGTCGGTAATGTATCCTGCTATTTTTTCTTTAGGACTTAATTCAATGAAAAAACATCACGGAACCGTCGCAGGAATTTTATGTACAGGGATCGTTGGCGGTGCTTTAGTACCTCCCATGATTGGACTCATTGCTGATTTGTCAGGAAGCTATCGTGCGGGGGTTTTGTTTGTTTTAATTCCATTAATCTACATTGCTTATTTAAGTCTTAAAGCAAAACCTTTAGTGGCTAACAAAAAGATTAAAATCTTTTCAACATGATTTGCCGAGCGAGAAGTCTCTCAGGTTAGTTAACTACGAATTTTTAAACTTTGATAATGAAATTTTAAACTTTCTGCTTCTGCAATAGGCATGGCTACTTTTGATAGTTCTTGCCGACCTTTATCTGATAATTTTTGAGTGGTTAATGTGCGTAAAAATGTGCTCACATTAAGACCGCCATTTTGTCTGGCGTAAGCTAAGGTGGGTAACGTATGATTTGGTCCAGAAATATAATCACCTAGTGCAACAGCACTATTCGCACCAATAAATAATGAGCCATAATTAACTAAATCATTTTGCTTAATTTCTCTATGACATAACATTAAATGTTCAGGCGCATAGTCATTACTAAATTGAATTAATGAGTCAACGCTATCATTAAAAATTAATTCAATCTGTTTATTGATTAATAATTTTTTTGTCGCCTCTTTGCTCTCTAAGAAATTGAGCATCTTTTGTAACCAATTTATATCATCACTAATAATCAAAGAGCAAGCCATAGGATCATGTTCGGCTTGAGCTAACGCATCTAATGCCAACCATTCAATCGGTTGTTGGTTATCACAAATTGCCATTAACTCACTGGGTCCGGCTAATCCATCAATTTTAATCTGACTTTGAATTTGTTTTTTTGCCTCATTAACCCAAGCATTACCAGGGCCTACGATAAGGTCTACCGGCTTTATTTGCTGATAACCATAAGCTAATGCGCCAATGGCTTGCACGCCACCAACTTGTATAAACTGAGTTGCTCCAGCCAATGATGCGGCGGCGAGTATGGCTGGGTGTGTCGAAGGAGAGCAAGCAATACGAACCGGCGATGCTGCAACTTTAGCAGGTATTAAAGTCATTAAAGCGGTTGAAATTAATGGGTAACGACCTCCTGGAATATAGGCTCCTACTCTTTCAATCGATGAGACAACTTGACCAAAGGTTCCCATTTCATCCGTAAAGGAACGGCTTTCTTGACCTTTCATTTGAAACTGTGCAAATTTTTCGATACGTTGTGCGGCTAACTGAATAGAGCGACTCAACTCATCCGTTAAATCATATTCATTAAAAGGTTTTAGCTCTATAAAATTAACCGATTGTTGGTCAAACTCTTTAGAACAACGTTCAACCGCACTGTCACCTTCGAGCCGAATAGAAGACAGTATTTGAGAAACTTTAGTAGAAATATTCTCATCACTCTTAAGCTCAGGACGTAACCAATCTTTTGCTTTAATTATCATTAAAGCGGCTCCTAAGCTCACTGGTAATATCGTTAATATCAACATTTTTCGCCAATGCGTCAACCAGAGCAAAAAAGATCAAATCTGCAGCTTCCCATCTAACGTCTTCAAATGACTGTGCTTCAATTAACTCATCGGCTTCTTCTAGAATTTTTTCAGCTCGAAATTCAGCTGAATTAAATAATGACGTTGTAAATGATTTTTCCGGCAACTGCTCTTTTCTACGAGATAATAAATCCGTTAAACGATTTAAATCAAATGGTTTCTTTTGAGAAGCAAAACAACTGTAACGGTCGAAATGACATGCGTCTCCGACTTGTTTTACTCTAAATAAAATGGTGTCGCCATCACAATCAACATCTGCTTGGATCAATTGTTGAGCATTGCCACTGGTTAAACCTTTTTCCCAAATTTCATTTCTGCTTCGGCTCCAATAAGTGCCTCTTTTATCAGTTAAAGCTTGAGTTAAAGATTCACGATTTGAATAAGCAAGCATCAATACTTTATCGGTATCTGCATCTTGTACAACTGTCGGGATCAATGGCATTTTGTCAAAATCAACTTGGCTTAGAAAACAATCCAACAATGAAAGTTTTCCCGTATAAATAGACATGCCGATTTGTCCATTGGCTCCAAGGTTAGTAAACCATTTAATATCATCTAAAGTAGTAATACCGCCAGCGATAGTTACAGGCACTGGTGAAGCTTCTATTACTTGCTGATTTCTTACTCTATCAATACCTTCTAACATACCTTCTTTATCAACTTGTGTGTACAGAAACTCGCTGCAATTTTTTGCCAATTTAGGAATTAAATCAATAATCTTTTCTCCTTCGGTTGTTTTCCAACCTTGAGTCGACCAATAATCACCTTTTGCATCAATCGCAAAAATAAGTGTTTCTTTAGAAAGTTTTTTCACCCATTCTTCGCGGCACTTTGTGCCAATAATAATTTTGCTTGCACCTGCTTTGATATATTCTTTGGCGGTATCAAGATCTCGAATACCACCACCCACTCGACAAGCTCTTACTTTTAATAATTGTTTAATGAATTGTTTGTTGTCGCCTTGACCTAATGCGGCATCAAGATCAATAATTGCCACCTCTCCATATATAGAAAACTCTTCAAGTAACGCAAAAACATCTTCACGCTCTAATACTTTTTCTTTACCTTGTTTTAATTGAACCGCTTTACCATTCATTAAGTCAATTGATGGAATTAACATATTTGTTCCTGTCATTTTAAAAATTATTTTTATAAATAAAATTTTATTCTTTTATTTATAATTTATATTAAACTCTAACTGCGAGCCCATGTTTTAATAAATACTGTTTTACTTGACCAACATTATAATCACCAGAATGAAACATGCCTGCGGCTAAACAAGCATCAGCTCCTTGATTAAATGCCTCTAAAAAATGTTGTTCATTTTTAGCTCCGCCTGAAGCAATCACTTGTACTGGCACTTGCTCACTAATTTCTCGAGTTAAGACGGTATCAAAACCACTACCCGTTCCATCTTTATGCATTGCGGTTAATAAAATTTCACCCGCTCCACGATTGGCGACTTCTTGTGTCCATTGATAAAAATCTTGTTCAACTAAGGTACGTCCGCCATTAATAAAGTACTGTAGCTTCTCATTGCTTTTATTAACATCAATCGCCACAACAACACATTGACTACCGTATGCGACTGCTGTTTGGTCAATAATTTCTGGTTTTAAAACAGCCGTAGTATTTAAAGCGACTTTGTCTGCACCGGCATCTAAAAAAGCCTTAACGTCATCTAATTTTTTTAATCCACCGCCAACGGTAAATGGAATTGATAAGTGGGTAGCAATATCAGTCACTAACTTTAAAGCTGTTGGTCTGTTTTCATTACTGGCAGAAATATCTAAAAAAACTAATTCATCTGCTCCTTGGTGCTCATAAGCTAACGCTAACTCAACAGGATCTCCCATATCTCTTAGCTGCTTAAAATTAGTGCCTTTAACCACGCGACCTTTATCAACATCTAAACACACAATTACTCTTGGCAATAAACTATTTTTTATTGGTTTAGCCATATTAATTTCCGACCGTGCCAGTTAATGCTTGTTGTATCAATTTTTCACCTGCACTACTTGATTTTTCAGGGTGAAATTGCACACCAATAAAACTGCCTTTTTTAACTGCCGCACAAAATTTTTCACCGTAATAAGTTTCAGCTAAACTGTACTCGCTTTGCTTTACCGCATAACTGTTAACAAAATAAACAATGCTATCTGACCATGATTCTATTTGACTACTTAATGCTGCCCAACCTACCATTGGTTTTTTAGGAAAATCAAGCGCTTGAGCTTTTCCACTAAACCAACCTAATCCTTGTACATTAGGATCTTCATCACTGGCATCAAAAAATATTTGCATACCAACACAAATTCCTAACATTGGAATTTCTTTTTCTTGAGCTGAAATCAAATACTTTGGCCAATCATTAGCCACCATATTTGTCATAACCGTTCCAAAGCGTCCTTGCCCTGGAATAACTATCGCATCAAAAGTTTCATCATTCGGTTTTTGCAAGACTTTAGTCGAAAAACCAAGACGTTCTATTGCCGCTTTTAAACTAAAAAGGTTTCCCGCTTTTGTATCAATAATTAATACTTTTTTCACAACATTCCTTTGGTCGTATTGTCACCGGTTGCTGGGCTAAGTGCCTCTTTTAATGCATAAGCAACGGATTTAAAGCAACCTTCAACTAGGTGATGATTATTTCTAAAATATTTTGGTTCTACGTGCAAAGTCATAGCCGCACTCATGGCCAATGTATTAAAGAAATGTTCAAACATTTCTGTACTCATACTGCCAATAAATTCACGAGTAAATTTTAATTCGCCAACATAAATACCACGCCCCGATAAATCTACTGCGCAATGGATTAAGGCTTCATCCATTGGTAAAAGACGTTGGCCGTAACGCTGCATTGATGGCAAAGCACGCCAGCTTTGTTGTAATGCATCACCCAAACAAATCGCAATATCTTCAACGGTATGGTGATCATCAATTTCAAGATCACCCTTCACTTGAATACTAAGATCCCATCGCGCATGAGAAGCCAATTGCTCAATCATGTGGTCAAAAAAACCAATGCCCGTTGAAATATTTAACTGTTGAGAGCCGTGAATATTTAGCTCTAATTGAATATCGGTCTCTTTTGTTTTTCTTGAAATTTTTATTGGTTTATCGGACATAACCATTCCTCCAAATCATTAATACTTTTAAGAACAATATCAGCACCGGCTTGATAAAGAATATCTTGATTTTCTTCTCCAATGCCAATAGCTAAACTGTTAGAGCCAACAGCGGCTTGCATATCATCTAAGTTATCGCCACACATCCAACTAGACGATGAAAACCTTTTTTGCAGTTTTTGAATACCTTCAGGCGACGGCTTTGGCAATTCAACATCATCTAAACTCACTAACTCTAATTCATTTAAGTTAACCAATTTTTTGCCTATTGTTGCTTCTTTGTATGGTCTTCCTGTTACGACAGCAAATTGAGTTTTTGTGCTTTGATTTATTTTACTGACTAGAGCCGATTGGATTAATGGAACTTCGTTATTCATAAGTCCATCATTATTTTTTCCAACATAAATTTCTTGAAAAACCTTAGTCACTTCATCTAAAGAAAACTGACAGTTTAAATCATCTAACAATCGCTTAGTTAAAACCCAATCATTGTTATAACCACCTCGGCGCTTAAGATCATCAATTTGAGATTGAACAATCGTATTATTTGAAAGCTGTAATACCGTTGCTTTGGTTGCTTCATCATAACTTGACGATGTATCAATCAAAACTCCATCCATATCAAGACAAATAAGCTGTGGTTGTAATGCTTGCTTTAGTAGGTCAAATAAACGTTCAATACAATAAGGAATTGAGATCCTTAAACAATCAATCAATTCACCTTCTGTAAATGTGCGCAACAAGATTCTATTTTTTGCTAAAAAAGATTTTACCGCCTTGGCTTGGTTTGTAGGTAGTTTTAATAATAAGAAGTTTGCTTGACTTGGAAAAACTTTTACCCCAATACTCACTAACCAGCTTGATATTTTTTGTCGATTCTCACGAATGGTCTGACAATAGTTTTTCATTTCGAGCTGGTTACTTTCTTGCATTGCCCGTAATGCAATTTGTAAACTTGGTGTTGGAATATTAAACGGCATACACCGCTCTCTAAAAGGTTCAATTAAAGCTTCAGCACCCATTAAATAACCTAAACGTATTCCAGCTAACCCATAAGCTTTTGAAAAAGTCCTTAAAATAACCAAATTATCATATTGATTCAATAACGAAGAAGCCACAGAACTCTCATCAGAAAATTCAATATAAGCTTCATCAAGAAAAATCCAACTTGATTGTTTTTTTGCCGTTTCAAGAAAAGTTTTTAATGTTTCAATGCTAATTGATTCGCCAGTAGGATTGTTAGGGCGAGTTAAAATAGTTACTGATTGTTTACTATTATTAATAGCCACAAGTGTCGCATCAATATCAATGGCTAAATTAGATTGTCCATCAATTAAAACCGCTTGCTGTTTCCAACTTTTAACACCCCAGGTATATTGGGAAAACGCTGGGAGAGGTAAAATTAATGGCGTGCCTTCTTTTATGATCCGCATTAAAATCATAATGGCTTCATCGCCACCATTAGTGCATAACACTTGATCGCTAGATAAATTATTTAAGTCCGCTATCTTTTTCTCTAGCGGTTGCCTATCTGGGTATTGCCACAATAAATCACCAAACGGGTATTCACTCGTTAGCGGATTATTTTTATCAGAGCGCTCGTTAAAATCTAGTTTTAAAAAATCGCCACTAGCACTCAATGAGCTACTGTTTGTATTGTCTGATAAAACACCCATGATTGATCTCTTCTTCAGCTAATCTTTAAGTTTTACTAATTATAATTAAACTAAGTATTATTAAATTGCTTTACGGATTGCTGTTTCTAAAATATCTGTTGCGCCCGCTGAAATCAACTTGGGTAAAAGCGCTCTTATTTCGCTCTTTTTCACAGCCGCTTTCACAGAAAAACCTTCATCTTTATAGAGTGGTGAAACTGTTGGCGTTCTCATTGCAGGCAATAAACCAACAATTGATTCAATTGAATCATTGCCACAATTCATTTCTATTAAAACTCTTTCACGACCATTTGTCACCGCGTCCATCAACATCAATAAATCTTCAACATCTTGTCGTTTGCCCGTATCTTTCATCACATCAACATTAGCGATGAATTGAGTCGAGCTTGTCATCACGGTATCAACAATTTTCAAACGATTAGCGAGGATGGTGGAACCCGTCGAAGTATTATCAATAATCATGTCAGCATCTTCTGGTGGAAAAACCTCTGTTGCGCCATAAGAACGTAATAATTGATAATCAAGTCCTAAACGGTCTAAATACTCACAACTGATATTTTTATATTCTGAAGCAACGATTAACGGTCGCTTTTGCATTTCTTGCCAATCCCAATCTTCTGGAATACAAGCGACTATCCTCACTGGGTCATAAGCAAGGTCTTTTAATATTTCAACTTGACAGTTATGCTCTTTAATCCAATCAATCCCGGAAAAGCCAATATCGTGTTGACCAAGTTCAATCATTGAAGCAATATTTTGACTTTTAAGTAATTTAACTTCGAAGTCAAATCCGTAAGCTTTAGGGCGATAATCACGATCACCTCCAATTAATTCAATACCACAATCAGATAGTAGTTTAAGAACCTTGGTATTGATCCTTCCTTTTGGTAAGACTAGTTTTAAGCTCATAATATTCTCTTTAATACTCTTTAAAAATGTGTTCGATTGGCGGACATAAAAAAAGCCCCGTTTATTGGCTAAGCGGGGCTTTTAAAATTTGATGATTACCTTATTTATCAAACATACAAAAAACACCGTCAGCAAAAATGATGATGGTGATGCTTAACACGAGAGGATACTCGCAGTGAATTGGTTTGACAAATAATCATGTGCCGATTTTGGCTAATTTTGGCACTTTTTTCTAATATTAATTAGTTATATAGCCATTTTGTAACAAACTCCATGAAAATCAGTCAATTTAGCTTGAAATACTATCAATATACGATTTAAATTAGCCGATTTCAAAAAGGTTATGAATCATAAATATACACCGCTTATATGAGCCATAATATGTTATCTTTTCTTAATCCAAAAGCAAAAATACCGAAGACTATAATCAAAAACCATCGACTATACCATTTTACCAGTTGCCCATTTTGTCATCGCGTGCGCTCAACCATTGCGGAGTTGAAAATTGATATCGAAATGCGTGATATTCAAAAAAATACTGAATTTAGAAACGAATTAAGGCTCGGCGGAGGCAAAACAACCGTACCTTGCTTGCGAATAGAAAATGAAGAAGGTGTTAATTGGATGTATGAATCTTTGGATATTATTAACTATCTTAAAAAAAACTTCTCAAACGACTAAAATTAATGAGAGTCAGTCTTTGGCTTTCTTACATCGCTCTAAAGAAGTCGCACAACTGCTGAGCCTCTCGCTCAACGGTGTAATGATCTAATACTCGTTGTCGCCCATCTTGTCCCATTTTAACTAGTCGATTATGATCTGAAAGCATATTGTCTAATTTATCTTTAATTTGTTCGATGTCGTTAACAGGCACCACATATCCATCAACGCCTTGTCGAATGACCTCTGGCCACGCACCGGCCTCTGTGGCTAGTACTGCCGCTTCACTACACATTGCTTCTAAAATAGTTAATCCAAAACCTTCATTATCACTTAAAGCCGCTACTAACGACAAACTCGAAAAAATTTTAGGGATCTCAGAAAAATTTTGTTCGCCAGCAAAAATAATCCTGTCTGACATCTTCGCTAATTCAATACTATTTTTTAATTCATCTACAAATGCTTGATGACTTTCGCTAATAGGTCCAATAACAACCGCCGTAAAATCTGGGTGCTTTTGTAAAACATCTAAACAAGCATCCACAAAATGGTGAACGCCTTTTTGCTTTCTTACTCGACCTAAAATAGCAATACCATATTTTCCAGTGGTTTTAACCTTATTCGCTAACTGAAGGTTCTTCCACGCTTCTAGTTTATCAATTGCAGGAACATAAGATTTAGTTTGAACGCCATGGTAAATAACCTTATCAGGTGGATTTTGTAAATATTTAGCAGAAGCTTCACAAGTCGCAATCACTGCATCCATTCGTCTTGTTAACCATAAAGTAAAACCTGAACGATAACGCTGAGCAGCTGAACTAAAAACGATTTTAATTTTTGCTCTAAAAAGGTGTTTTAATAACAACGCCTGAATCATTTCGTCGACTCTTCGAGCTTGGAAAATTCGAAATCGTCCATTTGACAATGGTCTACGGCATAACTTTGCGACTTGCCAAAAACTGATATAAACCGATGGATCTGGTAAATGATGTTTTCCCATCACTCTTAAGTTAATTAATTTTTGCTGATGAGATAAAACTTGTAGCATGGTTGAAGTAACCCCTGAAAAATTGGAGTTAGAATTACCTATAATTAATTCGATCTCTTCAGCCATTTCACCCATCAACACAATTTATCTAATACGAATTTTAAAGGATAATGTCCTTTAATATAAATGTCTATCAACCTTGGTTGTTATAGCCATTTAAAACTGATATAAAACTAAAAATATTGCTAAAATGACGGTAGATGCCGCCACAATCAAATTGAGTTATAAAACATGAAACTTTTTTACACTAAAACATCACCTTTTTCAGCCTGTGTTAGAGCAACAATTGCCGAATTAAATGCTGAACAACAAATTGATTTTTGTGAAAGCTCTCCCTTTGATAATGACAAAGATTTTTTAGCCGTTAATCCTTTAGGAAAAATTCCTTGTTTAGTCGATAACCAAGAACCAATTTTAGACAGTGAGGTAATTTGTGATTATTTAGATGCCAATATCAGTGGCGGCACTTTATTTGAAGCCGTTTATGCCGACTGGAAACTTAAAACCTTTTATTCAATCTGTTCTGGATTAATTGATTGTAGCGTTAGTTTACGTTTTGAAATAATGAAAGAAGAGGAGGGAGCAAAATCTGAATATTGGTGCCAACGTCATAGCTCAGCGATAGAAAGAACGTTAATCGAAGTAGAAAAAAGGTTAAGTCAACTACCTGAGAACTTTAGTATTATCCACATCGCTTTATTTTGCGCTTTAGGCTACATTGATTTTCGTCATTCAAACATTCAATGGCGCACGGAAAGAACTCAACTCGCCGAGTTCTATGATTCACTTAAAGAAAGAGCTTGTTTTGTTGCTGCTCAATACTCATAGTTTCGGTTTTAAACGAAATGACTGACAATAGAGCACACAAATTTGTAATTGTGAATTAACACGCATTTTAAATAAATAAAACAATAATTTATTTATCCTTCTCTGTATTAACGAGATGTTAAGCTCTATCATCTAAAGAAGCAGAACATTATATTATAATATTTTATTTTATTAATAACACCACTGATAAAAATGATTAGAATTCAACATTCAAGATTTACTCAAATATTGGCTTTGATAATATTATTTATCTCAACAATTTTCATCTCACATTCTGTATACGCTAGCTCTTCCAATAAAACCACTTCTAATAAAGTGATTTCTAACAAAAACCCCTCTAACAAAACAGAACCTAACAAGGCCGTTTCAGAGCAAAACTTTACGATAGCCACCGACGCATTGTCTCAGTTTAAAGAAGCTTATCATTTAATCAAATCATCCTATATTAATGAAACAAATGATCAACAGTTAATCACTGCCGCCATTAGAGGTATGGTGCAACGTTTGGATGAACATTCACAATATTTTGATAAAACCGAGTTAGCAATTCTTAATGCACAAACTGATGGCCAATATGCTGGAGTCGGTTTAGGCTTTGTTGACCACCCATTAGGTCTTAAAATTATTAATGTAATAAAAAATAGCCCTGCCTACCAACAATCAATATCCCAGGGCATGGTTCTTACCGCCATTAACGACCTCAATATTAAGAACATTTCAGCAAAAGACGCCTATAAACTATTACAAGGTGAAGTTGATTCTAAAGTAAAACTTAGGCTTGCCCTATTAACTAAAAACAAAATTTCTAGTGTACATAATTATCAACTAACTAGAAAAGTCATTGAAATTCCCAGCGTGAAATATCAGTTATTACCTCATCATATTGGTTATTTAGCTCTCTCTCAATTTACTCGAAAAAGTGCAACTGAATTTACTGAGGCTATCGGTCAACTTTCCGTTAAACAGCCGATAAATAAAATCATTATTGATCTGCGCAATAACCTAGGCGGTGTTATCGAATCAGCGATCCAAATTTCTGATTATTTTATTGATTCGGGGAAAATATTAATTTCAACGGGAAGAGCAGAAGATGCGAATGAGACCTACCTTGCTAGCAAAATAACACCTTACAAAAACTTTGATGTGGTTATTTTGGTTAATGCCAACACCGCATCAGCGAGCGAATTTTTAGCGGCGGCATTACAAGAGCACCACTTAGCAACAGTAATAGGAGAGCCATCTTACGGAAAAGGAACAATCCAAAGCATTTATTTTTTAGCGCAAGATGCGGGATTAAAGATAACGACCGCTCAGTATTTCACCCCCAAAGGGCATAAAATTCAAGATATTGGCATTAAGCCCGATATAACCTTTAATACAAAAAAATTAAAGAATCATTATCCCGTAAAATCATTAAATAATTTAGAGTTATTACAGGCTTTTGAATACATAAAGACTATAAAAAGGAAATAACCATTTTTACATTTCAAAAAAAAACGCCCTTAATCATGTTAAGCCTTAGCTTATGTTTTTCATTGCCACTTTTAGCTAAGTCAGTCACATCATTTCTTACCCCTCAAGAAAACCAATTAACTCATAAAGTAAAACCAAAAATTTCCATTGTGATTGACGACTTAGGTGACAACTCAATTATCGCAAAAAAATTACTTTCACTACCAGGACAAATGACAGCAGCAATTTTGCCTCAAACACCTCACGCTATCACCATATCAAATTTTGCGGCAAACAAGGGGCACGAAATCATCATGCATTTACCCATGGAAGCTTTTACTCGCCCTGACTTACTTGGTCCCGGCGCATTATTATCCTCAATGGATCAAAGCACCTTTATTAACACATTCAAAAAAGACATTGAATCAATCCCCAATATCATTGGCTTTAATAATCACATGGGTAGTTTACTCACAGAAAATACCGAAAAAATGCAATGGCTAATGGAAGAAGCCAAAAATCAATCATTCTTCTTTTTAGATTCAAAAACTAGTCAAGATTCTATTGCAGAAAGTACTGCAAAAATAACCGGTATTGCGAGTATTGGCCGAGATGTTTTTTTAGATCACAAAGGACATCAATCTTCGATTGAAGAACAATTTAGCAAACTAAAAAAAATAGCAAGAAAACGAGGCCACGTAGTGGTTATATGCCATCCTTATGCTGAAACCTTCAAATTTTTACAACAACATATCACTAGCTTGAACCAAGAATTTGAATTAGTTGGTTTAAGTCAATTGTTAATAGCTAATTTAGATTCAATTGAAAAAATAAAACCTCAAGCTAAAGTAAACACTTCTGCATTAGTCCATTCAATTGACTAATTATATCCCTTTATCATTTCTTAACCGATGAACTCGAATCCTTTTAATCTGTTAGTTAAATTGACAAAAATTATTTATTGAATTACCGTCATTGCTTGTAAGCGAGGCATTGCAGATATTTATTGCTTACATTTAATCAAAAATAATTTAGAGTTTAATTTTTCAAAGCATCAATTACTAATAAAAACTAACTAAAATAAGGGAGTGTAATCTATGAAAATAACGGCTGGTGTCATCTTAATCATCGCGGCAATCTTTAATCTTTTTGCATCTTTTGGCTATATGGCTGGTGGAGCAATTACATCCGGAGGCTCCCAATACGCGGAAAAGCTAATGGTAGAAGCGGCTAAAAATAACTTAGATAACAGTATCAATGAAGATCAACCAACCGATTTAAACGTCATCAAAAATGCACTTGATGATGGTGAAGCTATTGGCGGCGGTTTGATGGTTTATGGTATTTTCCTTTTAATTAGTGTTGGTATTCTAATTGCTGGCGCGGTTTTCTTGTTTAAAGAATCAAACCCAGGCTTTATTAAAATAGCTGGCATTATTTCTATTCTTGCAGAAGTTATTAGCATTGTAATTATCTCGTTTGGTGTTATGAATGTTTTAGGAATTGTTGGTGGAGTTTTAGCATTAATCGCTGCAAAATCAATCGGCATACCAATACAAGAAGAACCTTCGGAAACCAGCGCTTAATTTTAGTTAGGATTCTAAATGTCAATATCAAACTCATCGGTGCGAGCAAATCAGGTTTTAATCTTAATTAAACAAGATATTGCTCGCACACTTCAAGGTACTCATGGCCAATTATTTTTAATCTTTTTTGCAATATTTTGGTTTTGGGTATTGTGGCAATGTAGTGGTGGTGTAGCTAATTCGCTTGCGCAAACAAGCAATGAATTTGACCAAACCTGGTTACTAAATATCGTCTTTAGCTGGATTTTTGATGGCGATCAACAGGTTTTATTTGCTCAACATCCGGCGACACTTTCTTTATATTATTTGTTGGTTATTAGCACCATGCCACTGTTTGTTTTATTGGCTGCAAGTAATCAGACTGCTGGTGATATTGGTAGTAAATACCTTCGCTTCTTGATCCCAAGATGTACTCGAACGGAAATTTATGTCGGTCGATTTTTAGGTAACTGCATTAGTATCAATTTCGCCTATTTAATTGTCACTCTTTGCGCCGCATTTTTATCGTTGAGTATTGATAACAATGCGTCGTTGATAAATGTTTTTATGTATAGTTTACAAATTACATTATCAATTGTTTTTTACAGCCTTCCTTTTGTAGCAATAATGGCTCTTTGTTCGGCCAGCTTAGGTTCTGCCAGTCTTTCTGCTTTAACGGGCTCTAGTCTTTATTCAGTATTAGCTCTTATTATTACCTTCGTTTCTATCCGTTGGCCTGAAATAAAAAATATTGGTTATCTAATGCCGAGCGTGACTAAATCGTTACACTTAAGCTTAGATTTCGGTGATTTGCTGTCTGCTGGTATGGTTGCCGCGCTTTTTGTGGCTATTTTTTCGGGAGCTGGCTGGTATGTTTTTCAAAGGAGAGATATATAATGTCACTAGTTATTCAAACCTCTAATCTTTGCAAATCATTTGCAGATAAAAGCGTACTTAAAAATATTTCTCTCAAGGTGAGTAAAGGAGTGTCCACAGGATTAGTAGGGCATAACGGCGCAGGTAAAACCACACTGTTTTCATTGTTATGCGGTTTTTTAAAGGCTAATAGTGGCGATATTGAAGTATTAGGTGAAAATCCGGCTAATCCAAATTTAAGTGGTCGGCTCTCAATTTTACCGCAAGATGCCTCTTTTGTTCAGGGCATTAAAATTGGTAAACAGCTTATTATGTTGGCAGAGTTACAAAATTTTTCAGGTGATACCGCTATAGCTGAAGCCCGTAGAGTTTTAGCGATTGTCAATTTGTCAAAAGAATGGAATCAATTACCCGACAAGTTAAGTCATGGGATGTTAAAGCGATTGTCAATTTCACAAACATTTATTGGCAGTCCAGAATTAATTTTACTGGATGAACCAACGGCAGGTCTAGACCCTGAATCGGCTAAAAAAATTCGCGATTTAATCCGTCACAAACAACAGGAAATTACCTTTGTTATAAGTTCTCATAATTTAGAAGACATTGAGGATTTATGTCAAGAAATATTGATCCTAAAATCAGGCCAGCTTACTCATCATGAAAACATTGCCGATTTAACCGCACGCTCAAGTGTTTTAACCTTCAAAATGGAGCAAGAGCCACCTCAAGATATTGAAAATTTATTTAATAAAATATCACAAGTGACCAAAGTTAGCGTTGGAGACTCTGGAGAAAGGAAGCTAACAATATATTTTAATTCAGGTCAAAATGACGCTTTGCTTGAAATCGAAATACTTAAATGTCTCGCAATAAAAAAATTAGGATATCGCGAAATGATAAGAGGTGAAAGGCTTGCAGATAAAGTGATGAAAATGTCAAAATAAAATGGGTAAATTTCCGCCCCAGGTGCCGTATTATAACAGTCAAAATTCGTAATTATTTACCCCACTAACCTATTATTTAATGGTGATTTTTTCTATAAAAAAATTACCATTTGCATAGCTATAAATAAAATCAGCTAACAGTAAGTCTAATTATCAGACCTTTAAAAAAACCGCACTAACCGTAGTTAAAAGGTTGTATATAATGAAAAACATAAAAACAAATTAAAAATTAGTTAGCCTCAACTCGGAATAAGAGCAACAAATAATCTATTAAAATGCACGATTCATAAAACTCGAAAAAAACTTAGTCAATACAAGCCATTTTGAGTTCATCATGCTCTCTTATTTGCATCTTCTTTTGACCGAACAATCATTCCACTGATTAGTTTTTTTTCTTAATTCGCATTTTGAATAATAATCTTTTGACCTTTATCATCAGTTGTTACTTCACCAACAGATTCTAACTTTACTTCGCCATTGCCCACTTTTACAGGAATAGTAAAAGGTTTATAAAGGACTTTACCGCTCCCATCAACAACACTTGCCATTAAGTGAATATAATAAACGCCTTGTTTTTCTGCCATGACTTTGATTGGAGCAATTGCTCTTGGCTTGTTATGTGATTTTCTAGTCATTTTCCACTGTTTTTTGCTACTTAACCAAGATAGTTTTTTAGCTGAATTAAGTTTTGTTGCTATCGCAGAATCAACGGAAGACTGAAATTGAACGGCAATTTCAATTTCATCTCCGGGCTGAGGTGAGTCCGTTAATATTTTATAACTCATTGCTATCGGCGCACTCGGTTTTCCGATGGGCTTCACTGTTGAAACAGCCAAAGACGAAGCGACTAAAGATTTTTTTTCTTCTGTGGGTATTTGTTTCTTACTGTCATTTGAGCAAGCAAAAAGGCTCAATGAAGACAATAGTAACCACACGATTTTATTCATAGTTTTCATTTTTTTTCCTCTACTCTAGTTTGCTGTCAAAGTAACATCAATACAGCTGTTTTTAACTGCACCTTCAATATTATTATAATCATAAACTTCTAGCACATATTTACCTGAGCTGAGTGTTTGTGATACTGATTCATTAACTGAAGTCGACGTATCTGCTAAAAAAACTAATTGCCCTTGTTTATACGCTGACATATCTGGATCGCCACCAACTGATTTGGCTAATAGGGTAAAACTGTAGGAAGCTGTAGTTGCAATGTCAAAAATTAAAAGTTTTCGATTACCTAATTTATTAAACTGTCCATTGCTACCATAACTGCAAACCTCAACGCTTCCTCCGCCAATAACTAGCGATTGATATATAGGAAGATTTCTAGCGTCGCCACCATGGTTTGTCTCTCCTGTAGCAAAATCATCATTCACTCGAATATCTTGAGATAATAACAACGAATCAATTGCCACTGCATTGCCTGGCGAAATGATTTTTAGTTGATTAATAAAAGAGTAGATAGAGGTGAAGGCTTCCGTATTTTTTTCACCGCCGACCAGCACTTGATAGAGAGGCGTAAAACCTAAACTGATAACATCTGAACCATCATCGTTTGAATCATATAAGTCATAAATTAACGATTGGATGGATGATTCTGAAAACCAGCCTTTATTACTATCTGTTGGGTTAGTCTCAACATTAATATTAAAATACAAACTTTGATTAACACCAAATGAATCTCTATAAAAAGGATCATCTGTTATGATTGCTGAAAAAGCATTACCAAAACCTTCACCCAAGGCAACTCTTAAATCAAGCTTATCGCCAGCTCCATGGCTACCTCCAATAGAATCTGAACGAGACAATACGCCTTCAAAGTAATGCGCCCATTCATGAATGATGACATGATCATCATATTCATCAGTATCGCTGTCGGCACTGCCTAAAATATAAATTTCGCTGCCATTAAAATGAGACGTTATGATTTGGCCTAACGTTGTGTCACCCTCAACATTAACATTATTAACGCTCCAATTAAGTTTAAGTGCCGGTAACGCAATAGCAGGATCTGCGGCCACGATTTTTTCTTTAGTTTTATAAACTGAATCAAGAATAGCAAAAGGTGCCGCCACTCTAGTTTGCGTATAACCTGAGCCGGTCCAACCTGATCCGGCATTCAAATCAATCACCATTGACGTGATATTCATATTTTGCGTCGCAGAATCCATAACATATAATGCTTTTCCATTGGTATTATCAACCACACTAAAATCCCAGCTTGGTGTTGCACCTAGTTGTTTTAATTCAGCTTTAACGCGAACAACATAATTAGATGAAGCGGCTACAACAAAACTATAATCACCATTTGCATCACTCACTACGGTATCTAATATTGTAGAATTACTAGCATCCAATAATTCAACCGTTGCCCCACGAATATTAGCTTGGGTTATATTATTATAATCAAGCCCATCGACATTATTGTGTGTAATTAAATCAAAACTAAGCTTTCCAGATAAGGTTATTTCGGCTGGTGTTTCTATAATAGTTACATCCACAGTATCCGTTGCAGTGGCCCCCGTTGAATCCGTGACAGTTAAACGAAAGGCCATCAATAAAGTTTGACTCGCATTAAATGCCGGTGCGTCAAAAGAAGCGCTAGCACTATTGGCATTCATCAAAACTACTGATTGACCAGAAACTTGTTGCCACAGGTAACTTATAATAGCAACATCATCAGAGCTTCCACTGCCATCCAGTGTTGTGGTCAATAATTCAATCGCATCAAAATCATTAGGTAAAACCACACTTGGCGGCTGATCAGCGGTAATTGTTACCGTTAACGTATTGGTGCTTACTGCACCATCATCATCTGTCACGGTGAGTTCAAAAGTTAATGCTGTATTTGATGTTACTGCAGGCGCCAAAAAGTTGGCAACAGCTAAACTCGCGTTGTTTAAGCTAACGACCGGAGAGCCTGCGGTTTGTCGCCACGTATAATTATTTATTGAGCCATCGCCATCTCTACTTGCACTACCATCCAGCACCACGGTGGTTAATTCAACCGCAGAAAAATCAGCGTCGAGATTAACAACGGGAGCACGGTTAGCAAACTGAGGTGTATTTTTATCTCCCCCAGAACTACTGCCACATGCAAACAGAACATTCAGTATTATCGCGCTAACGATATAACGTGTAACAACATAACTGATTGATTTCATAAAACGCCTCTACGCCATTATTTTAACTACAAGTTAATCCATTGATTCAGTTCAAACAAAACAATTTACTCTTAGTTGGATTAACCGATACTGAACTAAGTTTAGTTTGTAATCTAGTAATTTGTCCGTTAATCAAGCTTGTTTTTACCGGACATAAAAAAAGCTCCAAAAGGAGCTTTTTAAATCAACATTTGGAATAATTTATATATTACATCATTCCAGGCATTCCGCCCATACCACCCATTCCGCCCATGCCACCCATATCAGGTGCAGCAGGTGCATCATCAGCAGGTAAATCCGTTACCATTGCTTCAGTAGTAATCATTAAACCTGACACCGAAGCCGCATGTTGCAAAGCGCTACGAGTTACTTTTGTCGGATCTAAAATTCCCATGGCTATCATATCGCCATACTCACCAGTCGCGGCATTGTACCCGTAATTGCCTTTACCTTTACTAACAGCGTTAAGAACAACAGATGCTTCATCACCCGCATTATTAACAATTTGACGCAAAGGCGACGTAACCGCTCTTAATAAAATATGAATACCTGCGGTTTGATCATCATTTTCGCCGGTTAATTTTCCAATGCTTGCTGCGGCACGAACAAGTGCAACACCACCACCAGGAACAACACCTTCTTCTACTGCTGCGCGAGTTGCGTGAAGCGCATCTTCTACACGAGCTTTCTTTTCTTTCATTTCGATTTCAGTAGCCGCGCCCACTTTAATCACTGCCACACCGCCCGCTAATTTAGCCACGCGTTCTTGTAATTTTTCTTTATCGTAATCTGAAGATGTTTCTTCAATTTGACGACGTATCATTTCAACTCGTGCTTCAATCGTAGCACTTTCGCCTGCACCATCAATAATGGTGGTATTTTCTTTAGTGATTGAGATTTTTTTAGCCGTTCCTAAATCATCCAATGTTGCTGTTTCCAAAGACAAACCAACTTCTTCAGAGATAACTGTTGCTCCAGTTAAAATAGCAATATCTTCTAACATCGCTTTACGACGATCACCAAAACCAGGCGCTTTTACTGCGGCAACTTTAACAATGCCACGAATATTATTAACCACTAAAGTCGCTAATGCTTCACCATCAACATCTTCAGCGATAATTAATAATGGTTTACCCGCTTTAGCAACGTTTTCAAGTACTGGTAACAATTCACGGATGTTTGAAATTTTCTTATCTACAATTAATACGAAAGGTGCTTCAGTTTCGACTGACATGCTTTCTTGGTTGTTGATAAAGTAAGGTGATAAGTATCCTCGATCAAATTGCATGCCTTCAACAACATCCAATTCATTTTCTAACCCTGAACCTTCTTCAACAGTTATAACACCTTCTTTACCCACTTTACCCATGGCAGTAGCAATAATGTCACCCACATCTTTATCTGAATTGGCAGAAATTGTGCCAACTTGAGCGATTGCTTTATCATCTTCACAAGGCACTGAAAAACTTTGTAATTCAGCCACAATAGCTTTAACCGCTTGATCAACACCACGCTTAAGATCCATTGGATTCATGCCTGCGGCAACTGATTTTAAACCTTCATTTAATATAGATTGAGCGAGTACCGTTGCCGTTGTTGTTCCGTCACCAGCAACATCAGACGTTTGTGATGCAACTTCTTTCACCATTTGTGCGCCCATATTTTCGAATTTATTCTCTAATTCGATTTCTTTGGCAACAGAAACACCGTCTTTAGTGACCGTAGGTGCGCCAAATGAACGATCTAATATAACGTTACGGCCTTTAGGTCCTAAAGTCACTTTTACTGCATTTGCTAAAATATTAACGCCATTCACCATTTGTGAGCGAGCGTCATCACCAAATCTTACGTCTTTTGCTGACATGATTGATTCCTCTAATTAGTTAATTTTATTCAATAAATTTGATTAATTCAGTTACTCGATGATGCCTACAATGTCATCTTCACGCATCACTAATAATTCTTCGCCATCTACTTTGACTTCGCTTCCTGAGTACTTTCCAAAAAGAACTTTATCACCAACCTTTACTTCTAGTGGGCGCACATCACCGTTATCTAAATGCTTACCATTTCCAGCCGCTAATACTTCTCCACGGCTTGGTTTCTCTTTAGCATTGTCTGGTATTAAAATTCCGCCTGCACTAACTGTTTCATCTTCTATACGTCTAATTAAAACGCGGTCATGTAAAGGACGAATACTCATCGATTTTTTCTCCTAAAGATTGCTAACTCTACTCTTTATAATAATTGTCGAATTAGCGATTAATTAAAATTAAACAACAAAGGCTATATGGGGATCATTTTTTAGCACTCAACCCTTTTGAGTGCTAAATATAATAATTTGCCTCCAATTAAACAATACATCCATGTACTTTGTCTTACGCTTAACCACTAAACTTTTTAGCTCTCTAATATCCTTTCATTTTGATATACTCTCTTTATAAGACTTAATGACGATCAAAGATAATAATGACTGAATATTTACTTAATTTTATTGCACTCTTCACTGAATCTGCACCTTGGCTACTATTAGGCCTATTAATAGCTGGTTTTATGAAATGGCTAGTGCCAATGGAGTTATTACAAAAGCATATGGGTGATAACCGCTTTCGCTCAATTATAAAAGCGGCATTAATAGGTGCTCCGTTACCTTTATGTTCTTGTGGCGTGATCCCTGCGGCTATTGGTTTAAAACGATCAGGCGCCTCGCCTTCGAGTACCATTTCTTTTTTAGTTGCCACACCAGAAACAGGTGTGGACTCAATATCAATCTCTTATGCTCTTTTAGGACCGTTTTTTGCGATTATAAGACCTTTTGCCGCGGTTTTTACCGCTATTTATGCAGGTGTCATGGTTAAATTCTTCGCATTAAAACCCCTTACAACACAAACTGATTCTGCAAAACAATCAGAGAACTCTAACTCCTGCTGTAAAAGTGCAAAAAAACAAGCAAACATTGTCGAAGCAAATACGGCCAAAGAAACTCAAAGTTGTTGTGGTAAAAAAGAACCGCAATCCACATCGAAACAACGTAATATTAAACAGCTTTTACTCAATTCACTCAAATTTTCTAGTGGCCAATTACTTTCTGACATTAGCAAATGGCTGCTCATCGGCTTATTACTTGCAGCCGCCATCAAAACGTGGGTTTCAACTGATTTTTTATTACAATGGGGAGATGGATTTTTAGCCATGGTTGTTATGGCGGTGATTGGCATTCCTATGTATATCTGCGCCACGGCTTCAACACCTTTAGCCGCAGGTTTTTTAGCGGCTGGGTTGTCGCCTGGCGCTGTTTTAGTTTTCATGCTTGCGGGTCCCGCAACTAACATTGCAACAATGGGCATGATTCGACAAGAGCTGGGAACGCCTGTTTTAATCTCTTATCTTTTTAGTTTAATGACCGCTAGCATAGGCATTGGTTATTTAGCCAATTGGCTTATTGCAAAATTTGGCTTCATCATTCCGGTTATAGCTGCTCATGAACATAGCTTAAATGATTCGCTACTCTATACTTTGTCAGCCTTATTGCTAGCGGCATTAATGATTCGCAATCAAATAAAACTCCTTCAAAAGAGCTAAAAAAACTGAATTCTTATCCCGAACTCTAGGTTAGTAGACAATAAGTAGCAAAAAATTAACTAAAATCGCTTTTAAGTCACTAAAATCTAAAAACGTGAAAAACAATTCTTTTTTGTGAACAAAGTTCTTTTCATTTAACCCAATACAGCGTAAAGTCTCATTCTTAAACTTTTTTAAGATTTTAACGTCTTTTAGTCACCTTTGTCTCTAAGAAAGACTAAAATTGATTAATTAAAGAACAAAATCGTTCAATAACTGTCTACATGTAAACGTATAGCTTGCTTTTAAAGGCAATAACCTGTTTAAAGACGATAACTTGATTTAAATAGAAGAAGACAATAAAAAACTAAATGAAAATATTACTCTTAAATGGTCCTAACCTTAATTTACTCGGTACTCGCGAACCTGAAATTTATGGATCATTAAGTTTGCAAGATATCGAAAATCAAATGCAAACAATTGCTAAAGAGTCTGCGGTTGAATTAGTTACCTTTCAATCAAATGCAGAGCACGAAATTATTGATCAGGTTCAAAATGCCATTAACCAGAAGGTTGAATTTATTCTGATCAATCCAGCGGCTTTTACGCATACTAGCGTGGCAATTCGTGACGCTTTGGCCAGTGTGCAAATTCCGTTTATAGAAATTCATCTTTCCAATCCGCATACAAGAGAAGCATTTAGAAAGCATTCTTACTTCTCAGATTTAGCCGTCGGCATCATTGCAGGATTTGGCGTTGATAGCTATTTAATGGCACTCAATTCCGCAATAAAAAAACTACAAAATTAATTATTAAAAATATCAACTAAAAGGTAAATAGGTATTATGGATATTCGAAAAGTTAAGAAATTAATTGAATTACTCGAAGAGTCTGGCGTCGCAGAGATCGAAATCAAAGAAGGCGAGGAATCAGTTCGTATTACCCGAGCTGTTGCGCCACTACTTGGTGCTGTTGCAGCTCCAGCCCCTATTGCGGCAGCCCCTGCAGCCGTAGTCGCACCAGTAGCAGAAAGCACAGAAATAAGTGGACACCAAGTAAAATCTCCAATGGTTGGAACCATGTACTTAGCACCATCACCTGGTGCCAGTAATTTTGTGTCTGTTGGTGATAAAGTTAATGTTGGTGATACTTTATGTATTATTGAAGCGATGAAAATGATGAACCAAATTGATGCAGATAAAACCGGTACAATTAAATCAGTCCTTATCGGCGATGGTGAAGCCGTTGAATTTGATGAGCCGCTTTTTATTATTGAATAAAAAAGCTTAAAGCTTTTGTGAGAAAACAAATTAGCGTTAATTTGTTTTTGTTTAAAATGACACTATTTGGAAATAAAAATGCTTGATAAAGTGGTAATAGCCAATCGCGGAGAAATTGCTCTGCGAATATTAAGAGCTTGTAGAGAGTTAGGGATTAAAACCGTTGCTGTACATTCTACAGCTGATGAAAGTTTAATGCATGTTCGCTTGGCTGACGAGTCCGTTTGTATTGGTCCAGCCTCCCCATTAGAAAGTTACTTAAACATTCCCGCCATTATTGCTGCTGCAGAAGTAACTGGTGCGGTTGCAATTCATCCGGGTTATGGTTTTTTAGCTGAAAACGCCGACTTTGCAGAGCAGGTTGAACGAAGTGGTTTCGAATTTATTGGTCCTACCGCTGACTGTATTCGGTTAATGGGTGATAAGGTTTCAGCGATTGCTGCAATGAAAAGAGCCGGAGTTCCCTGTGTTCCTGGTTCTGATGGTTCATTAGGTGATGATGAAAAAGCAAATCTCGCTATCGGAAAAAGAATTGCCTATCCAGTCATCATTAAAGCATCTGGCGGTGGTGGTGGACGTGGTATGCGTGTGGTAAGAAAAGAATCTGAATTAATTGAGTCTATCGCATTAACCAAAGCAGAAGCTAAAGCCGCATTTAATAATGATGTTGTTTATATGGAAAAATTCTTAGAAACGCCACGCCATGTTGAAATTCAAATTATGGCAGACAAACACGGCAATGCTATTTACTTAGGTGAACGTGATTGTTCAATGCAACGTCGTCATCAAAAAGTAGTCGAAGAAGCACCAGCACCCGGTATCACTGAAGAGAAACGTCGATTTATTGGAGAGCGCTGTGTTCAAGCCTGTATTGAAATGGGTTATCGTGGAGCAGGCACTTTTGAATTTTTGTATGAAAAAGGTGAATTTTATTTCATTGAAATGAATACCCGAGTACAAGTTGAACATCCTGTTTCAGAATTAGTTTCTGGTGTGGATATTATTAAAGAACAGCTTCGAATTGCAGAAGGACAACCATTGTCTTTTAAACAAGAAAATATTCAACTGCGCGGTCATTCAATTGAATGTCGAATTAATGCTGAAGATCCCAATACATTTATTCCATCGCCAGGAACCATTACTCGTTACCATGCGCCAGGTGGACCAGGTGTGCGTTGGGATTCTCATATTTATTCTGGTTACAAAGTACCTCCTTATTATGATTCTATGATTGGAAAGTTAATCACTTACGGCGAAACTCGTGAAGTTGCTTTATCAAGAATGCAAATGGCGTTAGATGAAGTGGTTATTGATGGCATTAAAACAAATATCGAACTACAACGTCGCATTATGGCTGATGAGAATTTCCAAAAAGGTGGCTGCAATATCCATTATTTAGAACATAAACTAGAAAGTGAAGCGGAGTAAACCTCCGCTTTTTTATCTGTTAGTTCTTTTATTAATGCGCCTGTTCCCAATTATCACCAACCCCAATATCAACAATCAGCGGTACACTTAATTCAACCGCGTTAGCCATTAATTCATTAATTTTTTCTTGATACTCTTCTACTTTATCATT
>Ga0256845_1000317_pt1 | contig 46316 bp, 32 predicted proteins | sample RiftiametaG_FD_189101 | JGI IMG/M metagenome (GOLD analysis project Ga0256845, IMG submission 189101) | Tube worm associated microbial communities from hydrothermal vent at the East Pacific Rise, Pacific Ocean - Riftia | ecosystem: Host-associated > Annelida > Integument > Unclassified ...
GCCATTAACAATACGACAACAAGCACTTCGAAAGTAATCTGCGATGCTAACATTGTAACCAAAAGAAATAGAGACCCATCTCACACTTATCGTGAAATATAAATTAATTAATTCTTTATTAATAAGGAAATTAAAGCCAATCGGTTAATTTAACGCCAAAGCCAATACGTGAAGTATTTTGGTCAAAATAAATTAGGCTTTCTCCGTAACCACTAAAATATTCCACATACCATCTTAAATGCTTGCTGAATGGAAATGACCAGCCCAATTTGATAGAGCCTTTATTGTTACTACGTAAATTATTACGCAGTAATAGATCCACATTATGCCTATCTGGAAGCCTCCATATGGCGCCTAATTCAGCATATCCCATGTATCTTTCAATGTTAGGATTATCATCTCCATCAGGGTCTCCAAGATTATTTTTATCTTTTTCTGGCAAGCGCCACCATGCCCTTAGATTCCAAATAAAATCATTGTGCACAAAAGCCACTTTTCCGGCAATCCGATTCCAACTACGAGATAATTCTCCTGTCTGCCCATTGGATTGATGACTAAAAGAAAAAGAAGAATAAGCAACTTTTGCTCCAATAAAAGACCAATTTTTTTTATAACTAAGAATCAACTCAGGCTCATAATTCGTCTCTCTAAATGGTGATGAAATTTTACTATTATAAGACTGCCACCAACTCGTGGTTGTAAAAGCAATTTCCAGGTCTAATCCTTTTGTTAAAAAGTCTTCAGCAGCAATGTACTTAACCGAAAACTGAAATTTAGCTTCTAAATCATCTAATTTATATCTTTGTGGGCGGTTAACATACGGCTGCTCATTTGCATTAAAATAAGTTATAGGTAATACATAATTGGGCTTATGAGGCAATACCGAAAAAGGATTGCTTAATGCCGCTTTTTCAAAAGCTACCCGACGTCCAATTGCCGAGTGGGTGATTTTTTGACACTGCAGACGTAATTCAGCAAGTGTTATGTCTTTATCAGCCGTTCGGCTGCGTACGGCAATACAAGCTTCAATAGCGGCCTCTTCTACTTGAGAGTAAGCCGGAGGCGTGAATATAAAAATCATTAAAGTAGCAATGATCAACCATATTTTTTTCATAATCTAATAACTCTTTTTTATCTTTATATAAAGCAAATGTTAAAGTTAATCTTTAAAAATCTATCAGCCTTTGATTTAACTTGTTGTATAAACAACCTACATAAATTATTTTACATAGCGACTAATTTTATCAGAATCTAATAGTACCCACTATAAAAGACTTAGCCTTTATACTTGTTTCTGCAAAATAGGGACATGATTTACTCAGCTAACTAATGATATAATAACGTTTCACAAGCCACCTTATTAAATGATAAAAGTTAAATATTATGTCCCCCTTTGCAATAGGCCAGCGTTGGCTAAGTGAAAATGAAACTGAATTAGGTTTAGGTATTATCGAAAGAGTTGACCACCGGTTAATTTCAGTTTTTTTCCCCGCTACAGAAGAACAAAGAACTTACGCAAGTGATAATGCACCTTTAGCCCGAGTGACTTACGAGGCTGGTGATGAAATTGAAACCCAGCATGGCGATATTCTTGTGGTTGAAGAAGTTGCCCCCCATAATGGTACTTTGGTTTATATGGTTAAGGCTTCAGCTGATAATGATCAACTTGTTCCACTTCCTGAAACTCAAATTAGCCACCAACTTAATTTAGACCAAGCTTCTGACCGCTTGTTTTCAGGGCAAATCGATTCTACAAAATGGTTTGAACTTCGCTATTCAGCAATGAAAGCAAAAGAAAAACAACAAAGCTCTCAAGTGATTGGTTTGCAAGGCCCACGGGTTGATCTAATTGGTCATCAATTACATATTGCATCAGAAGTTGGTAATCGCTTCTCTCCTAGGGTACTGCTTTCTGATGAAGTTGGCTTAGGAAAAACCATTGAAGCGGGCATGATTATTCACCAACAACTTTTAAGCCAACGGGCTCAACGTGTTTTAATTGTTGTTCCTCAATCATTAATTCATCAATGGTTTGTTGAAATGATCCGCCGTTTTAATTTGCATTTTAGTATTTTTGATCCTTCAAGAATTGAGTCTTTGATACAATTTAATGACGAAGAATTAGACATTTTATCCTCAAATGAAGACCCTGAAACGCCAATAGAAATTGAAGTAGAAAACCCCTACTTGAGTGAACAGTTAGTTCTTTGTTCTGCCGAATTTGTTGCACAATGCGATATTAATTTAATTGCTGATGGCGAATGGGATTTATTAATTGTTGATGAAGCGCATCATTTAGAATGGCATCCACAAAATCCAAGTAATGAATACCAACGTATCGAAAAAATTGCACAAACAACACCTGGCTTATTGCTGCTATCAGCAACGCCTGAGCAGTTAGGTCAAGAAGGTCACTTTGCTCGATTACGACTGTTAGATCCCAACCGTTTTTTTGATTTAGAAAAATTCATTCAAGAACAAGATGAATACAAACCAATTGCAGAGTTAATCGGACAATTAAATGAAAATGATCGTTGGAGCGATACACTCAAAAAACAAGCGTCTAAATATATTAAAGATTGTGAAATTACGGAAAATAATAAAAAACAAATTCTAACTGAGTTACTTGATCGAAACGGAACGGGGCGAGTTATTTATCGCAATACTAGAAAGAATATAAAAGGGTTCCCAAAAAGAATTTTACACCAATATCCACTTGAAAAATGTCCTGAATATGAAGTGTTATCACTTTGTAAAGATGAAAACCCTGACAATGCTGTTCAGCAGTTGATTCATCCTGAAACACAATTTGAGGATAGTAGTTGGTGTCAATTTGATCCAAGAGTGGAATGGTTAAATCATTTTCTTAAATCTCATCGCCAAGAAAAAATTGTTATCATTTGTGCCAACAAAGATACTGCAATTAACCTCGATTTACATTGTCGTTTTAAGCTGGGTATTAGCTGTTGCACCTTTCATGAGGATCTTGATTTAATCAGCCGAGATAGAGCGGCTGCTCACTTTTCAGATTTTGAGGATGGCGCTCAGGCAATGTTTTGCTCTGAAATTGGTAGTGAAGGTCGTAACTTTCAATTTAGCCATCACTTAGTTTTAATGGACTTGCCAATCAATCCTGACTTGCTTGAACAACGTATTGGTCGATTAGATCGAATTGGTCAATCCGAAGACATCAAAATTCATGTTCCTTACATGCAGCAAAGCGCTCAACAAATATTATTTAATTGGTACCACAAAGGTATGAAAGCGTTTGAACATACCAATGCTGCTGGAAGTAAACTTTTTTCTCAAACAAAAGCGTTGTTAATTGATTCGTTATTAAATGCTAAGGATGAACAAAAACATCTTCTGTTACTTGATGAAACCAAACGTCTTCGCGTAGAAATAACAAACGATTTGGAAAAAGGAAAAGACAAGTTGCTTGAACTGTCTTCTTTTAATGCTGAAAATGCCAATTATTTAATTGACCAAGTGACTTTAATGGATAGTAAAAGTCCTAAAGTCTTTATGCAAAAAACATGGAACCGCTTTGGTATCGATTTTGAGGACCATTCCGAAAATGCCTATGTTGTTCGACCGGGCGATCATATGTTTGTTGGAGCGTTTCCGGGGTTGCCAGAAGAAGGTTTAACTTTAACCTATGACAGAAATACCGCTTTAAGTCGCGATGATATGCAATTTTTAACATGGGAACATCCGATGACAACCGGAGCGATAGATTTAATTCTTGGGGAAAACAAAGGCAATGCGAGTGTTTGTATTTTAAACAATGAAGCAGTTAAAACGGGAACTCTATTAGTTGAAACGTTATACAAACTCGAATGTATTGCTCCTAAATACTTGCAGCCTCAACGTTTTTTGCCCTATCAAGTATTTCGACTTTTAACGGATGTTAATGGTTCGAATTTAGCTGAAAATGTTAGTCATTTAAACCTGAGTAAACAATGTAAAAAATTGGATAAACGAAATGCTCGCTTATTACTAAAAAGTGAAGAAAAAACATTAAAAGCCATTTTAACTAAAACGGATACAATCGCTCATCAACAAGCGTCATCAGTTCTTTCTGGTGTTGTTGAAAATATGCAAAAAATTCAACAGCAAGAATTACAACGTTTGATCTCTTTGAAAAAGAAAAATCCTAATGTCAGAGAAAATGAAATTGAGTTTATTAAAAAACAAACCTCGTTGTTAAGTAAATACTTAAAGGATTCGCAATTACAATTAGAATCTATTAGGGTAATCGTTGCGGTTTAAATAGGATGAGTTAGATTAAAACTTCTATTTTTTGATCTAATACAATTTCATTTTGATTTATTCGACTGCCATAGGCGATGACTTTAACGCCAACATTAACCGCTTTTGTAATTAAGGCTTCGTAATCTGGGTCAATATGCTTTGCAATATTTAATTGCTTGATACCGGTATGCTGTACCATAAAAAATAATGTTGCGCAGAAACCATCATTAACGCAATCAATTAATTCTCGAATATGTTTTTGCCCTCTAACCGTTACAGCATCAGGAAAATACCCTTTTCCATCTTTTTCTTTTAGGGTCACACTTTTTACTTCTAAATAAAGATCCTTTTTATTTTTTCGTTCCAAAATAAAATCAATACGACTATTTTCTTTACCGTATTTTACCTCCGTGCGTATTTTATTGATCTCAGGAAATTCAGCTATTTTATTATTTTTAAGTGCTTCATAAACAACTTGATTGGCAACTTGAGTGTTAATACAAATAAATTCTTGTTGCTCATTTTGAGCCAAAACCCAAGTGAAGGGATATTTTCTTTTAAGGTTATTGCTTCTTTGTAACCAAACAGTCCAGTTAGCTTGCCAACAATTTGTCATTGATCCCGTATTGGGGCAATGAACGGTTATAGAACCGAGGGTAGGATGAATAACGTCAGCTAAGAATCGTTTATAGCGTTTTTCAACAATGGCTGTTTCAAGTTTTGGTTCGAATAACATGATGGCAAATTAGTCGATAAAAGTTATTCATATAATACAATATCTTGACCAGCTTGTTGTGCTCTGTGTAATAAATTATCACAATCTTTTAATAAAGATTCTAGATTTTCGCTTTGGCTTAATTTTAATCCGACGCTAACGGTGATGATCTTTTTTGTATCTTCAAAACTAATTTCTAATGTCTTAACGCTTTCTCTAAATTCATTTAAAGAGTCAAAAGCATCACCCTCGTTCGTATTGCTTAATAAAATAGCAAATTCTGAACCATTCAAACGCCCGATGACATGCTGTTTAAAAAATCTAGAAAAAGCATTAGAAAACGTTTTGACAACAACGTCTCCATAAGAGTGATATACATTGTTAAAACTCTTAAAATGATCTATTTCTATAATTGCCATTGCGTAAGTACTTGAGCTAGCTTGGTTAGCTTTTATTTCAGTTTCAGATAATTCATAAAAATAGCGGCGATTATAAAGACCACTTAAATAGTCACGGTTTGCAGAATCTCTAATCGTATCAATCGCTTCTAATGATTCGATGTTGTGCATTATTCGGCAATAAAATTCTTCTTGTATAAAAGGTTTACGTAGAAAATCGTTAGCCCCATTTTTAATAAATTTAGCGGACAATGAAGCATTGCCATCTCCAGATAAGCCAATGATGGTTAAATCTTGTTTGTCGTATTTACTTCTTATTAATTTTACCAGTTCGAAACCATCAATATCAGGCATATTATAATCAGTGATAACTAATCGAATATCGGGATGATCAACTAAATGGCGAATGGCTTGTTTTGCACCATCGGCTTCAACAACTTGAAATTGATATTTGCTAAGCAGTTTAGAACATTGTTTTCTTGCCACCAGTGAATCATCTACCACGAGAACTTTTATTTCATGATTACGGCTTAATCGAGTAATTAATCTCATGGCATAATCATAAGAATAACGATTTTCCTTAATCACATAATCAACAATACCTTTATCAAATAATTCATCGCGTTTTTTTTCACTGTAACTAGCCGTTAATACAAGAGTCGGAATTTTTTGTGACAGAACATAATCAACTATTTCACCTTTGGGAGCATCGGGTAAGTTTAAATCGACGACGGCAGCAAAGTATTTTTCTGGCGATTCTGAGATCAGTTCTTGAGCTTGTTGCATAGATTTTGCAAAATCAGCTTCAAATTCGCCGTTAGCAGAAACCAGTAAACGCATCACCTTTAAAACTAACGCACTATCTTCAACAAGTAATAATTTTTTCATTGGTTTACATAGATTAAATACAATTCATTCAATGAGTATAGACGATATTTTTTATTCAGTTAATTAACACTTATGAAAGGAATATATATGGCGAAGTATTTGCAATACTTCGATTATTCTCCTATGTTTAACAAAGGTGCCAAATTAAAAAAATATGCTCCAAACTATGTCAGAAAATACCTATAAAAACTTTATAAAAGAAATACTTACCTTATTAAGTGTTAATCTTGTCCTAAGTGGAATATTACTCGCTATAATCACAACCGTTGACTCCAAAGCGTTGTATTGGATTATATGGATAATTTCTTCCGTGATGATCAATGTATTACTCGGTAAGCTCTTATGGAATAAATTCAGCAATAATTATTTACTTAAAAAAGCATTCACTCACTCCGACAAAAAATCCAACAATATCGATTTTAGTTATCGCTTGCCCTCTGAGTTAACAAACAAAGCGCCGGAAATAAATCGGTTTAATCATTTAATGCAGAGCTTAGAGGTTTTTTGTCGTAATGTTCAACGTGAGGCAGAATCTCAAACCCATGAATATGGCGAATTAGAAACAATTACCCAACAATTGATTGATGATGCAATGGTACAAAGCACTTGTGCTAAAGATACCACTGACTCCATCACTTCGTTAAATCATCAAATTAATGAAATTGCTGATAACGCTTTAGAAGTCAATCAGCTCGTTGACACCACATTACAGTCTTCACAAACAAGCAGTGAAAGCGTACAAAAAGTGACATTAGAAATATCTGAAACAGCAACCGCAATGGATTCTTTAGCCTCAACGATGAAAACCTTAGAACAAAGCACGGGTAAAATTGCTGATATTGCTACCGTCATTAACTCTATTGCCGCACAAACCAATCTATTAGCATTAAATGCAGCTATTGAAGCGGCTAGAGCGGGTGAACAAGGTCGAGGATTTGCTGTAGTTGCAGATGAAGTTAGAAATCTTGCTAATAAAACAGCTAATGCAACGAGCGAAATTGGCGAGTTAATTGAATCAAATAGTCAACAAACCCAAAAAGCAATCAGTGATATGATGATTACCCGTGAAAAGGTTATTGAGAGCGTTTCTAAAACATCAGATACTCAAGTATTTATGCTCGAAACGGGCGAACACATGCAAAGTGTGGTTAATAAAGTTAACCAAATTGTTGAGTCGACTCAGCAACAGTTAAAACGAAGCAGTGAAATTGCAAATGCGGCCGATCATCTTAATATTTTAAGCCAATCAAACCGACTTGCTTTGATGCAAACCATGTCGGGCATCAAAAGAACCTCGATACAAACCGCGGAGCTTCAAGAAAGCGCATCAACATTTGAAGTGGCTGATGTTGATGTAATTCACTCATGGGCAGAAGGTGGTGACATGCGCGCTTTATCTGCTATTAAAAAGATACTTAATGATAACGGTCATCATTGGGTGGATAAACAACCAAGCGCTGATATTTTATCAGATGTAAATACTCGCTTGAGTAAAAACAATCCTCCTACGGCTGCGGCAATAGCCGGAGTAAAAAGACATAACTTTGCTAAAAATTCAGTACTTGCAGACTTATCATCCGTCGCTAAAAAGCAACGTTGGCAGTCAGTATTACCTAAAGCCATCAATCAACTTTCTCAAGTTAACAATATTCCTTCTGCAGCGGTTATCAGTGTTGCTAGAACAAATACCTTGTGGGTTAACAAACAAATGATTGAACAAGCAGGAGTTTATCAACAGCCTAAGTCATGGAACGAATTTTTTGATTGCTGTAAGTCTCTACAATCAATGGGCTACACCGCTCTTGCTCATAGTAATCAGGACTGGCAAATTGCCACTGTATTTGAAAGCGTGGTGGTTTCAGTTTGTGGCGCTCAGTGGTATCGTGATTCTTTTTGTAAAGGTACGGGAGTTGATGAGTTGATACCCGCTTTAGAGGCTTTTAAAGGTTTAAAAATTCACTGTGCAGATGATCCTGTCGGCAAGGATTGGACCTTGTTAGCTTCTGATATTATTAGTGGTCGAGCGGCTATTCAAATAATGGGCGATTGGGCAAAAGGAGAATATCAAGCTTCAAATTTAGAGTTAGGTGAAGATTACCTCTGCTGGACTTTCCCAGGACATAGTGAAGATTATGTTTTTGCTTCTGATACATTATTGATGTTTAAGCAAAGTGATAAAAAACGTCATAAAGCTCAAATGGAATTCGCAGAAATTCTTATGAGCAAACAAGGGCAAATTGATTATAACAACCAAAAAGGCAGTATTCCAACTCGCCAAGATATTGAAACTAATCAACTCGATGCTTATGGCAAGATATCTCATTCTTCATTTTTAAAAGCAGATCAATCCGATCAACTTGCACCGTCGGCAATTCATAATATGGCATTACAAGATGATAAAAAGCTCGCTCTTATCGCCGCTATTGAACAGTACTGGCATGATGATCTAATGTCGGCAAACCAAGCCGCTCAAATGATTTTATCAACAGTGGCTTAGTTTTAAAATAAAGACTCAATAAAGATTAACTTTCAACAAAAGCTCTTTCTACTACGTAATCACCCTGCACACCTTTTTTGCGACTTTCTTTAAAACCTTTTTCATCAAGAATGAGGCAAGTTTCTTTCAACATTGATGGACTTCCGCACAACATCACTCGGTCCAGTTTAGGATCAAGTCGCTCTAAACCAATGTCGGAACAAAGCTTTCCTGTTTTAAGTAAATCTGTAATTCTTCCTTGGTTTTGATATCGCTCACGAGTCACACAGGGGTAATAAATTAATTGTTGGCTAATCATCTCGCCTAAATATTCATGCTGTGCTAAATCTTCAGTTAACATTTTATGATAAGCCACTTCGTTAACAAATCTTACACCATGAAACAACACCACTTTTTCAAATCTTTCATAAGTTTCTGGATCTTTAATGATACTTAAAAATGGCGCTAATCCGGTTCCTGTACCAATTAAAAATAAATTACGTCCATCCAACAAATCATCAATCACCAAAGTGCCCGTCGGTTTGCTGCCAATAAAAATTTCGTCGCCAACTTTTAAGTGTTGTAGTTTTGAAGTTAATACGCCATTTTGAACTTTGATACTAAAAAATTCTAAATTTTCTTCATGATTAGCACTAGCAATACTATAAGCTCGCATAATTGGTTTTGCATCAACCTGATCAAGCCCAATCATTATAAACTCACCGTTTCTAAAACGAAGGCTTTGATTTCGTGTTGTTTTAAATGAAAAAAGCGTTTCATTCCAATGAACCACATCAGTCACTTTTTCTGTATTAAATTTACTACTCATAAATACCTAATGGTAATTTTCTAATGGTAAGTTTTTAATGTAAATAATATAAGTTGATGTGAGATAAACAAAGTTATCCCACATCAGCAAATAAAAGGAGAAGGTTAAATTATGAAGCTGAGGTCTGCTCTAAAACCATTGATTCTAATTGGTCTAAGTCAGGTATTGAAGCTCCAACGGTATCAACTTCAACCTGCATTTTTTCTGCTTCGGATAAATCATCTTGAGGTAAAAACTTTATATTCGTCACATTTACGTGAGAAAGTCTAGGAATGCCTTGTACCACAATGGCTAAAAAAGGAAGTTCTTTATTGGAATTTAAAGTGTGCACAATCGCTATACGTGAACGTTTATTCGCTTGAGGGTCATCCAAACCCTTTATAACATCAATTGAAACTAAAGGAACATTCATTCCACGCCATAATAAATGACCTAAAAACCATTTTGGTTTAGTTGACTCTACAGAAAATAATTCAACATTACTAAAAGGAACAATTTCTTCAACGTTTGTATTTGGCAATAAAATATTGCTGTTTATTGTCGGTATCATTAAGCTATAAACTTCTTGAGTATTTTCAGCCATAATATTGCCTCTATTCAGTTTTAAATTATTTTAAATAATTTGCCAATTTGTCTGCTAATTCTTTTGGATCGGCAATAACGGTTGCTAACCCTGAGTCAATGACGGCTTCAGGCATAGAAGAATTTGCGCAAGTATCAGGTGACTGCGCCCAAACCTGACCATTTAACGAATGCATTTTTTTTACGCCTTTTAATCCATCTTTTCCCATTCCGCTAAATATAATGGCACCGCTTTTATCGCCATAAATAGCTGCCAGTGATTCAATAACATCGTCAATACATGGCATATAAGGTTCACTCCATTTTTGCGAGTGGTCAACTAAAATTGAACCATCCTTCAAGAAAATCAGTTTTCCTTTCAGTGGTGCTAAGTAAACTTTTCCGGCTTCTACTGAGCAACTACCGTTTGCTATTTTAACTTCAAAATGACTATTGCTGGATAATATTTCTGCCATCACGGTCAAAAAACTTTCATCAATATGTTGTGCAACAACAAAGCTGGCATTAATATCAGCAGGTAAGTTTTGAAAAAACTTTTTAACCGCTGCCGGACCACCAAGTGAAGCCCCTATCACCCAACAAGGTGTTAGTTTATTACTTACATCAACGCGTTCTTCTGATTTAAAATCAAGACCTAATGCCGCCTCTTCAAGCATTGGTATTTCATACTCCGTTTGCACCGGACTGATGGCTTGATCCGTTTTTTCCAGATCGACACTTTCAACAGCTATTTTTTCAGCAGCAAATTCTTCAATATCTAAACTTTCAATCGCCGAGTCTTCAATTTCAGGACTTTTAATCTCAAAGCTTTCAGACTCCGCAGTTTCAACTTCAGAATTTTCAACTTCAGAATTTTCAAAATCGTTCTCTTCTAGCGGTGCTAAAACTAGCGCCTCTTCAGCATCTGTACTCTTTTCATCAGTATCCTCTTCATCTGTACTACCTGCTGAAGAATTATCAATGGAAACATCATCTATTTGGAAATCATCGATTGGTTGGTCTAACTCTTCATTTATTTCCTCATCTAACGATGTTAATTGCAAACCAGATCCGTCGTCTAATGATTCTTCATTAAGATCAATTTCATCACTCTCTTGTGGTTGTGATTCAATAATTATTTCTTGTTCGGAGCTTGTAGGTTCATCATCAATAATGTATTCGGCTTTGCCGGTTACTGGGGCCGAACCTATGTCTTCTAATGTTAAAGTGCTTGCTAATGAGCTTTCAATTTCTGATAGGTCTTTGCTGGGATCAGTGCCCTCTAAAAATTCATTTTCGTCGGCATTTAACTCCTCGGTATTTAGCTCAGAAATATCATCTTCGCCATTATCATATACCGCTTTGCCGATTATTTTCTCTTGCTCACTGGCATCAAGCTCTTCTATTTCAAATGATGCGACCTCATCACTTAAAGATGCTGCAACTTCAAAATCTTCAATTTTTATTTCGTCTTCGTCTTCTAATTCAGCTTCGGCTTCGCAATGCTCTTGCGCAACATCATCTTGAGTCGGTGATCCCATCATTGGAATAGATGAATTTGTGAAATCAATTTCTTCAATTGAATCGTTAGGCAAATCCTGCTGCTCTGACAATTTTACTAATTCGTTGGTAATTTCTTCTGTTTCATTAATATCTGAATGATTGGTTTGCTCATCATTAATACCGAATGCCAGGTTGTCTAACTCGGATGAGTCTAATTCAGTTGAATCTATCTCGCTTAAATCTAATTCAAGAATGTCATCTTCTACATTTGAGTTTAATATGTCATCGGTAATTAATTCTTCGCTTTCATGCTTTTCTGAAATATTTAACGTTGTCTCAAGATCTGGGGAAATATTTTCTAATTCAGAAACGAGCTCTGCGGCAATATCAACGGGCAACCCGATTGAACTACTTTCTAATTCATCTAATGCTGAGCTTAATTCATCGACCGAATCTAATTCTGGTTCTGCTTTTGATCCTAGCTTTGACTCGCTTGGAGAAACTTGCTCGGTTTGAATTTTTTCTATCGGGCCTGAAGAAGAATCATTCTCACTAATTCCTGTGAGTTCATATAATCGACTGACTAAGTTTTTGATCCAGTATTCAGGATGAGACTGTTTTTGGAGTGAACCCGGTTCATTAAAATAAATGGACGCTTCAGACTCGTCTAACAATAAATCAATATTATCATGCCAATGAGCATCATCAACATTGAGCAACCAAACATTTAAAGATTGATCTTCAATATGAATATTTTCTATTGAGGCAGGTTCAATATGATAAACAATTTGAATTCCTGCTGACTCAAGTAGACTGATTAGTTGTTTGCTTTCTTCACTTTCTGATGTGACCAAACCAATTGATAAATTACTCACGGTGGCCCTCAAGTTTTTTCAGATAATAAACCATTAATGGTTTCAAGTAAGTCGACTTCATTATAGGGCTTACCCATATATTGGTTTACGCCAATCGCTTCAGCTCGTTCGCGATGCTTTTCACCTGTTCGTGATGTAATCATTATTATTGGTAAATCCTTCATTCGTTCATCATGACGAATAATTGTCGCTAGTTCAAAACCATCCATTCGCGGCATTTCAATATCGAGTAACATTACATCAGGTAAATGCTCTGATAGAACGTTAACTGCATCAACACCATCTTTTGCAGTGATAACTTCAAAATCATTTCTCTCAAGTAATCGAGTGGTCACTTTTCTTACCGTGATAGAATCATCAACAACCATAATGGTTGGTGGCTTATCTTCTACGACTAACTCATCAACCTCAGCATTCACTTCAATGACGGCATCCACACGACGTACTAAAGCAGGCATATCCAAGATCAATACGACTTGTCCATCCCCCTGAATAGTTGCTCCTGATAGACCACTAACAGAGCTAAGTTGGCTACCTATCGATTTTACAACAATCTCTCGACTACCTAACAAGTCATCAACCTGAAGAGCGGTTGGATGATCCGCTCCGTGTAATAATAATACTGGCAATGGTTGTGATGCGCCGGTTCGATGGTTGGTTGATTGGTGCCCTAACATTTTTCCAAGATAATACATTGAATAATCAATGCCCGCGTAGGAAAATTTAGTGTCATCGTTTTCATAATATTCTTCAAGCTCAAATGGACTCACTCGAACAATACCTTCGATATTGGCCAAGGGGATCGCATAAGTCTCATCACCAATTTGAATCATCAAAGCGTGATTAACCGATACAGTAAATGGCAGCCTTACGGTAAAAACTGACCCTTTGCCACTTTCCGAGTCAATATCAATGACTCCGCCTAACTGTTTAATTTCACTGTTCACAACATCCATGCCAACACCACGACCTGAGATTTGTGTCACTGTCTCGGCGGTACTAAATCCAGCATCTAAAATGAGCTGCTGTAATTCATGCTGACTCATTTCTGTGTCTTTAGTAATAATACCTTTTTCAATCGCTTTTTGCCGTATCGCTTCAAGATCTAAGCCGCGACCATCATCTTTAATTCTAATAAATACTTCACTGCCTTCACGAAATAATGAAATGGTTATTTTCCCAGTTTCATTTTTCTTTGAACGTTTACGTTCTTCTGGCGTTTCAATACCATGGTCCATGGCGTTTCTTAACATGTGCTCTAGTGGTGCAATTAGTCGTTCTAACACGCTTCGATCCATCTCACCATCTGCACTGATTGATAGTTCAACCGTTTTGCCTAGCTCAGTACTGATTTGACGAATCATTCTCCTCAACCTTGGAACCAAGCTTTCAAAAGAAGTCATACGGGTTTGCATAAGACTTTCTTGCATTTCTGTATTAACACGGCCCTGCTGAAGTAATAAAGTTTCAGAATCGGAGGTTAAGGCATCCAGTGTATCTTTCAGATTAACTAAATCAACCGCACTTTCTCCTAAACTTCGGGTTAATTCTTGCTGGCGCGTATATCTATCCATTTCAAGTGGATCGAAATCTTCATACTCATTACCGCCACTAATTTCTCGTCGATACGAGATTTGACCTTCGGTTTCAATATCTAGATTTCTTAACTGGTCTTTTAAACGGTCAACCGTTGAATTCATTTCATCAAGGTTATATCTTAATACCGACATTTGTTGCTCTAAGCGAGAACGGAAAATACTGGTTTCGCCAGCTAAATTTACTAATTCCTCCAGCTGATTAGAATTAACACGAATTGAATCTGAAGAGGTCGGTTGTTTTCGGTTTTCTTCTTTTTGATCTTTATGTTTTTCGAATGAAACAATTTCAGCGTCCAGCGAGGAATCAGAAACATCTGTTTTCGAAGTAACATCATTGATTGAATTTTCTTCTTTTGGTTCAACCGCTGGCGCAGCCGCGATAAAAGTATTATCTAACTCTTCTCCATCAATCAGTCCTTTTAAACGAACAAAATAGCTCTCAGGAAAAGTCATTTGGTTTTTATCTTTAACTTCATGCACTAAAGATTCAATAACATCATAACCTTGCAACATGAAGTTTACGTGATTCGCATTAGCCTTGATTGAATTACTATTTATTTTTTCAAAGTACGTTTCCATTTCATGGGTTAAGTCGCCCAACACCACTAAATCTGAAAGCCGTGCTCCACCTTTAAAGGTATGTAATATTCTTTGCAATGAGTCAATCGCCTCTTGATCGTTTAAGTCTTCTCCCCATTGATGCATTGCTTCATCAAGAGCTATCAAAAGTTCATCAACTTCTTCTAAATATATTTCTAATACTTCTAAACCATCTTCATCTAAATTAATTTCATGAACATTACCACTAACAACGATAGGAGCCGCTGGTGTAATTGTGTCTTCAGAAAAAACAACTTCTGAAGTTTCTTTTTCAACAAAACTTTTAACTAATTCATTTCTATTTTCTGTTTTTGGATCTGTTACTTCCTCTGCCTCAACGTTATTGTCACTTACAATCTCAGAATTTATGGCATCATCATCAGCAGTATTGACAGCCGCCTCATCAATTGAAGAATTCTCATCGGTTTCAATGTCTTTGCTTTCATCAATAATAGCGATTTCTTCAACAATAGATGCTTCTTCAACAATAGATACATCTTCAACAACATCTATAGCTTCTATCTCATCGGTTGGTTCAACCGGTGTTTCATAATTTAGTTGAGCGTTTAGTTTTTCAATTTCTAATGTTGCGGCTTCGGGCCATCTAAAAACTCTAAGAACATTTACCATTTCAGTCAATTTTTCTGTTGCCATCTCCACAACATTTAAATCTTGAGTTGAGATTTCGCGACCAAAATCGACCATTTGATTAAATATTTCTTCAGCTGAAAATGCTAGGTCACCAAGATTCATAGCTCCAGCCATACGGGAGCTGCCTTTCAGGGTGTGATAAATTCTTCTTAATTCTTGATTAAGTTCTTTACTGTTTAAATGCTCTCGCCATCTAATTAAGAGCTCACCTGCTGTTTCAATTAATTCATCAGCTTCTTCTACAAAAAGTTCAACAAGCTCTTGATCCATTTCTTCAGGTGCATTATTTTTTGAAATATCTTCAATCCAACTTAACATTTCATCAAGCAAAGCATCTGTGGCTTTAAGGTCTTGATCAGAAGCAAGCAAATTTAACATAGAAGTTAACTCTTCAACTCCTGCTTCTAATAAACGGATATACTCTTTTTGTGAATCACTTTCGCTAACTGATAACCGACTGACTGATTCACAAACGGCTGATAACTTTTGCAATTCTTTAGATTTTATAAGTTCACTGCCTCGGTGAAAGGTATGTAACTCCGCAGAAATTTTTAGGATAAGATCCGCATCAGCAGGTGAGCTTTTAAGTTCGTTTAAATAATCAGTTGCCGCTTGCAAAATATCTAAACCGTCAGTTAAAAAGACTGAAATTAACTGCTGATTTTTCTGTTGTCCATCGATTGATTTTGAAGAAGCACTCGCGTTATCAACTTTGAGTAAACGAATACGCTCAGCAAGTGATGAATAATTTGACGAGTCGATAGGTTGAGCATTTTTTAATGATTCAATGGTATTCGATAAAAAGGTTTCAGCGTCAATTAAAAGCTTTATTGTTGATGCTTCAAAACGTTGATTATTTCCTTTTTTAAGACGAGCGTATTTTTCTAAAGGTCCCGCTATTTTAGCTATCGTATCAACTTTAGCCATATGGGCACTCCCTTTAAGGGTGTGCAATGCTCTAATCAATGGATCAGTGACTGCAACGCTTGAACTTTCTCCGGCATCAGCGGAAAAATCACTAATTACTTTTAAATGAATTTGAGCTTCTGTAACAAAAATATCGAGTAAAACAGGATCAATTGGTTCATCTTCGGTTGCATTATCCACTTCATCGGATAAAGTGGGTATTAAATCATCGTCCTCTTGAGTTTCCGTTTTAAAGTTGAAATCGGTTAAATTTAATCCTTTAGAAATATGTTCAGTACGAGCAATGAGCTCATCAATATCTTGACCTATATGAGCTTCATTTTTGGAAAATTCTAACACTAATTTTGGAAGTATCATTAAACAATCATTTAAAATACTTATCACAGGGTTTTCTGCTGGTATAGAATCTTCCAAAACTTTATTAAGCATGTTTTCTGCTGCCCAACTTAATTCTCCAATAACAACCGCGCCCACTAATCGACCACTACCTTTTAAGGTGTGGAACGAACGTCTAATGGTTGTTAGAGATTCAACATTATCAAGTTGGTTTATCCAAACCGGTAATGTTTTTTCTATTGAAGCAATTTCCTCTTCTGCTTCTTCAAGAAAAATTTCTAAAACTTCATCATCAATCAATGATTCATCAATTTCTTTTTCTGCTGAAGATTGAGTGATAGGTATAACATTGGTAATACCGGCACTTGCTGTTGATTTTAATTCACCATCAGCTATGGATTCTTTTTCACTTTCCGCGGTATCTAATGGAATGTTTTCTAAAGCGGTTTCAAGAAGGTCTTGACTTGGTTTAGCTCCGTGTAAAATAGATGTAACGGTTTTACTATTTCCTTCTTCAGTACTTTCTAAATAATAATCGACGCTTGTCACTATATCAGCTAGCGCATCTAAATATTTCCCCTCAGGCTGATGTTTTGTCGCTAATAAATATTGATTAATAAAGTTGTTGGCTGTTGTTAGAACTTTCTCAGCTGCCACAAATTCAATAATTTTTAAAGCACCAAGAACATCATTTAACAAATCGGGTGAATTTTTTAGTTCATGTTGGTCAAATGAAGACGTGATATATCCAATCATGCAATCTTTCGCTAGTTGTAAATTTTTTCTAGCAACTTTGACTAATGAAATAGTTGCATCATTAATTTGAGTTTCTTTTGCTCTTTCTTCACCGATTTTTGATAGGTCTTCTGTTTCTTCTTCATTAGTTGAAAAACTATCAATATCAAAATTACTAAGGTTTGCATCAACAAATAATAATGCGCCTGCAATATCCATAATTGAAGCATCATCAGGAATTTTTTCTTCATCTATATTTTTTTGAATCTGTTTAACTTGTTCCCGAATAACATCTCTTGGAATAGGCAACTCTAATATAGTCAATGTGTCGGCGATTCGATTAAGAGAGTCATACAATGCTTGTAATTGTGCGGGGTCTTTAGCCTCTGCGCGAACAAAAAGATCTAATTGATCTTTTACAGAATCTAACTCTTCACCAATGGCTTCAACCACTTTTGCCATTGCTGTTGCATCGGGTCTTGCGAGTTGTTCTTGTTGTTCTTTAACTGAATGACTTTCAGGTAAAGCTTCTAATAAATTAAACTCTTTCTTTAAACTAATAATCCGTTTATTTTTTGAATTAGAACGAGCAACAAAATATAATAATTTAGATAATAATTGTGCGGGAATTTCATCGTTTAGTGCGACATCACCTTGGTCTGCAAGTCTTTTTATTTGTTTATCAATTTGGCCTAATAACAAATGTACTTCTTTTTCTTTATACAATGATTTTTCAGCAATAGAAAAAATAAAACCGTCTGCGACCCACCACAATCTTGAAACATTTTGTCCTTCTGTTAAACTTTCTAAACGCAGTAACACTTTATGTATTCTTGTTAAACAGTCTTTTACGTTTTTACCACGTATAATTCCCGTTAAACCTTTTTGAAAATGCGCACGCAATTTACGTGAGTTTTCTTGAAAGGAAATCGATTTATCTTTTTCAGAAGTCGTTTCTACAGGCTTAGGTGGAACCACCGTTGACGTATCCGCAGAGAAAAAATCTTTTTCATTAACTGGAGGTAAATTTGAAACTAACCTGACTTCATTAATAAGAGGTACTAAAACGACAGGCAAATCTTTTTGACCACTTTCTATGCGTTCTAAATAGCCGGGCATTTGTAGCATTGCCCGCATTAAAACTTCAAAAGACATTGGACTTTGTTCTTCAGAACCTTTAGCTAAATTTTCTGCTAGATGTTCCATTTCTAAAACAAGTCTTGACGCACCGTCAAAACCAAGCATTTGTAATGTACCTTGCACTTGATGCAAGCAATTAATACAAAACTGCATTTGGGTAAGATCTTGATTATCTTCAACAAAAGACTCTAGCCCTTGCTTCGCTTGATCAAGCGTATTATTTATTTCTTTTCTGACCCAACTTAAAGCTAATTGGTCATAATTGTCTGTCATGACAACTCCGCCATAGTTATTAAATCATCTTCGCTTTTAACAAATGCGAGACAATGTTTATTATCAATTCTGGTTAAATTTGAATTAGAAATGGAGGTAACCTCACCATGCCCTAAAATCAAAATCCCCCCTGGCTTTAATCGTTTTTCAAGTTCATTAACGATAGATTCTTTACGTTCTTGTCTAAAATAAATCATCACATTTTGACAAAAAATCACATCATAATGTTGTTTTACTCGTGCACTCATATCCAAAAGATTTGTTTGAATAAAACACGTTCTTTGCTTTATTTCATCTTTAACTTGCACATGTTTGTCATCAAGTCGGTTAAAATAACTGTTTAATGATGTTGTCGGTATAAAATCAAGTTTCTTATTGGAATATACACCATCTCTGGCCGTTCTTAATGAGGGGTAACTCACATCAACGCCCGTAACGCCGTAATAAACTGTTTTTTTATAACGTTCTTTTAAACTAATATTCAATTTTTCCATTTCTATAGCAAGAGTGTACGTCTCTTCGCCTGTTGAACAGCCCACACTCCAAAGATGAATATGTTGAGCTTTATCTGGATATAAATTAAAGTTATTGATTGCCTTTTTTGTACAAAAATCTTTGACTAAATCAAGCGATTCCTTGTCACGATAAAAGTATGTTTCATGAACAGTCAACGAATCAACTAAATTAGCCCAATCCAAACTCGAAGCAGCTTCTAATTCAAGTAAGGTATAAAATTCTTTATATTCTTTAATTTTTTTAGCACGCATATGCTTGCATAAATTTGTAATCAAAAAAGCTTTTCTGCTTTCTGGTAACCAAAGACCCGAATGAGACTCAAGCAATGACTGCCAAAGTTTAAATTCATCCGCTTCCATTTCTGGAATTTTAAAAGCAGACATTGAACAATCCAACAATTAGGCTTCGTCAGGTAATTTGAAACCCGCAATCGAATCATTCAGCTCATCGGCCAATTCGGCTAATTTACCAATCGAACTTGCGGTGTTAGATGTACCATCAGATGTTTGATTTGTAATTTCTTGAATGACATTCATGGTGTTTGAAACATGACCAGCAGAAGCCGCTTGTTGTCTTGCTGCATTTGAAATGTTTTGGATCAAATCGGCCAAACTGGTGGATACTCTTTCAATTTCTTCAAGTGCAACACCCGCGTCTTGTGCCAGTCTTGCTCCATGTACCACTTCTGCGGTACTTGATTCCATTGAAATAACCGCCTCATTTGTATCCGTTTGGATAGTTTTTACCAAGGCTTCAATTTGATTTGTCGCATTACCTGATCTTTCCGCCAGTCTTTGTACTTCATCCGCAACAACCGCGAAACCACGACCCGCTTCCCCTGCCATCGATGCTTGTATTGCCGCATTAAGTGCCAGGATATTGGTTTGATCTGAGATGTCATTGATCAATGAAACTATATCTCCAATTTCTTGTGATGATTCACCCAGTCGCTTTATTCGTTTAGAGGTTTCTTGAATTTGCTCACGAATTGTATCCATACCCTGAATAGTATTTCGTACAACTTCTCCACCTTTTTTTGCAATCTCAACCGATTTTTCCGCAACCGTTGTAGACTCAGAGGCGTTAGCAGATACTTGTTCTATCGACACCGCCATTTCATTGATCGCAGCAGATGCTCCTGTAATTTCTTGTGCTTGGTTGCGAGATGCTTGTGCTAATTCAATCGATATACCTTGTGTTTCTGTGGTTGCGTTTGATAACTTTCCAACAGAGAGCTTAATCGTTGCAACTAAGTTTCTTAACTGATCAATCGTGAAATTCATTGCATCTGCAATGGCTCCAGTGAAATCCTCCGTTACGGTTGCGTTTGCCGTTAAATCACCATCAGCTAAACCTTCCATTTCATCTAATAGTCGAATGATTGCTTGTTGATTTCGCTCATTCTGAGATTTCTCTTGGTCAGCGGTGACACGGGCTTTTTGTGTTCGGAAATTCTCGTCCTTACTTTGTCGACGGTATAACATGAAAATGAATATCAAAACAAATCCACCAGCGACAGCTGAAAACAGCCAATGACCAACGGTTTTAACCTCGGTTCGTCGCGAGTAAGCTTCTTGTAATAATTCTGTTAACGTTAACATGCTGGTTGCTTGAATAAAGATCTCACTCGAAGCTTTATGAACTTTAAACAATTCTTCTCGCGAGCCAATTACAAAGGTTACATTTTTCTTCACTTCTTGGTAAAGATCCTTTATTTCTGTTAATGATCCTCTCGCTTCAAGGTTTCTAATTTTACTGACTTCAAGCATGTCATCACCTTCTAACATACCGGTTAAAATTTCACCAAAAATATCAACATCTTGTCCAAAATTTTCTGCCGCTAGTTCAGCATCATCCCCACCTACCAATACTTTTTGGAAACTCCGAATAATTCTTTCTAAATATGTTGACTGCCGAGTTGCCAACATAACTTGATCGGCTCGGGCATCATTATCAAGTAATACATCTTGAACATTGGTATACAGATATTCCATTTGAGGAATTGAAGACGATAATTCATTTGAAATTTGATAAAGTTGAATAACTGTTTCTCGACTCGCCGAAATCTCTTCTGCATTTTGCTGCAATTCATTCCACAAATCACTAACTTGTTTAACTTCGTTTTTTAAGATGGCCTCAGGCGATGCTGGTAAAGATTTTGATTCATCTCCACGAGATAAATGCCGTAACTGCGCTTCAAATTCTTTTATTGATGCGGTCAACAAGTCAAATGCTGCAGGATTACCTTTAGATGCTTCTGTCGCATTTTTTGCCACCTGTTGAGATAATACTCGTAAGTTACCAGCTTTAGTTAATCGCTCCTGATTCTGTTGACCTTGAATAACTCCATAAGCTAAGTTAAGACCACCCGCGAGAATAAATAATAGCAATAGCCAAATGTAGACTCCAGTGTTCGACTTATTACTTGCATCTTTCTTTTTATCTTCTGCTGCACTCATAATTTAATTCCTGAAAGCGTTATTAAATATAATATCTTTTTAAAAATTCATCAGTAACAATAGTTAATACAAATTCCGTAATTATTAATCTATAGTATTCAATGTCGTATTTCTCAATGTTGTACTTTTGTTTTGCTCATTGTTCGGTTATTCATTTCAGTATTCAGTATCGTATTACGCAGTATCATATTACGCAGTATTATATTGCGACTTGTCTAAACGCTGGTGTATCAGCCAAAGAAAACAAACTAAAGACGTTCTTTAATTTGTTTTCCGTATAAAAACCACCTTTTAAATAGGGCTTCATTGCATCATCCGCAATCTCGACATCTTCTACCCAGTTTTCATTTTCGTAATGATTGAGTCCTAATATTTCATCGACAATTACACCACAATGAATACCGGAGTAATTCACCACTAACAATCTTTGACGACGCAAACTTGCAGGAGCTTTTCGACCTAAAAAGCCGTGTAAATCCATGATGGGAATTAAGGTTCCTCGAATGTTAGCCAGTCCTTTAACCCAAGATTTGGCCCCTGGAACTCTAGCGAAATCGGGGATAGATAAAATTTCAGCGACTTCTTTAAGATTAACAAGGTAATCGTTTCCTGCAACTTTAAACCCTATTCCAGTCCAAAAGCGGCTTAAATCGCGTTCACGTGTTGTTACACTGACACTCTCAAGACCTCGTTTTTCAACCAGTTGCAAAAACTCAAAAGCTTGTAAATCGGTTAACTCCGCCATAATATCAATCTAACCGCCTAATATTGCTTGAATTGTATTAATTAAATTACCTTCCTTTACAGGTTTAGTCAGATAATCTTTAGCACCCTGTCTCATTCCCCAAATTTTATCGGTTTCTTGATCTTTGGTTGTAACAATGACCACAGGGATATGAGCCGTTGTTGGCTCTTTCTTTAATTGTCTTGTCGCTTGAAAACCATTTAAGCCTGGCATGACAACATCCATTAATACCAAATCCGGCAATTCAACTTTAGCAACAGCAACACCGTCTTCACCACTTTCAGCGGTAACTACCTGATAATTATTAGACTCTAGAATGGTTCTTAACACATGAGTTTCGGTTGGTGAATCATCAACAATCAAAATTTTAGACATTTGTTCATTTCCTTTTAATTGTCTCTGTAACAAGTACACAAACAATGTTTCATTTTTTAATCAAATTTTCGTTTATAAAAAGAGCTTAACTTGTAACCACGTGGGTTGTAATGGCTCCAAGAAGTTCATCACGGCTAAAAGGTTTAGTTAGATATTGATCAGAACCAACAATTCTACCTTTTGCGCGGTCAAATAAACCATCTTTGCTTGATAGCATAATTACTGGGGTGGATCGAAAATCTTTGTTATTTTTTATTAACGCACAAGTTTGATAACCATCTAACCGCGGCATCATAATATCAACAAAAATAATGTCTGGCTTGTTGTCCGCAATTTTAGCTAAAGCGTCAAAACCGTCAGTGGCGGTAACAACTTCACAGCCTACTTTTTTTAGCAAGGTTTCAGCTGTACGCCTGATAGTTTTACTATCATCAATCACCATAGCCTTTAGGCCTTCAAAACTGTTTTCCATCTATATTGTCCTCGTCGAACATATTTGCTCGGACATGATTGGTTATTTTAAACCGATACTTGGTTTTTTTAAAAATTGCTTGTTTTAAAAAAGAGTCTATCAAAGCCCCTTCGCCAAGATCAGTTTTATCATAAAATTGTAGTCTATACCATGATAGATACTACAATTTTGTTAACCTTTTAGCTCAAATTCCTAAACTGATATTATGAAATAAAATGATAAGAATCAAGCTTTTAACAACCCCAGTAAGTGTAAAACATTAAAAAAGCACGCTAAACCATTGTTTATTAAAGATTTATATATAAATATTTAATTGGGTATTCTATCATTGATCTATCAGGTAAAATTCAAAACTCAATTAACTATAGCTGATATATCGAATGAAACACAAAATTGCCATCTTAATGGACCCGATTAGTCAAATTAACATTAAAAAAGATTCAAGCTTCGCGATGTTAATTGAAGCTCAAAAGCGCCAACATGAGCTATTTTATTTTGAACAATCTGATTTGATGCTTAAAGATGGACAAGTATTCGCGTTGATTTCCAAGTTAACCGTTAAACAGGATGAAACCAATTGGTACCAATTAGAGCCTGCAAAATTGTTACCTTTAACGGAAATGGATGTGGTTTTAATGAGAAAAGATCCTCCCTTTGATATGGAATTCATTTATTCCACCTACTTGTTAGAAATCGCTCAAACGGCTGGTGTTTTAATCGTTAATAATCCAGAAAGTTTAAGAGATCATAACGAAAAATTATTTACCGCATTATTCCCTCAATGTTGCACTGAGATGATGGTTAGTCGTAAAGACACAGAGTTTAGGGCGTTTTTAGCGAGGCACAAAGACATTATATTAAAACCATTAGATGGTATGGGAGGCAGCTCCATTTTTAGAGTCAAAGTAGATGATCCCAATATTGGCGTTATTATCGAAACTTTAACCTCAATGGGAACTCAAATGGCCATGGCACAAAAATTTATTCCCGAAATAAAGCAAGGTGATAAAAGAATACTAATGATTGATGGCGAACCTATTGCCTATTGCTTAGCAAGGATCCCAGCAGAAGGTGAAACTCGCGGTAATTTAGCCGCTGGCGGTCATGGTGAAGCAAGACCATTAACTAAGCGCGATCGTTGGCTAGCAGAGCAAATAGGTCCTGTTTTAAAGGCCAAAGGGTTAATCTTTGTTGGTTTAGATGTTATCGGTGATTACATCACAGAGATTAACGTGACGAGTCCAACCTGTATTAAGGAAATTGATAAAGCCTATAATTTAAATATTGCAGGTACGTTATTCGACGCAATTGAAAAACGGTTAGCTGAGAGCGCATAAAATGCAAAACCACGACGGTACAATTTCTCTTGAAGAGCAGCCCAAAATTAGCCAAACGGATAAGGTATTATTCTGTTTATTTTTAGCCGTTATTTTTCATTCATTATTATTATTTGGTATAGGATTCAAAGTACCCGAAACCTCAAGTGCGCCAATCAATAAAACATTTAATGTGGTTTTAGCTCAATTTGAAACCAAAGATAAACCCAAAAAAGCTGATTTTATTGGTCAGGCAGATCAACAGGCAGGGGGAGAAAGTGAAAAACAACTCGCGCCGAGTGCTTTAGAAAAAGCTTTATTTAATGATCCTGACCAAATATCAAGCGAATCTCAGCTATCAAGCCAGCAACTCACTAACAGCAGTAATTCTTCCCAATATATCACTAGCCAACAAAGCGACACAGTCTCACAAAATAAAACCGAAAAAGAAAAACCGGATCAAAACCAAATTCCTGATACCCAGTACTTGTTAAACAAAAGCCATCAACTCTCAGGTTTAATTGCCAACCTTGATAGTCAACAAATTAACCAAGCAAAAAAATCCAAAATAAGGCAAGTATCAGCGGCAATTCACCGCTCTTCAGATGCTCTTTACTTAGACACATGGCGACGAAAAATAGAAAAAATCGGCAACCAAAATTACCCTGAGAAAGCAAAATCAGAAAAAATATATGGTAACTTAACGCTAAAAGTTGCAATCAACAAAAACGGAACTATTCGTAATATTCATATTATAAAAAGTTCAGGGAAAAAATTATTAGATGATGCCGCTATTCGAATTGTTCGTTTGGCCGCTCCTTTTAGTCCTCTCACTGATGAAATGAAAAAAGATACGGATATACTAGAAATAATAAGAATTTGGCGCTTTCAAACCGATCACAAAATTCATACAAGCTAAAACCATTTTAACGAACAAGATTCTCTTTAATAAAGCTTGTAATTTTATAAGTTAGCCACAACAATGAAGTCATGAAAAACATCGCCAATTTAAAAAATCAATTTTTACTCGCCATGCCTAATATGCATGGTACGGAGTTTCATCAAAGCCTCACCTTAATTTGTGAACACAATGATGAAGGTGCTATGGGTATTGTCGTCAATCATCCACTGGAGTTGTCCACAATTGAACTGCTAAATCATATGGAAATCCCCTGTAAAAATAGCCAAAATAATAACCTCGTTTTGTCCGGAGGCCCAGTTCAAACCGATAGAGGCTTCGTTATACATCGCACAAAAAAACGTTGGGAATCCAGCATTTTTCTTGAGCAAAATATAGCAATTACTACCTCATCAGACATCCTTCGCGCTATAGGTCGAGAAGAAATACCTCATGATGCTTTTATCGCACTCGGTTATGCTGGTTGGGGACCCGGTCAACTAGAAGAAGAAATACTAGCTAATAGCTGGTTAAGTATTCCTTTAGATACAGAGCTTTTATTTGAAACAAAGCTTCAATCACGTTGGCATAAAGCCGCTAAGAATTTGGGCTTTGATATTAATCATCTTAGCTATTTTAGCGGCAACGCTTAAATTAAGCCGATGAGTCAAATATTAGCTTTTGATTTTGGACTTGCTCGCATAGGTGTCGCTATTGGACAAACCATAACGGCAACCGCTAATCCTTTAGAAACCCTTAAAGCCAATCAAGGGCAACCTGATTGGAGCCTTATTGAAAAATTAATCAAAGAGTGGCAACCCAAATTATTACTTGTTGGTGAACCTTTTAATATGGATAACACCGATCAATCAATTACAGTTAAAGCTCGAAAATTTGCTAACCGGCTGCATGGACGTTTTGGGTTAAACGTAGAAATGTTTGACGAACGTTTAACAAGCGCATCGGCAAGAGATGAAATTTTTTCCTTTGGCGGCTACAAAAAACTTAAAAAAACTCAAATTGACAGTATTGCAGCCGCACTGATTCTAGAAAGTTGGTTGTCGGAAAATAAAAGTCTCACTTGAAAATGATTTTATAACCCACAAGGCGATGCCAATTTTGGTTTTTTTTCTGCAACATTATCAATAAAACGAATTTCATTTTTTCTAAATTTCTCTACCTGCAACTCAACTTCTTTTAAGCTTAAAATCTTTTTAGTTTGATGATAAACCCAATCAATATCTTGTTGATAAACACGTTTTTCACCCGATTTAATTAATCCTTCAGCAGTAAACCATAAATTAAAATTAATCGACATAGCAACCTCAGGGTAAATATCTCCGCTGTGTGCGGCAAATAATTTTCCATCAATATAATAACGAGCTTCATTATCTGCAACATGTAATAAAAGCGTATGCCATCCTTGTAAGCTTTTAAAAGTAGTACTTTCTTCATTCACAAAAGTCCAAGGATCTAATTTAAAAGTTTCCCAAGAGGTAGCCCATAAAGCATGCTCACCTTTTTCCCAGCCGCCATTCGGTAAATACTCAAAATCCAATTCACTATAATCAAGATCCATATCAGACTTTAAAGGACTTATTACATAAAAGGTTTCAATCACCTCATCACCATCAGCACCTGAGGTAGGCTGATCTCTAAAAAATACCCTAGCGGCAAAAGTACCTTCACGATACTTTCTGGCATGACAAAACTGTGTGTGTTGAGTATTTTTTCCACTTCCATCAGTAAATGATGTCATTCGAATCATACCGTTTTTAGCGCCATCACTGGCGGCTAAAAATGACAGCCCTTCCTGTGACCATTTCGCACCTTTAACACCAGGATGCCCTGTTTGAGTTCTTGCTTTCCAGCCGTTTTCACTCAGTGCCTTATAATTTAAATAATTAAAATCATCAAACAATACTTTTGCTTCCTGACTATCAATCGGCTTATCGACAGACTGCACAATTTGACTACAAGCTGACAATAATAAGAAAGAAAAAAAAGAACCACACAACGCTCTATAAAACTTTTTATTCTGTAACATTTTCTATCCTTCAGTTAAAACGGATATACAGTTATATCCTAATTTAGCACATTCATAACTAGATAAAATAAACTATTAATGATATTCCCTTGGCCAAATTAGTATAAGAGGAAAAGTATGTCGCTTTATCTTCAATACTAATTTGGCAAGAGAATAGGTTATGCCTCGCACATTTTAATGTTTGAATGGCAAGACGACATATGATTGCTTTTATATTGTAGGTATAAATGAGCAGCTCCAATTAAAGCGCTATCTTTTTGTTCACTACACACAATCTTTAATTTTTTAATACTTCGTTGATACGGGAAACTTTCTAATTTTTTCCATACCGAATGGATAAATAATTCAAAAGCCTTAGAGATTGAGCCGCCAATAACAATCACCGGAGGGTCCATCAACAGCAAACTAATAATAATAGCATTGCCTAAATGCTCACCAAATTGAACAAATGATTCTTTCGCTTTATCATCGCCCAAAAAAGCTTTAGCAGCTAACTCTTCTGCAGATTTCTGGTAATGGTCAATAAAAAATTTACCTGAACAATAATCATCAAAAGTACCATTTAAATAAGGGATACAACCAATCTCGCCTGCGCTGCAGTTTTCACCCATTAAAGATTTTCCATCAATCACTATTCCTGCGCCAATGCCAGTCCATAAGCAAACTCCCATCATATCAGAAGTAATAGACAAGCCTATCGCCTCTCCCATAGCAAAACAGTTTGCATCGTTATTAATGTATACAGGCAATGAAAATCTTAATTCTAAGATCTCTTTTAAGTTAAGCTCTTTCCATGATTCAATGTTTACCGCATCGAACACCATCCCACTTTCAACATCAACAATAGAAGGCACACCAATAGAAATAGCATCAACTGAATTTAGTAATTGCTGTTGAATACAAAGTATAAGAAAATCCGTAACAGTGACATCTTCTTCTTTTTCACTAAAATAATACCGTGTATTTTTTTTAATTTTATTATTAACAAAATGCCCTATATTAATTTTGGTACCACCGACATCCAAAACAAGCAAAGAGACTTCTTTCATAAGTTAAACCGCTTATTAATTACTTAGTGTCTATTCTGCAAGAAATGAAAAAAATAAATAATACTAATTTAACCAATATCAATGATTTTCTATTGCTTTCTGTCGAAAAACAGCTTATTTAGTACCAATGGCTTTGCCCAAAAACCGATGCTAAAAATATATGCCAGCGTCATATACACCACTAAAAATCCCATTCTCAAATCACCTGATAGCTCCGCCACTAAACCAATAATGGGAGAAACAAGACCACCTCCTACAATTCCAGTACATAAAATTCCCGCAAAAGAACCGTGATGATTAGGTAGTGAATTTAATGCGAGAGAAAAAATAACAGACCACATTACCGAAAGGAAAAAACCAATTAATGGGAATGCAATAAGAGCGGTATCCTTATTTCCAAAAAGAGAAAAAGTTAGAGAAGCTATAGCACCTAAAGAAAACAATTTTAGCACAAGTCGGCTATCAATAATTTTCACTAAAAACAATCCAAGAAGACAGCCCAAGGTTAACATTAACCAAAATTCACTAACAATTTTTGCACCAATAGTTTCCGGTTCTAAACCATGATGTTGCTTTAAAAATAAAGAAATTGCATTTGCAATACCTTGCTCTGTTCCTACATAGGCAATAATTGAAAAGAGAAACAATAAGACGGTTTTATTTTTTAATAAATCAATAATTACTTTTAAAGATCCTACTTTTTCTTCATCCTCTAATTGAACTTTAGGAAAATTAAATAGACTGACGATGATAATCATCAAGAGTGAAACTAAAAAGAATACCCAATACATTGATAACCATTGCATATTATTCGGTACAATTTTCTCTAATATAGTGTGAAGCCCACTAGTTGGTTCTTCTGTAAGCCCTTGAACAATATAACGATATAACAAAGGACTTAATGCTGCGGCGCCACCAAAAAACAATTGTGCTAACACTGAGTAAAAAGCAAAATTTTGTTGACCACCAGCAACTCTTAATAATGGATTAATCGCAACTTGCAACATCGCCATGCCTGAACCTATTAAAAAGAGAGCACTCATAGCCATAATAAAAGAAGGCATTAATACAAAAAATAATGAACCCATCATTGATAATAAAAAAGCATAAAGTATCACTTTTTTTTCACCGATAGAATCAACTAATATACCGGAAGGAATTGACATCACCCCATAAGCAATAAAAAAAGAAAAAGGTAAAAAACCGGCAACCGTAACGCTAATATTAAAATCAGTCACTAGTGAGGGAAAAATTGGCCCCATAATATTTGTAATAAAAGAAATAGCAAAAAAAATCACTAAAACTAAAACAACCATCGCGTTATTATTTTTCATCATGCTCAATACCCATTATTATTTTTGTGTTATATCTTGTTTTATTTGACAATCTAACTAATCCCAGCTCTTGTATCCCGAGTTGAGATTAGTTAGACCGATGAGGGTGCTTTAATGCACTTTCTATATTCTTTTGGTGTACGACCTTTCATTAAACGAAACATTCGGTTGAAGTTTGAAATATTATTAAATCCGCATTGGCCACTGATTGCGGAAATTAATGCTTCAGATTTAATTAATAATCGACAGGCCTTGCCTATTCTTAATTGATTAATAAATTGGTTTAATGTTTTTTCTGTTCGCTGTTTAAAATAACGATGGAAATGGTTTGTACTCATATGAACAAGTGATGCAAGATCTTCTGCATTTAAAGGGTTGGTATAATTTTGATAAATGTAATTAATCACTTTATTTAATTTATCAACGGACAAATCTTCTTTTTTACCAAAACTAAATGCACTACTTGAAAGCACTTTCGCTTGACGATCTTCTACCATAATTTCAAATAATTTAATTAACAGCGTTAGCCGGCCAAGAGCCGACGAGCCGATCATTTGTTCAAATAAGTCGGTAGACTCTAATGTCGTTGATTGGCTAAATTCAACCCCTCTTAATGAACGTTTAAACAGTTCTTTTAAACTAGAAAATTCTGCGCCTTGTTGAATTAAATTATGCAACCATTGCGCAGGAATTTGAGCCACATAAATATTTATTTTTGAGTTTGACTGGTTGGGTATAGCTTGCCAGCTATGGGGCAGATTAGGTCCAAGAAGAACTAAATCTGCACGATCATAATGGCTCACATGATCGCCAATATATTTTGAGCCCTGACTATTTAAGGTAAGACATATTTCATATTCAGAATGATAATGCCAACAGAATTCTTTAGATTCAAATTCAAATTTTTCAAATCGCCATGAGCTATTTTCACACGGTATCATTTTTCCACAAATAGCTTTCATTTCATATATGCCTATCAGTCAATTAGTACTTACTTTTTAAAGTAAATCGTTTTAATGTGAATAATATTTTTTAGTTAATCCATCACTGTAATCTTGAGCTTGTTTTTTGATCTTCAATGGTAATAATTGATGCTCTTTTTGACAGCTAGGATCTCTATAATCCATTCCCGCTAATAAAACATACCATGATGGACGATAGTAAGATAAGTGAAATTCATGTTTAAAAATAACCGAATCGAAATCCTCTCCGGCATTCCAGGATTTTAATATATCTTGTAAAATTTTTGATGAATAATTAACTTGTGTAGATTGCTGCCAGTAACTTGAATCTTTTCTTTGGCTAGTCACATAATGGGCAATAATATAATCCTTTACACCAACCACCAAACGACTCATTTCAACATTAAATAATTCTTTTGTTTTTTCTTTTTTGTTCTTATCAATTTTAATATTAAAAGGAGCTAATTGTATAAAACGCTCAATAGTCCATTGAGTAATCATTAAAGCCGTTGCTTCTAATGGTTCAATAAAACTATGCGCTAAACCTATCGCTAACACATTATTTACCCAAGGCGTTTTACGCATACCCACTTTCATTTTTAAATGATTAACTTTTAGTTCAGCGCACGATTCATTTATATGTGATTTAAGCTCTTTTTCTGCCTGTTCTTTTGAAAGGTATTTAGAGCTATAAACATAACCATTACCTGTTCGTGTTAACAGTGGAATATTCCACATCCAACCAGCGCTCAGCGCCGTAGAGCTAGTATAGTTTTCTCCTTGATAGCCATGACTTAAAGGGGTACTCACCACAACAGCTGAATCATTTAATAACTCCTCGCCAAAAGACGTGAAGGAAGTATTAAGTGTTTTACCCACCAGTAAAGCGTTAAATCCACTAGCATCAATAAAAAAGTCGCCTTTAAGGCTTTCTCCATTGTCTAAATTAAGCGTCTTAATATCACCGTTATCTTTTTCAACTTGTAATATCTCAGACACAACATGTTCAACCCCATTTTCAATTGCTAATTGTTTCAGCTTTTTAGCGAGTTTACTCGCATCAAAATGATAACCGTATTCGGCATCAACGGGCATCAACTTACTCGGCACAGGGGACAATTTATTCTTTGCTAGATGAGCTGAAACAAAAAAATCATCGCCTTTAATCGGCCCACTTTTTCCTCGCCTTCTGGCATTAGAAAAGTTAAAAAATATTTCTGCAGATTTTACATCCATTGAGGTATAAAAAGGATGAAAATAACATTGTTTATCGCCATTCCAGTTATTAAAATAAATACCAGTTTTGTAAGTTGCATCACACGCTTGCATCCAATCTAATTCGTTAAAACCTAATCCTTGCATAAAACGTTTTAAATAAGGTGTAGAACCTTCTCCAACACCAATAGTGCCTATGCGGTCAGACTCCACTAATGTAATGGCTATACCTTTAAATTCATCACATTGACTCATCGCCGCTGCAGACATCCATCCAGAGGTGCCGCCACCAACAATAATAATCTTTTTAATTGACCTCAAGATCCACTCCTATGAGCATTAGCATTAGCATTAGCATTAGCATTCAGTAATTCAGTAATTAAATAATTAAATATGCATGATGTGTATATACAAAAAAGCCAGCAGACTTATAAAGTCAGCTGGCCAATCATACGGCTAATGTTAAAACTTATAACTTGCGCTCAAATAATATCGAGAACCAAACTCGATCGTATTTTGGGTTAAATTATATTTAACGTCTTTAGACTCAATCACTTCATTCGTTAAATTAACACCTTCAACAGAGATATCTAAATTCTCCATTGCATGCCAAGTAATTGAAGCATCCCATTGACTATAGCTATTATTTAACACACTTTGTGCCGCGCCAACACCAATCCATTGATTTCTCCAGTTATTTGAAACTCGTGTGGAAATAAGTTCATTTTCATAAAATGCTGAAACATTAAATGAATTTTTTGAAACTCCTGGAACCATTGACTTTCCATCCGGGCCACTACTTTCACTATCAATATAAGTGTAATTAGTCACAACGCCAAAGCCATTATCAAAAGCATGTTGTAATTGTAATTCAAGACCGGTTACTGAACCATCGCCTCCATTTCGCGGGCGAGTAACTCGACAATTCGCCCAATCTGCTTGAGCAGCACCACAATTTTCAACAAACTCCTGACTTTCTACAACAAAAACGACATTTTTAATTTCTTTATTAAAAACTGCCGCCGAAGCTAATGAAGATGGCCCAAAATACCACTCAATACCAATATCAAATTGGTCAGATTCGTAGGGAGATAGATCCGAGTTACCGCCATCCGCAGTACCAAAACTAGCATTAATTGCTAAGCCAGGTTTCAGATCGCTGTAATTATTACGCGCAATAACAGAAGATGCTGCGGCACGTAACACTAAATCATCTCTTAAATCGAACGCGATGTTAATGTTTGGTAAAAAGTTATTATAATCAACCGTTTCTTTAAAAGGATTGCCTCCAGCAAAACCTTCAGAAGTTTGTTCAGTTTCCACATATCTAAAACCAATATTACCGCGATAGTTTTCACCCGAAAAATCTGATTGAAGATAAAAAGCGAGTATTTCTTCATCAACAGAAAAAGTATTCCCTAAATTAGCCACTTCAACTAAATCGCCATTGCGGTAGCGTTCACTAATAAACTCCCACCATTTATCCGTATCTAAATAGGCGTATGAATTTAGAGTGTTACCTGAACTTTGTGAATGTAAATTAGTAAAAGTACCTCCCGTCCAATTGGCTAAATTAGGATTAGGTACAAAACCAATAATCTCACTTGGATTGCGGTTAAACGCTTGCCGAGAAAACTCACTGGTATTCGATTTTAAACCAATAGCAATATTTTCAAATGTGCTACCGTCTAAGTCATAAACAAAATCAACTTGCGCATAAGAAACATCATGCTGTTGCACCGTTGTTTCATAATTAGCTTCTTGAGCATGTTTTAATTGGCTTGCATCTGTTGCGTCTAACGTTGTTAATTGAACTTGATAAGGCCCTGTTGCATCATAACTAAAGCCACCATCAACGCTTGACTGGCCACCTGGAAATGCAGGGTCTCCAATACGGTCACCTTGATCTGTCGCAGGGATCCACCAAGATGAAGCGCCACCTTGAGTACCGCCGTCTGATTTAGACTGACCAATAACACCACTAAGCTTATAATTGCTGCCTTCATAAGCGGCAGAAAAATTAAGGATATCGGTTTTCATATTAACCGCATTACGAACCACTGGATTATAAATAATTGATGCATAAGCAGGTAATACAGTAGCCGAAGCCGTTCCTCCACCAGCATTATTAACCACATTGGTGGTTGCTGAACCACGGGCTGTGACTGTCAAAAAGTTGTGGTTTACATGCGGATTATCAAATTCAAAATTAAAATAATCTAACGTTAAATCAAGATTTTCTACAGGTGTGAATTGAGCTGTAATTTGAGCACTTGTTCTTTCTCTTTCCGCCCTAAATGCTTGCGATCCAATACTCCATGCACTCACTGTCGACTCTTGGCCTGTACCGGCATCAGCCACAAAAGATTCATAATACCCACCAATTGACTCTAATACATTACGTCCACTGGTTAACTTTTCAAGCGAATATGCCGCCAAAATACCAAAAGTTTCTTGGTCATTTTTCCAACTCCCCATAAACGCAGCACTTGGGTCTGTTTCATCATAAAGCGAGCTCGTCGAAAGCTCAGCAGAAACCATTACAGTATTATCATCTAAATCAAGAGGCTTGCGTGTGATCAAATTAACCGTTCCACCTAATGCACCTTCTTCAATGCGAGCCTCAGGGCTTTTATAAACTTCAACGGCAGTCACTTGCTCAGCAGATAACAACTCCATATTAAATGTTCTAGTAGCAGGACCTAAATCATACCAAGAGGTACTTGCAACGGTTTGCCCATTAAGCAATATACGCGATTGCTCTGGTGCTGTTCCTCTAATGGTTATGCCGCTTACTTCACCATATTGGCGATCAACAGTCACACCAGACATGCGCTGTAATGCATCACCAATATTTTTATCTGGAAATTTACCGATATCTTCTGAAGTAATTGCATCAACAATTGCATTAGAATGTCGCTTAGTATTTAAAGATGCCTGTAACGAGCCCCTAATACCAACAATGGTGACAACTTGCTCATCTTCTTCCTCTTGCTTTTCATCAGCAAGCAGGTTACCAGAAACCCCCGTAATACAGCTAGCAACACACATTGCTATTGCTGTACGTTTAAACCCTTTATTTTTATACATTCATTTCTCCAATGATTTATTTTGTCTTCAGCCTAACTAACCTCAGCTCGGGATAAGAGCAACCATCCAGCACAAATATTTAAGCGGCTTTCCCTATTGGTTCCCAAAAATTTTGGTGGCTCTTATCCCGAGTTGAGGTTAATTATTATTAATGTGCAGAGTCAGAATATCAGTGGAATTTACTAGAAAGCGGTGAAAATCAATTAATCCTTGATAAAAACCTATTAAAAACTACCAGTTTTTCGCATTAAGGTAAGCGAGTGGAATATAAGATTGTATTAATTAAAGATCCGAAAGTGTGCTCTTAAATGATTACAGCTAAATATGGCCGATAACAGAGGGTAAAAAAAAACCTTAAATCAAAATAAATGATTTAAGGTTTTTAGTTGAAACAAGGTTAATTTTTATATTAACTTTCTGACTTATCTTCAGCCGGAGTTTCTTCTTGAGGTGCCGGTGGATCAAGTAATACTTTTCGACTTAATCGAATTCGACCTTGACGATCAACTTCTAATACCTTCACATCAATTTCTTGACCAACTTCTAAATAATCGGCAACTTTGTTAACTCGCTCATGAGCTATTTGAGAGATGTGCAATAAGCCGGTTTTGTTACCCATAAACTCAACAAAAGCACCAAAATCAGCGATTTTAACCACTTTACCGTTGTAAGTTTTACCGGCTTCAACATCTTCAGTTAACTGCTTAATACGCTCAATCGCTAAATCCGCAGATGCTTTTTCTACTGCAGCAATTTTAACCGTACCATCTTCTTCAATTTCAATAGTTGCGCCAGTTTCTTCAGTAAGAGCTCTAATAGTAGAACCACCTTTACCAATCACATCACCAATTTTTTGAGGGTCAATTTTAACGAGCGTAATTCTTGGTGCATATTCAGAAATATCACTGTTAGGCGTTGCAATAGCATCATTCATTGTTTTAAGAATATGTAAGCGTCCACCTTTTGCTTGGTGAAGTGCTTTTTCCATGATTTCTTGATTGATACCTTCGATTTTAATGTCCATTTGTAAAGCCGTAATACCTGCTTCAGTACCCGCTACTTTAAAGTCCATATCGCCTAAATGATCTTCATCACCTAAAATGTCAGAAAGAACCACATAACTGTCGCCTTCTTTAACCAGACCCATTGCAATACCAGCAACTGGAGATTTAACTGGAACACCCGCATCCATCAACGCCAAACTTGTACCACAAACAGAAGCCATAGAACTTGAACCATTTGATTCAGTGATTTCTGAAACCACTCGAATGGTGTACGGAAAATCTTCTTTAGTTGGAATAACAGCTTGCATGCCACGTTTAGCTAATTTACCGTGACCAATTTCACGACGTTTTGGTGCGCCCATAAAACCCGCTTCGCCTACACAGTAAGGAGGGAAATTATAATGAAGCATAAAGGTTTCTTTTGATTCACCAAATAAACCATCAACAATTTGTCCGTCACGCTCAGTACCTAAAGTGACAACCACTAAAGCTTGAGTCTCACCACGGGTAAATAAAGCACTACCATGTGTTCTTGGTAACACGCCAGTACGCACATATAATGCACGAACCATATCGCTTTCACGACCATCAATTCTTGATTGACCAGCAATGATTCTTGAACGAACGACTGATTTTTCTGTTTTAGAAAAAGCGCCTTTCACTTCATCCACTGTTGGAGAATCTTCAGCGTCAGTGACTAAAGATTCAACCGTTGCATCTTTAATTTCTGATAATTTATCTTGGCGAGCCATTTTATCAGCAATAGCATAAGCACCTGTAATAGCTTCTTTAGCACTGTTTTCAACTTGCTCAATAACCGCAGTGTTCTCTACTGGAGCTGCCCAATCCCATTTTGGCGTGTTCACTTCTGCAGCAAATTCTTGAATCGCTTTTACTACAACTTGCATTTCGTTAAAGCCGTACATTACCGCACCTAACATGATTGATTCAGATAATTCTTTTGCTTCTGACTCAACCATTAATACCGCATTTGCAGTACCAGCAACCATTAAATCTAATTCAGATTCAGCCATTGCTTCAATGCTAGCATTTAATGTGTATTCGCCATTTTTGTAACCAACACGTGCTGCACCAACAGGTCCACTAAATGGAATGCCAGTAATCGATAACGATGCAGATGCACCGATTAAAGCCACTAACTGAGGGTCAACTTCTGGATTTATTGAGATAACTTGACAAACAATTTGAACTTCGTTCATAAAACCTTTTGGAAATAACGGTCTTAGTGGACGGTCAATTAATCGAGCGGTTAATGTTTCGCCATCAGAAGGTCGATTTTCACGCTTAATAAAACCACTTGGGATTTTACCAGCGGCATAACGTTTTTCTTGATAGTTAACCGTTAATGGGAAAAAAGCTTGTCCTGGCTTCATCTCTTTTTTACCGACTGTAGAAACTAAAACCGTCGTTCCTTCAACATCAATGATGACACAACCTGATGATTGGCGAGCGATTTCACCCGTTTCTAAAGTAACCGTGCGGTCACCGTACTTAAATGATTTTTTTATTGGATTCATTAATATTCCTTAATAATTATTTTTCAGCTCTATTTTTTAGCTATATGGCTAAATGAATAGGGCTAAGTGAATTTTGCCTAGCTTATTCAGTTGATGTCTTAATTGAAAACCTCAATAGAATAACCTAGACCTTTATACCCGTTATCATTCTCGTGATAAGGATTGTTAACAGAACGCCGAGTATTTCGGACGCTTGTTACTATATCAAATACTATATCAAAAAAGGGGCATAAAGCCCCTTTTTTTGATAATCTTTTTTCTAACGACGTAGACCTAATCGACCAATAAGGGTTGTATATCTTGCGACATCTTTACCTTTTAAATAATCGAGCAACTTACGACGTTGGCTAACCATTCTCAATAAACCTCGACGAGAATGATGATCATGGATATGATCTTTAAAATGCCCTTGTAAATGGTTAATTTGATGGCTTAATAAAGCTACCTGTACTTCAGGTGAACCTGTATCGCCTTCACTTTGACCATAATCTGTGACGATTTGTGCTTTTGCTTCTGCGCTTAGTGACATTAACTGACTCCAAAAATAATAGGATTAATATAAAGCATAGCCAATCACTAATTCAGCTACACCGGACGGGCGCGATTTTACAGTAGCTATCAACCTCAAGCAAGCTTGATACCCATAATATTACTGATTTAAGGATTTAATCGCTGATTAAATCCATATCAAAGCGCAATTTTAAGCAAAAAGTCAGAAAGCTAAATTTGATTTACCTTCTTCATAGTTTTATCATATTAAAAATGATTTACTATAAGATACCTCTATGACTCTTAATGAACTTAAATATGTGGTCGCTGTTGCTCACACACAACATTTCAGCCACGCGGCTAAGCAATGCCATATCAGCCAACCCAGCTTAAGTATTGCCGTCAAAAAGCTAGAAGACGAACTCGGTATCACCATATTTCAACGCGGCAAACGAAAAATTGATGTCACACCAGAAGGTTTAGCCGTAGTACAACAAGCACAACGTGTTATTGATGAAGTTGAAAAACTCAGTTACTTAAAAAACAAGCAAACCAACCCGCTCAAAGGAGTTATTCGCCTTGGTGCAATTTTCACCATTGGCCCTTATTTGTTTCCTTCACTTATTCCACATATAAGAAAAAACTATACCGAGATGCCGCTGCATATTGATGAAGATTACACTGAAAATCTCCGCCGAAAATTGCTTCAAGCAGAAATTGATGTGGCGGTTCTCGCGTTGCCTTTTTCTGACCCGTCTCTTGAAACAATGGAAATTTATGATGAAGAGTTTATTTCTGTTTTTTATGATAAACACCGATTTTCTCAACAAGCCACCATTGCAGTTGATGATATTGCTGCAGATGAATTATTAATGCTAGGTAAAGGAAATTGTTTTAGAGAGCAAGTCATTGCCGCTTGCCCCAAATGTTTATCGCCTAACGGACAACATCAAGATTGGCTGGTTGGCAGCTCATTAGAAACAATACGTCATATGGTCGCAATGAAACTGGGTATCACCGTCATTCCAGTGACGGCACTGGCAAAACAAACCGATTATCCTGGGTTAGATTCACGCCCATTTTCCAAGCCCGCGCCTAAACGGCGAATTATACTGGCTTGGCGCTCCAGTTTTCCGCGAAAAGAAGCCATTATGGTCATTGCTAAAACCTTGCAAGAGTCACTTGCTGACCAAGTTGATTTAATTCCATTACCCTCTGAAATGCCATAATTCAGGCAGATTTTGATGATGAAACTATCACAAATGTCCGTTGAAATGCTAAAAGGTGTTGGCGAGAAAATCGCTGCCAAATTGGCCACATTATCTATTTATACCCTTGAAGATCTACTTTTCCATTTACCCTATAAATATCAAGATCGCAGTCGCATTAATCCTATTGGTAGCTTAATTCATGGGCAGACCGCACAAGTATTTGGGCAGGTAGAAGCCGCCGATGTGGTGTTTGGTAAACGACGTTCTTTAGTCTGTAAAATATCAGATCAAAGCGGAATTTTAGATATTCGATTGTTTTATTTTTCCATGGCGCAAAAAAAACAATTTGTTCGAGGTCAATATGTTCAATGTTATGGGCAAGTATCACATTCTGGTCGCTCATTTTCGATGATTCATCCCGAAATTAAATTCTTAAAATCTAAACAAACACCAAATCTAACTAACGGCTTAAAAGCCGTTTATCCCAGTACCGACGGACTTCAGCAACGCACTTTTCATTCTCTTATAAAGCAAGCTCTCACCTACTTAAATACAGAGACAATTAAAGAACTACTGCCTCAACAGCTATTAAGTAAGCTCCATTTTCCTGCGCTCGCTGAGGCTTTAAGATTATTACATCAACCACCACTCAATCTTTCTTTAGTGGATATTCAAAGTGGCGATCATCCGCTAATTAAACGTTTAGCTTTTGAAGAACTAATGGCGCAGCAACTCGCACTTAAAGGATTAAAACAGCAACACCAACAATTTAGAAGTAACCCGATTAATCACCACAAGCAAGCATCCTCAAAATTCGAAAAACAATTGCCCTTTAGCTTAACCTCAGCTCAGCAACGTGTGATTCAAGATATACGTATAGACTTATGTAAGAGCTTTCCTATGATGCGATTAGTACAAGGTGATGTTGGTTGCGGCAAAACATTAGTCGCGGCATTTTCAATGCTTAATTGCGCTAAACAAGGGCTACAATCGGTATTAATGGCGCCAACAGAATTATTAGCCGAGCAACATTATGCCTCATTTTGCTCATGGTTTGATCGCTTTGACATAACCGTTACGCTACTCATTAGCAAAATGACTGCTTCACAAAAAAGAAACGCCCTGCAATCAATTAAATCGGATAATTCTGCCATTATAATTGGCACACACGCGGTTTTTCAACAACAGGTTCAATTTAGTCAATTATCCTTAGTCGTTATTGATGAACAACATCGTTTTGGGGTTCAACAGCGGCAGTCACTACTGGAAAAAGGAAATTTAAATTTTGATGATAATAGCTTAAACAAGAACCGCAAAGAGAGTAAGCACCCACATCAACTCATCATGACCGCCACACCTATCCCAAGAACATTAGCTCAAACCGCTTATGCTGATTTAGATATTTCTATTATCGATGAACTACCTCCAGGTCGAAAATTGGTTGAAACCTCAGTAATTAGTGATGTTAAAAGACAGCAAGTCATTCAACGAATGAAAACAACCTGTTTACAAGATCAGCGCCAAGTTTATTGGGTCTGTACGCTAATAGACGAGTCCGAAGAATTACAGTGTCAAGCGGCTGAAGTTTCTTATACTGAACTTGCAGAGCTATTGCCCGAGTTAAGAATCGGTTTAATTCATGGGCGACTAAAAGCTCAACAAAAAAACGAAGTCATGTCGCAATTTAAGTCTGGCGGACTAGATATTTTGGTCGCTACAACCGTCATAGAAGTGGGTGTTGATGTACCTAACGCAAGCTTAATGGTAATAGAAAACCCTGAACGGCTTGGTTTATCTCAACTGCATCAACTCCGAGGACGGGTTGGTCGAGGAGAAAAACAGAGTTTTTGTATTTTAATGTATCACTCGCCTTTATCTCAAAACGCCAAACAACGCCTTAATGTAATGCGAGATACGAACGATGGTTTTAAAATTGCAGAAAAAGATTTAGAAATTAGAGGTGCTGGCGAAGTATTAGGCACACGCCAAACAGGAGAAACATTGTTTCGCTTTGCTGATTTATTACGCGACAGTCATTTACTGCCTCTAGTTCAAAAAAATGCCAACATCATAATCAGTGATTACCCCGAATTTATTGAGCCAATAACCGATCGATGGTTAAAAGGTAGCCAACAACTCGGGCATGTATAAAGCCATTCTAACTAATTAATTTTAAACTCTTTTTGGTCATCTCTGACTTTTTGTACTAAACTTTTAAAATTATTGATTAAAATCATCTACTTTTATCTTTTTGGTAAAATATCGCAAAAAAGTACAACAAAAAAGAGTGCAACAAATATGTGGTGGAATAAAAAAAATGTCATTGAGCCTGAAGAGCTTGAAGAGCTTGAAAAAGCCAAACAAAAAATTGTATCGTTAGAGCAACAAGTCGAACTGCTAAACAAAGTTAAAGAAGTTTCTAAAATGCAGCGAGAACAATCCTTAATTCAAGAAAAAGAACAAGCCAACCTTCACCATTTATTAATTGATGGAGCGAGCACCATTGGAAAAATCAGAGATGCTGTCGCTAACTCGTTCGAAAAATTAGACAATGAACGGCATTCGCTCAAAGAATCTATATATAACTTCGACCAAATCCATGTACTCATTTCAAGTATTGCTGAGAATTTGTCAGAAATTAAACAAAAGAATAATAATGCCGCAGAATCCGTTGTCACGTTGTCAAAAAGTGGTCATGCGATTGAACAATTTGTTAGCCAAATCCAAACCATTTCGGATCAAACTAATTTACTGGCTCTTAACGCCGCAATTGAGGCTGCTCGAGCTGGAGAGCAAGGGCGAGGATTTGCTGTAGTAGCCGATGAGGTAAGATCTTTAGCGCAAAAATCAGCGGTCGCATCTTCAGAAATTACTCGTATAGTTTCTGCTATTACTGAGCAAACTAAACACACCGAATCACAAATAAAAGACAGCGAGAACTCAGCCAATAGCTTATTTGAAGAAACTGGTAATGTGCAATCGATCATTAACGATATTACTGGCGTTTCTAAAAATATGTTTCATGTTATTGACCATTCAACCCACTTAAGTTTTTTACAAACAGTAAAATTAGATCATGTCACTTGGAAATCAGAAATTTATCGAGTTATTTGGGGCTTATCCGACAAAACATCTAAAGACTTTGTTGATCACCGTCAGTGCCGTTTAGGGCAATGGTACTACAAAGGAAAAGGAACCATGTTTAAAAATGAAAGTGTTTTTAAACAACTAGAAAAACCTCACGCCAATGTTCATTTAGGCGGATTACAAGCTTTAGAAAATTCTCAAAAAGGGAATGTTGATGCCACTCACGCAGGCTTAGCATTAATGGAAGAATCCAGCGTTCAAGTCATTGATTTGTTGTCTCAACTTGAAGATGTGGAGCCTCAACAAGATCTGGATATTAGTCGTAAAGATCCATCATTATCAGGAAGTTCAGAATTATTTTAGGCTAATACACCCATCATCAATCAAGATGCATGATGGGTATATAAATCCGCCAAACTAAACAAATAAACGCCCAACCAGTGCGCTGACCAACATAGCCAAGCTTCCCCAAAAAACAACTCGCATTGCGCCTTTACGTTTACTTGCTCCACCCGCTTTGGCGGCGACACTTCCTAACAATAATAAAAATAAAATACTAAAGATTGCCACTAGCGGTATCAATTGATCCATTGGCGAAAAATAACTCACTAACAAAGGAAACAATGCGCCCAACGTAAATGCACTTGCCGAAGTCACTGCAGCCAAAAGAGGTTGCGCATTAGTTCTTTCATGAATACCTAATTCATCTCGTAGATGAGCGCCTAATGCATCGTGCTCCATAAGCTGCTCAGCCACTTTAGCGGCTAGTTCAAGCTCTAAACCACGTTCAACATAAATCTCCGTTAATTCCCTTAGTTCATATTCTGCATGATGTTCTAAATGATGTTTCTCTAACTCAATATCTGCATTTTCCGTATCTGCTTGAGAGCTCACTGAAACATATTCACCAGCAGCCATCGACATAGCTCCGGCTACCAGACCTGCCACTCCCGCCAGAAAAATATCGTCATGTGTCGCAGAAGCCGAGGCGACCGCAATTAATAAACTTGCTGTTGAAACAATGCCATCGTTTGCTCCCATGACCGCAGCCCTTAGCCAACCAACTCGATGGGAGCGATGCAAATGATTATGTGGTTCAAACTGTTCGATCATTTTATCTTCCTAGTTTTTATTTTTAATATTTTTAACGGTGTTTGAGTGTGAAAATTAATTCAGCCATTGAAAAATTAGTTGCGCTATTTTTGTATTTTCCCATCGTCCTTGTAATTGCTTGCTGACTGGCCCGTAAGCGTACAAAAAAACATCTTCTCCAGTATGAGCATGAGTTGTCCAGCCAGTATAACTTCTCTCTGAAATTATCTGGCACAAATATGAAAATATGCGATGTAATTCCTTTTGTTGGTGCGGAGTAAGATGATCACCTTTAAGATAATAATCGGTAATATTTAGTGCATTAATATTTTTCATTTCTTGTTCTGTTAATTTTAATCCTGTTGCTAAATAAAATTCATTTTCGATATCTTGACTACGTAAAGCCTTCTCTAAAATGATTTTTGGTGAATATTTTACCTTCTGAATAATAGAAGCATTCCATTCAGGGTGTAGAGCATCTCCTATTTCATTACCTACAGATAGTCCACCGGTTGAATGGTCTGCGGTTACAATAATTTGAGTTTCTTTATTTAAAAAGTTTGAATCAGCAAATTCTTTTGCTACCAAAACAGCAGCTTCAAAATCTTGCATTTCTGACATCACAGAAACAATGTCTTGATAATGCCCTGCCCAATCAATTTGACTACCTTCAACCATTAAGAAAAAACCTTGCTCATTTTTAGACAATTGTTTAATTGCTGCGCGTGTCATCTCTGCCAAAGATGGGGTTGTTAATTTTCGGTCAATCATTTTTTCTAACGCACCAGCAGAAAACAATCCCAGCAATTGAGGGCTATTATTTTTTTTCAGTGCCTCTCGATCTTCTACATATTGATAACCTAATTGTTTAAATTCGTTAATAATATTACGTCCATCTTGAACAAAAACCCCGGCCCCACCGCCCATTAATACATCAATATAAGGCAACTGTTGATAACGTCGATCAATATAATCTCGAATAATCGCTTCTTCATTTTTACGACTGTTTTGATGGCTAGCAAAAGAAGCCGGTGTTGCATCACTCACATTGGTTGTGACCACTAACCCTGTAGATAATCCCTTTTGTTTAGCGGCTTCTAATATAGTTAAAAGGGATTGGCCGTTAATGTCTAATCCAATGGAGCCAACTTTCGTTTTTATTCCTGTCGCCATTGCGGTTGCAGCTGCCGCTGAATCTGTCACAGCACTCAATGGCAATGCCGGTTCAGTTGATAAAATACCAACAAACATTGAATCAAATAACGTCTCTTCAAGTTCAGCCGTTTTAGGGTTATCACGAAAGCGTTGATAAGCCTTCATATATGACGGCCCCATACCATCACCAATAAACAAGATAATATTTTTAGGGGCTAGTGACGGTTCCGTCTTTTGAATAAATTTAGGCGATTGTGAGAATTCAGACATATTCTGAAAATAATAAATACTCACAGAAAGAGTCAGCAAAAAGAATAAAAATATTTTTTTATAGAACGCCATAATACTAACTTCTAAAAGGTAATTGATAAGAGTTTATTATCTCATAAATAATCAGTCTTTTTATGTTGTACGCATTCTAAATTGATGGAGCCATATAACAAAATATAAACCAACAATGATTCATGTTCCCTAAGAGAGCTGTTTTTTGTTACGCGTTTATAAGGCGTATTTCTTTTACTACTATATCTGCACATGCAACGGGGTTGGCTTGCAAAATAAAATGCGATCCTTTTACGTTGAATATTCTTAAGTTCTTAAACCTCCTTTTAAAATCCTTTACGCAGTGCTCTGACACCAATTTATCATTAGTTGCCTGTATGTAGATAGAATTTATGTCACATAACTGATTGGCATTAGTAAGTTTAGCTATTTCTTGAAGCCTAAACAAAAGGACATCAGGAGATACCCGTTTTAATGCGCTTCTAAATAGGTTAATTAGCTTGGGATCTGCAGAATATCCTAAAAGTAACGATTTAATAATTAAAGTAGGTACAGGTAGCGAAAGCAGCAACTTCATAGGCAAAAAAGATGCTGTTTTAAGAAGTAACTTATGAGGGTTGCTGAGAAACGTAGCAACAAAGATAACTGATACAACATTGTCTGGTTTAAGAAGCGCTATTTGATAAGCGATTGAGCCAGAAAACGATTCTCCGATTAGAATAAATTTTTCATTAGGCAATTTATCTATAACGTAATTAACTAAATCTTGATAATTTAATTTTTTATTGGCAGGGTAATCGATAACCAAGCTATCAATATTGACAGGTAATGCATCTAAGAATGGTTTGAATAAAACGCCAGTTCCGTCTAGGCCAGGCAATAAAATTATTTTCATTTGCACATTACATGTTAGCCTTATTGACATAATAACTCCCACTAGATCTCTTTTAATAAAGAACTAACCGTCTTTTTTTATGGGCTCACTGTGTCAGTGATAATTCTTCTATAAAACGTATAGAATTCTTTGCTGTAGCTTTTCAATTACGTTTTACAGCGCATTTGAACTTTAATTTATTTGAACAATATTCACTTAATTTTCTAGCATTTTAACGTTTCAAATAGCAGTTTATCTACTGCTTTGACTTGTTAGTTTTATATAAATCTAAGTAATGGTTTTTATTTGATAATTGTCGTTGAAAATGCCCTGCAACTGGTGGTTGA
>Ga0256845_1000318_pt1 | contig 46062 bp, 38 predicted proteins | sample RiftiametaG_FD_189101 | JGI IMG/M metagenome (GOLD analysis project Ga0256845, IMG submission 189101) | Tube worm associated microbial communities from hydrothermal vent at the East Pacific Rise, Pacific Ocean - Riftia | ecosystem: Host-associated > Annelida > Integument > Unclassified ...
GGTTGCAAAAAAGATTGAATAGTGACCGATTTTTTTAGAATTAATAATACTTAATCTTAGTTTGAGCAAAATTGCCAGAGTTTTGAGATGATTTGACAAAGTTGTTTCATATTTTTGAGACTATCGGGGTGAATAACGGTCCCTGTTTTGTTTGAATATTGCTCTATAAAGTTCTGTTGTTGCTGGTGATTAAATTGAAAATTTAACAGAAAGCCAGCGAGATCCATGAGCGGATCGCTATAACAGGCATACTCCCAATCGATTACTTTTAATGGCGTTTGTGCATTAATCCACAATAAATTATTCAAATTTAAATCGTTATGGCAAAGTTTACTAGGAATAAACGGCTCAGCAATTAGCAAGGCTTGACGTAGTAGCTGCTTGATTTGTTCGGAGTGATCCGGTGCTCGCTCCATTGCAAGTTGGTGATAATCTCTCAAGTGTTGTTGAATATCTATTGTGACAAGTTGCTGCTGCTCATTGGAGGCACCCATATTATGTAAACTAGCCATAAAATCGCTAACAGATGAACAAAAAGTATCGTAGGTAAAAAATGCCTGAGCTTGGTTTGTTGATGAAATGATTTCAGGATTAAACCTGTCGATCGTTAACGGTTCAAAATCAATCCATTCAAACACTCTGATTGATGATGTGGAAAAATAACAATCAATTAACCAGGGTTTGATTGACGATCGGTTGGTCAGATAGTCTAATACCGATTGTGTGGCTCGGTTATTATTGCCTTGCGGCAGCAATGCTAGATTGTTTGAATTGATCACTTGAACAAAATAAAACTGTCTTCTGTCATCGCTTGTCAGGGACAGTTTATAGTTAAAGTTTGACAGGCCTCTCGTTAGTTGCTGCCAATTGGCAGGATTGGTTAATTTAATGTCCGAAAAAAAAGCCCTTAAATCAATCCATGTCTGAGCTGGATGTTGCCACCAGTTTGGCGGTTCATCAACGGTTGGCTTGTGAGGTTTGTTGCTCATAATGCTTCTTCCAAGTTTTCCATCCAATGAAAGCTAAAATGATATAACTAAAAAATAACACAGCGGTCAAAGCGAATCCCTTGGAGAGATAAAGATAAATAGAAACGCTATCGATGATGATCCAGTATAGCCAATTTTCTAATACTTTTTGAGTGATCATGTAGGTTGCCAGTATTGCAAACCAAGTAGTAAAAGAATCGATCAGTGCGAAATCCTGTTCAGTGTGATTTTTTAATAAAAAAGCTGATACAAATACCAGAAAAGTTGTTACACCAATCAGGATAAAATGTCGTTTGATGGGCCATATTAAAATGCTCTTTTGCGGTGACTCGTTATTTATTTTATTCCACTGGAACCAGCCGTAAACCGCCATAATCAGGTAATAAAAATTTAGAAATGACTGCATGTATAAATTGACGTCGAAGAACAAAATAATATAAATCGCCGTGCTGGCGAAGGCCGCAGGCCAGCACCACAAACTTTCTTTAATGGCCAATAATAAATAGGCAATCGCCGATATTACTGCGAGCCACTCCAATGCAGAAGTCGCTATAAGTTGTTGGATAAATGGTTGAGCAAATTGCATCATTGGTCGCTAATATTTTCAGGATTTACATCACTGTTTAAATACTTGGCAACAAAAACCTGTTTACCATACGTACTAAAGGAATATCCGATGATCTCTTTGACGACTCTCATCACATCATCAAATTCACCAAATAGCTGGGTGCTCATGGTATTAGTATAACAGTCAATTGTCGCAGAGCGATTTAAGCGTTCAACAATATCTTGTATGATGGGAAGAAATTCGTTTGCAAGTGGATAGAGGCTAAGTTCGACGGATATTTTCATTTTCTTTTTTCTCTTATTCAAATTCGTGAGTGAAGGAAAGTCCAATGACTCTCGGCGTGCCAAACTGGAAATATTCACCTCTGGCATAAAAATTTCTTGGGTCGTTACCAAAGCTTCCAAAACCTCTGGTTTGAATATTCTTGTCAAACGCATTATTAATGTAAAGAGAAAGGCGCCAGTCCGTTGGTTGATAGATCAACCTTAAATTAAGCAATTGGTAGGAACCTGATTTGACATCATGTTGATCAGAAAAATAAAAACTGTCTTTTGATTCCAGTTCTGGATTAAAACTTAAGTGGTCGCTGAAATAATAAATACCACCCAAAACTAGTTGATGATTAGGAGCGTGAGCAACGTCTCGACCACTCATATCAACGGGGACTGGGGGAATTGTCTCTTGATCAGCGTCGATATGATTAAAGCTTGGGAATAGATCAAATTCTGCGTTGAGTAATCCAAGGGTTGCATACAGTTTCAGGTTTTCATTGGTTTGCCAGCTTGATTCTATTTCTATACCCGAGCTACTCCCCTCGGAACTGTTAGTGATTAAACCAGTAAAACTGCAAGGGCAAATTCCATTTTGTTGAACTAAGAGTCCACTGTCGATCGAACGGACTAAATTATCCTTGGTTTGGATATCCCTTCTGTCTTGATAAAAAATAGCGGTTTGCAAGGTTAAACTGTCTTCTAGCCAAAGCCCTTTGATCCCTGCTTCATAGTTCCATTGATATTCGGTATTAAATATTCGATTTTCATTGGCGATGTTCGCATCAGAATTGATCCCCCCATTTTTATACCCGCGTGAAATTAATCCATAGATCATCCGAGAAGTATCGTATTGATATTCAATCGCTAGCTTGCCGCCCCAAAGGTTTTCTGCGGGGGAAAAAATACTGCCATCGTTATCGGTATAATCGCTACTTCGTCGTTCGAACCTGAGTCCCGAAATTAGGTCAATATTATCGCTCAATGGACTTGTGAATTGTCCATACAAGGCGATGTTGTTGGTATCAAACTGACTAGTGAAATCTTCATTTTGATAAGTATACTGGCGAGTTAAATCAATTTGTTGTTCTCGGAAATAAAACCCCGCGACCCAACTTGGATTTTCATTATCGCCAACACTATTTTCGCTATTATTAGAATGTAATTTTAAATCCAAACTAATATTATTATTGTCTCGTTGATATTGATCAAAGGAAGAATACCACCAATCAAACCCGGCGAGTTCTGAATCGCATGGCGTGCCATCACAAATACCAGTATGGCTCCAATCTTCATCATAGGCATAATCTAAATCAGAATCGGCAAAGCTTAAAACGGACTCTAGCCAGAGACTTTGATTAATATCCCAATCAAGATCAATCGCAATCGCTCTGGTTTTTTGCCGATCAAAACCCGGTTGATCAGAAAGAGTCTGTCGATTGGAATCTAAACTAAACGCATCATAGCCATTATCAATGTCAGCCAAAAATACGCTGGTTGTCATTTCTACATCCTGATTGAGTGGCGCCTCAAGCTTACCGCGCAAACTGAGCTCATCGATATTGTTAGTATCATTTCGATCTAAGAAATTATTTTTCATAAAACCGTCACTGACGTATCGTTTGAGTGCAAATCGATAACTGATATTTTCAGATAGGGGGCCACTCACCACGCCCGATAATTCTTGTCCGCCAAAAGATTCTATTGATGCCGATAGTTTTGAATAAAAACGATCCGTTGGTGAGTTTGATACCAGATTAATCAATCCTGCCAATCCGTTGGCCCCATAAAGAGTACCTTGTGGCCCGCGAAGAATTTCAATTTGCTGAATATCTAAAGTGCTTGCCGCCGTTGAAATTCCGGTTAGATCAATACCGTCCAAAACCACGCCAACAGAATAATTAACCGGTTCTTTGAATTCGCTCCGCTCGCCAATTCCCCTAATTTGGATAAAGCGACCACGAGATGCGCCAGTCGCAAAGTTTACATTGGGAGCAAGGTTGAGTATATCGGACAACTGCTGTGCATTTCTGGCTTGAATAATTTCAGCATCGATCACCGAAACACTATTGGCTAATTCCAGTACGTTAGAATCTTCTAGTTCGGCGGTAACAATGAGGGTTTCACTGGTACTCGTTTCATCAAAGGCGGCACCATTAAAAGAAAGCAAACAGCCACTAAGAGCCGCTAAAGTGGTGTATTGGTTTTTCAGTTTCACTTGGTCGATCTCCAAACAACCTACAAGATCATAAAACAAAATCGGTCGGTATTAATAAATGGAGATCCGGTAAGACGATGGTCAAGAAGGTAAGGGTCGAATGGAGGACTTATTAGGTCTGCCTGCCTGAAACTTACCACCTGTCCCTACGCCGGCATTAACCGGATCAGGTTCAAAGGGTACAAATCTCAGACCGACTAGTAATGATTAAAAGACGACCGCCCCTCAGGTTGAGGCAGGGATTATAAGGGAAAGGAAAAAGATAGGCAAGGTTGGTTGACAGGTTGAGTCAGACTTCTTTCATTATCTTATTAAACATCATTACCACCGATTCAACTGAAATTAGCTCCATCAAGCTTTTTCCTTTAATTCTTTTTCCCCAGCGATTTTCGGCGATTGACTTATCGGTTTGTTGAATAAGAAGTTCTTCATAAATCGAAACTGTACTTGATTGAGAATGATAAGGGCCGGTTCTTTTGGGATTGCTGTGAGCATATAGACCGATAACCGGAGTATTGACAGTGGTGGCTATATGAGCGGGGCCAGAATCCGGGGCCAGTACTAATTTAGCCTTTTGCAACAATGCCAATAATTGAGGCAAGCTGGTCTTGTTTATTAAGTTAATGATTGGCGCATTGGATGCATTGATTATCTTGTTACCTAATTGTTTTTCCATTTCGGTTGGGCCGCCGGATAATACAACTTGAAGTCCTTGGGCATGGGCATAATCGGCAATGGCGGCATAACGATTAGGTAACCAATTTCTATGCGCTTTACTGGCTGCAGGTGAAATTACAATATAGGCTTTAGAGCCTGTTTGTTGCAAACACCAGCTTTGGTCTTGTTTATTTATAGGCATATCCCATGAGGGTTTTGATTCTAACGAAACGCCAATCGCTTGAGCAAATCCCCAAAAGCCATCGGCGACATGAGGTTTATTTTGCGGGGCGATCTGGTGATTAGTGAAGATCCATTGCCCTTCCTTTGCGCGGCTTCTATCAAATCCCCATTTTTCCTTTGCGCGAATACACAAAGTGGCGAGACTGGCACGCAAGGCTACTTGCATATGTAATAAAAGATCAAACTTCCGGCCTTTTAATTGATGATAAAGATCGCGATAACCTTTCAATCCCGCTTTTTTATCAAAAATAACAAACTCAATACCTTTCAAGTTAGCTAATAACTTTGCTTCGATTTTACCTATCACCCAGGTCATTCTTGCTTCTGGCCAGCGGTGTTGGATTGCTTGTACCGTTGCTACCGCGTGGCAAACATCTCCAATAGCCGAAAGGCGTAAAATACAGATGGAATTTGGGGTGGTTATTTTGCTCGGCATGGATTGTTAAATTGAGTCAGGTTGGAAACAAAAATATATATTAGCATATTCCCGGATGTTGTTATTAGTGTTTTACGACTGACTAGGCTCTATTAGTGAATTGCATATCAATTGGTCCGTCAACACCGCTGGCATCGGTTTAGCGAGAAAAAAACCTTGTCCACAATCACAACCTATGGCTTTGAGTAGTTTCATTTGTTGGGCCGTTTCAACCCCTTCTGCAATAATGCTAATATTCAGAGTTTTAGCTAAAGAAACAATAATACTGATGATAGGATGCTCGGTTATTTGTGCACTGATATGGGATACGAAAGAGCGATCGATTTTTATTATATCAAAGGGTAATTGATGAATGTAACTGAGCGATGAATAACCCGTTCCAAAATCATCCAATGAAACTCTAATTCCTAGTCTTTTTAATTGGTAAAAAAGATTACGGGCCTTGGCAATATTTTTCATCAGGATATGCTCCGTTAATTCGACCACTATGGAATTTTCTGGCAACTGATGTTTTTGCAATATTATTTTTATTTCATCGATTAATCTAGAATCAACAAATCGTTGAGATGAAATATTGATGCTGATATAAAAATGTTCCTCAGTTAGCGACTTCCAGTGCATCAGCTGTTTGGCAACGCTATCAAATAATTGGCTGTCTATTTGCCTGATTAAATCATTTTTTTCGGCTATATGAATAAATTTTTCTGGTGTAATTAAACCTTGCTTTGGATGCTGCCAGCGCATCAATGCTTCAAAACCAACAATTCGATTAGATTTTAAATCAACGATTGGTTGATAGTAGAAAAAAAGCTGATTTTCCTTGATGGCAATTTTAAGTTCTTGTAAAATTTCACGTTCCAATAAAACGGAACGATGAAGCGAAGCTTCATAGACTTGAATATTGTTTTTGCCTTTACTTTTTGCATAATACATTGCATGGTCAGCATTTCTTAATAGGTCTTCAAAAGAACTTACCTTCTCATCTTTTAAACTAATTCCGATACTGATTGAAGCTACGATGTCTTTTTTAGCGGTTTTGATTGGTTTTTTCATTACATTCAAAACTCTTTGTGAAACAGTCATTGTTAAAGATTCATCGTCTAAATCTTCCAGCAAAATGGCAAACTCATCTCCACCAATACGGGCTAATGTATCAGAAGATCGAAGTTGGGTTTGCATTCTTTGTGCAGCCACTTTTAGGATATCATCTCCCGCCTGGTGGCCGAAGTTATCATTGATCAACTTGAAGTCATCTAAATCAATAAAAAGAACGGCAATTTCTGATCGCTGTGAGCGACTTGAGCGATTGAAGGCATGTTCCAATCTATCTAAAAAAAGCGAACGGTTGGCTAACCCTGTTACTGAATCATGTAGTGCTTGAAACTGTAGTTTTTGATCCTTTAGTTTTTGATCGATCGCAGTGCTAATATGCTGACCCAAAAAAGTCAAAAATTCTTTATCTTCATCCAAAAATATTTTTTGTGGATCGTAGCTCTGCAATGCAATTGCTCCCTGCAAGGAAGAATTAATTTGAAAGGGAACGGCCAACCAACTATACACTTGCGGACCTCTGTTAATCATACGACCTTCTTTAACACGTTTTTCCAATTCATCAAAATGTGCTAGCCGTGGTTGTTGAGCAATGATTACCTCGGCGATTAAGGTTTCAGCCATTTTTTGATGGTCAATACTGGTATCAAACTCCCCCCCTTTTTGCTCATCGTGTAGGTAGGGGCACGAATAGCGATCTTCATTTGTATCCAGTAAAACGACAAAAAAGCTGTGAGTCTTGACTTGATCTGCGATGATTTGATGTAGGCCGAGATAAAAGTCTTCTATGGTTGTCGAGTGATAGGTGAGCTCCGAGATTAACAGAAATGTGTCTGAAAGCATTTTTGACTTTTCTAAAGAAAAATAGCTATCTTCTAATTTGTTGATATTGGAATTAAAGGTGATTTTTGAGGCTAGGACACCCGCCAAAATTTCCAGATAGCTTTGATGAAATTCAGTATAAAAATAAGGGTCTTGATGTTCAGAGTCGATTACACCGAGTACTTTATTGTGAAAAAATATTGGTACAGCCAATTCCGAACGTCGATATTGATCATCAACGACATAGTTGGTTTCGAGGCGAGTATCAGCCACCAGAATACTTTTTCCTTGTGCCGCAGATTGACCCACAATACCTTGCCCAAGATTTAGTTTGATGGCATTGACGATCTGCCGTTTTTTAGGATTTTTAGGACCGTAGGCTGCCACTTGGCTAAGGTAGTGGTGATCTTCATCTAATAAGTAGACAACGCAATCTTCAAAGCCCAAAGATTTTATAGTATGTTGGGCCACATGCCAAATAGCTTCTTCGATAGAATCAATTTCGTTGACGTGGCTGACAAAATTTAATAAAGCGTCTAAAGCTTGTTTATATTGCGATTTTTCAATAATTTCTGTTCTATTGTTTGTCATAGGACTAATCTGATTGATGACTTACAGCAGCCAACCCAAATTAACAACAAATAGATCACCATAGGTTTTGTTGTTGTAAGATTTTTCAATTTTTTAGACATTCATACCACACAAGGTAACATATTGATGTTGTCGATTGATTATTGCCAAAGGGGCGATCTCCATTAATCCAGTAAGCTCAATTGAACTCTTAGTTAAATATAGACCCAAAAGTAATAATTAGCTCAGGGAATCGGTGGTTTGTTAACAATTGATCGCTTTCTATTAACAACGCTGGTCACCGCTGTGATTATTGAGGTAAAATGTCACGATATAAATTCGTAACTATTCAGTTTACCTCTAAAATTTGCCATTCCTGTGTTTAAAAATGGTTACATAGACGAGACAGTTAATTGCTCCATGCATTAACTGCATGACCCACATTCATGTGGGAATATGCTCATATTTTTTGCCTTAAACTGACGAATTTTAGAGGCAACTTGGATCATTACGTTTAAATGAACCATTGGCTAAATCGTTACGCAAATCCTTAATTTTTGGCTAACCTATTGAAAATACAGACTAAAAAATCTGAATCAAAGCTGTTGATAGTACCTTCTGGTAACTCGTTTTGTGTTGATCATATAAGAGAGGGTTGGTTTGATAGCCTTTATTGGCGAGAAAAAGATGCCATTATTGGAGAATCAAAGGGACGTCATATCACCTGGTTTGTAAAACCGCCACAAGATGCTGCTGAATCGGCTTGGGTATTGCGCCACTATTATCGTGGCGGATTTGTCGCTAAAGTAACTCAGGATAATTTTTTCTACACCGGAATCAAGAGTACTCGCGCGTACAAAGAAGTCCGTTTATTACAAACAATACGAGAAATGGGCTTGCCAGTCCCTCAACCGATTGGCGGATGTATAAGGCGCAAAGGTTTGTTTTATACGGCTGATTTATTGATGGAAAAAATAGCGGCTAGCGATCTGGTGGCAAAATTAAGCGTCGCTCAACTGGCAGAAAAATATTGGATAAAAATCGGAAAAACTATCGCCAAGTTTCATCAAAAAGGAATTTATCATGCTGATCTCAATGCCCATAATATTTTATTGGATAAAGAAGATAAAGTCTGGTTGATTGATTTTGATCGTTGTCAACAGCGGACCGTAAATCATTCATGGCAACAGCAAAATCTTGCGCGATTGAAACGCTCTTTACTAAAAGAAAAAGGGCTACATATTCCATTTTTCTTTGATGATAAAAACTGGCAATGGTTGTTAGTGGGTTATCGTAACTAAAATTATTTTGCAGTCATCAATTGTTTGACAGAGGCCATTATTTTATTAATTGCGCCACTATTATTTTCAAAAATGTGTTTAGTTGCCTGAGAGCGAGAATGTATCAGTGTTGGTTGAGATAGTAATTTTTTCATTACTTCATATAATTCAGAAGTATTTTTTATTTTTTCCAGCACATTGTGTTTTTGTAATATTTGACTAATGTTGGAAAAATTATAGTCACTGGGACCCATAATAACTGGTAGGCCGCAGGCGGCAGGTTCTATTGGGTTATGACCACCTCTTTCGATTAGACTACCGCCAACGAATGCGATATCAGCGGCGCCGCACATTAGAGTCAGCTCGCCCATTGAGTCACCTACGATTATGGAATGATTTTTTTTCGGGGCGCGATCCTCACTTCGGCAGATATAATCTAATGACTGTTGTTGGCAATTCTGTTTGAATTCTTCAAATCGTTCAGGGTGACGGGGTACCGCGATAAGCAATAAATCTGGGAAACGAGTTAATAATTTTTGATGAACATTTAATACCATTTTAAATTCAGCGGGATGAATGCTGGCGGCAATCCATGTTGGCCTATTTTTACTCCATTGTTGTTTCAGTTGATGTTGTTTCGTTTTTAAATCGTTTGACAAGTGAATATCAAATTTGATATTGCCGATGAGTTCAATGGCATCATCGGCGATACCTAATGATTGAAAATTCAAACGATCGGCTTGGTATTGAGCGGCCACCCGCGTAATTTTGGAGAACAATTCTTTACTCAGTGGCCAATGTTTTTGGTATCTTTTTAGTGAAGGATCAGACAATCTTGCATTGGCTAATAAAATTGGTATGCTTCGTTTTGAAAATTGATGAAGCAGATTTGGCCATAATTCAGTTTCCATCAAGATGCTTATTTTGGGTTTAGACCATTTTACAAATCGACTACAGGCTCCTGGCCAGTCGATCGGTAAATAACAATGTTGAATGCTGCGTTGTTTATTATTGTCAGATTGTAGTTTTTGTATCCGATTTAGCACTTCAGTACGACCTGTCGGAGTGCTGGTGGTGATTAAAATATTGTCCGATGGGTATTCTTTTACAAGCCGGACGAGGAGCGGGGTTGCCGCGCGAGCCTCACCCACGGAGGCGCAATGAACATGAATACTGCCTCCTGAATAATGCGGCAAGGAAAATCCTAATCTATGTGTTAATCCTTTTAGGTAATCAGGGTCCATGATGCCGCGGTATAGAAAGTACAACCAGATTATAGGCGTTAGAATATACAAGGATATTGTATACATGCTTCTATTCATTGGTAGGATCTTGGCGCAGATTGCATAGAGAAATTATCAGGATTTCAGCAAAGTTATTTTGGGATGGCTATTTTGGCTTCTTTACTTCGTTTGAAAATCACCAGCTTACCACCAATGGTCTGTATTTTAGTCGATTGGCTCTTATTGATGATTTTTTCGATTATTTTGTTTTTTTCTTCTTTATTATCGGCTCTAATATTGATTTTAACTAATTCATGAGCACCCAGCGCAATGTTGATTTCCTCCATCACTGAAGGAGTAAAACCTTTGTCGCCAATCATGACAACTGATTTCAAGTCGTGAGCCAGACCTTTGAGGTGTCGGATTTGAGAATTTGATAATTTCATGGTGGTTTCGTTATTAATAATTGTCAATCAATAAATTTTACCATTGTTTAGCGGATTTTAAGATATCATTTACGCTATTATTCTAATTTATACTCAGATATCCCAATTTAAGTGGATTTATCCTGTTTGAGACTGATTTAGGGTCATTAATATGGCAAAAAGTAAGAGTAGTAAAGGATGGTTAAAAGAACATTTTGACGATCAATATGTCAAGATGGCGCAGGAGGATGGAGTTCGTAGTCGTGCGGTGTACAAACTGAAAGAACTTGATGATAAAGACAAGCTATTAAAAAGCGGCATAAGAGTGGTCGATTTAGGAGCTGCTCCAGGTGGATGGTCGGAATATGCGGCCCAAAAAATCGGTGATAAAGGGACTTTGGTCGCAACCGATATTCTACCGATGGAACATTTGAATGGTGTCACCTTTATTCAGGGAGATTTTAGAGAAGAATCGGTTCTTGAGACTATTTTGCAGCAAATGGAAAATAACTCTGTTGACCTTGTATTATCAGATATGGCCCCCAATATAAGCGGTGTAGATTCTATCGATCAACCAACATCCATGTATTTGGTTGAGCTAGCCTTGGATTTTGCTCAGCAAACGTTAACCGAAGATGGTCGTTTTTTAGTCAAAGTTTTTCAGGGCACTGGATTTGACGAGTACTTAAAATCTGTTAGACAGAGCTTTAAGCAGGTTAAAATACGAAAACCCAAAGCTTCTAGGGCGCGCTCTAGGGAAGTTTACATTTTAGCTCAGGGCTTTAGAGGTTGAATCGCAGAGCAGCATTTTTTCGAGATAGCGCTAAACTTTATTTGTAATATAGCGATACACTTAATAAGTAGCTCTAATAGGGCTTTTACTGATATAAACCTATTGGGTGAGTTACTAAATATTAAAGGTAAGCTGGATAGTTACCGATTGAAAATAGGAAATACGAGGATTACCCTTTGAACGATACAACAAAACATCTCTTACTTTGGCTGGTGATTGGCTTAGTGCTGGTTTCTGTTTTTAATAAGTTTGAGGATGCCAAACTCCAATCAAATGAAATAGAATTTTCTCAATTGATGGACGATATAGACCGTGGAAAGGTGGTTAGCGTGACGGTGGCTAATTCTACCGTAAAAGCAACTATGAAAAACGGTGATGAAGTGACCACCAATATTCCCTACGGTTCGCATGAAATTTTAGCTGAAAAATCACTCGAAAAGAAAATTGACTATACCGGTGCAGAGCCAGAAGGCGATAGTTTGTTATTTACTTTCTTTTTCTCATGGGGGCCAATGCTGTTATTGATCGCAGTTTGGATCTTTTTTATGCGCCAAATGCAAGGTGGCGGTAAAGGCGGCGCGATGAGTTTTGGTAAGAGCAAAGCGAGATTGTTAAGTGAAGATCAAATCAAAACCAATTTTTCCGATGTGGCTGGGTGTGAAGAAGCCAAAGAAGAAGTGGCTGAACTAGTCGATTTTTTGAAAGAACCCAGCAAATTTCAAAAATTAGGTGGCCAGATCCCTCGTGGCATTTTGATGCTGGGACCCCCCGGTACGGGAAAAACCTTATTAGCGAAAGCCATTTCTGGTGAAGCGAAAGTACCATTTTTTACGATTTCCGGTTCAGATTTTGTTGAAATGTTTGTCGGCGTAGGAGCTTCGCGAGTAAGAGATATGTTTGCTGAAGCTAAAAAACAAGCACCTTGCATTATTTTTATCGATGAAATTGATGCAGTTGGACGTCATCGTGGCGCAGGTCTTGGTGGCGGGCATGATGAACGTGAACAAACTTTAAACCAGTTATTGGTTGAAATGGATGGTTTTGATGGCGATGAAGGGGTTATTGTTATTGCCGCGACTAACCGACCTGATGTGCTTGATCCTGCGTTATTACGTCCGGGACGATTTGACCGTCAGGTAACCGTTGGTCTGCCGGATATTAAAGGTCGCGAGCAAATTTTAAAAGTCCATATGCGCAAAGTACCCTTAGGTGATGATGTACAGCCCGGGGTGATAGCCAGAGGTACACCGGGTATGTCCGGTGCAGATTTAGCTAATTTAGTCAATGAAGCCGCGTTATTTGCCGCCAAAGCGAGTGCTCGAACGGTTACTCAGGAGTTTTTTGAGAAAGCCAAAGATAAAATTCTAATGGGAACCGAGCGACGTTCAATGGTGATGGATGAAGAAGAAAAGTTAAATACCGCTTGGCACGAAGCAGGACATGCTGTGGTGGGCCGTTTGACACCAAGTTCAGATCCTATCTATAAAGTATCGATTATTCCAAGAGGAAGGGCATTGGGTATCACTATGCAATTACCTGAGAAAGATCGATATAGTCACACCAAGGAGTTTTTAGAAAGTAAGCTATCGTTACTATATGGTGGTCGGATCGCAGAAGAAATGCTGAATGGGGCGGACAAAGTGACTACAGGTGCTTCAAATGACATTAAGCGTGCAACCTCTATTGCGAGAAGTATGGTGACTCATTGGGGATTTTCAGACAAGCTAGGTCCTTTGATGTATGCCGAAGATGAAGAAGAAGTCTTTTTAGGCCGCTCAGTGACTCAAACTAAACATGTTTCGGAAGATACTGCTAAAATCATCGATGATGAAATAAAAGTACTAATTTCGAAAAACTATGATCGTGCCGAGAAGCTATTGCATGCAAATCGAGATAAATTAGAAGCAATGGCGGAAGCATTGATGAAGTACGAAACCATTGATACTAGTCAGATTGATGAAATTATGGATGGTAATACACCTAGTCCGCCAGATGGATGGGATGATACTGAAGAGCCGCCAAAGGCTTCTAAGCCAAAATCTGACAAGTCGATAGACGGTAAGATTGGCGGACCTGCAGCACAACCTTAATTGTAGGACCGGTCAATCATGAAAGGCATGAGGAGCCCGAAAAAGATATTGCATCTTTCGTATTTCTCGTGCCTTTCGTGGTTATAATTACCTTAGAACCTAAACTAACCCTATATGAAACTAGAACAAGTCAGGCGTGAATATCTAAAGCAGGGGCTAAGCCGTTCTGAGCTGGATGCCGCCCCTTTGATCCAACTCAAACATTGGCTTTCACAGGCTGCTGATGTTGAACTTGTCGATGCCACAGCAATGACCTTGTCAACGGTTGATCGTTCCGGACAACCCAGTCAAAGAGTTGTATTACTCAAAAAATTGGATGAAAAAGGACTGGTGTTTTACACCAACTTGAAAAGCCGTAAAGCTCTTGATATAGAAATCAATAATAAAGTAAGTGTTCACTTTGGATGGTTGCCCCTTGAACGGCAGATCAAAATACAAGGTATAGCACACAAGATGTCCGCTGCTGAAAATTTATCCTATTTTGCCTCCCGCCCCAAAAATAGTCAGTTGGCTGCTTGGGCTTCCAAACAAAGCCAACCAATTTCCTCAAGAAAATTTCTCAATCAAGCGTTCGAACAAATGAAAGCAAAATTTGCGGATGGCAAAATACCTTTACCCAACTTTTGGGGAGGCTATCTGGTTGAGCCTACCCGGTTTGAGTTTTGGCAAGGTGGAGGCGCACGATTGCATGATAGCTTTGCTTATTCGATACATGATGGAGCTTGGCAGATAGAAAGGCTTGCACCTTAAATTTTCGCTCCAGAGTCGGTCTGTACATACCTCTCAATAGTTACTTGACACCGCTGTTGATACGGCTATTTTTTAGCTGGACTATTTCCCGTCTAACCACTAAAATTCCCCTTTTTAAGACACAAAGAGAAGAAACCTCATGAATCCTATTTTGGACCTATTTGCAGCGTCACCCATGAAACCTATGCAAGTTCATATGCAAAAAGTGCAGGAATGTGTGAGAATTCTTCCTGAATTTTTTGATAAGGTGTTTGACGAAAATTGGGGTGAAATGCTGGTATTGCAAAAGAAAATCAAAGCGATTGAGAATGAGGCTGATGAGTTAAAGAAAACCTTACGACTGAATTTGCCAAGTGGTTTGTTTATGCCTGTGGCAAGAATTGATTTACTTAATTTACTCTCCTCTCAAGATAAAATAGCCAATAAGGCTAAAGATATTGCCGGATTGGTGACGGGTCGAAAGATGGTTTTCCCTGAGTCTATTCGTGATGATTTAAAGGCATATTTGGCACGTAGCATCGATGCCTCAGTACAAGCGGATAAGGCCATTAAACAACTGGATGAATTGTTAGAGTCTGGCTTTAAGGGTAGGGAAGTCAAAATTGTCGAAGAGATGATTGATGAGTTGGATAAGATTGAACATGATGCGGATGTTCTGCAAATCAAAATGCGTCAAAAACTCTTTGATCTGGAAGAAAGTCTCCCAGCGGTCAATGTTATTTTCTTTTATAAAGTGATCGATTGGGTTGGTGACATTGCCGATTTGGCCCAGCAAGTTGGTTCACGACTCGAATTGTTACTGGCTAGATAAGCCCTTAACATATTTTTCTAGAATTAAAATAAACAATAATACAAATAATTAGAGAGAACGAAAATGGTCGATTTTTTTTCTGAATATCAGTTAATACTGATTAGTCTCGCTGGGATCTTTGGGATTTTGATGGCATTTGGGATTGGTGCTAATGATGTGGCCAATGCAATGGGAACATCGGTAGGTGCTAAGGCTTTAACGGTTAAACAAGCAATTATCATTGCCATGATCTTTGAGTTTGCGGGTGCTTTTTTAGCGGGTGGTGAAGTGACATCTACCATAAGAAAAGGAATAATAGACGCTTCAACAATGGTGGATACGCCTGAACTATTAGTATTTGGCATGATGGCTTCTCTTTTGGCGGCCGGAATATGGCTGATCATTGCATCCTATTTTGGATGGCCGGTTTCGACGACTCATTCAATTGTTGGTGCCATTGTTGGTTTTGCTGCAGTGGGTATTGGTATGGATGTGGTTCAATGGGGTAAGGTTGGTTCGATCGTCGCCAGCTGGGTGGTGTCACCTTTGTTATCCGGCACTATGGCGTTTATGTTATTTACCAGCGTTCAAAAGTTAATTCTCAATACTGATAACCCACTTAAAAATGCCAAAAAATACGTTCCATATTATATGTTCTTAGCCGGTTTTATGATCTCGTTGGTAACTTTGATGAAAGGGCTTAAACATGTTGGAATAAACTTGTCATTTGTTGAATCTTTAGCGATCGCTTTTGGCTTTGGTCTACTGGTACTGATCCTTGGCAAAATCTTTATCAGTCGACAAAAAGTTGAAGCTAATGCAGACAAAAATTTTCACTATGCCAGTGTTGAAAAAGTGTTTTCATTGCTGATGATAGTGACTGCTTGTGGTATGGCTTTTGCCCATGGCTCAAATGATGTAGCCAATGCTATTGGACCCTTGGCGGCTGTTGTGAGTATTGTTGAGAGTGGCGGAGTCATTGGTGCAAAATCGGCGTTACCTTACTGGGTATTACTGTTAGGTGGCGGCGGGATTGTGATTGGTCTTGCGTTATTTGGTGGCCCTGTTATGAAAACGATTGGAAAACGTATTACAGAATTAACTCCCAGTCGTGGATTCGCAGCGGAGTTGGCGGCTGCGACTACGGTGGTGATTGCATCGGGGACGGGTATTCCTGTTTCAACTACTCATACTCTGGTAGGAGCGGTGCTCGGTGTCGGAATGGCGAGAGGGATTGCAGCACTTAATCTGGCAGTATTAAAAAACATTGCTGTATCGTGGGTTGTGACCTTGCCTGCCGGGGCCGTTTTATCGATGATTTTCTTCTTTATGTTGAAAGGGATTTTTCTTTAATTAAAATAGGTTGCTTGATTGAATTTATTAGAGGTCGGGAAGGTTTTCCCGACCTCTAGTGGAGCATTATATTTTTAGAACTTAGAACTTAGAACTTAGAACTTAGAACTTAGAATCTGAAGCTCGGAACCTACAAAATAAAGCGAGTTAAATCCTCATCCTGAGCTAACTCACCAAGCTGCTTCTTAACGTATTCTGCATCAATTAATAGTTTATCTCCCGCATCGGATGCGGTATAAGAAATCTCTTCCATTAATTTTTCCATTACGGTATGCAAACGTCTTGCACCAATATTTTCAGTGGTTTCATTCACTTGCCAAGCTACTTCAGCAATACTTTCGATAGCATCGTCGGTAAATACGACTTCTCTATTTTCCGTTGCCATTAAAGCGACATATTGCTTGCTAAGGGCGGCGTCAGGTTCGGTCAAAATTCGTCTAAAGTCATCAGCAGAGAGCGAGCTTAATTCAACTCGAATGGGTAATCTGCCTTGCAGTTCAGGGATCAAATCAGATGGCTTAGCCAAGTGGAAAGCTCCTGAAGCGATAAATAAAATGTGATCGGTTTTAATCATCCCGTACTTGGTTGATACTGTGCAGCCTTCGACTAAGGGTAACAGATCACGCTGAACACCTTCTCGGGATACTTCGCCACTAGTGCCTCGATCGCTTTTGGCGACTTTGTCTATTTCGTCGAGAAAAACAATGCCGTTATTTTCAACCGCTTCAACGGCTCTTGCCTTCAATTCATCTCGATTGACCAGTTTTTCAGCTTCTTCCTCCGTTAATAATTTAAACGCATTTATAATCTTCATTTTGCGTTTTTTACTTTTGGCTGGTGCTGAATTTTGAAACATATCTTGTAGTTGATTGGTCATATCTTCCATGCCCGGAGGAGCCATGATTTCGATGCCGACGCTTGGACCCGTCAGATTTATTTCGATTTCTTGCTCATCAATGGTGCCTTCGCGTAATTTCTTACGAAACATCTGTCTGGCCGCTGAGTCATCGGTGTCTTTGGGTTCGTTTTCAAAGTTGCGAGCGGGCGGCAGTAACGCATCCAGTATACGTTCCTCCGCCGCTTCTTCGGCTCTAATTTTAACCTTATGATGTTCTTGCTCACGCAACATTTTGAAAGACGAATCGACTAGATCTCTAATAATGGAATCCACATCGCGGCCAACATAACCCACTTCAGTAAATTTGGTGGCCTCAATCTTGATAAAGGGGGCGTTGGCCAATTTTGCTAACCGGCGGGCAATTTCAGTTTTTCCGACTCCAGTTGGTCCAATCATCAAGATATTCTTTGGGGTTATTTCGTTACGCAGATCCTCACTGACCTGCATACGTCGCCAGCGGTTTCTAAGTGCAATAGCCACGGACTTTTTGGCATCATTTTGACCGATGATGTGTTTATCTAATTCGTGAACGATTTCACGGGGGGTCATTTGGGACATTAGTTTGTTTCCACTGAATTTATCGAATTTTTGCTTACTTGGCGCTATTTGCAGTCCAGTTCTTCAATCGTATGGTTATGATTGGTAAATACACAAATATCACCAGCTATTTTTAAACCGGTTTCTACGATTTCTTTGGCACCTAGGTCTGTTTTATCCATTAACGCACGTGCTGCCGATTGGGCGAAAGGACCGCCTGAGCCAATTGCCATCAGGCCGTCCTCCGGTTCGATGACATCACCATTACCGGTTATTATTAGTGAATGCTCACCATCTGCAACGGCTAATAAAGCCTCTAGTCGCCGAAGCATGCGATCGGTTCGCCAGTCTTTGGCCAGTTCAACGGCGGACCTCATTAGTTTACCCTGATACTTTTCCAATTTGGCTTCGAAGCGTTCAAATAGGGTAAATGCATCCGCTGTACCGCCAGCAAAACCGGCGATAACCTGATTGTGATACAAACGGCGGACTTTTCGTGCGTTGCCTTTCATAACGGTATTACCCATTGAGACTTGTCCATCGCCGCCGATGACGACTTTGCCATTGCGACGAACTGATAATATGGTCGTTCCGCGATATTGTTCCAAGATTGACTCCGAAAATTGATGGGGCGATAGACTATCGAGTTTATTTGGGTATTAAATGGTTTTTTTCAAGGGAAGAGCCCAAAAAGCTACCAGTGACGAGCTACGAGCCGCGAGTGACAGAAAGAGGCAAAAAGGATAGACAGAGAAAGTGATTGCTAGACAATATTTCTCAGACTTCAACTTTAGTCTTCCTGCTTCTTCAAATATTGAGCCAATTGCGCCTGTAGTGACTTTGGCACTTGTTTAAAGGTTAAGCTACCTGTTTTCGGATTAAAGGTAATATTGTCTTCCATTCGATCCGATGAAAAACTGATACTTAAGTCTTTTTCTCGGCCATAAAAACGCACATATTTTTTTAAACTATTGCGATGTGCGTAGATTTCTTTTTGCGGTGTTTCCTGATGTTCACTAACAAAATCTGCAAATTTATCGGGCTCGTTTTCATTAAGCACTTGTGAGAGAGAATCAAAATTGATCGGGTTGCCCTGCATATCCTGATCCACACAATAGTCCACGATGGTATTTTTAGTGTTATTACTTTCTTCCTTATCCAAAGATTGGGCATATTGATCGACGATATTAAGGAACTCGTCGGTTTGTTGTTGAAGATTGACCCCGGAAATAAATCCGCTAAATTGAGTAAACGCGTGAGTGAGCTCTTTGCTACTACGGCTGGTTTGAATGGTTAAGTATTGTTGCCAGTCTTTTATTGCCCATTGGGAAAAATCGAGTTTTAGTACGTAATTTAGTTTTCCGCCATTGATGTAGGATAAGTTTTCCACTTGTAGTTGCGAGTCAATAAATTGTGCATCTGAATGATTGATCCAAAAAACGTATAAATACTCGTGTTCCATTAATTCCTCAACGACAAATAGTAAATGGGCCGTCAAAGGTTCTTCATTGTCTGACATGGTCAGTTTTAATTGTTCCGTCATTTTTTTGCTCACTGAAACAAAACCCAGTTCCTGATGTTGGTATTTTGCCAGCCAACCGGGCAATGGGTTATCGGTTTGTTCTGGGTCAAACAGTCCGTATTGCCTTGTTGCACTTCGTTGTAGTGAATGTTTGAGCTGGGTGAATAGAGAAACAATCGGACCTTCATTCAAGTTCTCTTCATCCCGCAAGTTCAGTTGTATTTCGTTTTTTGCGCCGGTGGAGGATAGGCCATGGATAATGCAATGTTTAATGGTCATTTAGTCTGTAGTTTAGTTAGTTTTAGCAGTGGATTTGAGTATATAGCAAAAATCGCCTATGTAACCATTTTTGAACGTAGAAATGGCGGATTTTAGAGGTGAGCGGAATCGCTCGATTGCTACGAGTTAAGAAGTTTATCAATAAATTTTTGACCGGTTCTACCGAGTTGTTTTTCTGCTCGCCAGACCAAGTGTGGAGTAAAACTAAAGCGAGAACCGTGTTGATATTTAACTTCTACCAGATGTTTAGTTGAAAGTTCTTTATCCACGAGATAATGTGGCATCCAGCCGAATCCTATGCCTTGTAAGACGGCTTGCTTTTTACTCATAAAATCACTGAGATAAAACATTCTTTCACCCCCAAAATGCATGTGTTCTACTGAGTACAATTCCTGGTTACTTGAATCATGAACACTCAACTCGATATGTTGTTGTAATGTGTTGAGGTCCACTTTTTTGATATTGGCTAAAGGGTGAGCGTGACTGACACAGAGTAAACATTCGACTTCAGAGAGAGGGTGAGCCAATAATTGGGTCGATGCTTGGTATTCTTTTACCAGCATTAAGTCAGCCTGATTTTGCTCAAAACGATGTTGTACTCCGCCTAAATATTCCATAGTCAGTGATAATTTGGTTGGTATCTCTTCACTAATCAATGATTTGATAACACTCATGATCGGTGATATTTCCAGGATGCCATCAATGACGACTTCAAAGCTGGGTTCCCATTCCTGGCCTAATTGGCGAGCTAACTGTTCAATATGATCGGCCTGAGCTAATAGTCTTTTTCCTTCACTTAAAATGGCCTTACCTTCCGGGGTCAGAACAGCTCGATATTCACTACGGTCAAGTATTGTTAGGTTTAGATTGGTTTCTAATTTGCGAATTTGATAACTGACCGCCGACTGTGCTCGATGGAGTACTTTTGCAGCTGCGGCAAAACTGCCTTGTTCGACAATAGTATTCAATACACGGACCGAATCTAAATCAAGTTTCATTGATTTTCTATCTATTTTATTGATGGATAAATAAAGAATAGCATATAAATAAGTGATTGTATTTTTCGTTCTATATTAAGGATAAATCTAAAAAAATATGCACATTATCTCCAAATTGTCTCGGATTAAATGGTTTAAATTGAAGCGCAAATCAGCAAGCATTAGGTCGGGATGTCATTATTCTAATCGGTCAAATCTTAACGGTACAAAAAGACAAAAGCTCATTGTTCGTGGTGGTCAATGTAAAGCGAATTCCGGTTCTCAGAAATGTTGTTCTTAATATTGGATCATCAGCTTTGATGATCGTGATGGAAGCATCGGAAATGGAGGCTTCAGTCGTAGAACGTCATTATCCCCTGTCATTAAAACAATCCTCGTTGTTAATATTCTTTATTGTGCAAAAAATCGCCAAAAACAATGCTTTCATAGGCATTTACGAGTAGAATACGCGCCTTTATTTAAGTCGGTGAATTTAAACGGTGTTTAAAATCCCCGGCAACCCGTTATTTTTGAGGCACCAGCCAGTGATTAGTAAGTTAAGAAATATCGCAATTATCGCTCATGTTGACCATGGTAAAACCACCTTGGTCGATGAACTGTTAAAGCAGTCTGGAACCCTTGTCACTAGAGGTGAAGCAACCGAAAGAGTCATGGATTCTAATGATCTGGAAAAAGAGCGTGGCATTACCATTTTATCTAAAAACACTGCGATCAAGTGGAACGATTATCGGATTAATATCGTGGACACCCCCGGACATGCTGATTTTGGTGGTGAAGTAGAGCGGATCATGTCGATGGTTGATTCGGTTCTGTTATTGGTTGATGCGGTTGATGGCCCAATGCCACAAACTCGTTTTGTGACTCAAAAAGCCTTCGCTCAGGGTTTAAAGCCGGTCGTTGTGGTGAACAAAATTGACCGTCATGGCGCCCGCCCCGATTGGGTTATAGATCAAATTTTTGATTTATTTGACCGTTTGGGTGCCACTGACGAACAGTTAGATTTTCCTATTATTTATGCTTCGGCGTTAAATGGTTATGCATCAACTGAAGATACGGTGAGAGACGGCAATATGGATCCATTATTTGAGGCCGTTATTGAGCATGTTGAAGCGCCACAGGTTGAAGTTGACGGCCCCACTTTAATGCAGGTTACTTCTCTAGATTACTCTAGTTATGTTGGCGCGATAGCCGTTGGCCGTGTTTCTCGGGGGAAAATTCGTAAAAACCAAATCCTTACCAGTATCGATATTGAAGGAAAAACTCGAAGAGTTAAAGTGGGTCAGGTATTAGGATATATGGGGCTGGAAAGAGATGAGGTCGAAGAAGCGTCAGCAGGCGATATTATCGCAATCACCGGAATTGGTGAGCCAAATATTTCAGATACGTTATGTGATCCAGATAATGTCGAAGCGATGGTTCCACTGACTGTTGATGAGCCGACTGTTACAATGACTTTTCAGGTTAATACATCGCCATTTGCTGGCAAAGAAGGCAAGTTTGTCACTTCTCGCCAAATTTTGGAACGCCTAGAAAAAGAATTAATCCACAATGTGGCATTACGGGTTGAACAAATGGGTGATGCGGATAAATTCAAAGTCTCCGGCCGGGGTGAATTGCATTTGTCGGTCTTAATTGAAACGATGCGCCGGGAAGGCTTTGAAATGGCTGTTTCACGCCCTGAAGTGATTATGAAAGAAGTTGACGGGGTTCTGATGGAACCTTATGAGAATGTTACCATCGACATAGAAGAAGCTCATCAAGGAACCATTATGGAACGTATGGGTGAACGTAAAGCTGAAATGCGCGATATGCAGCTCGATGGAAATGGCCGGGTTAGGATCGATTTTTATATCCCATCTCGCGGTTTAATCGGATTTCAAACTGAATTTATGACTGCGACTTCTGGTTCAGGTTTGATTTACCATACTTTTGATGCTTACGGTCCTGCTCATAAAGGGACCTTGGCGCAACGTCACAACGGCGTCATGATTTCAAATTCAATGGGTAAAGCACTCGGTTATGCACTTTTTAACTTTCAGGATCGTGGACGACTCTTTATTGGTCATGCGGTTGAAGTTTATGAAGGAATGGTCATCGGTATTCATTCAAGAGATAACGATTTGACCGTTAATGCCATTAAAGGTAAGCAGCTGAACAATATTCGAGCATCGGGAACGGATGAAAACATTGTACTTTCTCCACCGATTATTATGACTTTAGAGCAAAGCCTAGAATTTATTGATGATGATGAGTTAGTGGAAGTCACGCCAAAGAGCATTCGGATCCGTAAAAAATTCTTAACTGAAAGCGAACGTAAACGTGCTGGTCGACTGCCTAAGGAAGATAGGAAGTAACTTTAATACTGTCATCTTAAAGAGGTACGACGAAAGATCCGAGGTTCTCACCTTGGGATCCTTCGGGCGCGCAGACTCTCTTGGGATGAAAGTCAAGTAGCCCGCAAAAATGATTTTTCATTTCCTGAAAAACACACAAGAACCAAAAATCTTACCAAAAAAAGCCATTGAACTATTTGTAGCTGCTATTATCTAATATAGCCTTGGAATTTTAAAAGATCATCTCTTTATGAAAAAAGTCGTCGTTTTACTCATCGTTATTCTATTGACTGCTTGCGCGGATCCTACTCCGTTAAAAGTGATGCAGGGATTGTTGGGCTATGTCCCGCCTCCGGAAGAAACGACCATCAGCGAAGAATTAAAATTAGAATTCGAACGATGTGAAATGATCGATCCTAATAGAAACTGTGCCCAAATTGCCTATGATGTGGTACGAACGGTTAAGGGGCTGGAACCCCGCAAAGTGCCCAAAGGGGTGGTTATTATTCTAGAGGGTGATGTGGATTTGAAATCCTCAAAAGATGAAGAGACTAAACAACCTGAAAAATAACCGCAAAAATGTGCTAATCTTTGATCATCTCTTTTTTTAAAAGAAATTGAACTGACGTGCAACCTCTCTACCCGGAAATAAAGCCCAATCAATGCTATCAGTTGGACACCGATGATGGCCATCAAATCTACTATGAAGAATCAGGGACATTGGAAGGTATTCCAGTGGTTTATTTACACGGTGGACCGGGAGCGGGTTGTGACACGGCTCATCGACGATACTGTGATCCAGAGAAATATCGTATCGTTCTTATCGATCAACGTGGTTGTGGTCGTTCGACCCCTCATGCGAGTCTTGAAAATAATACCACCCAACATTTAATCGATGATATTGAGGCGATCCGACAAGCACTTGGTATCGAGAAATGGGTCGTGATGGGCGGCTCCTGGGGCGTAACGTTGGCGTTGGCATACGCTGAGAATCACCCTCAACAGGTGTTAGGATTAATTTTACGGGGTGTTTTCTTGGGAAGAAAAGAAGATATAAAATGGTTATACGCTGATGGTACCCGTCGCGTTTTTCCTGATTACTGGCAAGAATTTACGCAACTGATCCCGGAGAATGAGCGTAACGATATTGTTGCTGCTTATTACAAAAGACTCACTAGCCAAAATGAACTCGCCAAAATGGGGGCGGCGAAGGCTTGGTCAAGTTGGGAAGCTAAAATTGCCACACTTGAGCCAAACAACGCTTTGGTCGATCATTTCGAAAATCCACATTTGGCGATGGGCATGGCGCGTATCAGCGCGCATTATTTTACCAATCATTGTTTTCTGGAAGAAAATCAATTGCTGAAAAATGCGCATCAGTTAAAAGGTATTCCAGGCATTATTATTCATGGTCGTTATGATATGTTGTGCCCCTTGGAAAATGCTTGGTCGCTACAAGCCGTGTGGCGAGATGCAGAAATTCATACCATTCGAGATGCCGGGCATTCAGCTACTGAAGCGGGTATTATTGATGGTCTTGTGAGAGCCACCAAAACTTTCTATCAGGAACTGCGCTATGATTGCTCTGATCCAACGAGTGAGTAACGCGCAAGTTTCTGTCAACCGACAAATTATTGGACAGGTCGAGCAGGGCATTTTGGCATTGATCGGCATTGAAAAAAATGACACAGAGGTAATTGCCGATAAACTTGCAAAGCGGCTTATCGGTTATCGTATATTTTCTGATAATGAAGATAAAATGAATTTGAACGTTGCAGATATTAATGGAGGTCTTTTATTGGTGCCTCAATTTACTTTGGCGGCGGATACCCGCAAAGGTTTGCGACCCCATTTTTCCAGTGCTGCTTCAGCATCTCTGGGTGAACAAATGTTTGATTATTTTGTCCAACAAAGTCGATCGCTATTTAAAAATGTTCAAACGGGTGAATTTGGCGCCAATATGCAAGTGAGTCTGTGTAACGATGGCCCCGTTACTTTTTGGTTGCAGGTTTAACAAAAATATTGATAAAGGAAAACATGAGATTATTATTAGTAGAGGATGATCTACCACTTTCAAAAAGCTTATCCAAGGCGCTAAAAAGTGAAGGTTTTTCATTGCAAACGGTGTCCAATGGTCGAGAGGCAATCGCAAGTGTTGAGTTTGAACAAATTGATATTGTTATTCTTGATCTTGGTTTACCTGATATGGATGGTATCGATGTATTGAAACAAATCAAAGGTAAAAAAAATAAATGTCAAGTGTTAGTGTTAACGGCTCGAGATCAACTTTCTGATAAAGTAAAAGGTCTTGACGCTGGTGCGGACGATTATTTGGTCAAGCCTTTTGAATATGATGAATTGTCTGCAAGAATTAGAGTGTTGGAACGACATTTATGTAATCGCGAGCAACCTTTTTTACAGATCGGCGAACTAACACTTGATCCCTCTGGTCACGTTGCTTTTTTGAACGGTGATGATTTAGCTTTATCAAAAAAAGAATACATGCTGCTCAAAGCGTTAATGGAATCAATTGGACGAATTCAGACTAAAGAAAACCTAGAAGCCAAACTCTATGATTATGGTGAAGAGGTGATGAGTAATTCTATTGAAGTGCATATTCATCATTTACGCAAAAAAATCCCCCCCAATTTGATCAAAACGGTGAGAGGGATCGGCTATACAATCAATAAAGGTTCAAGCTGAGCGGTGAAATCTATTCGATTGTTTCTTACCATTAGTATCATTTCAGCGATTATTTTGGCCAATTTTCTAGCGGCATTGCATGGTTACCAAGAAAGTATGCAGGAAGCGGAAGTTCTTTTTGACCAGAAATTAGAAGATTATTCAGATTTTTTGGCGACTAGTACACCTACTCAAATCAAGTCTGAATTAACCACTCCAAATACCTTTCAAGCTCCCGTTATCCAATCAAATGCAGCAGGAGATGCTATTATTTTTCAAGTCAGAGATGAAAACAATAGTCTTTTATTTCAATCCAATAGCTTTGAAAAAAATCAATCTACTAATGAGTTTAGTTTCAATCCAAAAATAGAAAATAACTACATCAATTTTGCTAATTTTCGTTGGAGAAGTATCATCCGCCATTATCCGCAAAACCGTCGCTGGGTATTGGTTATGGAGAAACAAGATGTTCGATACAAGTTGGCTGAGAGTGTGATTTTGAAGTCTGTTTATCCCATTATCCTTGCTGTACCCACAATCGCATTAATTATTTTTTTTATAGTCAAAAGAGGGCTTAAACCTGTCGGATTGTTAGCTACCAGTGTTGATGAAAAGCAAGCCAGCAATCTATCAGCCATACAAATCGAAGATGTACCAGAAGAGTTGATTAGTCTAACTCAAAGAATCAATGACTTGCTCTTTCGACTAGATAGCTCTCTGGCGAGGGAAAAAAGGTTTGCTTCAGATGCTGCTCATGAGCTAAGGACACCAATAGCAGCATTGAATATCCAAATGAAAAATTTACTTGATGAAGGCATGAATGAGCAACAAAGCGTAGTTGAATTAAGTCGAGGTGTAAAACGGATGAGTCACCTAGTGGAGCAAATTTTGATGCTTAACCGAGTTTCTCCGGAGCTTTATGCCGATCAGTTTAAGCCCGTTAATTTAACCAATTTGCTTAAAGAACTGGTGGCAGAAATTTATCCACTTATCGATCAGAGAGGACATGATATTGAGTTGATAGAGCAAAATTTTGCTGGCATTTCATCTCATGATTGTACTGTCTGGGGAGAAGAGTTCTCGTTACATACGCTCTTTAAAAACCTTCTGGTAAACGCTATAAAATATACACCTAAAAAGGGTCAATTACAGCTCAATGTGGAGCAAGCTGAAGGATTAGTCACCGTTACTATTATGGATTCAGGCCCTGGTATCGAACCGGCCGATCGCGATCGAATTTTTGAACGTTTTTATCGCCTCGATGGTGATCGAAATCAATCAAAAGTAATCGGTTGCGGGCTTGGATTGTCGATTGTCAAACAAATTGCTAATTTGCATGATGCCATTATCGAGTTATCGACTAGTTCATGGGAGAGGGAGGCAGAGCAAGGTGTATCATCCGGGCTCTGTGTTAAAGTTATTTTCAAAAAACAACACTCGAGTGGATAGATATGAATCTGGATGGATACCTAAAAATAGAATTTTTGACAAAAATTAACCATTCGGTTTTGAAGGCTTACTTCATTTTGTTGCTGTGTTTGTTTCCGTTGTCTTCTAGTGCAAAAAAATTAGTGATTGAAATTGAAATAAAAAATCATTTTTTTGTTCCAGATAAAATCGAAATACCGGCTGATACCAAAGTTAAGCTAGTGGTACACAATCGTGATCCCAGTTCAGAAGAATTTGAAAGTTATGAGTTAAATCGTGAGAAATTGATTATGGGCGGTAGAAAAGCCAATATTTTTATTGGGCCACTTACTCCAGGTGAATATCCTTTTTTTGGTGAATTTAATCAAAAAACGGCTCAAGGGTGGATTGTCGTAAAATGAATTATTTTTATGTAGAGGGCCACAAACGGTGTTAGACGCAGTCATTATTGTGCTTAGAGAGACTCTCGAAGCATCGCTGTTGGTTAGCTTTTTGTTTGTCTATTCAAACCATTTTGCAATGCATAAACGTTGGATGGTTTCGGCGCTGGCACTAGGTATCGTTCTGGCCTTTTTGGTCGCATTTAATTTACCCAACATTTCTGATCGGTTCGATGGCGCTGGACAGGAAGTATTATTTGTCGCAGTACTTTTATTGCTATCGTTGATGATCCAGTGGATCAATGTGATTGTCATTTTACCGGGTCACTTAAATGCAGGGCAATCCTTACTTAAAAGGCTATTTTCTGGTGTTATCATTTTTGCGATCAGTTTGGAAGGAGCAGAAATTATCATTTTTTTCCAAAGTGGTATGGCAAATGAGAATAGTTTTTACCCTAATTTATTGGGAAGTATTTTAGGGGTTGGTATTGGTATTAGCGCTGGCGCAGTAAGTTACTATTTATTAGATCAATTATCCAAGGGAGGTATCATCATTGCTTTATTTTTATTGGTAATGGTTTCTGCGGGTATGGCTTCACAGTCTGTATCTTATCTCATGCAGGCCGATCTGATTGATAGTGGCTACCCTATTTGGGATACTAGCAGCCTAATCGACGAGCGATCGGTCATGGGGCAGCTTTTATATGCCCTAATGGGTTATGAAGCCACGCCGTCTTTGGTTCAAGCAATTGCTTATTTTAGTTATATTGGGATCCCATTAACGATATATATTTATTCTAGATATACTTTAGATCGAGGGCGGTAGAATGCGTCAAGGAATATTTTTTTTATTAGTTTTTAGTTTATTTTTGGTTGTTTCAGTTAGGGCTGATGTTGATAAAGTCTATCATCCCTATGTAGAGCAAAATACCTATGAATTTGAGTCTCGCTTGATCAGTTTATTAGATCGAGATCTGGCTGCCAGTTTTTCTGTTTATCGATTTGGTTTTGGTAAAGATATTAGCGAAAATTTATTTATCGAGCTTTACTTAATAGGAGCAAAAGACAGCGAGCAAAAGATTGAGTTGGAAGCTTATGAAATTGAAGCCCTCTATCAATTGACTGAGCAAGGAGAGTATTGGCTAGATGTGGGGCTCTTGGTTGAAATAGAGCGAGAAACAAATTCACAGGAGTGGGAAGGGAATTTCGCATTAATCCTAGAAAAAGAATTTGGTAAATGGAGCGCTGCGTTAAATATTCACAATCAGTATCTGTTTGAAGATGATCAACAACACGCTTGGGAGCACAACCAAGCTTTTCAGATGCGTTATCGGTATTCCGCACAAATTGAACCGGGATTTGAAGTCTACTCGGACCAAAAGAATTTTTTTATTGGTCCTGTTGTTTTGGGCCAAATAGGACTTGATAACAGTCAATTAAACTGGGAAGTGGGTATTGTAAAAGAATTTAATCATTCCACCAACGAAAGCATCTTAAGAGCGCTGATTGAATACGAATTCTAGTTAGATTCTTCATTGATAATTTGTTTAACGGACCATAAAACCGAATAAAAAGAATTTAGGGCAAGAGAGTTGATACAAGAGTCGTTTGAAAAATAGATCATTGATGGATTTAACGGTTGATGGCCCAGTGTTGATCGGCCTCCGAGAGTCATCAGCAATAATACCAACAAGGCATTTAGTGGACGCCATTTGATTGGTACTGGATTAGGACGGTGTATGTAACAGGTAACCCATTTCCAAACTAAATAGCCTGTCACTGAAGTTAATATGCTCAGATTTAGCCATTCGGGCAGTTTACTTTTAATCAGCATGCCGAAAACTTCTTTTGGATAAACAAGATACTCTACAAATAAGCGATTCGGTCTAATATTGTATTCCTGAATAAAGCTGGGCGTTGCAAGTTCCATAAAGACTAGGGAAATAGCGATCAAGGTCAGCCACATTCGTATGATGTGTTTTGTAACGGTCCAATTTGAGCTTTTATGGGATGCAACTAGCGAATATATGATTGGGACAAAGAGTAATATACACAATGTAGCAATATCGACCCGTAAACCTTGTAATAAAATCGGATACCAACCGTTAACTGCTTCGACACGTTCAAACAGCCACAGAGCCAGCATTAGTCGGCTTAGAGTAAGGAATACAATCATATACAACGAAAAATGAAGGTATAACGTCAAAGAATTTATTCGAAATAACTTGTGCATATTGAGGGTGCAGATCATTCCAAAACCGTGAAGCTTTCGGTTTAACAATAATAAAAAAATGGCTATCTTATGGCATTTTAGAATACAAAACTTAAAACAAACTTAAATCGATGAACAAAAATCGAACCAGATAGAATACTGTTGTTTAAGGGTAATTTAATGTAGGAAATTTATAATTAGGTCAAATTAAGTAGGATATTAAGCTAGTTCTTTTGGAAGTGGGCCTATACATAAAATGAAAAACTCACTAAGTCAGTTGTTTTTATATGCGATCACAGGTGTGTCCGTGTCATTGGTCGTATTTTCTCTGGTTTGTTTCCTCGGTTTCAAGGACAGTATGATGGTTCCACAAATCTTGCATTATTATGGTTTGATTATGGTCGCTGGTGGCTTTGTCGGTGGTTGTTATTACAACTACATCCATGAATGACAAATTATACCAAGCAGAAGCGAAAATAGACCATGATAGTCTGTGATAAAAAAAGGTGATATTGATATGAATAAATTTTGGAGTGAGTTATTTTTAAGTTGTATGGCGTGGATGTACGCGGCGATGATATTGTTTTCTTTGGTCTGTTTGACCTGTTTTGAAGCCACTTTAGTCAGCGATCAAATTTTAAAATTTTATGGTTCGGTTATGTTGACTGGCGCTGCATCAGGGGCTATATGGTACTATTACCGCATAATTTCCAAGATGAAACGACCTCTTTTAAACTAGAAAAACCTATCAAATTATTTACAGCGATAAAGGATATCGAGAGAGTCGATGTAATCGTTGGTCACAATATCTAGCAATCCTAGTAATGTATGAGAAAAATGATCGTGACTCAAAGATTGCGATTTATTGCTTTCCAGACAGTTCACATCGATTTTTTGATATTGACGGAATCCTTCTGAGAGCCATATCAGCATAGGCACGTGAGTTTGCTCTTCTGGTGCCATAAAATAAGGGATACCATGTAAATAATAGCCTCCTTCTCCGGTTGATTCACCATGATCGGAAAGATAAACCAGAGCAGTATCGTAATCATCTTGCAGCTTTTTTAATTCATCGATTGCCTTTGCGATCACATGGTTAGTATAAATAATACTATTGTCATAGGCGTTAATGATTTGTTGTTGAGTACATTTGCCAAAATCCTTAGATCCGCAAGCTGGTTTTAGTAATTGGTAGTTTTCTGGGGTTCGTTTAAAATAAGCTGGACCGTGGCTGCCCATCTGGTGAAGAAAGAACACCTGATCTTTTTTGGAAGAGGCTACGCGTTTGGAAAGATCCGCGACCAGCGCTTCATCAAAAAAATGGTCATAGGCAGTGTAGTCGGCTGAATTGCTATGATTGATGGGATCGTTGATTAACTGTCCACATAACCCTTTACAACCACTATTATTGTTTCGCCAAGTGACCCGATAGCCAACCCGTTGGATCAACTCTGCGATATTTTCAAATTTTCTCTTAAAGCTTCTCTGATAATCACTTTTACCGTAGGTGGAAAACATGCAAGGTAATGAAGCCGCCGTATTGGTGCCACAAGAGCTTACATTATCAAAGTAAACAAGGTTAGCCTCGGCGGATAAAAACCCCTCACGGCCAGATAACTGCTGATTGATTCTTTCAAAACTACTCGCTCTCGCCGTTTCACCTAGGATGACAATCAGAGCTAATGGTTTTTGTCTGTTACGGGTCATGACTTCGTTTATATGAGCGCTGGAGTCAATCTGTTTTTTGTCGGTTGATGTGGTTGCGTTTGCTCGGCGGATAATTTTAACCATTGAATGAATGGGTGCATAGGGTAGTAACGAATTACTCAGCTTGGTATTGTTGTTTCTGACAAATGAACTGAACTCGGCATAATAGGGTGCAATGGTTATAAAAATAACCGCCCCTGCTACGATGATTGATAGAAGGTTAACGAGGATATTTCGCCAAAATTTGGGGTAAACTAACGGTAGTTTAAAAATGATATAAGAAGGCAATAGCCCCAGCAAAGTAAACATTAACCAAAAAGAGCGGTTGAGTAAATCATTTGCTTCATTAAAGTCTGTTTCAAGTGCATTGTTTAACATTGACTCATCAAATAAGATGTTAAATCTAAGAGAAAAATATAATGCTGATGCACTGGTTAAAAAAAACGTGATAAATGCTGCTTTTTGTAGGTATGGGAAACTAAATATGGAGAAAAAAATAAGTATTAATGAAAAAACAAACAATAAAAAAGCGGCGGCTTCGACGGCTCTGGAAAAATCAATGATTGGAAAAGAGCCAATATAGGCAATTTCTATCCGTAAATTAAATACAACAGCAAAAATAACACTCACCATAACGGTCAACCAATAGCTGTTAACCGGTTTGAAGGTAAAGGAATGCTGTAATTTGAAATGGTTTGTCACTGAGAGTCTAATTAACTTTTAAAAAGAATATTGCTATCAACCTAGAAAAATTATAGATACTTTTTATTAAGCGAATCTTAAAAAATAAAAAATAAACAAGGTCCAAAAATCTACTAGTCGCTTTGATTTAATAGCGATAGTATTTCTGGCTTGTTGGCCGCTAGGTCAAAAGAGTCCAATCCACTAGCCGTTTTTCTTCTTGGGTTAGCACCATGCTCTAAAAGTATCTTAACATTCTCTATATTATGGCCGTTAATTGCCAACATTAAAGCCGTAAAGCTTTGCTGATTTCGGGTACTCAGTTCGGGTTCCGATTTAAGTAAGATTTTCAGGATCTCAATTGATTTTTGTGCGGCAAACATGACTGAGTTATTGCCCGTTTTTGATGTTTTTTCTGGACTGGCTCCGTTGAGCATTAATAGCTCGACACAACTCAAACAATTTTCTTTGGTTGCCCACATGAGTGCGGATAGTCCCTGACTATCCCTAATTTCAAGAGGTACTTTCCTTTCCAGAAGGAGAGTAATGACTTGATTATTACCTTTTTGAGCGGCAATGATCAGTGGTGTTCTTCCCGTTTCATCCTGGCTATTTAATGGGATCCCTTTTTCGATTAACAATTTAGTGACTTTGAATTTATTGTTAACGATTGAAAACCTGAGCAACTCCTCTGATGGGAGCTCTTTTAACATCGATAAAAATAAATCGGTAGAGTTAACATTTTGTTCGTCAATAGCTTTATTTAATCCTTTATGGATCAGATCGGTTATCCCCAACTGTCTGGCTCGATTCAGTAACGGTTGAATCAGCTCCGTTTTATCTTTTTCGATAGCCCGATAAAAAAAAGTTTTGATACCTCTGGGACTATTCTGTTGCTCAATAGGGTGCATTTTTAGCATTCTGCTCAACAATTCATAATACTCATTGGCCAAACTAAGGCTAATCGCTGTATCGAATTTTTGCGTTTCTTTCCAAGGCGAATGACCTTTCGTTAAAAGTTGATCAGCAATGTCTATTTGGCCTTGCGCCACGGCTATTGCTAATACAGGCCAACCTAAATAAGGACTTGATTGCGTTTTGGATTGAGTCTGCAAAGATTTTATCTGATGGGCCGCCTGTTTCAAGGCGATCTGATTATTTTGATTATTGGACCGATTTCTTCGCCCTGGACTATTAAGGTCGAGTTTGGCAATTTGATTATAGTGATCAGCCGATTTCCCGCTATTATCTTTAGTGACTCGACTCGCACCTTGATTAATTAACCATTGTGCCGTTGTTTGCTGTTTGGATTTTACCGCAATAATCAGCGGTGTTTGGCGGTTATTATTTGCTAAGTCTATATTATCGAGCTGTTTGGCTATTGCTATGACGGCTTGGATTTGGCCATGTTTTGCGGCGATATGTAATGCAGTATTTCCAAACAGATCTATCTGTTTCACATCAACTTTTTGTTTTATTAGCCAGTTGGCGATATCTTTTCTGTCGAGAGTAATCGCGGTTATTAGTGGCGGATTTCCTTTTTCATTAGGATAATTTAGATTAGCACCATTTAAGTGTTGTTTTATTGCCAAAGATAGATTGCCGCTAGCGATCGCTAGCTCGAACAACCGCTGAGTTTGTGGCTTTATTCGGTTAGAATTGACCTTTTTTGTTTTTATTGCCAGTAGTAGACTTTCTGCTCTTTTATTACCACCACTTGCGGCTATATTAAGATAGTATTTCGCTTTTTCTTCATTTTTAGCCAGCTGTTTGCCTTTGTAATATAACGAGCCTAGTAAAAAAGCTGCTTGTGATGATTGTTTCGTTGATTTTTTCAATAATAATTCAGCTCGGGTGACCGATTTTTTGACGCCTTTGCCGTTTAAAAATAAGATAGCCAACTGGTATTGCGCTTCGGTATTCTCCTGAGTGACCAATACTTTTAATTGACTAGCGGCTTTCTCAAACTGGCCTTGCAATAACTGCTGTCTGATTTCAATGGGGATATTTTCTTTGGCAATAACGATAGGAAAAAAAGTGTTAAAAAAAACAATAGTCAAAATATATTTCGCTATTGGCATTCTCTGGCTACATTGCTTAAACATTATTCTGTTCCATATTTCATTTCGACTGTGACACCGATGTCTTTGAGCAATCCAGTAGGAAGGATCCCACCTGCACAAACTATAATTGACTGATTTCGTAATGATACAGGACGTTCTTTTATTGTTAGCACGACATTTTCTTTATCAATAGATTTTACCTGAGAGGCAAAAAGCAGCCGTAACTGTCCTTTTTTCTCGGCTTGTTCGATCCTTTGTCTATTTTTTGCTTTAGCTCGACCAAAGCTATCTTTGCGATATGATAAAGTGACTTTGGGTTGTTTAGAATCACTATCGTTTAGTTCAGCAATACTACAGGCTGCTTCAAGAGCGCTATCACCACCTCCAACCACCAATACCGATTGCCCTCGATACTGCTTTGGATCGATGAGCCGGTAAACAACCTTACTTAACTCTTCTCCTGGAACGCCTAGTTTTCTTGGTGTACCTCTACGCCCAATTGCCAATAATACACTTTTGGTAAAATATTCAGATTTCGTTGTTGTAACTTTATGAATATTTCCTGCTTCTTTGGTGACTGAAATAAGTGCTTCATTTTGCTGAATTTTAAGGTGGTATTTTTCAACAATGCTGAACCAGTACTTCATTAATGTTTCTTTTCGAATTTCGCCAAATTTAAATTGTCCTACCAAGGGTATGGTGGCGGCCTGAGTCATAACCAGCTTTCCAACGGGAAAGTGGCTAATCGTACCACCGATATTATCTTGCTCGATGGTGACTGTTTTTAATTTGTGTGCTTTAGCAGCAAGAGAAGCGGTTAATCCGGCCGGGCCTGCTCCTACAATGACACAGTCTAAATGATGAGTATCATTATTTTTGTTATTTTGAACAAATTGAGCAATCGAATCAAACGCTTGCCTACCTTGTTCAATGGCATTTCTTATTAATCCCATACCGCCAAGCTCTCCGGCGATAAAGATACCTGGCACGCAGGTTTCATAATTTGGTGAAACATCGGGAATTTCAACTCCTCTTGTCGCACTACCAAAAACCAGTTTGATGGCATGCTCTGGGCAGGCTGTTTTACATGCGCCATGACCAATGCAGTTGCTCGGGTTAATGAGTTCTGCTTTTCGATGGATGAGGCCTAGGACATTTTTTTCTGGACAAGCGGTTACGCAAGAACCGCATCCTATGCAAGCCATAGGATCAATTACCGGATGTAAACTGGCCGCTTCAGTCAGCCCATCTGCAACCGCATCGCTTAAAAATGTTTGACTTTGCTTATGGTGGCGCGTTCTTTTTAGTAGATAAAACAGCAATATTATAGAAAGCGGGCTGGCGTAAACCAAGCCTATAAATAACCAATTTGGCATTATTTACTCCGAGTCGATAGGTACATAAAGGTAAGGATAACTTCAACATCTTAAGGTTATCTTAAGATACTAAAGTTATTCTTAGCAGTCAATCTAGTCAAAAATGAGAGACGTGTCCACGTTAAAATAGGCTAAAGTTGCTATCATCAATGACCTTGGTCGATTCACATGAATATATGGCGGCTAGGTGCTAGTATATAATAAACGATAACGATCCATAATGATCAATAGAGCAGGAAATTAATGGAGACAATACGTCATTTTTCTACCCATCTATTCTCGATAGTAGTGATTGCATTGCTTATTTTGGGCTGGTCAGAAAGAGACGAATATTGGCTTTCCGCTGAAAAAGGCTGGGGTTATGCCTTGGGTATTATAGGTGGGAGTTTGATGTTGGTTTTGCTTTTGTATCCATTACGTAAACATTGGAAATATGCACGTAACTGGTTCAGCGTTCGTCATTGGTTTAAAATGCACATGCTTTTTGGAATTTTAGGGCCGTTATTAATCCTGTTTCACAGTAATTTTCAACTTGGTTCACTAAATAGCAATATCGCATTATTTTCGATGCTGCTGGTTTCTGGTAGCGGTGTTATCGGACGCTATGCCTATCAAAAAATTCACCGTGGACTCTACGGTTCTCAAATAGAATTTTCTGAACTTAGAGAAGCTTTTGATAAAAGCAAATCCCACTTTGAGCACGGAGATATATTAGATGATCAAACCAAAGAAAAATTAATTAAGATTGAAAGGGATGTAGAACAACGAAAAATTCCATTTTTTACTGCACTGATCTGTTATCAGCAAGTTAAGAAAATACAAAAAATGATGGAGTTAAGGTGTCGAAAAAAAGCGGCCAACTTATTGGGGGATCGTAATGAATTGGCTATTTTTACTCAGGAAGCAAAATTTCTTCTGACCGGAATGGCTCAATTAATGCGTATGACCAATTATGCTTTATTTGCAAGAGTTTTTTCACTTTGGCATATCTTTCATCTGCCGATATTCTTTATGATGATTATCGCCGGAATTGTACATGTATTTGCGGTACATATTTATTAGGTAGATTCAGTATGGAAAACGTGCAGTGATTTTGTTTTTAATCAAAAATAATCAATATTTATGTTTTTCTTTTTTTGCAAAAAAAAGCAAAATTTTGTACATCCTCTTGTGGTTCATGAGCTTGTTGACTGTTTCAACAATAGTGAAATCTGAAGAACAAGAACTTAGTCTCAAACAAATGTTATTAACGCCAGGTGATTTAACCGAGGCTCATGCCGAGTTAGAAACAAAATGTAAGTCGTGTCACGTTCATTTCCAAAAATCTAATCAGACACCCTTGTGTCTGGATTGTCATGAACGTATCAACGATGATTTAATTGATAAAGTAGGATTTCATGGCCTTCTGCCAGTTCAACAAACTAGGGATTGTAAGAGTTGTCATACTGATCACCAAGGTCGAAATTTTGATATTAGAGGACTAGATCGAGAGAACTTTGAACACTCAAAAACAAATTTTCCATTGGATGGTCAACACAAAAATATTGGCTGTACAGGCTGCCATGCTGATGATACGGGTAAAGTCTCTTCCCGCCCGAAAGGAATAGGTCAATTACCTACCGATGGAATTTTTCGTTTCAAAAAATTTGAGTGCAACAGTTGCCACCTAGATTTTCATGAATCGCTATTAGGAGATAAGTGCGAAAATTGCCACACAACATCTGGTTGGAATATTAGCCAATTTGAACATGATAAAACTGATTTTCCGCTGGATGGAAAACATAAACAAGTCGCATGCAGTGGTTGCCACATTGATGACCAGTACAAAAATATTGATACTCAATGTCAATCATGTCATCTTGCCAAAGAACCACATTTGGGAATTTTTGGCAAAAAATGTATTGATTGTCATACCACTGAAGAGTGGCAAAATAAATTCTACAATCATCTCAAGGAGACCGGATATCACCTCAAAGACAGTCACGTGCAAGTCAAAGGTAGAAAAATTAAATGCATTGATTGTCACTTTGAAAAGCTAAAACCGCAAACCAAATGTATCGGTTGTCATCAGGCTGACGATATTCATCATGGAAACAACGGAAATCAGTGTCAGGATTGTCACAATCAAAAGAGTTGGAAAAAAACTGATTTTAATCATGACCAAGTAACCACTGGATTCGCTTTACTCGGTAAACATAAAACAACCCATTGTGATTCTTGTCATATACCGGGAGACAAACGAAAGGGACCTTCAGCTACAGACGGTACTGGTTTAGTTCGTGGTTGTATTGATTGTCATCAGGCAGATGATCCACATTATTCTAATTTAGGTAAAGAATGTGGTCGTTGTCATCAAACGGAAGGTTGGCAAAAATCCGTCAGATTTAATCATGATTTTAGTCATTTTCCTTTAACCGGATCGCATCAACTATTGGTTTGCGAATCTTGTCATTTGTCATCGGAATTTAGCGACCAGCCCCAAAAATGTATTAGTTGTCACAAGGTGGATGACTATCATGTGCAGTCTTTAGGAGAACAATGTGAATTATGTCACGATACATCAGTTTGGGGGCATTGGCAGTTTGACCATCAGCGACAAACTAATTTTTCACTGAATAATTCTCATCAAAATTTACAATGTAAACTGTGTCATAACAATGAAAAACTCGATGCTTTAAAACCGAGTAAAGATTGTTATAGCTGTCATCGGGATGATGATGTCCACAATGGTGGATTTGGTGTTGATTGTCAACAGTGCCATTCGGAAGACAAATTCGAAGACTTGATTTTTTGACGATTCAGGCCAGAAAACAAAATTGGAATATAGCCAACAAATCGTTGGGGATACAAATTATGAATACAAAATTATTTAAACGATTAACAGTACTATTTATTTCGAGCCTGCTATTGGTTTTTGGTTTATTGATAACAAAAATTTGTGCAGCTCAGTTTGATCACCAATCGACCAATTTTTCTTTAGACGGATTACATGTGGCTCTTGAGTGTCAAGATTGTCATAAAAATGGACTGTTTCGAGGTACCCCCACCCAATGTGAGCTATGTCACACTGATTCTGGTTCGGTTGATGCAACCGTTAAATCTTTAAATCATATCAATAGCGGTAATCAATGTGCAGACTGTCACACTACACAGAATTGGTCTTCGGTATTTAGAGTCGATCATCAGGCGTTGAGTAGTGATTGTTCGAGTTGCCATAATGACCAGCAAGCTTCTGGTCCGGGGAGTGACCATTTTCAATCTACTCAAAATTGTGAGTCTTGCCATATAGATAATAATTGGACAACGGTACCCAATATGGATCATTCGCAGGTGTCGGGAGATTGTTTTAGTTGTCATAACAACACCATTGCAACGGGAAAAAACCCGCAACATATTTTAACCAGTGATACTTGTGATTCCTGCCACAGTGTTCAACTATGGGATCCGGCAATTCAGGTCGATCATAATGAAGTGTTAGGTTCGTGTTTTAGCTGTCATGATGGCAATATTGCAACCGGAAAAGATCCCCAACACATATTAACCAGTGAGGTCTGCGAAAACTGTCATACATCATTGGAATGGTCGCCTGCGCTTAAAGTTGATCACAATGATGTCTTAGGTTCTTGCAGTAGTTGTCATGACGGCAATATTGCAACCGGAAAAAATCCCCAACATATATTAACCACGGATATCTGCGAAAATTGTCACACGCCTTTAGAATGGTCACCTGCGTTTAGAATTGATCATAATGATGTCTTAGGTTCTTGTAGTAGTTGTCATGATGGCAATACTGCAACCGGAAAAAATCCTCAACATATATTAACCACGGACATCTGCGAAAATTGTCACACGCCTTTAGAATGGTCACCTGCGTTTAGAGTTGACCATAATGATGTATTAGGTTCCTGTAGTAGTTGTCATGATGGCAATTTAGCTACCGGTAAAGATCTCGATCATGTTCAAACACTGCTCGAATGTGATGCTTGCCATAGTCGTTTTTCTTGGGTGCCAGCAAGCTTTGATCACGACGGTGTGGCAAACAATTGTTTTAGTTGCCATGATGATGTGACTGCACCCGGCAAGGATCCTAATCATATAATAACGACCAATATCTGTGAAAATTGTCATGTTAATACTTTTTGGGTCCCAGCAACATCAGTTGATCACAATGAAGTATTAGGCTCATGTTTTAGCTGTCATAATGGAATAATTGCAACCGGAAAAAACCCGCAACACATTTTATCGACGGATAGTTGTGAAACCTGTCATTCAACCAATGTTTGGAGCCCAGAAACAATGGTCGACCATGCGGAAGTTTTAGGTTCTTGTTCCAGCTGCCACGATGGTAATATTGCGACCGGAAAAGATCCGGATCATCTGACAACAACACTAGAGTGCGATAGTTGTCATTTGACTTCAGCTTGGACACCCGCGGTATTTGATCATGGTGATATAATAGACGGGTGCAGTAGTTGTCACGATGGAAATACTGCGACTGGAAAAGATCCGGATCATGTTTTAACATCCAATATTTGTGAAGCCTGTCATAACTCGATTGCTTGGAGTCCCATTACTCAAGTTGATCATAATGAAGTGATGGGATCTTGCTCTAGCTGTCACGATGGAAATGATGCGACGGGTATACCACCAGGGCATTTTGTGACCACCCAAGAGTGTGATACTTGTCATACCGTTCAAGTTTGGTCACCGGCTATGGAATACGTGCACACAGGCGCTTATCCTGGTGATCATCGTACCAACCTCGCTTGTACTGATTGTCACACCAATAACCAAGAAACCATTCCTTGGCAATTTCCTTACCAACCGGATTGTGCTGGTTGTCATGCAAATGATTATAAAAATGGCCCTCATAAAAAAACTGAAAATCCAAGTAAGATTAATTATACGGTGTCAGAATTAAGAGACTGTACTGGAGCTTGTCATATTTATACAGATAACACTTTTACCACAATAAAGAAAACCCGTAACAGCGAACATCGAGTTCGTGACGAATCTTTTTAACAAGGTTTATGAACTTAATATTCAAAAGCCTATTGTTGGTATTGGTAGTGATTGCAAACTCGTTGCAAGCTGCGGAAATTAGCAAAATTCGTTTCGGTAAAACCGAGCAGCGGGCACGCCTAGTCATTGAATCTGATGAAGTATTGACGGTCAACCAATCTTGGCTTTCTGGAAAGTTGATTGTTACAATTTCTGGATTAGAGCAACGTCCTCTTAATCGAAAGATATCACCAAGTGCACTTTCTATGATCGAAAAAATGCAATGGACGGAAGAAAAATCCCTGCTACAAATCACTTTGCCGATCAATCAACAAAATTTTATTAAATGGTTTAAGATCGATGCTGAAAAATCGAATCCTCATCGACTAGTAATTGACTGGTCACCTAGCGGAAAAATGATTTTTTCGCAACCTATAGCTAGGCTTGAGCCAAATAAGTTTCGGCTAAAGCCAAAACTTAAAACGAACATTCGCATTCCCTCCGATAAGGTCACTAATTTAGTAATAGAAGCTAAGAAAGCACTGACAGATAAAAATTATCCTTATGCTATTTCTTTGTTAACTAAACTATTAAAGCAGGGCGATCTAGAACAAAAAGCATTTGCACTTGAATTTTTAGGTGTCGCCCGAGAACGAAACTATCAGTTAGCCTTTGCTAAACAATATTATCAGCGTTTTTTAAAAGATTATCCTGATTTTTCCTCGGCGCCTCGAGTGAAACAAAGGCTTGCTGCACTGATTGGAATTCAAGAAATCAATCAAAAAAAACCGTTAAAAAAAGGTACTAGATTTAGTGGTCAAAAAAAGAGTAATACACGAGCTAGTGTCGCCACTGATTATCGGCAAAGTGAATTGGTTAACGACTTAGGTGAGAGTCGTCAAACACTTTCATTGCTTGGCGTTGATATAGATGTCAGAGGTGATTATCAACTTGATGCTAGCTCGGTTCAATTCCGTTTTTCAGGTGGGCACTATCAGGATTTTAGCGATGGCGGTGGTGCAACAAACGACAGGTTACGTTATGCGAATATGAGTTGGCAGAGTGGTGATCAAAAATACAGTATTAATTTTGGTCGACAACGAAGTCGTGGAAAGGGTATTTTTGGTCGCTACGATGGACTGTTAATTGGTTATGGGGTGAATGATGATCAAAGAATAAATTTAGTCGCTGGTGCCCCAGTTGCTTCCTCTAAAGTTCTATCACTTGATCCAGAACGAACCTTTATTGGACTTAGTTACGACTGGGAAGATTTATTCAAAAATATCGATGTTAATTTTTTTGTTCTTCATCAGACGATTGATAGTTTAACGGATCGGCAGGCTTTAGGAGGAGAGCTTCGTTATTTTAATCAAGGGACATCTATATTTAGTTTGATTGATTATGATATATTTTATTCGGAATTAAATGCATTCTTATTTTCAGCCTCACACACGACGGCTAATAAAACGCGATATCACTGGTCATTTAATCAACGAAAAAGCCCTTATATTAGTACTAGGAATGCATTGATTGGACAGGCGGCTGATAGTTTACAAGAATTACAGGAATTATTTCTCAGCGATGAAGAAATTTTGGACCTAGCGACCGATCGAACCCTTGAAAGTCAAACATCGACGTTACAAATTAGTCAGCCACTTAATAAAACCTATGATATTAGCGGAAGCCTCACTTGGTTAACCCTTTCAGGTGCACCTGCATCCGGTGGTGTAGCTGAAATTACCGAGCCTGGAAGTCAGTTATATTTTAACTTATATTTACGAGGTGCCCGACTATATAGCAAAGGTGATTCGAATCAACTTGGACTGAGAATGTCACAACTCAGTAGCTCGGATGTATGGTCTATTTATGTAACCAGCAAATATCGTTGGGCGAAATCTTGGAGTATTAGCGCTAAACTTAGATTCGATGACCGAGAAAATCATGCCGGAGGGGGCCAACAAAATATTTCACCGAGTTTTCGATTGCAATATCAAGATAGGCAGCAGTATGTCTATGCTGATTTTGGAGCGATCCTTTATACCAATCAAGTGGAAGGGCTATCGGATATTAGTACCGATATCTATTATACCTATATTGGCTACCGCTATTTTTTCTAGTCGCATTTCATTTAGGAATGTGCGTAATGTAAAGCCATTGCACTGAATTGGTCAATGACATTTCGCAGAGACTAACGTATCCTAGTCCGATAAAATTATTGGATTAGATTTCATGCACAACAAAAGAACCATTTTTTCCTTCATGCTTGTTATATTTTTCAGTCTCACCAGTTGTGATAACAGTGATACTGATCCTACAATCAACAGCACCAAACAACTGGACGATACACCTCTTCAAAAGCTGTCAGAGTCCAATCAATCCAATATACCTTTAGGCCAGTTAAGCGAAAAAGTGACACCTCTTCATTATTCACTATCGCTAATTTTGGAGCCTGAAGCTGAGAGCTACTCAGGGATCGTCGAAATCGATCTTGATTTTTCGGACCTCACTCAAGTTTTCTATTTACATGGAAAAGATCTTGAAGTTACAAATGTACAGATGACGACCGATTCAATACCAAAGGGACAACCTGCTGAATATGAGCAAGTTCATAAAAGTGGAATAGCTAAAATCTCTATGCAGGAAGCAATCAAGGGAAAGGCCACCTTAAAAATAAACTATCGAACAAAATACAGCCAGTCTCTCGATGCTATCTATCAGGTGAAAGAATCTGGTATTAGCTATTTGTTCAGCCAGTTCGAAGCGATATCGGCTCGTATGGCTTTTCCTTCCTTTGATGAGCCTCGGTTCAAAACACCCTTTGATATCACCGTAACCAGTAACAAGAAAAATAGTGTCATTACCAACACGCCAGAGATGTCTATCACCGAGAATAAGAACGGTCAACTGGTTCATCGTTTCAAAACCAGTAAAAAATTACCGACCTATTTATTAGCATTTGCGGTTGGTGAATTTGATATTGTTGAATGGCAGCCGTTACCTAAAAATAATATTCGAGATCGAGAACTCCCTTTACGCGGAATTGCGGCCAAAGGCAAGGGCAAAAAATTATCTTATGCCCTTGAAAATACTCAAGCGATACTACAAGCACTTGAGAGTTATTTTGCAACGCCGTACCCCTATGCCAAATTAGATTTAATCGCGGCGCCTGATTTTGCCTTTGGCGCAATGGAAAATGCTGGTGCAATTGTTTATCGCGAATCTTTATTATTGCTTGATGAAAATGCTTCTCTATCTCAAAAGCGAGCTTATGGTAGTGTGCATGCTCATGAATTGGGCCATCAATGGTTTGGTAATTTAGTGACTCCGACTTGGTGGGATGATATTTGGCTCAATGAAGCTTTTGCAACCTGGGTTACCCAAAAAGCGATCAAAAAATGGCGTCCTGAATTCGAGTTTGAACGCACCTTAACCAACAGAGCGCATTGGGCTATGGGAGTCGATTCTCGTTCATCTGCGCGCCAAATTCGTAATCCAATTGACTCCAACGATGACATCATGAACGCATTCGACGGGATCACTTATTCTAAGGGTGGCGGTGTATTGCAAATGTTTGAAAGTTACTTAGGTGAGCAGGGATTTCGAGACGGGATAAGACTGCATATGCAACGCTTTGCTTTTTCAGATGCCAATATTAATGATTTTTTGGGCTCATTGGCCGAAGGTTCCGGTCAGGCTGATCTTATCCCGGCTTTCGAAAGTTTCGTTTATCAATCCGGCGTACCTATGGCAAACATTAAAATATCGTGTGATCAGAATAATACTGCTCGGCTCAATATTACTCAGAAACGTTATGTTCCCTTGGGAGTTACCAGCAAGGAAAAGCAAAAATGGCAGATCCCTTTTTGCTACAAAACCGATCAAGGGTCGGATTGTGTATTGCTTACCGAAGAACAGAATAACATCGAGTTAAATCATTGCCCGAAATGGCTAGTTCCCAATAAAAATGGCTCCGGTTACTATCGTTGGAATTTATCCAGCAATGATTGGGCATCACTAACAAAAGAGTTTGATAACCTGACTGCTGCAGAACAAATAAGTTTTGCCGATAATTTAACGGCCTCTTTTAAAGCCGGTCAACTCAGTGCGGCCGACTTAATCAGTGCTTATAAGACCGTTGTAACAAGCAATAGTTGGGATGTAGCAATTATTCCTGCCAATGAACTTTCTGCCATAAAACAGGCGATGGGAGTTTTGTCAGGTAACAATCATTATCAGAGCTTGCTAACGAGTTTGTATGCAAATTCTGCTAAGACAGTAGGGTATTGGCCAAACACCAGTGCGGATACCCAAAAACCAAGTAACACTGCGTTACTTCGCTCAAGCATTATTTCTACAATGGTTTTAGAAGCCAATGATCGTCAAACTCAATTAGAATTGGTTGAATTAACAAAAGCTTATTTGGGAGAATCTCCCTCAAAGGTTGATCCAAGTAAAATCAATTCGAACATTATTGGTACAGCGATGATTGCCTATGTTTTACACTCTAATGAAAGTGAGATCGTCAAACTTAAAGAGCGCGCGTTAAATTCTACTGACGCCATTTTAAGAGAAAACATATTTAATGCTATTGCACACACCACTGATCAGAGACTCGGGGAAAAATTAATGATGGAATTACTTAATTCTGAGCTTGTTCGTTCCAATGAAGCACAAAAATTAATCGATGCTTTCATGAAAAATGAACAATTGAGAGAGACGACCTGGAATTGGCTAAAAGAAAATGTTGATGCTTTCCTCAAGAACTATTCATCATTTTCAATTGCTAGGGTGGTAACCGTTGGTCAGTATTTTTGCAGTGAATCAAAGAAACAGGATGTGGTTAACTTTTTCACAGAAAATGTGGAAAAAATATCGGGAGCACCTAGAAAGATAAAGGAAACCGCGGAAGTTATTGAACAATGTATTGCACTCAAAAAAGCCAAATCAAAGGAATTTAACTTGGCGCTTAAAAAGCTTAATAACCTTTAAACCTAAATTAATCAGTTGAAGTCGTAGAAAGAGTGCTAGACCAGAATGTGCTTGGTGTCGCTATTTCTCGCACTTTAACTGATTTTTCTAAGTTAAACAGAGTTACTGACGAATTCCTTCAATATACAATTCTAAATCAACTTGTGCTGAAGCAGGTCCTAGGTCCATTTTAATGCCAAAGTCCTTCATGGTAATTTTTGTCGTACCAGAAAAACCAACACGATAGCCACCCCAAGGATCATCGCCTTCACCAATTTTTTCCGCATCAATGACTAAACTTTTGCTAACGCCATGTAAGGTAAGGGTGCCTTTGATTTCAATCTTACTGTTATTTCCCGATTTCCCATAGTACAAAAGGCGGTTTTTGAGTTTTTTTACCATTATAACAATCGAAAGATTTATAACGGTAATTAAGTAAAGTGAATTTCTGTGCAAAAATCCACCATCAAT
>Ga0256845_1000319_pt1 | contig 46024 bp, 42 predicted proteins | sample RiftiametaG_FD_189101 | JGI IMG/M metagenome (GOLD analysis project Ga0256845, IMG submission 189101) | Tube worm associated microbial communities from hydrothermal vent at the East Pacific Rise, Pacific Ocean - Riftia | ecosystem: Host-associated > Annelida > Integument > Unclassified ...
GGTTAAAACTCTCTCTTATCAGTGAAGGAATCCCGGAAACAAATATTTCATCCATGAACATCTGCACATTCTGCAACCCCCAAAACCTCCCCTCCTACCGCAAAAACAAAACCAAAGAAAGAATTTACAATTTTATCTTTATAAAATAGAGATTTTTAACGGTTTGAATATGGTGCGTGCCGCAGTTTGAAACGATTATCTTTCAAGTTACAACCAATTTTATTTTGTATGTTAACTTTCATATTTGCAACTAATTGCGGCATGCACTATATTTTTTGTTAGCCTTTGTTGTGTGCTGTGCTTATTTCTATCGGTATTTGTTGTTCTATTTGAGTTACTACAGGAGTGTAAATATCAATATCTTGTTCAGGAGTTTTAATACTTACAATTAGTGAATATCTTGTTTTATTATTTACCTTTCCCAAATGTGGTCTTTCTCTCCACCAACCGATACTTGGAAAAATCGCAATTAAATTTGACGAAGCTAATTCAGAAGCTGTTCCTTCCCAAATGTCTGAATGAATTGAGCCTTTATCTCTATTATCCGAACCAATGACCCAGTGCCCTGATGGGCTATCCGTATCAGGTTTACCATGCTCTTCGTCCCTTACAGCTTTATTTATCCTCCTAATAAATTCATTTTCTGTTTCAGTTGGTGAATTGATTCTAAATCTTAATCCATGAGATGGATAACGATATCTATCCTTCCATCCGATTTCTCCCGGACCAGGTTCAATAAAATAAGAGAGTGTGATTCTCATTCTAACCCCTACTTCACCTAAGTCTTGCAATACCTGTGTTGGCCAAGGAAGTCGATAAAGATGCATTTCATTTGTTCTTGGTCGCTTTCCCTTAATAAATGGATTTATTTCTGTTTCGGCAATGAGTGTCAAACTATTTTTAGCACAATATAAAGCTTTTTCAATATTTGGGACTCCATACCCCGCCACTCTTAACAAATTTCCTATTTCATGTTTTGAATTTTTGTTTTGAACGAATTGCCTAAATAATTCCTCCGGCCAATTAGCAGAATGCACAATCAATCCTCGAATTGTTTCCGGCCAATATTCAAGATACTCTGCTTGAAGCCGTCCGGCAAAATGGGCAGCCTGTGCTGTTGCAGCACTGGTCATATTGAATAACTCAAATAACATTTCTTGTGGCTTATAAAATGTCGTAATTAATGATAAATCAGCTGCATAATGTTCAAAATTGCTTCTGTTTAAATTATCAACTGCTACATTACCTCCTTCAAAAACTACTTCGGGTTTTATTGGCCATTTGCTTTCCCAAGTAAGTGATGAAGTGCTAAATGGTGAAAGTTGATTCCTTTGTGCTAAGGAGGAATAACCATCTAAATTCGGATCAGTTATATCGGTGAGTTGAGTATAGGCACCGACCGTCAATGCATTCCAAGACTGGGCGGGATCATGGACGGAATCGGTTTTTTGATTATCCGGATAATTAGTTATTTGGTTAAAATCGGTTGTGTTTCCTGCAGAAAGAATAACCAACCGTCTTCCACCATCACCATCAACTGCACCAGAAGTAATATTATCGATTTCCCCCGACCATGATGTAGGCCGGCCTCTATCCCGAGTATCTAAAGCCGTTACTGTAGAACAAATAATTCTTTTTCTTTCAGGTGCATTGATTTCTGCAATACTGACAGCTTGGGAGGTAATATATCCCCATAATTCAGAAGGATTAGGGTCTTCTCCTTTGGGTGGTAAGATCTTAACAGACTCCAACTTATGATAGAGAATAATCCTTTCAGAACTCGCCAGTAGCCCTTGTATATTGTTATAAGCAGCCACACCTGCCATAAGAGAACCATGTCCGTCATGGTCATGCATACCCCATTCCGGTTTTACAGTTAAACAATCTGAACTGGTTAAAATAGGTGATAATAAAGGATGACCGTTATTTACTCCCGTATCCAAAAGACATATTGTAACTTGAGATTCATCATTAACGGACAATCTCATCAATAAATCATCTATCCATTCCTGTTGTTCAAAAGGTTCTAAATTCAAAAAGAATTTAGCCGTATCTTTTGCTTTCCTGTATTCTGCAATATCATCGGAAAGTTTTGACAAATTTTGTAATTGTTCGCTATTTACTTGAACAAGTTTAACGATTCTTTCGGGAAATTTTATATAACCTGATTTTGAATTTATTTGTTGCTCTGCCAATAATGTTTCAAATCTCGTAACAACGTCTGTTGTATCACTTCTCAACCATACTTCACACCATTCGGACTCTTCATTGGGAATTAAACTATTATCATCAGTCCAAAAAGATTCTATTAGTAATGCTGTCCTAAGCTCTTCTATTGAGTCTATCAACTTAGCATTTTTAGGTTTTCCGCTTCTTGTTTTCTCTGTTAAATATTGTTTTACTTTTCTGAAAAATAAATCTCTTTTATTATTTGGAATAAAAACTGTTGCAAATGTTACTCTGTCTTGTTCGTCATTAATAATCCTTTTTTCTGTTCTAACATTGCATAATCTTATTCTTTGTCCTAAATCTTCCAGACTTTTTACCATCAATTCAAATCCTGGCGAACTAACGAATTCCATGTAAACACCTGTTCTTTCCGGAAACGCAACTAAAAATTCATTCTCAGATTCGTCCCATGCTCTTTCTAATTGCTGATATATTCTTTTACCATGTTGTTCTCTTGTTCTTGTAGGGATTCTTGGTTGTTTGCGTCCTGAACTTGTGGAAGTAAAATCAAAATATTCATTTGGACCTGATAATTTTATATGTCTAAAACGATTTGTTCCCATTATTTATTAATGCTTCTATGTGCCTTTACTCTTTGTTCTAATTTTTCAACAATTACTTTTGTGGTAGTATTTTTTTTGTTTCCTAAGATTGTTTTTTTTATGGCGTCTGTACAAGCTAAGACTATTTCAGCATGGCTGAGTAATTTGCTTTTACTCAATATTGATTTCCAATCAAGTTTTGATGGTTTAAATAAACTAAGCGTATTTAATGTTAATTTCTTTATTTCCTCTTTATTGGGATAATCGTAATATAAAACATCATCAAATCTTCGAAATAACGCCTTGTCAAGTAATTTTGGGTTGTTAGTTGCCGCAATTATAAGACTATCTGATGAATCAAGTTCAATAAATTGCAAAAACGAATTAAGCACTCTGCGCATTTCTCCGACATCATTATCTAATGATCGTTCACCTCCAATAGCATCAAATTCGTCAAACAGATATACTCCATGCTCCTTTTCAATCAAGTCAAATATTTGTCGCAACTTTGCACTTGTTTCCCCCATAAATTTTGTAACTAATTTATCTACTTGGATGATATATAATGGCAGATGAAGTTCATATGCTAAAACTTTTGCTGTCATTGTTTTGCCAGTACCAGGTGGACCTATCAATAAAACTTTTCTGCGATGACTTAATCCAAATGATTTTAGTTTAGATTGTTGTCTATACTCCTGAATTACTAAATTTATTCGCTTTTTTAATTCGGCATTTATTACAAGAGAGTTTTTCGATATCTCCGGTTTTTCTGGCAGAACTAAACCTTTTAAATCTTGCGGAAATCTTAATATTTTTGGACCACCCTTTTTACGTTCTAATTCAACTAATTCTCGTATAGAATGAGCTAAAGCAGTATGCCCTTTTTTAGCTTCGTGAGCAGCCAATTGCAATGCTATTGTGTAAAATCTCTCTGGTTCATTACTGAAATGAGATTTAACAAGAGATTTTAATTGTTCTGCTGTTGCCATTTTATTTTCCTGTTTCTATGCATAACACAACGTGTGTATATGTGTACAAGTACATATATCTCTCTTATATTTTTATTAAATATACATTTATACGCCACAACTCTCTGTGTAAGTGTACCATCACTTAATAATCTCATCAATATATTTTTTATGTTTTTATCTTATGTTTATTTTTTTTCAAAAGAATCAGTTCATAAGTTAAGATTGTTAATATTGCTCCTATACCGCTTGCTATAATATCATAAGGGTCATAAACTTTACTTGCTCCCCACATTGGTTTTAATTCCTCAATAGTTAAAATGACAAAAACTGCTATCGAGCTTGAATAAACTATTAATCGACCATGTTTAAATTTTCGAATCAATACCGCTGATACAGAAGCCAAACCGATTAAGTAAGCTGCAATAAAATTTGGAAAGCAACCTGTTAATATTTTCAGAAAACCAGAATTATTCAGGGCAGGTCTTAAGATCTCTTTATTTAGTGATACTAAACCAAATAAAGCAGCAAATATAAATGCATTAATTGCGAGTACTTTCTTTCTATTGTTCATATTTAGTTTTTTTATTATAAATATTTTTTTCAGGATTAAAAATATTTGTTAGAGACGCGATGCATCGCGTCTCTACATCGCATCGTATAATTGCGTCTCTACGCTGTTTAACCCATTGTTTATTATATTCATAATCTTCAATTTAGAATTTAAAATTAAAAAATCAGGCTGCCGCCGTTAGGTTTGCAATGCTAATAAATATAGAAACATCCTCCATAAAATATTTAACCGGGATATCCTTTCCACATCCGGTAAGAAATTAAATGATAGAACAGTATAATAAATATTTCAAACAAAATAAAAAAATTGTAGAGACGCGATGCATCGCGTCTCTACATTTCACCGTATTTATCGTGCCTCTTCCAGAAAATATCCCTACCGTAAAAATAAGAAAGATAAACAGATATAGAATTTTAATTTTTTAAAATAAATATTTTTAATAAATTCAGAATATGATCCACTATGTGTTTGGGAACACATAGCTTTCAATTTAACTACCATAAATTATATGCATTGTTACAAGCTATACTTACGAAATCTTTTAATTTCATTTTTTATTTCTTCTATAACTTCACTGTTTGCAATTACTTTCTTTTTGCCCTCTTTAATTGAATATATATAAAAAACTTTTCCTCCGAATTTTTTACTGAAACTTATATGAGTTCGTTCTTGTATTTGTTTTTCTTTAAAAATCTGAGCCAATTGTAGTTTATCTCCCGCAGGTTTAATTTGTATGCCAATATATTTCCCTCCTACTAATATAAAAAAATCTACATTATATAATCTATCCCATTTATCTGGAGCAGGTTCAATTTTAATATCAGGAAAATCTTCTTGTAAATCAACTTGCAATTGCCCATAAATAGTTTTTATCTCAGTAATATATCCTTCAAAAGTTCTATTTATGACCATTTGATACATATAATTTATACAATCTTCCTCCGATATTTTTTCTACTTCCGCTTGAATCACTTCTGTTATTTTAATATAAAGCTTTTTCCCAAGCCCTTCTATATGTTCTTTTGTTCTTACATTCTTAAAGTAATATTTTTTCCATTCATCAATAGTTTTAGGTGCACAATTTCTAATTGATTCGGAAGTTGCTCCAACATTTCGTTTAAAATTCAATTGGAATCTATTCATTGCACTATTTAAAATCCATTCTTTTGCCATAATTTATTTCCCATTTCGATAATTTATAAATCTATCCTTATTTTTATATTGATATGCTAAATCAACTTCTGCAAGCCCATTTTTAATTAAATGAGCATTTAAAAATGTTTTATTTTTTAAATAAAGGTAAACCATCAAATTATTATTATTATCGTGTTTTTTTTCATCATATTTTAGAAAAACTTTTTGTCCTTTTGTTTTTGTTTGTAAAAATTCAATAGCTTTTCCATTTGCTTCTTTTTTCTCTTTAACCCCAATAAGACGAACAATCAAATCATTATTTAATTTTATTAATTCAGGACTAATAATTTCTTTTATCGAATAATATTCTTCTCTTTTAAACGAGCCATTTCGGTCAATTTTAGAACCAAATTGAAGTTTCTTAGGGTCAATCTTTTTGTCAAATTTGTGAAAATCTTCAAAAACATATGGTAATTTTTTTATTTCACTCCTAAAATCTACATTCAACTTTTCTTGTTTTATAAAATTATATTCCGAATTAAAAAAATCTCTTTGATTTATTTCGAGCTTTCTTTCAATATAAGGTATAAATTCAGGATTAATTTCATAACCGACTGAATTTCTATTTAATTTCTTTGCTGCAAGTGCAGTTGTTCCACTTCCAAGAAAAGGGTCAAGAATAGTATCACCGACAAAAGAAAACATTTTTATGAGTCTTTTTGGCAACTCTTCCGGAAACATAGCAATATGACCGTCTTGTCTTACTCCGCCAAAATTCCAATGACCGTCAAAATAAGTTTTCCATTCTTCTTTTGTCATTTTTGACTGCTCTTTAATTTTTTTACTTGGTTTTACAGGCGTTCCCAGTTTTTTGAATAATAAAATAAACTCATAATCAATTGATAAGATACCATTTCTTGGTGTGGGATAGCTACCCATTAACGAAGCTCCACCTGTGGTGTTTGATGTGGTTTTCTTCTGCCAAATTATAGCACCCATATAATCAAATCCAATTGCTTCACAAAACTTTATTATTTCAGTTCTTATTGGGATTACTTTATATCTTCCATAATAAACGGCTCTTGCAAATTGGTCACCAATATTCACGCACAACCTACAACCATTATCAAGAACTCTATAACTCTCTTTCCAAACTAGATTTAAGTTATTGATGTATTCTTCATAACTATCGTTATATCCGATTTGATTTTCTATTCCATAATCTTTTAATTGCCAATAAGGTGGAGACGTAATAACCAAATCAACTGATTTATCTTGTAACTCAGCCATTTTTCGGCTGTCGCCATTGATAATTTTATGTTTTGTTTTAAAGCTCATCCTATATCTTTTTTAAATATAAATTTATTTAGCATAATACCATATATAAATGTACTATTATTTACTGTTTTCATCAATAGGGTTTTTTTATTATAAATATTTTTTTCAGGATCATAAATATTTGTTAGAGACGCGATGCATCGCGTCTCTACATCGCATCGTATATATCGCGTCTCTACGTTGTTTAACCCATTGTTTTTTATATTCATAATCTTCAATTTAGAATTTAAAATCAAAAAATCAGGCTGCCGCCGTTGGTTTTGCAATGCTAATGAATATAGAAAATCCTCCATAAAATATTTAACCGGGGGTTCCTTTCCACATCCGGCAATAAATTAAATGATAGAACAGTATAATAATTATTTCAAACAAAATAAAATTTTTTAACGGTCTTGGCTATGAGCAGTGCGGGTTTTATTGCACTTCATTTCCAAACCGCTATGTCGTTTATTTTTACTAATTATTTTCATTTTTTCACTTTTGCACCCGCATTACGTATAGCTTTTGTTAGGCTTCGTTATTTTATATTCCATTCCACTTCCTTTAATCTGTTCGATATAATCTCTAATGTTTCTAAAATTTCATTTTGTGTTGGAAATTCTCCGTAAACCAATTCCTTAAAACTACTATTATAAGTGTTTTTTAGTTGTTCCCAAGTATATTTTGGTCGGTCAAATATTAATGCTGAAACAGGATGTTCTTTTAACCATTCATTGTTATTTCTAAAATTAAAAACATCATCATTTCCAACTTTTTGCAGTATATCATCAAATTTTTTCGAATTGAAAAAATCATTTATACTACTACTTTTTAACAAAATATGAATATCATAAATATGCCTAATTTTATTATTCAAATCTTCAATCGGTTTTTCTGAATACGAAAATCGAACTAAACTCATAATTTTTTCACAAATTGTTCTTTTAGGACTTAATACGTTGACTTCAAACGGCTTCATTTCATATTTTTCAATGATTTCTTGCTGACCTAATTGTTTCATCATTTCATAAATCATTGACGAAACAACTCCTTTTTCATAAGGTTCATAGTTTCCAAGCCAACTTGATTCGATAACAATAAAATTGCGAATTTGACCGAATTTTCCGCTAAACTGTTTTTCGTATGAATGTGCAGTCTTTCTAATCATTCCTTTTTTATTGGTAATTCCATCAATCTTTGTCTCGGGAACAATATTCTCAACACATTTCGAAATTGTTTTAAGTTTCTTTTTTAGCTGGTTGCCTGTTTCGTTCTCATTCCTTAATACAACAATGTCAATATCTTCCGAAAATCTCTTTATCAAACTATTACACTTCGATAACATAGTGCCACCTTTAAAAACGGTTTCTTTTCCTATCTCATTTTCAAATACTGCTTTCAAAATCAATGTTACCCAATAATCTTTTTCAATAAAAATTTCTTTAATCCCTTGCTTTTGAGCTGTGGCAATTACAGCATCTTTGAATAATTTTTTATCTGTATGAAGTTTCATCGTATTTTCCAGTTTTCAGCAGTTTTTAAAATTTCTTTTTTAATTCCAAAAAAATATTCAGATAAAGGATTTAAGCTATTTTTTAATTCTTTCAATTCATCTTTAATTCCTATCTCTTCTAATAAAGCACCAAGTAATGCTCTTGTTCTTGGCGGATATTTTAAACCATATTTTATAAGTTTTTTAATCTCATCTCTTTTAAATTCTTTTAAAATATTCAATAAAATACTTATTCCTGTTTCTATATTTAAGTCGGGTATTTTCTTAAAATCCTTAATTGCATCCAAAATTTCAAGATATTGAAAATTTTTATTTGTAACATCAATATAACTTTTTGCAGACTTTACTTTTAAGTTTGATTTGTTAACCTTAATCTCTTTCTCTCTACTCGCAATTTTGATAGTTTGAGGTATTTGTGTGGTTAATCCGAGTTTATTATATAAATAGATTCCTGTAATGTAAGCTATTCGATTGCCATTTTTATAAAGATATGGTTTTAATATTTCTTCTTCATTTGGTAATAATTCACCAAAAACAGTTTGTTTGGGTTTAAAAAATATTCCCGGTGAAATTCTTTTTATTATACCTTTTTGTATTAATCGTTCAATTGATTTTGCAGCTGACTGATATTCATCTTTTTCAATCAATAAGTCTTTATAGGTAAATGTTTCACCTTCTTTAATTGTTTTAAGGTTTTCTTTTATTTTCTTTGCAATATTCATATTACAAAGATAAATTATTTTCAAAATATGTCAAGTATTTTCCATGTTTTACTTGACTTTTCTCTAATGAAGCCCAACGTGTGTATATGTGTATCTGTACACATATATCTCTTATATTTTTATTAAATATACATTGTTGTGGTGTCGTTATTTATTTTTATTAGAATCATAACAGTTTTTCATAAAAACCGGATTTTCCTGTTTTGATAATTTCCAGAATAATACCAGCCGTAACAGTTCCTATTCCATTAATTAAAATTAAATCTTTATATTCGTATTCCTCTACCGGTTTTTCCAATTTTAATATTTGATATGCCGCATATCCGTATGGCGTGTTTTTCCCCTTTAATTTTGCCAAATAATCAAGCTGTTCGAGAATGAGAGATACAAGTTCGGTTTTATTGACTAATTGTTGATACATTTTTGCCGGCATCATTTTAGGGATTTTGTATTTATCAGCTATTTCGCAGAATAATTTACTCGTTTTTTCCAAATATTGCTTATCGGGTGAGCCCCATTGATTATTATTTGAATAAATATATTGATATTTAGGAAGTATTTCTGGAAAATTATTTTGTAAAAATTTTAAAAAATAATCTTCCTGTTTACCTTCTTTTAAAGTCATTCCTCCGAAAACAATAAAGTCAACACCTGCGTCCGTTGCTTTTACTACAGAATTTTCCAATTGCTCATAACTATCTGTAATATACGGAACAACAGGCATAAGATACATACCGGTTACAATTCCGGATTCTTTAATTTTTTTAATTGCCTCCAATCTTTTGCTTGGTAATGATGCCCCGGGTTCAAGAAGTTTGCCTAATTTATCGTCAACAGTTGAAAAACTAAAACTTACAACTGCCTTTTTGCGGTTATTGATTTTTCGTAATAATTCGATATCTTTTTCCACCAAACTTGATTTTGTCAGAATATGAACCGGATGTTCATATTTATAGAGAAGTTCCAGTATTCTTTGAGTAAAACGGTATTTTTTCTCAAGAGGTTGATAGGCATCACTTACGCCGCCGCATATTGTCATAAATCCATTGGCAAAAGGTCTTCTTTTTCTTGCCGGATTAAGTTCCTTTTCAAGCAATTCCAAAGCATTTTCTTTTATTGTAATATCACGGCCAAAATCTCCCTCTACCCTGTATTTATCATCTCTTCCATCACAATATATGCAATTATGAAAACAACCTCTATAAAGATTTATAGAATACGAACTTAAAAACCACGAATCGATTTTTTTATGTTTCCGAAGTATTGATTTTGCTTTTATTTCTTTTATCATTATTGATAGTCTTTACGAAAATATTTCCTTTTTTTATATTTGTAACTGTCGGTTTTGAGAATATCCATAACAAGAACAGGATTTTTCTTTACCAAATTACGACAGGCACGATATGCAATCCAATAAGAATTTTTATTTCCATTCGTTGCCAATTCCTTAACAATAGGCAATGATACAGTTTCATCAATTCGTATCCAATCACTTAAACCGTTACCGATAGAAGTTCTTGGATATTCTGCCGATTCGCTAAAGAGATTTTTTAATATTGAAAAAGGATAGTCGGGGTTATTCTTAAACCATCTGTTTTCTGCCGCAGGCCTTAATGATTCGCAAACAAATCTTCTTAATAAAGGACTTTCGGATTTCGTTTTTTCAAGAAACCATTTGTGCATAAAGTCAGGATATTCTTTTATAAGTTTTCTGACAAAACCCACGGCACTCTCTCTAACTTCCCAACTTTCGTCGATAGCGGCACGCTCAAACAGTATTAAAACTTGATTGAGTTTCCCCGTTTCTGCCGCAAATATTGAAGCCAATTGAATACCAAGGCTCCTTACAAAACAATCACTTTCCTGCTTTTCAAATATGCCGTAAGCCAAAGCCTGTATATCAACATTTTTTTCGTCAAGCAGCGGGTAAATAATTTCACCCGTTTTTTTGATAATACTGTAGCGTCCGTATGAAATTCTTTTGTTTGGCGGAATATCTGCATATACTTGTTTAATTATTCTATCAAGTTCTGTGGAAATTTCATAAACAGTAAGATTTTTTATATCCCTGGCCAATTCGGAAATTCTATTTTTATGTTGTGTGTTTATTATTTCAAACATTATAAAAATTTCTTTGTTTTCAGTTTTTTCAGAACTTTTTTTATTCGTTTTATTTGGCTTTCTTTCTCCAATTCGTTAATTCTTCCATTTAACAAAGCTATAAATTCATTTTTATCATTTTCTTTTAACACAGGCAAGGTTCTTTCTGCATACATTGCTAATTGTTTCGGGACACATTTTCTTAACTGTTCTATCAATAACGGAATAACTTCGTCGTATAGTTTTTGATTTTTCGCAAGATTTACCAATATACCAATTCCGTTGTCATTGGAAATTACCGAGCCTTTTTCAACCACTTCCAAAATTACCGGTAAATTTTCAAATATTTCTTTCGGTTTTACTTCCGATATGGTTTTTAAGGTAATCATTGCTCCCCAGACAAGACGATTATTTTTATTTTTCAACAATTCAATAAAGAAATCATAGTAATCTGCTATTAATTCAGGTTTTATATAGCCAATCTCATAAAAAGCTTTGATACAATCACTTTGTATTTTTTTATCCTTACTTTCACTTAAAATCTCTATCAACTCTTTAATAGCTTCTTTATCATTTTCCAAAGCAATTTTTTTTGCCAATTCTTGATTTGGCACATCATCTTTCCGCCCGAGTGAAGTCGCAAGTTTATCAATTGTATTTTTCATAATCATTTTGTTTATCCAATGAAATACGCACCGACCAAACCAACTCCAACTCCAAGAATTGCAGACATTATTGAAATTGGAATTAGTATTTCATTCATTTTCTTATCCTTTTTTTGTTAACTTCTCGTTCTTTCTTAATGCACAATAACGGTAAGTATATGAGGCGTGCCGCTATTTAAAGCTATTCACTTTCAGTTTACCACTAATGTTTGTTAAAGTTCTAATCGTCATATTTACAATTACTTGCGGCATGCACTATATTTTTTGTTAGCTGCTGTATTTATTTAATAATTGATTTGTCTTATGGTCAAGTCCTTGTAATTTTATTATCTCTTTCACTTTGTTAATTGCAATGTCTTTATATCCATTTTCATCAAACACTTTTAACGTTCCCGTAACAACTAATTCTACGAATTTGAAATAATGTTCAGAAAATGGTGTATGATTATATGCTTTCCAAAGATTAACCGCTGGTAAAAACAATTTATAGAAATTATTTATTTCAGACTGTCCATTTGATGGTATATATTTAAATCCTGTCCACAATAATTCATAAAGACCTTTTACTTCTGTTTCAATAGTATATACTTTTGTAGATGCATCCAATTTGTCAAAAAGGTCTTTTTCAAAAACGATACGTGGTCCTTTTATCTTACTTTCAAGTCCTACGGCTCTTACAATAGCCTTACCCGCTAAATTTGTAATTTTCTGTGGTTTATTATTTACTATTCCCATAAGTTCAGTTGGAATTGCTTCTCCCAATGCAATGCCACCCCTAAATAATGTAGGACACCAATTTTCTTCAAGTGTCGTATTGTCTTTAAATTTATGGACAACTTTTGACGGATTACTTGGGTCTTCTGGATTTTGATACTGTCTTGAAGTAAATGTAAAACAATGAAGAACAAAAGCACCTAATTGTTTCAGAAATAAGTTCGGGTCGTTTGAAGAAATAAAAACGCTATCTGAAAATGGCAAAAAATTGTTAAAACTATTTACAGAATTTCTTGTCGCTATATCTTGAAGAATTGGATTTGAATAAGAGCTTGGCGGATGAACTATGTCGTCCGTTATTTTTGTTTCAAGAATAGTCAGATATGTTGTGAACGCTAATAATGCATCTTGTGTATTTTCTCTAACGTGGTTTGAGAAAGCTAATAAATCTAAAAATGCAACTGTTTGTTCTTTTTTCATCTTTAATTTTTGTTAGTTAATCTTTGTGTCAGTTTACCATATAGTAGCTAACGGGTCTAAATATGGTGCGTTTGGCCTTTTAACGCTCCAAATTTTCAGTTTGCTATGCAGTTTGTTTACATTCATAAATTCCAATTTAACCACCTATTGCCCAATGACTTATATGCATTGTTAGCCAATGTTATTCTTGATTTAAAGTATCAATTACTGTCTCTTTAAATTTAACAACTCTTTCCTGCTCTAATGTGCTTGTAAATTTGGGTTTATCTCTTTTCTCATACAATAAATTCATTATTCTTGTATATTCTATTTTTTCAGTAGAATAAAAATCTAAACCCATAATTGGTTTGCTTAAAGCCTCAAAATAATCATTAACAATATTTTCTAAAATTTCTTCTGTTCCAATCTCTCCCCATAAAGTAATTATTGTTTCCCACTGCAAATCAATTAAATAATGTTTGGTTTTATCATTTAATTTGTTGCTTATGGCAATCTCGTAAACACATTCCCCCATACAAGTTGTAATTGATTTAGAAATAGCATTTTTCTTTGATTTTATTACAACATCTATCCAATCACAGGATTTTGAAATGATACTTTCTAATAACTCGTGATTTCTACTTGGAATTGCACTTTCTGGTTCATAGTCATTAACTTCTGAAATATTTTTTAGTATTGATTTAGTAAAGTGCCAATAATAGAATAGCCACATATGATAAGTAATTTCTCCCTTAATTGCCTGTCTAATCATAATATCAAAAAACCAAATTGCATTCTGAATTCTATAACTCCAAATAGTATCTTTATCCTGCTCTCTGTCTGTTTCTCTTAAAGGACTAAATGATTTCTTTGCTTCTGCCTCCATTTCAAGAATTGCTTGTTCTCCAACTGCTCTCCAAACTTCATTTAGTTCAGCAACTTTTATATTATTAAACAGAGAATACAAAATAGGTCTTTGTTTTTCAATCCTATAAGTTTCAAATTCAGCCAAGTTTTGATTATTTCTAATTTCATTAAAAAATTGTTTGTTTTTAGCAACAAATAGTGTTTTTAAAAATAGATTAGTAAAATCGGCATCTTTAACTTCTTGATTATCCATTTCTATAATAATACTTGTGAAAAAATACGGATATGTATTTGCTATTTTTTCAACAAATATGGAATTCTTTATTATTCTAAATAAAAGATTATTCCCATATGTAAGCTCTGTTGTATTAATCTTTTTTTCATATTCTTTAAGATATTCTTGTTGGTCAAAATGCCATAAACCAGTGGGATTATTCACTTTAATTTCTTTGACTTTCTTAATGTATTCAACAATTTGATTAATATGATATTTTTCAATTAAGTCTGCAACGAAAGAAAAATTTCCTTTTAATAATTGAGCCTCATAGTAATTCAAAAGTCTTTCTCTATTATCGAGTGGGAAAATTGCCTTGTATATCTTCCATAAGAGCCATAACAATATAAATATTGTAATTATATAAGCCCACCCATTAGAAGGTGGACAATATTGACATTCAGAAAAAGAAAGAATTGGGAATGTATTTAGAAACCAATTAAAAGATATTAAGAAGTGAACAAATAAAATTATTGCAATAAGAAAAATCAAATTCTTTTTACTAAATTTTAAAAAGATATATTCTCTATTTTTCTCAGAAATTAAAGCAATAATTGCTAAAATAATTCCAAAGATTGTTAATAAATCAGATAATGTCATATTCTCTATTTTTAATATTGGCTAACGGTGAGTATATGAGGTGTTGGGCGTTTTGGAACACCTAACTTTCAATTTACTGTACCATTTGTTAATATTCATAATCTTTCAATTTAACAATTTGTCGCCCAATGCCTTATATACATTGTTGGGCATAGTTTCTTTTTATATCTTTAAGTTTATTTACAAATTTTTCTGAATATCTTTTTACTGTATCTTTTTTTGATTTATACAATATGCAATATTCAGTATTTTTCTCAATTTTAATATTTTCTTTTCGTTCTACACATTTAAGGTATTTCTCAATTTGTTTCCAGTGTGAAAAACCAAATTCTTCTGCAATAGCAGTCAAACTATATGGATATTTGTTTGTTTTTACAATACTTTCAAAAAGTTTTGTATAAGTTCTCACATTGATATAGTTAATTTTGATTGATTTATTATTGGAAAGTAATATTTCTTTTTCTTGTAAAATATCTATTTCATATAGGTTATTCCTTGAATAATTAATAAACCAAATATTATTAATTTCTTTTTTTGTAGAATTGCCAAATATTTTGATATCCGAAATTGTTTCAAATATTCCCAGTATGTTTCTGTCTGAAAGAGAATATCCCATAATAATTAAAGGGTATTCGATAAAATAGGTTAAAAGTTTAGCAGATAAATACTTTTGATTTAAAATAAAGTTTTCATAATCTTCTTTTGAAATAACAATAGTTTCTGGTTTTGACACACAACCGTGTATTTTTAATATTTTTCCGTTTCTTCCTTTCGTTCGTTCACTTATTATTTTTTCACCAACGATAGTTTTAAAAGTTTTAAATATTTTTTTCTCTAAAAATTCATCGTAATTTGTTGTTATTATTGCAGACGGATTTGTTTTTGAAAACAATTTCAGTTCATTTATTAAAGATGAATTTTCATCTAAATTTAAATCTTCTAATAATTTTTTGAAAATTTTAGATATTTCAAGTTTAAGAAAAACACTTTTATTGTATTTGACACTGTAAAATTCCTCATCATATTTTTTTACATCTCCCCACGCTTTTTCAAAAAATATATCAACGAGTTCAGATGCAATATCTTCATAATTTTCATTATATTTTTGTAAGAAATATTCAAATGTTTTTGAAAGAGATGTTATTTTAATAAGTTCTTTCAATAATCTTGACCAATTTGGTCCATCCAAATATCTGATAGACAAACCTGAACCTACAAAAAAGATAGGTCTATTTCCTTGGTTTGCTATCGTTTCCTCTAATTTTTTGTATGAATTAATCTTTTCTGTATCCATATTTCTATATTATGCACAACGTATGTATATGTGTATTTGTACACATATATTTCTTATATTTTTATTAAATATACATTTATACGCCACAACCCTCTGTGTATGTGTACTATCACTTAATATCTCATCAATAGGTTTTTTTATAAATATTTTTTTCAGGATCATAAATATTTGTTAGAGACGCGATGCATCGCATCGTATATATTGCATCTCCGCATTTTTTAACCCATTGTTTATTGTTTTCATTATATTATCAATTTAAAATTAAATCTTATAATAAAATCCCAATTTAACCAAAAACTTATAACTTAACACTAAAAACCGTTTTTTTAGGCTACCGCCGTTGGGTTTTGCAATGCTAATGAATATAGAAACATCCTTTTTAAAATATTTAACCGGGGGTTCCTTTCCACATCCGGTAAGAAATTAAATGATAGAACAGTATAATAAATATTTCAAACAAAATAAAAAAATTGTAGAGACGTGATGCATCACGTCTCTACATTTCACCGTATTTATCATGCCTCTTCCAGAAAATATCCCTACCGTAAAAATAAGAAAGATAAACAGATATAGAATTTTAATTTTTTAAAATAAATATTTTTAATAAATTCAGAATATGATCCACTATGTGTTTGGGAACACATTGCTTTCAGTTTAACTACCTATCAGCCAATGACTTATTTAAATTTTTATGTGGCTGTACATTTATTAATTTATCAAATAATTCTGTCTTAATAATATACTTATCTGAATTATATTTTTTCTCCGTATCAATTTTTATTAAACCAAAATATTCTAGAAATCTATCAAAAGTCCTTAATGAATAACATCTTGTAGCTTGGTTAATTTTTGTGTTATATTTTATTAATTGAATATCGTCGAGCAACGTTGGGAATGCTTTAAAATATTTATTTGAATAAAAACTATCAATTCGTTTTTCACTACCGTATTTACTTAATAATACCAACGAAAATCCAAATCCAAGCTGCCCTATATGATTATCTCCGTAACCGTCATAATAAGCCCAGTTAAATTTTATTCCAAATGTTGTAAAAATACTTTCTAAAAGTTTATGGTTATCATTTAATTCTACTTTCCCTTTCTTGGTTAAAGATAATTTATTATTCCGTTTTTTTACTACCCTTGATAACTCCGACAATATTCTTGTTAAATTTATTGACATTGAGTCTATTTCTCTATTTGGTTTTAATATTCCGGATTCAATCATTTCATCTTTGATAATTTTTTGATTATAAATTTCAGAAACAATTTTTGTAGGCAAAAACCCTTTAGCTGTTAGCTGTAAATTTCTTTTTTTTTCAATAATTTGTAACAGATATTTTATTTGATTTAAAATCGGAATAATATTGTAATCCTGTTCCGACAGTTCTAATAATTGTATCGGGCTATTTTTTTCAAATATTTCATAAAGAATGTATTGCATTTCTATCGGGGAATAACCCTCAAAATCAGGAATACTTTGGTTATTCTGTTTGTCTATTATTTGGTTATTATATTTTTGTAATTCGTCCATATTCTCTTTTTATTCGGAAGTTAGTCTCTGTATGCACTACAACGGTTTGAATATGGTACATTTGGCGACTTCTAAACTCAAAAAATTTCAATTTACAAGAAAGCTCAAACAGGCTGCAAATTTTGATATTATTACTGCTTTGTTCATTTTTTATATACACTGTTGTACACTGTTTGTTTTTATACTAACTTTTTCCCAGGATTATAAATATTTGGTAGAGACGCGATGCATCGCGTCTCTACATTGCATGGTATAATTGCAAAATGGATAAAGCGGATTTATTGAAGACCTATAAAAAGCGGAATAGATGAAAAAAACGATCAGCTCTCAAAAGAGAGCTGACCATCCTCTATTTATCAGTAAATTTTTTTATTAAAAGTGATCCGTTCGTACCGCCGAAACCGAAAGAGTTTGATAAAGCATAATTAACTTCTCTTTTTACACCTTTGTTAGGAGTATAGTTGAGATCACACTCTTCGTCAAATACTTCCTGGTTAATAGTAGGCGGAATGAAATCATCACGCGTGGATAGAGCTGAAAAGATCGCTTCGGTTGCTCCGGTTGCTCCGAGGACATGACCGGTCATAGATTTAGTTGAACTGATATTTATTTTTTCCGCATGTTCTCCGAATAATTTTCTTATTCCCTTGGTCTCGATCTTATCATTCAGCGGAGTTGAAGTTCCGTGTGCATTTATATAATCGACCATCTCCGGTTTTATTTCCGCATCATCGATTGCCATTTTCATAGTTCTGACAGCACCCGTTGCTTCAGTATCCGGAGCTGTAACATGAAAAGCATCTCCGGTATATCCGTAGCCGACAACCTCTGCATATATCTTCGCCCCTCTTTTTACCGCATGCTCCAGATCTTCCAATACAACAATGGCAGCACCCTCCGCGATAACAAACCCGTCTCTCTCTTTGTCAAAAGGACGACTCGATTTTTCAGGAGCATCATTTCTTGAGGAGAGGGCTTTAATGGAAGAGAATCCCGCAACTCCGAGTCGTGTTATAGGATATTCGGCACCACCTGCAACCATTACATCCGCATCTCCCATTTGAATAATTCTAAATGACTCACCAATCGAATGAGTACTTGTCGCACATGCAGTTACATTTGCCAGATTCGGACCTTTCAAACCATATTTTATTGAAACCTGACCTGTTGCCAGATTGGCAATTGAAGCTGTTAAGAAGAAAGGAGATACACGAGAGGGTCCACGCTCACTTAATATCTCTTTATTCTGTTCAATTGTATATATCCCGCCAATTCCGGATCCGATATACACTCCGGATCTTTCATGATTAAGTCCGGAAAATTTATCAATTCCGGAATCTTCAACAGCCTCAGATGCAGCTATTACACCGAATTGAATATACGGGTCCATTTTTCTCGCTTCTTTCTTATCAAAATAGTTAAGAGGATCATATCCCTTCACTTCTCCTGCGATTTGTGAATAAAACTCTGTGGGATCAAAACGTGTAATTCTGGCTATTCCGCATTTTCCGTTTTTAACACTCTCCCATGATTCGGAGACATTATTACCAACGGAAGAAATCATTCCGACTCCTGTGATAACAACTCTTCGGAGAGCGATATTTTTTTTAGAAAAAACCATTGGTTATGCTTTCGAAATGATATATTCTACTGCTGCTCCGACTGTAGAGAGTTTTTCTGCTTCCTCTTCAGGAATCTTAAGATCAAATTCATCTTCAAGTGCCATAATCAACTCAACCTGATCCAGTGAATCCGCACCAAGATCTTCTACAAATTTTGCATCCATAACAACCTGATCTTCACCTACATTCAGTTTTTCCGAAACAACATTTCTTACTTTTGCTAAAATCTCATCTTTGTTCATTTTTATCTCCTTTTTTAAATTAAAAGTCCTCCGGAAACGTTAATTACAGTTCCCGTTATATAAGAAGCCGAAGGTGAAATTAAAAATTTTACAACTTCGGCAATATCTTCCGGTGTTCCGCCTCTTTTTAATGGGATCTGACTTATATAAGCCTCTTTTACCTTCTCAGGCAACTTTTCCGTCATTTCCGTTATAATATATCCGGGGGCAATAGCATTTGTCGTTATATTTCTTCCGCCAAGTTCCCGGGCAAATGTTTTTGTGAGAGCTATAACTCCGGCTTTAGACGAAGCATAGTTAGCCTGACCGGCTGTTCCGAGAATTCCACTGACAGAGGCAATATTTACTATTCTTCCGAATCTCTTTTTCATCATCATCTTTGCCGCCGCTTGACTACAAAGAAAAGTTCCCTTTAAATTTATATTAAGAACCATATCCCATTCCTGCTCAGACATTCTGATTGTAAGATTATCTCTTGTTACTCCGGCATTGTTAATAAGAAAATCGATCGAACCGAACTCTTTAACGGTTTGTTCAACCATATCGTTAACGCTATCGATATTTGAAACATCCGTTTTAACGGCAATAGCTTTAACTCCCTTTTTTCTAAGTTCTTCTGCTGTTTTCTCTGCTTCATCAATCATAATATCGGATATAACAACATTAATTCCGCTTTCAGCTAATTTTAAAGCTATTGATTTTCCTATTCCTCTTGCAGCACCCGTAACAACTGCATTTTTATACTCATCATACATATTGTAACTCCTTAAGAACTCCTTTAACTTTACTCAATTCTTTAGAAATCTTTTCAAGCACATTGCCCGTAACAAATTTCTTTCCGAGAATTATCGCATTTTTTATCGCTTTTTCACTGGATCTTCCGTGACCGATTATTACAAGTCCCTTCACTCCCAGCAGCAATGCTCCACCATATTCGGAATAATCAAGCTTTTTTTGAACTCTTTTTAATGCACTTTTAAGAAAAAAGAATCCGATTTTTGACAATATTCCAAAAGTCATCTCATGCTTAAGCATCGAAAGCATAGTATCAATTACCCCTTCCGAAACCTTTAATGCGACATTGCCGGTGAAACCATCCGTAACGATCAGATCCGCATCTCCCGCATAGACATCTTTACCTTCAACATTTCCTATAAAATTAATATCAATTTTTTTTAAAAGTTTAAATGTTTTCTTTATCAGAATGTTTCCCTTGATATCCTCTTCACCAATACTCATCAGAGCAATTTTAGGGTTTTTAATACCATAAACATTCTCAAGAAATATCTTTCCCATAAGTGCAAACTGAACAAGGTTCTTTGGCTTGGAATCCACATTCGCTCCCACGTCCATAAGCATTGAGCTTCCCTTTAAAGTCGGGAGCATAAGTGCCAATGCAGGTCTGTCAATATCTTCTATCGGACCCAAGACGCTTTTTGAAATCGCCATTACCGCACCGGTATTTCCCGCTGAAACCATTGCCTGAGCACTATTTTTCCTTACAAGATCAAGCCCTATTTTCACAGAAGTTTCTTCTCTTTTTTTCCAGTATGAGAAAAAATGTTCCTTCATAGAGATCTCCTCTTTGGCATTCAGGATCTCAATACGATCTTCAGATTTGATCGTATGTTTTTTAAGCTCCTTTCTGATCACCTTTTCCTTTCCTACAAGAACTATCTTGAGGAAATCTCCATCTTTGTCTTCGTTTAAATAATCAACAACACCCTTGACGACAACATCAGGAGCTTTGTCGCCCCCCATAGCATCAACAGCAATCTTCATATTGCAATTAAACTTCGTCTGCTTCCGTTACCTGTCTTTTGTCATAATAGCCACAGTTTGTACAAACTCTGTGAGGAAGTTTCGGTTCATTACATTGAGGGCATAAAGAAAGTCCTTCCACCTTTAAAGCATGATGTGACCTTCTTTTATTTTTTCTCTGATGTGAATGTCTTCTTTTTGGCAGTGCCATATTTTCACCCCTTTAATTTATCGAATAATAAATTTACATCTTTAACCGGATTTTCACACTTACATTTTTCTTTATTTAAATTACTTCCGCAATTCGGACAGATCCCCTTACAACCGGAATCACATACGGGATTAACCGGAATAAAAAGGTTTATCTGTTCCAATAACACTCTTTTGAGATCTATCTCATTATCTTCATAAAATATATATTCGAGATCATCCCCCTTCAAAGAGGAACTTTCAAAACCGGATAATTCCGCAGGAAAAAACACAATATCAAAATTTGAATTTATCTTATAATCAAACATTTCAAGGCATTTTACACAACGGAGAAAGATGTGAGTTTTAACCCAACCTTTTGCCTTTATTTTATTGTTTTCCAGTTTATTAAATTGTATAGAAAATCGGATAGCATCATTAAAAAAAGAGTCTTCTTCTATCAAGAGAGAATCATCCGGATCAAGACTATCTTCGAGAAGAAATCCTTGCTTTTTTATCTCATTTACGTCTAATGTCATGCTTATTCCTGTAAAAATCCTGCCAAATACAGCCCTTTTTTAACATATTTCACCATTTTAGTCAAGATTTAAAGGGGTTATGTTTGGGAAACAGCTTAAAGTTTCTCCCCGCTTAAAGAATAGGGACCGAAACCCGTCACCCTGATTCTGACAATTGATCCCGGATCATCATCGGATTTAAAATTAACGACTTTATACGATTCGCTCCTTCCAAGCACTTCACCTTCTCTTTTTTTGTTTTCTCCCGTAACAAGGACATCTATCTCTTTTCCTACCATCTTTTCATGATCTTCCATCTGTATTCTTCTCTGCAATAGCTGAAGTTCTTCAAGTCTTTTTCTCTTCTCGCTATAGTCTGTCTCATCACTATATTCCGCTGCTTTGGTAAATTTTCTTTTTGAAAATATAAATGAAAAAATGGAATCAAACCGAACCTGTTCCATTAACGAGAGGGTCTGCTCAAAATCATCTCTACTCTCTCCCGGAAATCCAACGATGAAATCCGAACTGAATTTCATCTCCGGAATCTCTTTTTTAAATTTATTTATTATCTCCAGATATTTTTCTCTTGAATATACTCTCCCCATCTTTTTTAACAGTTCGGTTGAGCCTGATTGAGCGGGAAAATGAATATGTCTTGCAATTCTTCTGTTTTCCTTCATAACATTGATTAGTTCCGATTCATAATATCCCGGATAAGATGTGATAAATCTGATCCATTTAACATTAATATTCTTCCCGAGATAATCAAGAAGTTGTGCAAAATCTTTTTTTTCAATCGGATCTTTCCAGCTGTTTACATTCTGTCCTATTAGAATGATCTCTCTATATCCTTTTTCCTCAAGAAATTTTGCCTCTTTTACAATATTTTCAAAAGGTCTGTATTTTTCTCTTCCTCGGGTAAACGGGACAATGCAATAAGTGCAAAAATTATTACACCCTTCCATGATTGGAATATATCCGGATATGGAACTTGATCGGGAAAAAACAGGCGGAATGACCTCGTGCCACTCTTTTGAAAAAGAAGTTTCACTCCCCTTTTGATTGGAAATAAACATATCATCCACAATTTTATTAATATCATAATATTGATGAGTTCCGATAACAAAATCAATTTTTGAATTTCTCTTCAAGAGTGTCTTTTTTTCGGCTTGAGCAACACATCCTGCCACAACAACCTTCGTCCTTTTATCAAGACGACCTATATATGAAAATATTTTCTGTTGAGCTTTATCTCTGACAGCACAACTGTTGACAATTACAATATCAGCTCCTTCCGGAATTTCCGCTTTGGACAGCCCTTTTTCCAAAAGAAGTGAGTTCATTTTTTCGGAATCATTTACATTCATCTGACATCCGAAAGTTTTAATAAAAAATTTCACTCTTTTCTACTCTCTACAAGCTGTCTTGCAGCCTCTTCAACATCGCGATTAACGGATGACCCAGCCATCAATCTTGCTATTTCAAAAATTCTCTCATTGTAACTTAAACTGTTTATAAAACTGAATGTCTGCCCCTGCTCGATTTTTTTCCCTACAAGAAAATGTTTATCGGCAAATGCAGCTATTTGAGGGAGGTGAGAAATACAGATAACCTGATTTGTTTTTGAAATTTCTTTCAACTTTTTCCCAACAAAATCGGCTGTTTTCCCTCCGATCCCGCTGTCAACTTCATCAAAGATATATGACTTTTCATTCTCATCGGTGATAAGAGATTTTAAAACAAGCATAAGGCGCGACAATTCTCCTCCGGAAGCAGTGTTTTTTATACTATCGGGTTTAATTCCCGGATTCGGAGAGAATAAAAATTCGATCAAATCACTTCCCTTATCTGTAATATTTGAATGATCGGGCTCTCTCTCCGTTACAGAGACAATAAATTCAGCTTGCTTCATCTCCAACTTCTCCAGTTCGGAAATGACAATCGAACTCAACTCTTTTCCTTTTTTTTTTCTCTCTATCCTCAATTTTTCATTAATCTCTCTGAATTTCAGAAAAAGATCTTCAATCCTCTTTTCCACATCCCTAACTGAAAAATCCATATTAAGGAGTTGATCTCTCTCCTCGATCATCTCTTTAAGTTTTTTAACCAGTCCGGCAGAGTCCGTTGTATATTTTTCCTTCAACCTTTTGATCTTAAATAGTTTCTCCTCAAGAACATTAAGCTCCTTTTCATCATATTCATTTCCTTCGGCAAAAGAGGTCAGTTTTGATGAAAATTCAGGGATCATATTAAAAAAATTTTCCACTTCCTTTCTGTATGGTTCAATTTCCGAATCAAGAGCAGATAAAAATTCAATATCTTTTTTTATCGCTGCAAGAGATGTATAAACGGAATCTTCATCCCGGTAAAGTGTTTGAAGAATATTTGCGGAACCGGTCATTATCTCTTCTGACGAGGAGAGGATTTTTGATCTTTTTTCCAACTCTTCTTCAATATTCTCGCTTAGATCCGGTTCTTTTAACTCTTCAATACGGAAATTTAAAAAATCAAGTTTTTCCGAGGATGTTTTTCTCTTTTCAATTAACTGCGAAAGCTCCTTTTCGGAACGCTTCAAATCGGAATAGACAGAGGATAACATCGAAAGGAGTTGACCATTCTCTGCGAAAGCATCAATATAATCAAGGTGATTAGAAGGGCTTAAAAGAAAAAGATATTCATGTTGCCCGTAAATATTCAACAACCTCTCTGCAGCCTCTCTCATATTTTGAAAAGGGATAACCTCACCGTTTATAAATGATACGGAGCGCCTTCTTGCTCCGTCGGTTATCTCTCTTTTTAATACGATCTCTTCATCTTTTTCTATAAACAGAGCTTCAACAATAAGCTTTTTATCTCTATCTCTAAGAAAATTTCCGGATATCTTTTTATCAAGAAATAGTTTGATCGCATCCACAATTATGGATTTTCCGGCTCCGGTCTCTCCGGTCAAAATATTCAACTCCGGACAGAAATCTATCTCTACCTTTTCAACAACTGCAAAATTTTCAACTTTAAGGTGCAAAAGCATTCGTTATTTTCTCCGGAAAATAATTAGAGGATAACCTCATAAACAGAACTAAAATATACTTAAAAGCAACAACCTTGTCAAGAAACTCTATACATGATTTTTTTTCTAAAAAGTTTCTTGTTAATGATTTTTCCCAAGTTTTCCATTCGATATTTTCTGTTTCATTTAAGATACCATTAAGCAATTATAATTGCGGAAATGAAGAGAGATATCAAAACAGTTTATTCATTAACTTTTTAAATCCGCCAATCGACGGTACCAACTTTCCATGAAATCTTATAGTGGAAAAAAGTGAAAGCTTGAAACGACTCTTAATATTATTAAACATGGGGTTTTTATAAATATTTTTTGAAAACTTTATTCCGGAGGAAAACAAAACATCCTTCCTTTCATTAAGGTTAAAATCCACTTCAATTTTCCCGTTTAACTCTTTAAAATTATAAGACTTTTCATGAAGGGAAATTTTTGGGACATAAGATATAGAACTTCTAAAAACATTTGAATACTTTTTAAAAAGATGAAATTTCAAACTCACACTTGTTATCAGATCTATATAAAAATGTTTCCCGAAATCATAATAATTATATTTTGAAAACCCTGCCCCGATTTCAAAACATAGGAAATCGGAAAAATTATTCCTTTCAAAGACATTTAAAATATAACTGAAGCTAAAATAATTCGTTTTATTATATCTTCTCATCTTGTTTGAACGCCTGGAATAGAGATTAATACCAAAACCATTATTAAAGGTTCCGGAATATTTCAAATCGCTTTTACGGAATATTTTTTTATATCTTAATATATCGTACCCGCTATCAAAGAACCATCCCTTATCTGTTCTTCCGGAAAATAAAATTTCGGATCTTTTTGACAGAGATAAATTTAAACTTAATAATTCGATTTCACTACCTGCCCCCATAGAGAAAACACTCTTATCACCCATTTTTTGTGAAAAAGTAGCTGCATTTAATGAAAAGGAAAAATAATCATTTCCATTGTATTTGTAAAGTTCGGGTGTCACAAATATGACACCGTAATTAGAGCCGTAAGAACTGATCTTTCTCTCCGCAGAAGCATATATACTTCGTTCTGTTTCAATCCTATCGTAAATTTTTTGTGCATTTTTTTGAAATTTATTTTTTATTATATATCTGACACTTAAAATATACTTCATAAGTAATCTGATCTCACTGGTCTCAAAAAAAGGTTTAGGTTTTTTTTCTGCTTTTGATTTCAGAGAAAGACTTATCCGATAAGCATATTTCTCAAAATCCTTGGCATTGATCAGATATTCAAGCAATGAACTCCCTATTTCCCCTATTATTTTTTTTTCTTCCGGACTATTTTTTCGTTTTACCAAATCACTAAATATATTGTATATCTGAGAATAATAGTATCCCCTCTTAATATTATGCGGATCAATTACTCCTTTAAATAATAGTTTTAACCTTGAAATTTTCTTTCCATCCGATATTTTTGAGAATAATTTTAATATCTCTGATCTTAGTTTTATGTTTCTGCTATAACTGAATTTTGAATTACGTGATACGCTCCAGAATTCAGGATAAATAAAATCCGCATGGAATGCTTTATAAACTTTAAAAACAATATTCAGAGGAAGATCTATAGTATCAAAATCTTTGATTATCTCCCCCTTATCCAGAACAAAATTTATTAAGTTCAGAAGCATCGTAGTACAATTTTTATTAAAAAAGAAATATTTATAATTAAAATTTGTTTTAAATGACCAGAGTCTTTGGATAAGTTTGTCGATCTGTTTATGTGAAAAATTTACTTTCAGCCTGTATATGTCTCTGTTTTCAGTTATTGTCTGCCTTGTAACCAGCTCAATCAGTGTCTCTTCCATAAGAATGCTCTTATATTTTCCGAAAATCCCTTTTGATACATATTTCCAGCCATGTTCCAGATTGCCCTTTTTATCAGTATTTTGTGCAACAAAACTCACAACCGTTGATAGTCCGCCAATATCATTTTTTCTTCTTATCAGCATTGAAAGGTGTCCGGCAATCGATGCAATTGAAGCATAAGAAGGTGATGCAATTAATAATTCAATATGATCTATATCATCCGGATCTATCCATTTTTTATAAGTATCCGGGCAGCTTTTTTCTGCTTGCGGATCAGGTCTTGACCTGAAAATATTTCTGATAAAATTATATTTTAAGGGGATTTTATTCTTTAAATATTCACAGTTATTCTTATAATCGGGAGGATGGAAGAAATGCACAACGCTATAAACAAAATCTTCTTCAGGGTTCTTCTTAGCTTCTTTTGAAACGAAACCCTTCGGATTAATGTTTTCCGAAAGGTTTCCTAAAATATCCCATCCCGTCCATCGGGAAATCTTTCTCCACTCCCATTTTTCACTATAATTATATTTTTTATTCAACAAATAAGTGAGACCACGGAGAACCAATACGGAAAACTCTTTTTCAGATAAAGGATCGGAAGATATATATATACTTCTTGTTTTATTATCTATTGAAAGCTGCTTATCGGATTTTTTTTTTTTAAGCTTTCCAATATGAACTTCTCCTAAAGAAAAATATTCTTCAGGAAGTTGTTTACATAATACTTCTATAAGGCCTATTTCCTTTTTACTCCAGAAGACTCCTTTGCCTCTGCTTCCTACCGAGATGTTTTTATAACTAAACTCAGGCTTCCACAACAAAAAACTTTCATTGCGTGGAAAAATTCCGGATGAAAAATTAAAGATAGCAAATAGTAAAAAAAAGACTTTTATCTGCTTTGAAGGAAGCTTTTCAAACAATTAATTGAATAAAAGACGATAAAAACCTGCAAGTCCTGACATGTTCAAGCTATAAATATCTCTGATACTTTTTATTGAATTCGAATTATTTGCAAACCTTTCCTTCATCTTTTTAATACTTCTTCCGAACTCCTCATTTTTTTCAGCGTCTCGCTGCAACTCATTTTCAAGAATCAGCAAGGATTGACCTGCGGTTTTTTCATCAATTAGTGAATTGACGATATCAATACGGTTTTCCGCAGAAAGCTTTGATATCGTATTAATTACATTTTCCCGAGTACAACAGTAATATTTTGCCAAAATCTCAATATTGGTCTTTACTCCATACCCTTTTGTTGCTTCATTAAACACCGCCGTTGCAACTTTTTTATTTTTTCTATTCATTTTTTTTCTCTTAATACTTTTTGTAGTAGTTATTCCACCCCATATACTAGCACCCGTAACCACAATAGCAGCAGCCACTCCAAGAAAAATTGCACTGGCTGATTCTTCCGCAGAATTATCACTATCACTATTCTTGCTACTCTCATCGGCTGAACCTTCACCACTTCCTTTTGAAGCATTTTCATCACTTCCGAAACAAAAATTAGGCATTATAAAAATCAATCCTATAATAATAATCAATACCAAAATACTTTTCATTTGATTTCTCCTTGGTTAATAAAAATCAATAAAATCTCCTTCAATATTTTTAAGGAATCTTATTTCCCTCCCTTTAAATATGTAGCTATTTTCTTTGCATGCATGTTCGCCATATCATCAATAGTAGTACTTTTCGCTATATTTGATGTATCTACCATAGCTTCCCCGACAATTTTTCCGGTTTTTTTATCTATTACGGTTATCCCCGAAACAATTTTATCGCCTCCGGCAAGAAATCCAAGGTGTTTTTTTATAAAGCCTTTCCTCATCTTATATTTTTCGACCTTAATTTTTATCTGATAGTTTTTATCACCTTTGCGAATAAATCCCGATTCCTTTAATGCTACTTCCAGATAGGAATTAACCGCTTCCATAAAATGTCTTGGGACACTGATATTATCGGAATCGATCTTTAACAGCTCATAGTTTAGATTTATATTCTCGGCAAAAATCTTTTGATCCAGTGGTTTAAAAACTTTAGTAGTAGATGCACATCCCCATGATAAAACTATAATAACAGATAAAATTAATACAATATTAACTATCCTCACAATCTCTCTCCTGAAATCATAGAATTTAATTTTCAAATCCATTTTACCCTTCAAAGATTCCCGCTTCTTGTACAATATATATAATACAAATTTTTTTTCTTCCCATAACAAAAAACTCTCTTTTAACTGGATATTATAAAAACAAGGATAAATAGAGGAGGGATACAGCAGGACAGAAGGAAATTTCTCAAGAGATCAAATGGCAATATTTTAAAAGGAATTTGGATTTTCAAAATACCTTTATTATCAAACACTTTTCTACCTGCTCTTTTAAGCAGATGAAAAAATGGATGAAGTGGTGAAAAAAAAATAAAAGAAATTATAAACACATATAGGATAACACCGGTATATATAACCCATTTATGATTGAAATATCCGTAATAATTTCCCCTCACAACTATCATTATCAGTCCATATCCGCATGCCCCGAAAAAATATGTCAAAGTTTTAAGAAAATCTTTTACAGGCTTTAAGATCTTCAAATCATGAATCGAACTTTCATCGGTATCAAGAACAATCTTATCCAAGATCTTCCTGAGAGCTGTGACGAAAACAAACACCTTTACAACAATAACAGCAACAACATACCATGAGACAAACCATAAAACCGGAATCTTTATATAATAGAAAAAGTTGATATTCAGACGGCCTCCAATAAACGATCCGAATTTACCGGAAACACAAAACAAACAATTAAATCCCAAAAACAGTGCTGCCCCTAACCCAAATAAAAATATCAATTTATTATTAAGCTTTTTGAAAAGATCGGAGATTATAACAGAAAATTCCATTTCATCTTCGATCTTTTCCTGAACTTGACCTATCCTAAACAATGTATATGATGGAGCGGTTGACATCCACAGATATGAAGCAAATACTATCGGAATTACAATAATATCATAAAAAAAATCCAGATAAGTTTGAGTTATTCCGACGACAGGATATTTCGTTATCAACAACAATATATATCCGGTGAAATATACGAAAATTGTTAGCAAAAAAGCCATAACCATCCCTTTTAAAGGTGAAAATCTTAACCGTAAAATCATAAAATTTGCGAGAGGATCACTTTTAAACGAATAAAGAAAAGAATCTTTGAAATATTTAAAATATTCAAGTCTATTGTTAAAAAGTTCGAATCTTTTTTGAGAATTTTTAATTTTCATTTTCAAATCTATCCAGTCTACCCTTTTCATTCAGCCAATTCCTATATGAGGAAATAATTCGATGAGCTTGAGTATTAAGAGATGGTAAATTCTTTTCCGGCATCAATATCTGCATCTGAGCAATTGTCTTTGCAGTTTCCATCCTTTTAATATACAAAGAAATTGCCTGTTTTTTAATTTTCCACTTTTCAGGTTTAAATCTACTCTCGATAAATGAATAAATATCTTTCCGAATCACCTCCTTAGTTAATTTCCTTGTATTTCCAGTCAATTTACCAACCATATCTTTATTTATAAATAATGTACGATTTAAGGTCTGTTCAGGGAATTGCAAAGCTGATTGAAATGTATTTTGACTATTTTTTCTTATTTTTTCTGCAATCTCCAACTCCCTTTTTCTCTTTTTATACTTTTTAATAATCACATTCATTATCTGATTCTTTATAGATTTGTTAAGGTAATTTTGCATCTCTTTATAACCCTTCTTTTCCAACTCAAGCAATTTTTCCGGCTTTCTCTGATAATAATCCAACAGATTACACAGCGATTGGGATGCAATATCCTCTGCATCTTCCCAAGAGCATCCTGTTCTCCTCAACACTTCCTGCATTCCCATTTTTATCAATTTATCATAGTTTTCTTTAACAGACAGAAATATACATAAATCCATCTGTCACTTCCTTATACAAAATAATATTAAAACCATAATATTTTGATTTGCTTTGCCCCGCTCCCATCGCTCCTTATTTATTACACTTATTAAATTTAAATAATAATTTAACAAATGTCAAATAACAAAGAGTTTTCAAATACAAAACTTTTTTTGATTATTATCAGATCCAGGGATATGTATCTCTTTGGAAATAAAAGACACCTTGAGAATTTTTTAGCAGATCAATAGTAAATGTTATCTTGTTGTTTTCTTCCGGAATATATTTTGAAAATATTGTAAAATTATAAACACTCGGAGTCAGTCCGTCTATTTTATAATCAAGCTTATATAAACACATACAACTACATTCGGCACTCTTTTCTTTTTCATTAATGACAATACTACTGTTTTTAATCGAAACAGTTGCATTTATCTCTCCGGGACAGCAGTTGAAAACGGAATTTTCATGAGTTAATCTTAAAACTCCGTCTTCATATTTATACCTGATTATTTCATAGTTCGAATCAATATCCTCAGCTGATGATCTATCACCTCCGGATGTTGAATTTAAACAATCGGAATGGGAAATAAGTTCTCCCGAAACTGAAGAAGAATGATAAATCTTACACTGAAAAAGAGACAAAACAATAATACAGAAAAATAAAACCAAAAATATTTTTAACCTTCTTTCCATGATTTCCCCTCTGAAATATTATGTGGTTATAATTCTTAAATTTCAACATAAAAAACCGGTAAAAAAACAAAAAACAGTATATGATTCAGCTATTTTCTTTAATTACTGCAAAATGACGGTTTAAAAAAATTTTTAGTCGTTTTGGATCGGCAGTGCCTATAATAATCGTTTTTTTCACTCCTTTGGTCTGCAACTCTATTATGACCGCTCTATCTCCACGTAGATTGTACAGCATTCCCCCGGGGGTTATCCTTATACCCAACCCATAATACCAGGGAACTTTAAACTCTTCCGAATTATAATATCGATCCGGCTCTATTTTTATCCTAATCAATCCTATTCCGTAAATTATCAAAATCTTCCTGTTTTCAATTCTTACTTCAAGTTTATAAAACAGAGCTAATATAACTGCAAACACTCCCGACAGAATCATAAATGGAATCTGTGATATTGGATTATTTCCCCATTTATAAACATATGCAAAGATCATAAGTATGCCTGCTAAGACAAATCCGATAATGAATACAAATCCGTATTGGGTCTCTTCGTAATTCATTTCTCCCCCCCTAAAATATAATAATTTTTTCTTTTAAACGTAACAATCATCTTTCATTTTACTTACAATTCACATTCACTTCACTATTTTGCAAGCACCATTAATGAGAATCCCCCTAATAATTTCACTGTAAAATCCTTGTTGATTTTATAAAACAATCTTCTCGGTAAAACAGCCATTTTCGTTAAAAACGATCTTGAAGGCAGATCCAGCAAACTCGGTGTATAAAAGCTGTCGATCACTTCATACCCCGCATCAATAAGAGTTGCAATTGCGGTATCCTTCATAAAATGGTGTAAATGTCCGACTTTTTTCCTGCCGTATATCAGTCTGTTTCTCATTACCGATTGAACGGATATGTCAAGCGGAATGTGAAAAACAGTATTCTTTGCTCTCCCTTTTAGAGTTTTTAAAAATCCCAGATAGTCCTCGATATGTTCAAAAACATCAATAAGAAGTAGTAGATCCGTTTTTTTTTCAGTTTTTAAAAAATCTTTGCATTTGAAGCTTAGTCCATTTTTTTCCTTCGGTTTAGCTATCTCTATCGCATCCGGAGAGATATCAAATCCCGTAAAATCAACATTATCAGTCATTAACGCATGTAACTGATTCAATATTTCACCCGCTCCGCATCCTACTTCTACAACGGATTTCGGATTAATATGATTGTTCTCCAAAATTTTAAAAATTTGACCTGCTTTCCACTTGGAATCTTCACTATGCCATGTTGGATTATTTTTTAAATATTCTCCGTTTTTTCCCTTATAAATACTATCTGTCATCCTTTATCCTTTATATCTTGTTAATTTTTCAATTCGATTTTAAATATCCACGCATACAAACAGGGGATCTCACCAACTGTCAGTTTGGGGATCTCTATTCTTAAAAATTTATTCCCAGATAATTTATAATTTATATCTCCTTTATATCCAAGCAGAGTAATTTTTTTTACTTTTTCTCCCTTTAATAGATTCATATCGATATGATCTTCCCATTTTGACAATATACAATAAACAGCTCCTTTTTTCTTAGTAAATCTAATGATCTGATTCCCCGATATCTCCTTGACAACATCTCGCTTCCTGGTTTTATATATTGCTTCGCCGTTCACTTTCAGCCAGGAACCGATATCAATCAGTCTCTCCTGCATGATTACCGGAATCCTTCCGTCGGAAGCGGGACCGATATTCAGCAGCAGATTTCCTCCTCTGCTGACAATATCGATCAATTCATGTATCAACTCTTTTGAACTGTTATAGTTATCTATATTTTCAGCTCTGTTAAAACCGTATGACCCGCCAATCCCGCGACTCTCTTCCCACGGATGATACTTTTTAGTCTCTTTCATATCTTTATATTCACTGGAAAAATAATCGCCGTGATGTCCAGGCATCCCTTTTGAAAATCTGTCATTAACAACAACTTCATCTTTAACGGGAGAATCATTATACAACCATGCAAGAAATTCCTTGGTTTTCCAATATTCTTCAGTTCCGTCCCACTCACCTCCGTCTGCAAAAATCAGCGAGGGTTTGTAATTAATGACCAACTCTTTCAACTGAGGTATCAGATGTTTATCAACATACTCATTCTCAGGGATTTTATATTTATCAACAATTTTTCGAGGAAGAAAATATCCTGTTTTCGTCCGGTGTGTTCTTGTGCTTTCCCACTCTACAATCGAATAATAGATGCCCATTTTTAATCCCGCTTTTTTAACAGCCTCCGTTAACTCTCCGACAAGATCTCTTTTCGGTCCGACATCCATTGAGTTCCAGCCTTTTTTATAGGGACTTTTCGTCGGCCAAAGACAAAAACCGTCATGGTGTTTGCTTGTCAATACAACATATTTAGCACCGGCTCTTTTAAACAGTTTTGCATAAAATTCTGGGTTGAATAATTCGGCTTTAAACATCGGAGCAAAATCTCTATACTCAAAATTTTTCCCAAAATTTTTATTGTGGAATTCCATCCCGCCGTTCTTGGCATTATACATAACACGTGCATAATACCATTCGGCATAAGAGGCATATAATCCGGGTTCTAATTTACGCCATGAAGGCACGGAGTAAACACCCCAGTGTATGAATATCCCGAATTTTGCATCTTCAAACCATGACGGGATAGGACGTGAATCGATAGAAGCCCACGTGTTTTCATATTTTTTTGATCCTGCAAAACCGAATTGAGAAAAAATCATCACAATCAATATCAATATTTTCAATTTATCACCCCTTAATAATAGTTCCTGCATAACAAAAAACTCATCTGTTTTTATACTCGATTGTTTTTTTTAATACTATATGATCTGACGAATTTCCTATCAATATGTCAAAATCACCGTCTTCAACATTCCAATCATGTTTTATCGTGTCATAAGAAGCAAGCATATCCGGTGTGATCATGAATTCTATCCGACGTTTTTCACCCGGATAGAGCCATACTTTTTTAAAACCTTTCAACTCTTTATATGGACGTGGCAAGGTCGAACTTACATCGTGAATATATAGCTGTATGGTTTCAGCTCCTCTATATTTTCCGGTGTTCTCTATATTAAGAGTTAAAACCGATTTCTCATTTTTCTTTATAGTATATTTATCTATAAACATATCGGAAATCTTAAATGTAGAATAACTTAAACCGAAACCGAAAGGAAACAGAGTTTTTATTTTCTCTTTTTCATAATAACGATATCCCGTAAAAATTCCCTCTTCATAATTCAAATGTTTTTTTATATGTTTTTTCCCATATAAAGTATAAAACGGTTTTGTTCCGGTTACACAACCTGCCTCATGATAACCTTTAAATGCCGGATTATCGTTCTCCGTTCTTTCAATGCCGACAGGGAGTTTCCCCGAAGGATTTGTTTTCCCAAATAAGATCTCACCCAAAGAATTTCCCCCTTCCTGCCCCGGATACCATGTATACAATAAAGCTTTTATTTTATCAATCCAGGGCATAAAAATTCCTCCTCCCCCGTTTATTGTAATAATTATATTTTGATTTCGTTTAAAAACTTCTTCGATTAGCTTTTCCTGGTTTTTCGGAAGAGAAAAAGAGCGGTCAAAAGCTTCTCCCTCTGTTCCCGGATTAAATCCGACACAAAGAATAACATAATCATATCTATTCACTACATCAAGTGTCGAATAAAACTCTTTTCTGTTTATTTCGGAATATTCACAGTGCAAACCTTCGGTAGGAAAATAATCAACACTATAATTTTTATATGCATTTCGTTTTATACCTTCATAAAAAGATACCATTTCATAAGGCTCTATCTTTGCCGCTCCTCCACCGCTATGCGGTGTATAAAATGCATTAGGTCCGAGTACGACAATTTTAAGCGAGTTATTTTTATTAATCGGTAAAATTTTATCTTCATTCTTCAAAAGAACAAATCCTTCACGGGCAATATCTCCTGCAACTTTTTTATGTTTTTCCCAATTGACGGGAATAACCGCCAACAAATCATACAATCCGAATTTATTACAAGTCGTTAGAATTCTTGCCACTTTGTCATTAAGAATTTTCAAAGCCCCCGGATCGGATCTGATAATTGATAAAATATTTTTATAATTCATAAACTGCGGACGCGGCATCTCAAGATCAAGCCCGGAATAGAATGCTTTCGTACTGTAAACAGATATCCAGTCGGACATTACAAATCCTTTAAAACTCCACTCACTTTTCAAAGTTTTATTAATTAAAAACGGAGATTCGGAAGCATGCACTCCGTTTACCGGATTGTAAGAGGTCATTACAGCACCTACGTTTGCCCTTTTAACAGCCGCTTTAAAAACCGGAAAATAGATTTCATTTAAACTCCTTTCATCTATATCGGAACTTAATCTATGCCTGTCATAATCTTCATTGTTGGCGACAAAATGTTTGACGGTTGCAATAACTCTTTTGCTTTGGACCCCCTTTATATATGCTACAGCCGATTCGGAGGCAAGAAAGGGATCCTCCCCGAAATATTCAAAATTCCTTCCGCAATGCGGAAGCCTGTACATATTTACACCGGGAGCCAGTAAAATACCAACTCCTTTCGATTTTGCCTCTTCTGCAATTGATGCGGCAGCTTTTTTTATAAGAGAGGGATTCCAACTCGCAGCCATGCATATCGAAGCAGGAAAGGCCGTTGCTTTTCCATTACCGTTTAGACCCATCGGTCCGTCAGCCATTTTAACAGGAGGTATACCAAGACGCTTAACACCTTTTATATAAAAATTTTTATATCCGGAGATCAGATCGATCTTTTCCCTCAAGGTCATTCGAGATATAATTTTCTGCGGATTAAAATGATTTTCTTTTGGAATTATATTTATTTCAAAAAAAAATAAAATAAATATAAATGAAAGAACAAATTTTATCCCTATTGTAAAATTCTCTTTATTCCTTTTTAAAAAAACTTTTTTCAACAGTTTCCCCTGTTTTCATTTCAACTAAAATAATTTGGCTTTTATACTTCAGCTTAAATTTATTATTAAATTCCGATTTTATCAAAACTCTATCCGGTTTGCCATTACTCCATAAAATATCAAACACTAATCCTCCCCTTGCCCTTAATCCTTTTACACATCCGTTTCTCCAAAGGGACGGCAGTGCCGGTAATATCCTGACAACATTTTTTTCATGGGATTGAATTAGCATTTCGGCAACACCTGCAGTATATCCGAAATTTCCATCAATTTGAAAAGGAGGGTGGGAATCAAAAAGATTGTCATACACGGATTTTTGTATAAATTGTCTAATATGTTTATGAGACATATTTCCATCCAATAATCTGGCACTGATATTAATCAACCATGCTCTACTCCAACCTGTTCCGGCTCCACCGTTCTCCAACCTATATTTTACAGTTTTTTTAACAGCTTTAAATAATTCCGGCGTTTTCTCTTTTGATATCATAGTACCGGGATGAAACCCGTAGAGATGGGACATATGTCTGTGTCCGTACTCATTCTCCCTATATTCTCTATCCCACTCAAGGAGTCTACCGCTTTTCCCCACAACAAATCCGGAACGAATATTTTGTTTCTGCTTCTTTATCCTGTTTAATAAGCGGTTATCTGTTTTGAGAATATCACATGCTTTTATATAATTATTAAAAACTTCCGTAATGATCTGTTGATCCATTGCACTTCCGAGACATGTAGCGGCTATTTTTCCGTTTGGAAGAATAAATCTGTTTTCCGGTGATGTCGAAGGAGCTGAAATCAATTTTCCGTCACGCGGATCTTTAACAAGCCAATCGCTATAAAAACCGGCAACCGCCTTTAAAGCTGGGAAAACCCTTTTTTTCAAAAAAGAGAGATTTTTTGTGAATTCAAAATGCTGCCAATAGTGTTGCACAAGCCAGCCTCCGGCACCAATGGAACATCCCCAGTAAGCAGTCGGAGCTCTCAACCATGTTGTTGCCCATATATCGGTTGCATGTGGTATAAAAGAGCCTTTACACCCGAAATTTTTTTTCGCGGTAACCTTCCCGTTTTCAATCAATCTATCGACAAAATTAAAAAAAGGAGAGTTTAGCTCACCCAAATTTGTAATATCAGCCGGCCAGTAATTCATTTGAAAATTAATATTAAGATGGTAATCGGCATTCCATGGAGCTTTAATATAAGGGTTCCATAAACCCTGAAGATTCGCAGGATTACTACCTTCCCTTGATGAACTTATAAGAAGATATCGTCCATATTGAAAAAGAAGTGCTTCCAGTTCGGGATCTTCTTTCCCCATTTTATACAATTCAATTCTTTTATCCGTAGGGATATCACTATATCCCTTATTCGTCAATTTCAACTTTACTCTTGAATATAAATTTTTATAATCCTCAATATGTTCGGATCTTAAGATTTTCACATCAATATTACGTATAGCATTCAAATTAATTATATTCTGCTTTACAAAATCCTTATGGTAAAAAGATGAATTCGTGACGAGACAAAAAACAGCTTTCTTTACATTTTGTAAAACTAAAAAATCTTTTCCGGTATAGATCCTCCCGCCTCTACCTCTATTCTCGACTTCAATACGTGTCTCAAATTTAACACCATTTAAGATCTGTCTGTTTTTTGAATTAAATACAGCTTCCCGCTGGGTAATCTCTCCCCTCATAATAAGAAGATTATCCCCTTCCGTCTTTAAAGTAACCGTAGGATGTCCGCAATCTTTCGGTCTACTCAGAAAAACTATTCCGTTTAATCCCTTTTTTGATTGAGAGGAAAACTCAATTATCATTGCTTTACGGGGGTAAGATATAAATACTTTCTCTGAAATCAGATCTCCTGCCGATCTGTATGAAACAGTTGCAATCGCCCTGCCTATATCCAACTCTCTCCTATAATCCGAAATATTATTGTGATCAAAAAAAATGAAAAGATCCCCGAGTGTTTGATGTGATCTTACAATCATTTTTCTTGAAAATTTTTCAACAAATATCCTGTCCGCCTTGCTGTTTTTCCCTTTAAAAAGAAGTTCCCTTATATATTTTAGATCTTTTCGAGTTCCTTCCGGTTCATCCCAACCTGAATCGGAAGGCCACAAGGAATCATCATTTAGTTGAATATGCTCTATAACAGGATCACCGAAAATCATTGCACCTATTCTACCGTTTCCCAGAGGAAGAGCTTGATTCCATTTTATTGCAGGTTGTTCATACAGGAGTAAATCCTCTTTTGCCTTATCGGACTTACCGAATATAGGAAATAATGATATAAATATTGTAAGTAAAGTCATATATTTTATTTTGAATAATGTTTGTTCGATTTTCATTTTCTACGCTTATTTTGAATTGTAAAAACCACTCCATACTCCTCAACAAAAAAGTATGAATTGTTCATTCTATTCTTAAAATTTTTTAAGTAATAAAATTATACCAAAAAGAGATAAGATTTAGGACTCAAAATAATTAATATAATTTGAAAACATATGTTATTTGATCTTCCATGCATGTATAAGAGGTCTGTCCTCATCTGCAAAAAGTTCAAAAACGTACATTATTCCTCTCTCTCTGTCAAAAGAACAGCCTCCCAGGCGATATTTTCTCTGAACCTGTTCATCTCCATGATCGGTTTCATATGTTTTATAATCTCCGTTAAAAAGATATTTTCCTATATCAATTGTCAGATATGGCTGCGGTTCATAACTCGCTTTTTCACCTTTTGAAACTGCAATAAGATCGGCAGGATCGTAAAAGATAAAATAAGCTCTAAATCCGGTTGACCACCACCCTCTGTCATCATGAGGATAATCGGGAACATTCGGGTAGGGTTCCTCCCATCTTACTCCGTTGGAGAAACCATACCAGCAATCTCCTATACCTTTCGTTCCGATAAAGACAACCGCTGCTTTTTCTCCCTTCGTCAACCACAATCCCCCGCTCCACTCGTCCGAATGGTGGTAATCTTTCATTGTTTTGGGATTATCCACATAAACATTCTGATAAAGCAAAAGCGACCTGGCATCTATTGTTGCATTGTTTTCCGGAGTATTCCCGTTTTCCCAGGGTGCAATTGCAATTAATGACGGTCCCATACCCCCTTGTCCTCCGTCACGAAATCTTCCTGTCGCAAGACATTTTCCACCGATATATTCATCAGCCCAGTTCTTTGGAATCTCAAACATATAATCGGTTGTCACATAATTTAAAAAATCATCCACTCTCCAGAGCCCTCTTTTATTTGGATTTGACAGATTAACATCAAACATTCCGTGTGAAGCTCTTTTCTCATGCTCCTGCATATGCTCACCGATGCAAAAATAGATCTTTCCTTCACTCTGCCCTGTTTGTGCAGAAAGATATTGAATCCCTGTCCTCGGCATTTCCAGATTACCGACATTTAATATATTTCTGAAAGACTGGGTTAATGTAGCCCTGTTAAGATCAGAAAGGTTTTTTGATTGTGAAATTACAGGAACAGGTATATCTATCTCAGCGATTTGATGTTCCCATTCATGCCCGCCTCCGAATATTGATCCCTGATATCCGTCATTCGGACCGTCAGGATCTCCCCCCGGGAAATATGTCATCGACGTTCCGCCCCACTCCCAACTCTTCGTATCGGATATACCGTCGGGAAGTCTGAAAGCTCCGAGATATTCAAGATCACTCTCTCCGATAATTCCGGTTGGTATGGATCCGGAATCATCATTATTGCTACCGTCATCTTTTGTACATGAAAAAAGCAAAACCAAAGATAAAAATATCAGTATAAATTTTTTCATTTTTTTCTCCGGAATATAAATAAAATCAAATAGTTTTTTATCTCAAAAATCCAATAAAAAAAAATTTAATCGTGAGGAATTCCCATCAGATGTTTTGCAAAATGTCCTTTATCCTTAAGTTCATCCAACCACCCGAAATTTGCCTCCGGTTTAACATCCAGATCTTTTATGTAGGGTTTTATATCAAGAAGAGGAGTGCCGTTAAACACATCAAGTCCGGTTGTATATATAATATTTTTTTCTATCTTTTTTATCGAAGTTATGCTTAATCCAATAGGATTCGGTCTTCCCGGTGATCTTGATGCAAATATTCCGACATCTATATCTTCACGCGTCCAATCAGGTTTGAAGACCAGATCTCCCTCGCCGCTATATCTGTCAATAAAATAGAGAAGATATATATATTTAAAAGAGCATAATCGCTCAAGCCCTTCGCTGTATTCAGGATCAATTATTACTTTGAAACTATTTACATCCTTCTCAAAAGGTTGATATGGAGCAACTTTTTCATAGGGAGTCTCTATTATTCCTATCTTTTTGAAATTTATTGACAACTCTTCCTTCATTGATATCTCCTTTTGATTTTGCCGGTTCTATTTTGTAAAAACGAAATTAAAGCAGTCCTTCCTGTTGATGTTTTTTCAAAATTTCATCGGCAAGTTTGTCAAGTTTTAAATAAGAATCCTTATCAGCAGCACCTTTGGATAAAACAGGATCGAGAATTTCCATTTTCGTGTTTTTTAATAATCCCGCAATCTGATCTATCATTTTGCTTCCCCACCCGTATGATCCGATTATGGATGCAAATTTTATCTTTGGTTTTAAAATTCCCGCGAGATAGGCCGCATATACAGCTGAAGGATGAGCACCGCCGAGAACCACCGGAGTTGCAAGAACAAGTGTTGCAGCATCAACCATAGACATTGCCAATCTTGCAAAATCAGCGGTAACAAGATTGAATTTTTTAACTCCCAACCCCCTTTTAATCAGTTCATTTTCAAGATGATCAACCATCTCTTTTGTACTCCCGTGCATCGAAACCCAGAAAAGAAGGACCTGATTCTCCACTTTATCGGAGATCCATTTTTTATGAAGATTTATAATCTTTTCCGGTTTATCATATACAGGACCGTGCGAAGGAGCAATCATTGACGGATTTAACTCTTTGACCATATCGAGAGCTTTAATAAAAAATCTTCTGTAAGGCATCATTATCTCAACATAATACAATTTTGCATCTTCATATATTTTATAATCATCAAAATCCGCATAGAGATCGCTTGTCGCAAGATGGGATCCGAGAAAATCGCAAGAGAACAAAATATCATCCTCTTTGAGATAAGTAAACATTGTTTCCGGCCAATGCACCCACGGGGCAAAAATGAATTCTAAAGTTTTATCTCCGAGAGAGAGAGCCTCTCTGTCATTTATTACCTTAAAAACATCCTCTTTCAGAGGAAGAAGGTCGGTCAGCATATTTTTACACTTTTCATTTGTGACAACTTTAGCATCGGGAAACATATTCAAAATATCGGGAATTGATCCCGAATGATCCTGCTCCGCATGATTTGAAATAATATAATCTATCTTTTCAACTTTAAGATCTTTAAGGTTCTGCAATAATTCATCTTTCATATGAGTATCAACAGTATCTATAAGTGCAGTTTTTTCACTGCCAATGATCAGATAAGAGTTGTAGGAAGTCCCGTCCGGCAAAGGAACGATCTCATCAAACATCCTTCTCTCCCAGTCAATAGATCCGACCGACCAAATATTATTTTTTATCTTTTTTACACGCATTTTAATTCTCCTTTTGTTTAACAGAATAATTATAGATATATTTGTGTCAAATTCAAGTGATTATAATAAAACTTTTATTCTCTACATCTAAAATCCAAACAATTTTTTAACAATAAAATTGTTTTTCAATGCCGATTTAGCTAATATATTTTTAACGAAAAACGTAAGGAGTTAAAATGAAAAAAAGTTTACTTATTATAACGTTATCAATTTTTCTTTTTCAATACCTTATTTCAGATACATCGAACAAACAACCGATCAAGGTCGGAGTTTACGGAGATAACGGTTCAAGCACAATCTGTGTCACGGAAACAATGGCGGCACTAAAGATAGATCCGGAGATCATACCGATAGTTATCCGTGGAGCAGATATCGCAGATGGAATATTAAAAACACTTGATGTCATTGTTTTCCCGGGAGGAAGCGGAAGTAAAGAGTCAAGCAGTATGGGTGAGAAAGACAGGGAAATGGTAAAAGATTTCGTTAAGATCGACGGGAAAGGGTGTGTCGGGATATGTGCGGGAGGCTATCTGCTGTCATCCACTCCGATCTATAAGTGGAGTTTAAAACTTACATCATCATCAGTAATAGACAGAGCACACTACAACAGAGGGAGAGGTTTGGTAAAGATGGCTTTGACAGAGAAAGGAAAGAAATATTTCCCGGAATTAAAAGAGTTCAAACATTTTTTCCTTCAATATTATGACGGACCCATACTTGTAAGGTTAAAAAATTCATGTCTTCCGGACTATGTTGAACTCGGAAAATATGTAACGGATATTCATCTGACAGGCGGTTCGGGTCCCGGAGTAACCTCCGGAAAAACTTCTCTTCTACTAAACAGTGCCGGAAAGGGCAAAGTTTTTGTTGTTACCGGACACCCCGAAGCAACTCCGGGAATGAGATGGATGATTCCGAGAATGGTAAGGATTGTTTCAAACAGAAAAATTGTTTCCTATCCGAAAACAGTTGTAAGACCAAAAAGAGAATCTCAAGCCATATTGTTTGACAAAAAAAATACACTAAAAGAGAAAAAACTTTTTTGGAAGTTGATCGGAGATTCGGAAACGGAAAAGATAGAATCTTTAAAAGAACTGATTAAAATGAGGTCACGACCTGCATTAAGGTGGGCAATAGGTCTATTAAGGGATTCCAGCCCAAAAGTGAGAATTATAGCTTCTCGGGTTTTATCCGAAGCCGAATATACACCTGCAATCAGAGATATGAAAACAGCCCTGAAAGTTGAAAAAGATCCGGATTGTTTAAAAGAATTAAAAAAAGGATTGTCTCACTTAGAAAAAATCATTAACAATTAAGAACTGAACTATGATCTAAATTATTTATTTGATTTAATTATAAATATTTTGTATAAAATGTTGAATTTTCCCAAAGCAGAGTATATAATATATTTACAATGAAAAACAATATTTTTTTATATATGTTAAAGCAAGCAGAATATAAACTTTAACATTTACATATGGAGAGATAAGTGACATTTTCAACCGATAATGATATTTTAATAGTTGGAAAATAATATGAAGGAGTTGTTATCAATAAAAGAAGCAAGCAGGTGGGCAAGCAAGCATTTAAATAAAAATGTTACAACATCAAATATCTCATATTTAATACAATATGGAAAAATTAAAAAACATGGAGAAAACGGCACAACGGAAATAAACAAATATGACCTGATCTCATACTACGAAAGCTATCATGGCAGAAGGGAAACCAATTGGAGAGAAAAACTTGGAAACGATTTAAACTGGGCTTTGTCCTTTGAAGAGTTTAAAGAAAAAGATACTACAAAACATGTCCATCGATTACATCCATATAAAGGGAAATTTATTCCTCAATTAGTTGAATATTTTATTGATGAACATATAGATAGTTTTAAAAACAAAATTTATTTCAAAAAAGGAGATATTATTCTCGATCCGTTTTCCGGCAGCGGTACAACCCTGGTTCAGTCAAACGAATTGGGTATCCATGCAATCGGCATTGATATTTCGGCTTTTAATGCTTTGATTTCCAATGTTAAGATTAACAAAGTTGATTTCTTTGAATTAATAAATGAAATTAAAAAAATTACTATTAAATTAAAAGAGTTTATCTCTTTTTCAAATAACATCCAATTTGAACGGGAATTATTGAACGAATTGAATATTTTTAATAGGAAATATTTTCCTTCTCCCGAATATAAAATATGGGTTAAACAAAAAAAGATTGATGCAATAACCTATCAAAAGGAGAAAGAAGAGATCTTCGGTAAAATTTTCCAAAATCTAAAAGGAAAATATAAGTTAGATATAGAGCACGATGAATCGGATAATTTTCTGGAAAAATGGTATCTGAAACCTGTAAAGAAAGAACTTGACTTTGTTTACAACCAAATAAAGGAAGTTAAAAATCAGGCAATAAAAAAAGTGTTGATTGTAATCTTAAGCCGAACCATTCGTTCATGTCGTGCAACAACTCATGCCGATTTGGCAACATTAAAAAAGCCGGTAACACAGACTTACTATTGCCGAAAACATGGAAAAATCTGCAAACCGTTATTCTCAATATTTTCTTGGTGGGAGAGATATTCCAAAGATACGGTAAAACGCCTTAAGGAGTTTGATTCATTGCGAACCGAAACATATCAGATCACTCTACAGGGGGATTCTCGAAATATTGATATTTTTTCTTCACTTGAAAAGCAAAACAAAAAATTTGCCGCTCTTGCAAAACAGCAAAAAATAAAAGGGATTTTTTCATCTCCACCTTATGTAGGATTAATAGATTATCATGAGCAGCATGCTTATGCATATGATTTGTTTGGTTTTAAAAGAAATGATAAAAAGGAGATAGGACCGCTCTACAGAGGTCAAGGTCGTGAAGCAAGAGCTTCATATATTGAGGGAATCTCGCAGGTTTTAAATAATTCAAAAAAATATTTAAGAGATGATTACGATATTTTTCTTGTGGCAAACGACAAATATAATATGTATCCGGAGATTGCTAAAAGAGCCGGAATGAAAATCGTAAACCAATATAAAAGACCTGTTTTGAATAGAACTGAAAAAGACAAATCCGCTTATGCCGAAATAATATTTCATTTAAAGGAAAAATAATGGCATTATCAAAAAAACAAATATTGTCGGTAGAAGATACTATCAGAAACAGTTTAAGGAATAGATTTGAGACATACGATCCGGAACCGGCGGTAATGCCTTTTCATACCCGATTGCTGGGAAAGGACAGATTCGCACTGTATTCTTTTATTCACTCGTTAAACACAAGTTTCGGAACAACAATTTTTGAACCTGTTGCGGTTTCATTGGCTTCAAGAAATTTTAAAATTGCAAAGCGTCAAATAAAATCCGGGACAAAAATTAGCGAGCAAGCTCAATATGAAATCCAAAAAATAATGGATGAATTGACTGCAGCAAATAAAAAACCAGACAAATTAAAAGAGATCGAAATCATTCGCAAAGTATGCCAAAAGGGAGAAATGCGAACGGTCAAACCGACAAGAGTTGATATATATCTTGAAGGAAAAAACGGAGAAATATATTTATTTGATATAAAAACCGCTAAACCTAACAAGGGTGGATTTAAAGAATTTAAAAGAACTCTTTTGGAGTGGGCGGCAACCGTTCTATCGGAAAATCCGAATGCTAAAATAAATACACTAATAGCAATCCCTTATAATCCGTATGAACCGAAGCCATACGACCGATGGACAATGGCGGGGATGCTTGATTTAGACAACGAACTAAAAGTTGCGGAAGAATTTTGGGACTTTCTTGGTGGAAAAGGTGCTTATGATGATTTACTCGGTTGTTTTGAAAAAGTCGGAATTGAAATGAGAGATGAAATTGATAAATATTTTAAAAGATTTAAATAGACATCTTTAATTCGGAATAATTTCTCTTTTATTTTTATCTCTTTTTAAAAAATTTTAAAAATGTTGCAAAATCATCTAATGAATCACATAATATTATTTAATACGGGAAACGTAAAGGGTTTAAATCCGAATGAAAAAAGAGAATTTTCGGAAAAGATTTTGAAAAAGAGATGGAATCGGTTCTT